>ENA-UOJE01000108-UOJE01000108.1-human-gut-metagenome-genome-assembly--contig:-C23-NODE-108-length-100893-cov-31.402735_pt1 | contig 100893 bp, 96 predicted proteins | sample MGYA00242341_ERZ723888 | MGnify/ENA metagenome assembly ERZ723888 | reverse complement strand
TCCCTTGCCAGTGGGATATTTACTAAGCAGCTTGTACGGGCGCACAGAGATATTTTACATAGGATGCCATTCCCTCCTTGGCGATGGCTTTCCACGCTTCTTCCAGCAGCAGGACCTTGCGCACGCCTTGCAGCCGCCGCATCTTGGCGAGGAAGGTTTCCATGATGATGATCGTCACCACGGGCAGCAGCGTGCGGTTTTCGGAGATGTTATCCAGCTCGAAGACGATGAACCGCTTGTGCAGCAGATCCATCTGACGGTTCGAGTTGAGCAGGTAGTCGTACTCGCCGCCCCGGTAGAAGGGTTCGAGGACGTTCAGGAAGTTCGCCCAATCGAAATCCTTCTCACGGACCTTTTTCTGCTGCAGCAGCCGTCGGTAGTCGGTGGCGACGAACTCGTAGAAGGTGTCGAACGAAGGTACGACGGCGGGATCGCTCTTGATCTTGGCAAGGTAGAGGTTTACGGCGTTCGACAGCGCCACCTCCTCCGAGCGTGTCGGGGCCTCGTCCTCGCGTTTCCACAGCGTGAGGATCAGCGTCTTGATCGACTCCCGCTTCTCGACGTCGTACACCCCGTCCTCGACGTAGAAGGGGTTGAAACAGATCGGTGCTTCGTCCGTGTAATTCAGGTAAATACCGTCCTCGCCCCGTGTGCGGCGATGGATGAGTTCGCACAATCCTTTATACGAATTTCCCGTGTCGATAAGCAGCACGTGCGCCCCCTGTTCATAATAGTGGCGGATCAGGTGGTTCATGAAGAACGACTTGCCGCTGCCCGAAGGTCCCAGCACGAATTTGTTGCGGTTGGTCGTGATGCCGCGCTTGATCGGCTCATCGGAGATGTCGAGGTGGAGCGGTATGCCGCTCAGACGATCGACGAGCTTGATGCCGAAGGGCGACGGCGAAGAACGGTAGGCCGTCTCTTCAGCGAAGAAGCAGAGGGCCTGTTCGAGGAATGTCGGAAACGACTCCTCGGCGGGAAACTCGCCCTCGGCACCCGGTATGCCGGCCCAGAAGAGCGCCGGCACATCGACCGTATTGCGGTGAGGCGTGCAGCCCATGAGCGCGAGCTGCGAGCCCACGTCGTTGCAGATGCCCTTGAGTTCCGTTTCGCTGTCGGCCCATATAAGGACGTTGCAGTGGCAGCGCACGGAGCGGTACCCTTCGGTGTGGGCTTCGTTCAGGTAGAGGTCGATCCACTCCTTATTCACGGAGTTGGCACGCGAGTACCGCGCCAGAGAGTTCATGTTGCGGGCTCTCGCTTCGAGGCTTTTGAGCGTCTCGGCGTGGTTGTCCAGAAAAACGTATTGGTTGTAGATGTGCGGATGTCCGAGCAGCAGCCCCGCAGGTGCAGCGAACGAGAGGCGGCAGTCGGAGCGATCCGTCGAGAACCGTTCATAGCGGCTGTCCGTGCCGACGGCCTGCGGCACGTAGTCCAGGTCCGAAAGCGTGTACATGGCAAGGCTGCGATTCCCGATGCGTATCTGTCCGTCGTCGAGCCGCAGGTCCTCGTTGGTGACGATGCCCTCGGTGCCCAGTGCGAAGTAGCGGGCTATAAGTCCGCTGTCGTCTGCGGTGCCGACGATCTCATCGGCCGTAAGAGGTTCCAGACGTATGAAGCCTGCATCGCAGAGGATGCGGCGCATCTGCTCCGCAGCATCCAGAAACAGTGTTACGGACTCCGTGTCCCGGATCTCCTGGGGCACGATGAAACCCCGGCAGAGGGACGAGAAGTCGCTGCGGCGCCGCATCTGTTCCTTCGAGGTCTTCGTGACGAAGAGATAGCACGAGTGCCGCAGGAAGGGTCGCTCGTTGAAGTGACGCTCGAAGGCCCGGCCCAGAAAGCTTTCGTCCGAGGCGAGGTCGGGGCGGTAGTGCTCCTCGGTGAAATAGTCCTGTTTATGTACGATCGTGTAGTCGGGCAGCACACGCAGGGCTTTGAGCCAGGCGCCGTGCAGGGCCTCGTATTCGGCGCCCGTGAGCGTGAAGAGCTCGGGCAGCACGACGCGGTAGGCCACCGTCACCTCGGCGTTCTTCGACAGGATGCAATCGTGTTCTACGGCCAGCAGCGGGAAGTAATGTTCCAGTGCAGCCGTTTTCAGTGTTCCTCGCATAGTTTAGTTTCGTTTAACGATCAGATGCCGGATGCTCCGGCGGTGGATGATGCGGCGCGGATGTCGCCGCGCCGCCAGGCGTTTCATCAGCCCGTGAGGGCCGTAGCAGCGATTCATGCGGAACGTCCCCCAGACCACGAGCGACATGCAGACCAGCGCCACGAGAATGCAGAGCGTGCGGTCGGCCCCCGCCATGTAGAGTACCATCGTCAGCAGCAGCGACGCGAGCATCCCGGCGGCAAAGAGGAAGAGATATTGCGACGTGAGACCCCGGAACTCCACGCTGCGGCCCACGCCTTTGTTCATGCCGTACTCCATCAGAAGAAGAACGATTCGAGGACGGTTCCCACGAGAATCAGGAAGATGCAGGCGCCGAACCAACTGGCTGCGGTCTTCGACGTATCGGGGTCGCCCGACGAAAACTTCTGGTACACACGTATCCCGCCGATGAGTCCCGTCACGGCACCGATGGCGTAGATGAGCTGCACGAGCGGGTAGAAATAGGACGTGACCATACTTGTGGCCTCGGTAATACCGGCGATGCCGTCGCCGCCCTGTGCGTAGGCGCCCGCCGTGAGCAGTGCGAGCAGGACCGTCGATAACGATTTTTTTCTCATGTTTTGTCTGATTTTGGGTTGAATGATGTATGAATGCCGTACGGATGAAATGCGGGCCGCACGGGTTGCGGATACGGTTCATGGATTCGTTGCTCGGGGTTCGACACAAGTTTATCGGTAGCGGTTCAGATCGAAGCGTTCGATCTCGGCGCGTTCCTGCTCGGTCACATCGTCCGGCAGGTTGTCCAGCGGCTCTCCGTCGTCGAAGGGTTCGTCGTCGTCAGCAAGCCGCTCCCAGGCGGAGAGAGTTTCCGACTGCGGGGCGGCAAAGATAGTACGCTGCGCACCGGATTGTTCCGGCGGTCGGGGCGTGGCATCTCCAGGCATTTCAGGGCCGATCACATAGTGTTTATGGATGATGACCGGCAGCGCCGGCGTGGGCGTTGTCTGCGGAGCCGTGTCGGGAGCCGGAGCACGGGGCCGGCGCCGGAATTTTCCGACACCTGCCCCGTAGAGCGCACGGAAACACCTGCGCCGAACGAAGGTGAGGCACGCTTCGAGCAGCGTTACGATGAACATCGCGTGCGGGAGTTTTCGTCGGCAGGAGCGTGCAGGGCCTCGATTTGTGTACGGTAGCGTTCCAGATGTTCGCGCACGATAGCATCGATGTAGCTGCTCAGTGTGATGTTTCGCACACCGCACGTGCGTACCACGCGCCACAGCGTGTCGTGTACGTTCGTGTCGATGTAAACTGCATGGCGCGATGACAGAAGTCGCGCACGGAGAAAGAGTCTTACATAGGGGTTTTCTGAGGGTTGCGAGTAAACGCGAGGTTCTCCTCTGTCGAGTGTCGGTCGTTGTTGCGCTTGTGTGAGCGTTGCAGAGCGGCGAGGTACGGGATAGCGTGACGAGGATTTCATCCGCAACAGGATCCCCGCGAGTGCGCCTGCAAGTAGCAGGAACGCATAGATTAGATAATCCGTAAGATACATAAGTCGATGGTTTTTAGAGAATGTCTTGAGAATTACGTTGTTTGTGCAGGCGGTTGATCTCCTCACGGTAAAATTCGAGGTGATGGCGCAGGATGTTGTCCACGTAGGCCGTCAGCGAGAGGTTGCCCCGTCCGAGCAGCTGCACGACATCGAGCAGTTTGCGTTTGATCTCTTCCGAGGCATAGAGGTTGGAACGATGCCGTACGTCGTGATCGCACAGGAAGGTCTGCTCGTAATCAGGCATACGCAGGCGCCGACGGCGCGGCTCGCACGCTTCGGATGCAGCGGCTTCCGGTGGCGGAGCCGGTTCATCGTCCGTCGTCGGATCTTCCGGAGTGCGGAGCACGGAGCCGTGCGACGACTGACGGCCGATAGCCTGCCGCAGCGCCTCTTCGTCGATTGTCGGGTCATTGCGTCTGACCATACGCTATTCCATAAGAGACAGAATTTCTGCGGCCAGCGCGTCGAGCGCGGCATCGGCGGCGAAGGCGCGGTCGGCAGGAAAGAGCGTGGAGCGTCCGACGGCACCGCTCGTATCGAGAATCTCCTTGCTGAAACGGCTGCGGTACGGCACTTGTGTCTGCAACACGGGAAGACGGAACGCCGCAAATGCTTTTCCGTAGCTTTCATAAAGCGGTGTGCGTTCCCGACGGTCCACCATCGTCCAGAACAGATGCAGCCCTGTCAGCCGGTGTGCGTCGTTATGTACGAGTTGTTCATCGACGGCCCGCGCAAAGGAAAGGGCGCTCTCCAAGACCAGCTTGTCGGCTTTCAAGGGAATGAACAGATGATCCAGCCGGGCGAGCAGGCGGAAAATACCGGGTGCGGCGACCGTGCCCGGCAGATCGAGCAGCACGAAGTCGGCTTCGCGGTCGCCGGCGGCAAGGTACGCACGGGCGGCTTGCAGCCCCTCGTCGGGTGTGGAGCGCACCACAGGCCAGATCTTGCGGCCCGTACGTTTGAACAGTCTCACCATCATGAGTTTGTAGCGGTCGTTGCGTTCGAGCACATCGAGCTCACGCTCGCGCTGCGCGACGATGCTCCATTGCGGAGCATCGCAGTCCACGACCAGCACATCGCGCCCCAGAGCATAGTGCAGCCAGCTTGCAAGCAGAATCGTGAAGGTCGATTTTCCCACACCGCCTTTTTGTGAGCAGACGCAGAAGAATACGGGTTGTTTATCCATAGGCAAAACAGGGTTTGAACATTTGTTTCCGGTATATCCATGATTGCAGTACATCTATGACGGATGTACGTCTATGATAGCAGTACTTCATCGATAGCAGTACGTCTATGATGGATGTATATCCATGATTGCAATATTTCATCGATAGCAGTACATCCGTGACAGACAGCTGTCATCGCATGATAGCAGGAGGTGCTGTCATTCATCTCGCGAAGCGAAGATAGTATCCCTTCGGATGCTTTCGACGTATGTCGCATGGAGGCCGTTCCAGGCCGATCAAACGACTTGTTATCAGACGAAAAGCGTTGTAATATTGCAGCCCGGGAAGCACCGCGGGCCGAGGGGTTCGAACCGTCGGTCGTACCCTGCGTCGTCTCGACGCATTTACCGTCGCCGGACGGTAGCAAGGTGTACCTTTGTATGCCGAAAATGTTTTCGGCATACGAAAGGTCCTCGCTCTGCGAGGCTACGGTGTCCTCCCGAGTCGGACACCTTTTTAATCCCGAAGCTATGAATGGAAAAAGCAAACCCGGCAGGCCGCATCTTGCCGATCCGAGGACCCATCGTTACAATTTCAAGCTCAACGAAGAAGAGAATATCCGCTTCTGCCGGATGCTTGCGGAGGCCGGACTGGAACACAACCGCAGCCGGTTTATCGTCAAAAGAATCTTCGCCGAAGAGTTTCGCGTGGTGCGTATCGGCCCGACCTTGGGCCGATATGTGACCCGTCTGAACCAGTTTTACGAGCAGATACAACGGGTGGGCAACAACTACAACCAGATCGTACGGGCCGTCAACACGCACTTTTCGCATACGGCTATTCCGCGACAAGTGCTCCTTCTGGAGCGCCGCACGCGCGAGCTGAAAGCCCTTTCCGAGCAGGTCATCGCGCTCAGCCGCGAACTTTACGAGCTATGGTCGCGCGGATAACCTCCGGTGCTACACCGGCGGGTGCTCTTTATTACAACAAGGATAAGATCGACCGGGGCGAGGGCCGTTTTCTGGCGGCGTTCAATACGCCGATGCAGGTCTCGGACGAGCGATATTTCGACATCCGCGAGGCGCTGCACTGTTTCGACCCGTACCTCGAAGCCAACCGCCGCACGAAGAATCCCGTGTTTCACGCCTCCCTGAATCCCGCTCCCGAAGACCGTCTCACGAACGACGAGCTGCGGCAGATCGCACGCGAGTATATGGAGCGTATGGGTTATGGCGCACAGCCCTGTTTCGTCTTTCTGCACGAGGACATCGAACGCCGGCATATCCATATCGTGTCGCTGCGCGTGGGGCTCGACGGCCGCAAGCTGGCGCACGACTTCGAGGCGCGACGGTCACGCGAGATCCTCGATGCTCTGGAACGACGCTACGGCCTGCGCCCTGCCGCCGAGGGCGACGCGAAGCAGACGTACGACACGCTGTCGAAACTCGACTATACGAAAAGCGACCTCAAACGACAAATCGCATCGCTCGTGCGCTCGACACTGCACCGTTACCGCTGCGCCTCCTTCGGGGAGCTGCGGACGCTGCTCGAATATTTCAACGTCTCCATCGAAGAGTGCCGGGGTACGGCACACGGACACGAGTATGCCGGTATTCTCTACGGTGCGCTCGATGACGACGCCATGCCACAGGGTGTACCGATCAAGTCGAGCCGCATAGGACGCGACGTAGGACACCGGGCCCTCGAACGGTACTACGCCCGCAGCAGGGAGGCACTGCGGGACAGTGCGGCGCTCGACGGTACGCGTCAGACCGTCGTGCGGGTGCTGGGTGCTACCCGTTCCCCGGAGGAGTTCTGCCGTCTGTTGGAAGCGGAAGGGATCACGGCCGTGCTGCGCCGCACCGACGCAGGACGTATCTACGGTACGACGTTCATCGATCACCGTGCGGGTGTCGCGGTCAACGGTTCGCGCCTGGGACGGGAGTTCGCGGCAAACGGTCTGGCGGCGCATTTCGACGCTGGCCAAGCTGAGCAACGGATGCAGGAGGCTGAGGAGGTCCAGGAACAGACGCAAGAGATCCCGCAGGGCGGGCAGTCGGAACGAAGGCGCGAATATCCCCCGGCGCAGGAGCGGGGAGATACCCGCAGAAGTACGGCAGTCGACAGCATGGGCCTGGAAGAGTTGTTCGATCTGCTCGCAACCGGCAGGCCGCAGGAGTACGAGGAGCCGATCCCGCGCGAGCGCCGGCGACGTAAGAAACGCCGTGCGAAGCGGTGAGGGATGGAATCGTTCGCAAATATTCAGTAAATTCGATAAGGCATCGCACAAAGATGAAAGGGGTATAAAAACAGAGAAAACGAATATGCCGCGAGGCTTTTTCTCCTATGGCGGAGAGTCTCGCGCAGATCGAATAGCTATCTCTCGGAGCGCGGGAAAGGCCCGCGCTTTTTATTAACCCATTCAAAATTATGTATTATGAAAGCTACCAAGATTATTTCGGAGTGTGAACTTTTCCGGCTGTTCTCGCTCTGCGGCGAAGCATTTTCATCCGATGAAATTTCCGCACGTCTGGAAGCCGCCATCGAACATTTCGTGGAACGTATTTCCCGACTGTTAAGAAAACGACCCGTGATCGACCAGCTGCGCTTGTTGGCGCATTTGTGCGGTTATCTGGAACGTATGAAGTATCGATACGCCGAAGAGCCGATCAAAAAGGGATATTTCGAAACGATCATCGCACACGTAGAGATCGAACGACGAATCCTGCTGGTGCAGTTGCGTTATCCTGCTCTGGCGACTCAGCAGAGCAAGCATATCCGCTCGCCGTACTATTGGTCCGCAGAGTACACCCTGACCGACCTGATGGAGCTGATCTCGGCGCTCCATGCGTCGGGTGCGATCCGCAAGGCAGACGGTACGCCTGCCGAATTGAACAAGCTCGTCCGCACTTTCGAACTGCTGCTGAATGTTTCGTTCAAGAATCCCGACCGCTGCCGCAATGCCACGCTTAATCGGAAAGTCAACGTGACCAAATTTCTGGATGCATTGAAACAGGCTCTCGTCGAACGAAGCCAACGATAGTGAAAAAGGTAATCCCTGTTGCGGGATTACCTTATTTTACAAATTATATCGCAATGAACAACTATGACATACAATATAAAATTGTATTTAACTGTCATATTTTTGTTTTATCGAATAAGCTGAGGTTCGACACAAAATCGTACCTTTGTTTTGAAAATTTATGGTCTTAAACAAGAAATATCATGAAATATAAAACATGCCGTCGTCATTACAAATCGCTTAAGAAATATCGGGATTTCAGGATTCTGATCTGGTTAGGAATCGGTTGTTTCATAGCATTCGGATTATTTTTACTTTTAACAAACGTAATTTTTTGCAAACCTAACGAGTTCGGAGACAGTGCAGGGGCTACGAATGGTTTGTTCTCGGCTTTGGCTTTTGCCGGAGTCATTTATGCGATATTTCTCCAAAAAGATGAGCTCTCGTTGCAACGACAAGAGCTGAAAAATACACGCAAGGAGATAGCCGGTCAAAAACGCGAGTTTCAAATGCAGAATAAAACATTGAAACACCAACGATTCGAAAATACCTTTTTTCAAATGCTCAATTTGCATCAAGAGATCGTTCGAGGATTGTCGTACTCGTTCGAGAAGGAATGCCGAAAAATGGATAGTGAAGGCAAGCAAGAGGTATATTATGAGCAACGTACTGTTAATGGCCGCGAAATCTTTCATTTTACGTTTGAGAAAGTTGTTATTAATAATGAAACAGCATCATTAATGGGAATGCGAGGTTTATTGATGTATGAAAAAATAAAAGGATACGAATTATCCGACATACCTACCTACTACGATCACTATTTTAGAAACCTTTATCGGATCATAAAGTTCGTACATGAGTCTCCGTTGATACAGGGATTTGAAGAGAGGTATCAATATACCTCGATTGTGCGCGGCCAACTATCGAGATATGAATTGATATGGTTGTATTATAATTGTTTATCAGAATATGGCAATGAATATTTCAAGCCGTTGATCGAGCGTTATGCTTTACTTAAAAATATCCGTAAAGACCTTCTGATTGAGGACGATAGTATCGGAAGTTATTCCAAATCGGCATACATGAAAATCTGTCCTTCCGATGCAGATCGATGAATCTCCGACAATCAAATTTCAAAGGCGATCCATATGATCGCCTTCTGATTTATGATAACATTTTGAACAGCCTGCATATGCCCTGAACAGACTCTTGATCGATCCCTTCGTCCCAGAAGTTATCTTCGTTGCAAAAACCGTATATCATGCAACAGGAAGATGACCTGAGAGGATTGGAAAAAGTCATGCAGCTCATGCGGGGCATAAGCGTTTTGTTCCTGCTGCTCCACTTCTATTGGTTCTGCTACGGATGGTTCGATATGCACGGCTGCACGCTCGGCGTATTGGACCGTCTGCTGCGGAACGTCCAGCGTACGACGGGGCTTTTCACTTACTCGTACCTGACCAAACTCTTCGCTGCGGGATTTCTGGCTCTGAGCTGCTGGGGTACGCGCAGCGTGCGCTCCGAGCGCATCACGCACCGGCAGATTCTTCTCGCAGCTGCGGCGGGCCTGCTGCTTTTCTTCTTCGGGGATCCGCTGCGGCACCTGCCGCCGCAGTGGGCGGCACCGCTCTATGTCGCAGCTACAAGCATAGGCTTCCTCTCGCTGTTTCTGGCGGGTCTATGGCTCGGACGTCTGGTCAAGGAGCGGCTGCGCGAGGACCCGTTCAACGACGAAAACGAAAGTTTCATGCAGGAAACACGCCTGATCGAGAACGAATATTCGGTCAACCTCCGTTCGCGTTACTACTACGACAAGGCATGGCACGAAGGCTGGATCAATGCGGTGAATCCCTTTCGTGCGACAATAGTACTCGGCACGCCCGGTTCCGGCAAGTCCTACACCGTGGTGAACAGCTTCATCCGCCAGCAGATCGAGAAGGGCTTCGCCATGTACCTCTACGACTTCAAATTCGACGACTTGTCCTCGATCGCTTACAACCACCTTTTGAATCACCTGGACGCCTACGAAACCCGACCGAAATTCTGCATCATCAATTTCGACGATCCCCGTCGTTCGAACCGTTGCAATCCCATCGCTCCGGAATTTATGACTGACATCTCGGACGCCTACGAATCGGCCTATACGATCATGCTTAACCTCAATAAGACGTGGATACAGAAGCAGGGCGACTTCTTCGTCGATTCACCGATCATCCTGCTGGCGGCGATTATCTGGTACCTGAAAATCTACGAAGGAGGGAAGTACTGCACCTTTCCCCACGCCATCGAATTGTTGTGCAAACGCTACGAGGACATCTTCACGATCCTGACCTCCTATCCCGAACTGGAAAATTACCTGTCGCCCTTTATGGATGCGTGGAAAGGCGGGGCGCAGGACCAGTTGCAGGGGCAGATCGCCTCGGCAAAGATACCCCTCTCGCGCATGATCTCCCCGCAGCTCTACTGGGTGATGACGGGCAACGACTTTACGCTGGACATCAACAACCCCGAAGACCCGAAGATTCTGTGCGTGGGCAACAATCCCGACCGGCAGAACATCTACTCGGCAGCGCTGGGCCTCTATAATTCGCGCATCGTGCGGCTCATCAACAAGAAAGGAAAACTCAAGTCGTCGATCATCATCGACGAGCTGCCCACGATCTATTTCCGGGGGTTGGACAACCTGATCGCCACGGCCCGCTCGAACAAGGTGGCCGTATGCCTGAGCTTTCAGGACTTCTCGCAGCTCGAACGCGACTACGGCCAGGAGGAAGCCAAGGTCATCGAGAATACCGTGGGCAACATCTTCGCAGGTCAGGTTTTGGGAGATACGGCCAAGACGTTGAGCGAGCGCTTCGGCAGGATCGTGCAGCTGCGGACCTCTAACTCGCTGAGCAACGACAACCTCACCACCTCGACCAATACGCAGCTCGACAGCCTGATTCCCGCCTCGAAGATCTCCAACCTCTCGCAAGGCATGTTCGTGGGTGCTGTGGCGGACAACTTCGACGAACGCATCGAACAGAAGATCTTCCACGCCGAGATCGTCATCGACAGGGAGAAGCTCGCCGGGGAGACGGCGTCGTACGTTCCGATCCCGGAAATATCCTCGTTCCGCGATGCCGACGGCGTGGATCGTATGGAGGAGATCATCCGACGCAATTATACGCAGATCAAGGAGGATGTCACGCAGATCATAAAACGGGAACTGCGGCGCATCGCCGAAGACCCTGCGCTGCGGCATCTGTTGGCAAAAAAATAGCTAAAAATTACATTACCTTTTTGCCGTGATGAATTTTCGTATTCCCGATACGAATTGCCGGAAACTTTCAGAACGGTTATGCTCGATGTCGATGTAAGGAGCAATCATTTGTGCCGTTGCAATTTGCTGATAGTCGCCTACAATATCCTTAAGCCTTGTTTTGGGATTTTGGCAGGTATCTGGCAAACGAAACAGAGATTTTTTGAGATGTCTCGCAGGGTTGAATCTGGGAAACACGGCCTGAATAGCCTTCATATCCCCTAAATACCAAGCCTCCAGTTCATGACAGACGATACGAACGAGAAACTTGATATTCGGTGCCTGGTTTGCCTGACACAGCGCTACGAGTTCTTGTTTCAGTTGTCGGCAGTCATTACTGTCTTGATCCTGGATGATAATAAAACCGGTGGTCTGTTCTTTATGTTGGGCGAATCCTTTCAGTTTCTTGGGAATGGAACGTTTCAAATCCGATTTTCCCTCATGTGGACGGATGAAATAATTCTCACCCAACACCCAAGATGCCGGTAATATCCGAGGCAAAAGCACTTTCAACACTTCTGCCATCGACCTTTCTTCGACAAGAAATTCCAAACGGTCCATGCTTTCCTCGATTAGTACGGTCCGCTTCCTTTCAAATAACCTTCTCTCCAGAGCCATCCCAATTTATCGCCATTAGCATATAAGGCCTTGATGGTCGCATCTTCGGATGCTTTCCGAATGGTTGTGGCGCCATTGCTTTTCTGAAGCCAGAACAGTTCATCGGGTTGCAGGGCATTGACGAAGTCGGGCGAATGAGTCGAGATGAAAACCTGCCCGCCCTTGTCGGCGTATTCTCTGAATTCTTCCGCTAATTCGGGCAACAGTTCGGGATGCAGATAGTTCTCAGGTTCTTCCACGCACAACAGAGGATGTTTTACAGGGTCATTCAGCAATACCAAATAAGCGAACATTTTAATCGTACCATCGGATACGAAACGCGCGACAAAAGGATCTTGGAAAGAATTATCCTTGAATTTAAGAACAATACGACCATCCTGCGTCTCTTCCGCAATGACATTCTCGACACCTGGAACACGTTTTCTGAATTTCTCCAAAATGGTATTGAATACATTCCGGTGATTTTCCCAGATATAGCGGGTGACTTGTGCCAGATTATTTCCGCTCGTAGAAAGATGTTCGCTGAAGCCGACATCTTCTACATTACGGGCTTCCTGTATCTGAAAATTCGACACATACCAATCGTCCAACAATCTGCGAAAAGAGCTGATTGCTTTGAATTTCTGAAATTGGCCCAATCCCTTTATCGCCAAGATGTCGGGAGAGTCGAGGGTTTGCTGTTCCCGACGGTCCTGAAAAGTGGATGATGAGGAAGAAGAATACTCATCTTCATTAATAATGGCCGTTCCCTCGCCCCGATGAAAATCAAGGAAACGATACGGACGTCCATATCCGCCACGCCGATAACTCAGGATTTCAGTAGTGATAATAGGCAATCCATTCTCAAATCCGATTTCCAAGCGATAAGTAATTAGAGGCTGTGTTTCTCCTTCGATCTTATCGTTACGGAATTTTATTTCAAAAAGTATAGGCCCCTCTCCGTCACGCGAATATACGTCCCTGTAGCCGCCTCTTTTGTTAAGTGCGGTTTTTACGTTCGCCTTCAATGCATCGCTTAAAAAACCGAATACGTCGAAGAGCGTTGATTTCCCAGCACCGTTCGCCCCCAGGAAAACAGAGAAATTGGATAAATTTCGAATCTCTGTATTTCGATATACCTTATAGTTCTCAATTTTTATTTTCTCTATTTTCATACCGGCTTTGATTAAATAGGTTGTCAAATATACGAATTTAACTCGATGAACACAAAAATGACTTGATATATTTGGGTTGAATGCCCATATGCCCATTCGCGAATTTTATTCTAAAGTTTGAAATGACAATATAGTTAGCACAGCAAGGCACAAAAGTTACAGTTTTCACAAGAAGCATCGAAAAGCAGGTTTCAGATTTTCGTATCTTGTTTAGATTGGATCGTTTGAACGATTCTATTTGGAATCTCGGTTAAATCGTTGCGTTTTTTATTTTACGGGCGATTTTCGTCTTTCTTCATGCCCAGAACGGCCCTGACGTGCCATCTGTCGGGATCGTCTTCCGGGCCTCTATATTTGCCGCTGTCGAAGTACAAATCACACATTATTAACTAAAAGACAGTATTATGGCAACAGAAGAAAATGTAAATCCGACCGAGGGTCAGGAACAGGAAAACGACTACCGGGAAACGCTTCTCGTGCGCAATCCGGACAGCGGCCAGGTAGAGGCCGTTTCCAAGCTGGTGACCAAAGGGGATCGCCGAGAGGTGCATACCGTGCAGCCTCTTGCGAAGAACCGTCCGGCGTTCTATCCGTTCCGGAGCAGCAATGCCGTGGCGGCTTTCATCCGAGGTTTCAAATCCCAGAAGGACAATCCGATCCAGTTTCAGTTTTTGAAAGTGCCCGTCCTTTCCGTCGGCAAGATCGTCACATCGCTGGGCAAGCTCGTCAGCAATCCGAAGAGCGAGGAGGGCTGGGAGACGTATAACAAGTACGTCGTGAACACGGCCGAACTGGAACAGGTGAAATACGACAAGGTTGAGATTCCACGCGCGGAGTTGCAAGAATTGGGTATCGACTTCGATGCGCTGCCGCAGCGCACGCAGCGGAGCCTGATGCTGGGGCTCCCGACCAGAGAGCTGTTTCCTGCGACGGTCCAGCTTTCGGACCACGGCACGACGACGGGTCTTTTCAACCTGAGTTTCTACCGGGATCATAACGATGAGTTGAAGTTCCGCCTCGATACGCCGCTTGTGCAGCCCGAATACGAACGTGAGGAGTATGCCTCGGAGATCACGCCCGACGACAAGGTACTTCTGATGTGCCTCGCAGCCATACACCACCGTACCGCCGCACAGTTTTTCGGCGTCAGGGCAAACGCCTCGGCGGCCCTGACGGGCACGGTCGCCGTGGGTGCCGAGGCGGCGCTGACGGACAACTGGACCGTCGAAACCTCCGCCTACTGGAATCCGATCCGCACGAAGCGCATTACGACGCAGGTCGGGGCCTACAGCTCGGCGTCCGACACTGGTTCTACGAAGATTTCGTCGGGCACTTTCTGGTGCTGCACGCCTCCTGAGCCGATTATCGCATCGGCAACCGTCACCGCACTTATGACGGGCGGGCCTACGGCATCGGCATAAGCTACGGCTATGCGTGGATTCTCTCGAAGCGCTGAAACCTCGTCGTGGAGGCCAGTGCGGGCCGTAAAACTCCGCTGCCATCTGCGCCGCGTGGGTATGGTCAAAGACACGATCCACACGACCGAACTGGATACGGCCTACCTGCGGGGCCGGCAGCTGCTCGAAAAACGCAAATACGCACAAGCGCTCTACGTCCTTCATGACTACCGAGATCGCAATACGGCCATCGCACTGCTCTCGCTGGGACAAGACAGGGAGGCGCTGCGCATCCTCGAAGCACTTCCCGCGACAGCCATAAGCGAGTATCTTCGAGCGATCGCCTGCTCGCGGCTGGACCGCAAGGCCGAGGGACGGAGACACTTCCTCGAAGCCTGCCGCCGCGATGAGCGCATGGAGTATCGTGCGGCGCTCGACCCCGAAATCGATGAACTCTTAAAAAATTGATACTATGACGACAAATCATCTGCGCCGCATCTTCGCGGCGATGCTTCTTCTGCTTGCACTTTGCGGCCTCGGCGCCTGCACGTTCCACGAGGTCGAAGAGATCGAGGTGATCCACGCGCCCGAAGGCGACGGCACGATCGTCGTACCCGACTGGGACGACACAAAACGATAGCGGATGGGAAGTTCCGATATTACGAACGTCTATGCCGCCCTCGATCGTACCCATACGATCGTTGCGCTGGAGAGATCCCGACGGGGCGACGAGGGTTTCAGAACCTTCTTCGACGAGTTCGCGGATTATGCGGCCAACAAGGGATATATCCCGTATCTTCTGCTGTTGAACTTTCACGTCGACGACGGCTCGCGGCTGCCGCCGATCGAAGCCAAAGAACGCGGCTACCGGCTGGCGCATCTGGCACCGCTGGAAGTGAAGGACATTCGTCAAGTCCTGACGTTGTACGACCTGCTCTATTGCCGCAAGCACGGCCTCGACCCGCTGGCTGCGCAGAACACCGCCCGGAACCTCTGCTACAAGGACGATTACGCGGGCTTCCGCAACGAATCTATTCCCGTGCTGAAGCAGCCCGGAGCACCTTACGGGGCCGTGGAAACGGAGGGCGGCGTAGCTCTTTTCCGCCGCGGAGAACAACCTGCCGATTCTGCTCAAAGAGGGTCCGGCGCTACAACACATCGTGCGCCTGCACGATGCTGCTTTTTGTTGGCAAATGAATATTTCCCATCTCTCATCCGAAATGGAGTTGGAACAGCTCTGGCACCACGACGGCTACGAGCATGCGATGTTCTACCTCAGTAAAGGAATGAAGCAGCTGTCAAAATTCGGCACCCTGACAGCCGCAGAGACCCGGCGGGAATTGCTGTTGTTTACGGACACGCCTCTGGGGACAGGATGCTATGAAGAGATGTAGGACTACTATCTGCTGCACTTCTCCCACCCTCAATTACAGGATACGCAGTTACGGATGTATCGGCTCCCGCAGTTCGATATCGGCTGGCAGAAGTACGCCGATCTGTTCCGGCTCGAACGCAACGATAAAGATAGGGAGAGGGATGCCTTCGACAATATCCCGCCCGAAATATTCGCCTCGAAAGCATTGCTGGCGTACGGCATACGGACCGATACGTTCGATCTGGTGCCGACGGTGCGGAATTATGAGAAACTGATCGATAATGTTTCGCACACCTCGTATCACAACAACAACTACTACTACAACTTCGACATCGCCGTTTTACAGACGATGCAGCATAGAGGTGCGCTACGCGCAACCATGATTAGTTATTTTCCACGAATGGCCCCACGCAAATTGGCTGTGTTGCTGATTCTGCGGGTCGGAGCCTGCGGGACACGCCCACAGTAGCGGGCCTCCGCGGGCGGAGGCTTCGGCTCGCGCGGCGCCTCGGCAAATCCCAAATAAATTTGGTTCTGCGCTCGGCTTGCACTATCTTTGTATCCGATGAAACCGCCGTTTCTCGATATCATTCCGCACCGGTTCCGCCGGAGAAGTTTAGGGGTGACGCTCAGCGTCTTCACGCGCGCATTGCTCAACTTCGCGGGGCTGGCCGTGCTGATTCCCGTGCTCGTCATCATCCTCGACACGGAAGGCATCCGCTCCAACCGGTGGCTGGCGGCGCTTTACGACTTCGGCGGATTTACGAGCGACCGCACGTTCATCCTCACGGTATGCGCCTGTGTCGTGGCGGTGATCCTGTTCAAGAGCCTCGCCAATCTGGCCCTGTACAAAATCGAGCGTAACTTCATCTACGACCTCTATCGGGAACTTTCGCGCCGGCTTTACGTCGACTACCGCAACCGGGGGTTGGGATTCATCAAAAGCTCCAATTCGGCGGTTTTGGCGCGCAACGTCAATGTCGTGTGCCTCACCTTCGTCACGGGCGTGCTGATGCCCGTGGCCGCCATGGCCAGCGAAGCGGTGCTCTTCGCCCTGCTATTCGGGTCGCTGGCGATTTACAATCCGCTCGTAGCGCTGCTGACGCTCGCGATCTTCGTACCTTCCGTAGCGCTCTACTACTACCTGGTACGGCAACGCCTGAACCGCTACGGCGAGGAGGAGAACCGTGCGCAGCGGCGCAAGTCGCGCACCGTGATCGAGACCTTCCGCGGCTATGCCGACCTGGAAATCGCGGGCGCCTATCCCGCGATGCTGAGCGACTTCGACCGCTCGATGGATGAAATCATCCGCGTGCGGCAGCGCAACGCCACGATCGCCGCGCTTCCCCCGATGTTCACCGAAGTGGGACTGGCCGTCGGCATGGCCGTCCTCGTGGCGTTCTGCGCCGGGACGGACAACACGCAAATGAAACTGCTGTTCGGCATCTTCGCCGTCGCTGCGTTGCGCATCATGCCCTCGGTGCGCAGCATCATGGGGGCGTGGACGTCGCTGCGTTACAACCGTTACACGATCGACGTGCTGCGCGACGCACGGCTCTACGATACGCCCGCAGGGATCGACACGACACAGGAACGGATGCCGTTCGAGCGGGAAATCCGAATCGAAGGGCTTTCGTTCCACTTCGACGACGCACCCGACCGCGACATACTGCACGATCTGTCGCTCACGATCCGCAAGGGCGAGCGCATCGGCATACGGGGTGCGTCGGGCGTGGGAAAGACGACGCTGTTCAACATCCTGCTGGGCTTCTACCGCCCCACGGCGGGCCGCATCACCATCGACGGCCGGCCGCTCGACGAAACGAATCTCCGCAAGTGGCAGAACACCATCGGATACGTTTCGCAGAGCGTCTTCATCGCCGACAGCTCCTTCATGCAGAACGTGGCGCTGGGCTGCGACCCCGACCGGATCGACCGCCGGCGTGCGGCGCAGGCATTGGAAACGGCCAAACTCAAAGAGTTCATCGACACGCTGCCGCAGGGAATGGAGACCCCGATCGGCGAATGCGGCTGCCGGCTCTCGGGCGGGCAACGCCAGCGGCTCGGCATCGCCCGCGCACTCTACAAGCAGGCCGATATCCTCTTTTTCGACGAAGCGACCTCGGCGCTCGACAACCGCACCGAGGAGCGGATCAACCGCGCTATCGAGGAGTTGTCGAAGGCCAACCGCGAGTTGACGATCGTCGTTGTCGCCCACCGCGAAAGTTCGTTGGACTATTGCGACCGCATCATCACCCTGGGAGAAAAAACAGCATAGATATGGACTATCTCGTAGCACAAGACCTGATCCGCAGCGAACACCTCGACCTCGTGCGCGAAGGCGGGCTGAACGGATTCAAGCCCTTCGAAACGACCTGCGGCGCGGCAACCGAGCCGCTTATAAGGCTGTCGCCGGCAGAACCGCTGACGCTCGACGACTTCGCCGGCTACCGCGAACTCGACCGATTCGATTTCGACGAGGCGGTCGCCGACTGCCACTTCGGGCGTTACGACGGCGGCCGGCTCTTCTACATGACCGCACCCGGGCAACGACCGGTGCTCTTCGCCAAGACCGACGGCGACCCGCTCGTGCGGAGCAACGTCGCAGCCGACGGCCGCCCCGACCCCTCGCTGCTGCGATTCGGGCTGTGGATGAGCTTCGGCATCGCCCACAACCCGCACAGCATCGCCATCCACTCGTCGGTAATCGTCCACTCGGGCCGCGCCGTTCTCTTCCTGGGTGAGTCGGGAACCGGGAAGAGCACCCATACGCGTCTGTGGAGAGAGCACATTTCCGGTGCGCAACTGCTCAACGACGACTCGCCGATCGTGCGCGTCGTCGAAGGCGTGCCGACCGTCTTCGGGTCGCCGTGGAGCGGGAAAACACCCTGTTACCGCAACGAGAGCTACCCCATCGCCGCATTCGTGCGATTGGCCCAGGCTCCGCACAACCGGATCGCCCGACTGCCGGTCGTCCGGGCGATCGGCGCGCTGCTCCCCTCGTGCCCGCCGGCATTCGCCTACGACGCACAATTGCAGGACAACATCTGCGACACGCTCTCGCAACTGATCGCCCGCGTGCCGGTCTACCAGTTGGAGTGCCTGCCCGACGCCGACGCCGCACGGCTCTCGTTCGAAACGACGATCGCCGACCGATGAAACGCACCGTTCCCAACCGTATGCTCTTTGCGGAAACCCGCGACCAGCTGCTCGCGGGACGCGAAGTCGTCGTCCGCGTATTGGGCCAGAGTATGCTGCCCTTCTTCCGAAGCGGCAGCCGCATCACGCTTCGCCCCCTGCGCGAAGGCGATCTGCGGCGCGGACACGTGGTGCTGGGCGAAACCGACAACGGCCATTTCGTCGTCCACCGTATCCTCACGGTCGGCGACGAGCGCGTGACCCTGCTGGGCGACGGCAACACCGTAGGGACCGAGACGATACCCCGCGAGCGAATCTACGGCATCGTCGACTGCGGACGGCTGCACCTCTGGCTGGCCGAGCGGTGGATGCGCCTCCGCCCGCTGCGCCGTTATCCGCTGGCGATCCTGCGCCGCATCTGCCGCAAATAAAAAGCGGAACCGATTGTCGGCCCCGCTTCTCTCTTACTCTTCGTCGGCGAACATCGGATCCCACGCCGGCAGGCGGACAGGCTTCTGTTTCAGGACGTCGAGCACGCGCTGCGGCACGTATTTTCGCTCGACCACCAGGCGGAACATATATTCATCGAACCAGCGGTCGGTCATGATCAGATGCCCCTTGTAACCGCTCGACGGCCCCCAGCTGTTCTCCACCATCCACTTCTTCGGCCGCCCGTCGGCATCGAGGTCGACGGCCACAAGCGTCATGGCATGGCTCGATCCGCTGGCGAAACTCTCCACGCGACGGCGTTTGTCCATGCCGAAGGTGGTGCCCATGAGCGATTCGTAGTCGAAATTATCCACGTCGAGCAGACCGCGCCCCGAGTCGAGGAACTTGCCTACGTCGCACGAGAAATACATCATCGTGCTGTCGCGAATCGACGCAACGGCCATCCGCTTGATCTCCTCGACCGGCAGGTTCACATAGGTCCAGTTGCGGCCGTCGTAGACATGACGGTCGTAGTCGATTTCATAGCACTTGTAATAGTCGCGCGTGGGATCGTTCATCAGCATGACATAGTTGCCCGTGAGATCGTCGGCGACATAGGTTTCGAAAAACGACCTCGGCGTGTATTCGCGCGTATCGACCGGACGCCCCTCGGCATCGCGCCGCGTCCACGTGAAGCGCACGGGCGGCTCGCCCAGATTGAGCACGAGCATCCGGTAGATCACCCCCAGCATCTCCGTCTTGCGGCTTTCGAGTTCGGCCTTCTCCGCACCGTCGCGGGCGGCTTCACGCAACGAAAGCCCGTATTCGCGCAATTTGAGTTTCAGCAAGGAGGCCATCTGGGCGGTGTGCTCGCTGCTGTACGTTTCGGGCATCGCCTCCTTAGGCACCAGCCCGTACTTGCCCACGATATCCGCAACCCCGGTAAACTGGCCGCCGTCGCTGAGCGGGTTCTTGAACAGCCACTCGACCGTCCGATCCTCGCGCGGTGCGTAGCGGGTGTCGATAACCCCTTGCAGGAAGAGGTTCGCCTTCTCCAGCTGATCCCAGAAAAAACAGTAGTTCTGCGAAAACTCGAAGGCCCCCAGCCCGTAGCGCGCAATCATGCGGGCGCGCAACACGTTCAGACCTGAGAAGAGCCAGCAACGGCCCGACTGCTGCTGGTCGGTAACGCCTTTCGACGGTACCCGATGCGAGAAATAGGTGTCGATTTCGCCCTGATTCGGCTGGTTGACGACCAGCTTGCGAATATCGTTGTTGCAGATCGCATTGCGCAGCGCGCGGTCGGCAGGCGTATCCTCGTAGGAGGCACGTATCCGCTGCAACATCCCGTTGCTGATTCCGTCGTCGTTTTGCGCCCCGAGGGGCAACAGGGACGATACGGCGAAGGCCCCGATAAGTACGATTCGTTTCATAATTCGGTCTCGATCCGGTTCTTACGAACCGAAGTGATACAAACGGTTCTCGGTTCGACAAAGATAGTGCAAGCCGAGGGCAAAAACAAACTCGTTTCTATTTTGCCGAGGCGCAGCCTATCTAAGCGGGGCTTGTCCCCGCAAAGTCGTGCAAGCCGAGGGCTGATCCAAATTTATTTGGGATTTGCCGAGGTGCAGCCTATCCAAGCGGAAGATTGTTATCTCCCCGTACAGAACGAAAGCACAGAAGTACCGCAACGGCCACTCTCCCCGACCGATAACACTGAAAGAATCCCGCGACCCCGCCCCGGTCGATTCGGAAAACAATACCCGCACCGTATAAAAGGCCGTAACACCATGTGTGTAGACCAATACCGCCGCTGCCGCCGCACCGGACACACGAAAACGGCCGATCCAATTTGGATCGGCCGTCATTCTCGGAAAAAGAATCGTTTACGATTCGAGCGCGAAGCGCTTGTAAGCGACAACGGTAGCCTCCTTGTCCGCTTCGTGGATATACTGGGCGATGGTCTTCTTTTCACCGACCAACTCCTGATTCAGCAGTGTGTTCTCCTCGAAGAACTTGCGCATCTTGCCTTCGGCGATCTTTTCGAGAATGGCCTCGGGCTTGCCTGCGTTCTTCGGATCCTGCTTCATCGCCTCGATGGCGATCTGGCGCTCATGTGCGACTACGTCGGCCGGGCAATCGGCCACGTCGATCGCGATGGGAGCCATCGCCGTAGCCTGCATGGCTACCGCATGGGCCACCTCCTCCGGAACGACCTTGTTGAAGCCCAGAATCGTACCCAGCTTCTTGTTGAAGTGAACGTATGAGTGGCAATAGGGAGCCTCGATACGGGCGTAATAGGCCATTTCGACCTTCTCGCCGGTCTGTCCCGATTTCTCGGTCACCATCTCTTCGACGGTGCGTCCCTCTGCGTTCTTCACGGCCATCAGCGTATCCTTGTCGGCAGCATCGGCGGCAACGGCGATGTCGATCATCGCATTGGCCGAAGCAGCGAACTCGGCATTCTGAGCAACGAAGTCGGTCTCGCAGGCGAGACACAGCATGTAGGCTTTCGTGCCCACGATGCGCGTTACGACGACACCCTCCGAAGCGTTGCGCTCGGCACGTTTGGCAACGACCAGCTTACCCTTCTCACGGATGATGTCCTGAGCGCGCGCAAAATCGCCTTCGGCCTCCATGAGTGCATTCTTGCAATCCATCATGCCGGCACCGGTCATCTTGCGGAGCTTCATTACATCAGCAGCTTTGATTTCCATAATTATCCTTTCTTTAATAAAGTGTGGTTACTGTATTCATCGGGCATTACTCGGCCTGCGCCTCGGCGGCAGCCTCGACCTTCTCGGCCGCTGCTTCGACGACCTCGGCAGCAGCGGTTGCAGCCTGCTCGGTGGCAGCCACGACCTCTGCTACGGCAGCCTCTTCGGCGTCGATCGTAGCCTTGACGGCCTTCTTGATGCGGGGTTTGCCCTCCTTCTTGGGTGCACCCTCCTCTTCGGAGACGATACCCTCCTGCGCCTCCTTCTCCTTTTCGAGACGGCGCTCCTCCGTACCCTCGGCCACAGCGGCGCAGATGGCGGTCAGAATCACGGCGATTGAATTCGACGCATCGTCATTTGCAGGAATAACGTAATCGATGTCGGTTGGATCACAACAAGTATCTACTATTGCAAATACGGGGATATTCAATCGTTTGGCCTCTTTGACCGCATTGGACTCCTTCATCACGTCGACCACGAACAGGGCCGCCGGAAGACGGGTCAGGTCGGCGATGGAGCCGAGGTTCTTCTCCAATTTCGCACGCTGACGCTCGATCTGAAGCTTCTCGCGCTTGGAGAAATTGTTGAATGTGCCGTCGGCGGTCATCTTGTCGATGGTCGCCATCTTCTTGACGGCTTTGCGTATCGTGGGGAAATTGGTAAGCATACCGCCTGCCCAACGTTCGGTAACGTAGGGCATACCGATAGCCGCCACCTTTTCGGCAACAATATCCTTGGCTTGTTTCTTGGTGGCTACGAACAGCACGCGGCGACCGCTCTTGGCGATCTGCTTGATAGCCGCAGCGGCCTCATCGATCTTGATCACGGTCTTGTGCAGGTCGATGATGTGAATGCCGTTCTTCTCCATGAAGATGTAGGGAGCCATTTTGGGGTTCCACTTACGCTTCAGGTGACCGAAGTGTGCGCCGGCCTCCAACAATGTATTAAAATCTGTACGTGACATTTCAATTCGTCTTTTTTAATTTTAATTCTCTTTGTATCAACTCCCCGGTAGTGGCACAAGCCAATCCGTGAAGTTTTCCGCGACGGGGCAATCTGCAAGTAGACATATATAATAATATGTGGTCTTGCGGATTTGGAACCCGCGTCGTGCATGCCGAAAATCCGTCCGGTAAGGATTAACGCTTACTGAACTGGAACTTGCGACGTGCGCCCGGCTGTCCCGGCTTCTTACGCTCAACCTCACGCGGGTCGCGGGTGAGGAATCCGGCCTTTTTCAGTACCGGACGCATCTCCGCGTCGATCTCGCACAATGCGCGTGCGATACCCAGACGAGCGGCCTCGGCCTGTCCCTTGATCCCGCCGCCATCGAGGTTGATGACGATGTCGTAGTTTTCGACGGTGTTGGTGGCCAGCAGGGGCTGCTTCACCTGAAATTGCAGGATATCGAGCGGGAAGTATGTTTCGAGCGCCTTACGGTTGATTGTAATCTGACCTTTGCCCGGCTTTACGAAAACGCGGGCGACAGCGGCTTTACGTCGGCCTACGGTGTTTACAATTTCCATACTCTTCTTACTTAATCTCGTTCAACTTAATTGCTTTGGGGTTCTGCGCGGCATGGGGATGCTCCGCACCGGCATACACCTTGAGGTTCTTGAAGATAGCCTCGCCCAGACGGGTTTTGGGAAGCATACCGCGAACGGCCTCTTCGATCACGAACTTAGGCTTCTTCTTCAGGTAGTCCTGAGCGGTCGCGAAACGCTGGCCGCCGGGATAACCCGTGTGTCGTACATAGACCTTTTCGGTCAGTTTGTCGCCCGTGAGCTTCACTTTCTCCGCATTGACGACGATGACGTAGTCACCGCAATCGACGTGGGGCGTGTAGCCGGGCTTGTTCTTGCCGCGGAGGATCTTGGCGATCTGCGAAGCAAGACGTCCCAACACCTCGTTCGTCGCATCTATCACCACCCACTCCTTGGTGACGGTAGCTGCATTCGCCGAGATTGTTTTGTAGCTTAATGAATCCACTTTGTTTACGTTTAATTAATACTTGTTGTTAAATTGATCCAATTCCCGCTTTTACGGGTGCGCAAAGTTAGTAATAATTTTCCAAAACGACAACATCGGTCTAAAAATAAACGGATTTATCCGCTTCGGGTCTGCAATTTCGGGAAGCGCTCTGCAAAAGACACCGCACAGCGGCTTCCGCCGGAGCTCCGCTACGCACGACGGACGGAACCGCCGCAGGCCGGAAATCCCCGCACCTCGAACGGCCGAAAACAGCGCATCCGCCCCGGTCAGGAGGCGGATGCGCCGGCGATCATTTCGGCTGCGGCTGCCGTGCGTCATTCCGCCTTTCCCCCGAAATAGAGGTCGAGCAGCCGCTTGGCGGCGATGAACGAACTGATCTTGTCGTCGAGCACCTGTCCTTCGAGCACGGAGATCTCGGCCTCGATGCGCGGGTCGCGGTAGAAACTGTTTTTCAGCGTTTCGTCGATCGTCTCGTACATCCAGTACTTGTTTTGCCGATTGCGGTTGTGCCGGAAAAAACCGTTGCCCTGCGTATGGTCCAGAAACTCCTCGACACCCTTCCATACCTCTTCGAGTCCCGCGCCCGAAACGGCCGAACAGGTATAGACCCGGGGACGCCACTCCGACTCGGGAAGCGGGAAGAGTTGCAGCGCACTCTGAAACTGCGTCTTCGCCAGCTCGGCCTTGTGGATATTCTCGCCGTCAGCTTTGGTAATCACCATGAGGTCGGCCATCTCCATGATCCCGCGCTTGATGCCCTGCAACTCGTCGCCGGCGCCCGAAATCTGCAACAGCATGAACAGATCGACCATCGAATGCACGGCCGTTTCCGACTGGCCCACGCCCACCGTCTCGATGAAGATCACGTCGAAGCCCGCCGCCTCGCACAACACGATCGTCTCGCGCGTCTTGCGCGCCACGCCGCCCAGCGAACCGGCCGACGGCGAGGGACGGATGAAGACGTCGGGGTTGGCCGAGATGCTCTCCATACGCGTCTTATCACCCAGGATCGAACCGCCGCTACGTTCCGAACTGGGATCGATAGCCAGCACGGCCAGCTTGTGGCGCAGCGAGGTGACCATGTTGCCGATCGCCTCGATGAAGGTCGACTTACCCGCGCCCGGCACGCCGGTGATGCCGATGCGCACCGACCGGCCGGCATGGGGCAGGCAGCGTTCGATGATCTCCTGCGCCTGCGCATAATGATCGGGGTTGCTGCTTTCGATGAGCGTGATGGCCTGCGACAGCGTAGTAATGTTACCCTCCAGAATGCCCTTCACATACTCCTCGGTCGAGAGACGGTGTTTCTTCTTACGAACGAAATACGGGTTGACGATCGGCTGATCGGCGACGCCTTCCGTTACGGAAAGGGCCGAATCGTGATGATGGTCGACATACTCTTTTTCGTAGTGATCTATTTTCGTGAAACTCATGTTATTTTAAAGGTTTGAATCAAGTATCGCTTCGGTCAGTTGACGCGGATTTCCCATCCACAGCGCACGGCCTTTGGCCGAAACCAGCACCCCGAAAGGCAGGTATTGGACGTCGTAGGCGGCGAAACTGCGGCCGCTGTCGTCGAAAGCCACCGTCAGATTGCCCTCGGCATACGGGCGGACGATCCCGCCGACGGCCTCCGGACTCTCCCTGACGACGACCACGACGTTGACCCGATCGCCGAACTTCCGCCCCAACTCCTGCAAATGCGCGAGCGATTCGACAGCCGGCCGGCTCGTGGAGTGGAAAAAGACGAGCAAAAAAGTCCTCCCCGGTACAGGCATACGATCGTCCAGCCACGATTTGACTTTCAAATCGGGCGTCTTTTCACCCAGTGCGACATTCTGCGATGCGGCGCCCAGCGTCCACGACAGCAGAAACAATGCGAGGAAAATACGTTTCATAGCCGTTGTTTTGCAGCGAAGATAACGATTTTTTGCCTTTCGCGCTAATTTTTCACGGGGTTTTCGGCCCGAAGTCTGTCTACGGCAGCGAAGCGGTACGGGCCAAAGCGGGTTCCGACAGAGGAAAAGGCCGTCCCGAATAGCGGTAAAGGCCGTTCATGTAAGATTTTTCGAAGATATTTCGTTCAAATAATTATGTTTTTTAAAATATTAGGATTACTTTTGTGTGCGTCAAAAACGGACGCGGGCAAGATTTCAAATTCTAACAACCTAAATAAAAATTATTTGTTATGGAAGTATCTCACATTGAGCATCTTGGCATTGCAGTGAAGAGCCTCGATGAAGCGATTCCCTACTGGGAGAACGTACTGGGCCTGAAATGTTACGCGATCGAGGAAGTGCCCGACCAGAAGGTGCGCACGGCCTTCTTCAAACTGGGCCAGACCAAGATCGAACTGCTCGAACCGACGTCGGAGGATTCGACGATCGCAGGGTTCATCGAGAAGCGCGGCATCGGCATCCACCACATGGCACTCGCCGTCAAGAACATCGAGGAGCAGCTGGCCGACGCCGAAGCCAAGGGCATCCGCCTGATCGACAAGACCCCGCGCAAGGGCGCCGAAGGCATGACCATCGCGTTCCTGCACCCGAAATCGACGCAGGGCATCCTGACCGAACTTTGCGAGGACAAGAACAACTAATCAAATCATACGACAATCATGAGTGAAATTCAGAACAAGATAAACACGCTCATCGAAAACCGCGAGAAAGCCCGCATGGGCGGCGGTCAGAAACGGATCGACGCACAGCACGGCAAGGGCAAGTACACGGCCCGCGAGCGTATCCAGATGTTGCTCGACGAGGGATCGTTCGAAGAGTTCGACATGTTCGTCACGCACCGCTGCTACGACTTCGGCATGGACAAGAGCCATACCTTCGGCGACGGCGTGGTGACGGGCTACGGCACGATCGGCGGCCGTCTGGTCTACGTCTTCGCACAGGACTTCACGGTGACGGCCGGTTCGCTGTCGCTGTCGATGTCGGACAAGATCTGCAAGGTCATGGACATGGCCATGCGCAACGGCGCGCCCTGCATCGGCCTGAACGATTCGGGCGGCGCCCGAATCCAGGAGGGAATCAACGCGCTGGCCGGCTATGCCAACATCTTCCAGCGCAACGTGATGGCATCGGGCGTCATTCCCCAGATTTCGGCCATCTTCGGCCCCTGCGCGGGCGGTGCGGTCTATTCGCCGGCACTGACCGACTTCATCATCATGAAGAAGGAGACCTCGAACATGTTCCTCACCGGCCCGAAGGTCGTCAAGACCGTCACCGGCGAAGACGTCACGCAGGAGCAGTTGGGCGGCGCCATGATGCACACGACCAAGTCGGGCGTGGCGCAGTTCGCCGTCGACACCGAGGAAGAGGGCATCGAAATGATCAAGAAACTGCTCTCCTACATGCCGCAGAACAACATGGAGGATGCTCCGCTGGCCGTCTGCACCGACCGCATCGACCGCCTGGAAAACTCGCTCAACGAGATCATCCCCGACAACGCCAACAAGCCCTACGACATGGCCGAGGTCATCAAGGCCATCGTCGACAACGGCGAATACCTCGAATCGGCGGCGAGCTACGCGAAGAACGTCATCACCTGCTTCGCCCGTTTCAACGGCCAGTCGGTGGGCATCATCGCCAACCAGCCGAAGTTCATGGCCGGCGTGCTGGACATCAACGCCAGCCGCAAGGCAGCGCGGTTCGTGCGTTTCTGCGACGCCTTCAACATTCCGCTGGTCACGCTGGTAGACGTTCCGGGCTTCCTGCCGGGCACGACGCAGGAGTACGGCGGCGTCATCACCCACGGCGCGAAGCTTCTCTTCGCCTACTGCGAAGCGACGGTGCCGAAGATCACCGTCACGCTGCGCAAGGCCTACGGCGGCGCCTACATCGTCATGTCGTCGAAGCACATCCGCGGCGACATCAACTACGCATGGCCGACGGCCGAAATCGCCGTAATGGGCGCCAGCGGAGCCGTGGGCGTGCTTCACGCCAAGGAGGTGGCCGCGATCGAGAATCCCGAAGAGCGCGCCAAGTTCGTGGCCGAGAAGGAGCAGGAGTACAACGACAAGTTCTCGAACCCCTACAACGCCGCACGCTACGGTTACATCGACGACGTGATCGAACCGCGCAACACCCGCTTCCGGATCATCCGCGCCCTGCAAGCGCTTTCGACCAAGCGTTTGCAGAATCCGCCGAAGAAACATTCGAATATTCCCCTCTAACAATTGCACGCTATGACAATATTATCAGCAATCGATTGGGGATGGCCCGAGATGCTGTGGACGACGCTCATCAGCATCTGTCTGGTATTCGGCATTCTCGTGCTGCTGGTGTGGATCATGAAACTTTTCGGAATGATCTTCGTCAGCCGCCGCAAGGCGGCCGCGGCCGCGACTCAGAGCGGCAAACCCGTCGAGCAGGGCCAACTGCACGAAGAGGAGATCGCGGCCATCGCCACCGCACTCAAAATCTTCAACAGCGATCGGCACGACCGTGAGTCGGATGTGCTGACGATCATGAGTATCAAGCGCGCTTATTCGCCCTGGAACTCGAAAATTCATGGGCTAACCCAGATGCCCGACAAAAAATAAGTATTGGAACAATGAAAGATTACGCATTGAAAATCAACGGACATAATTACGACGTGCGCATCGACGACGTAAACGAATCCTCGACCCTGGCACACGTGGTGGTCAACGGCACGGCCTACGAGGTCGAGATCGCAGGCGCCAAAGGAGCCGCGACGAAACGTCCTCAGGTAGCTCCCGCCCCCCGCGAAGCCGACAGCGCGAAAATCACCCCCGCTACGGCGGCTCCCGCTCCCCGTATCGCGCCGGTAGCCCCCTCGACGGGTTACACGATCAAGTGTCCTCTGCCGGGTACCGTGCTCTCGATCAACGTCAAGGTCGGCGATACGATCGCGACCGGTCAGACGCTCGTGATCCTCGAAGCCATGAAAATGGAGAACAACATCGACGCCGACCGCGCCGGCGTCGTCAAGCAGATCTTCGTCCAGCAGGGCGCTACGGTCATGGAGGGCGATAACCTGATTCTCATCGAGTAGGCTTATGTGGACACTGCTGAGTTCAAGTTCCGACTTCGTTGGGGAGAGCCTGATCCGATTCGGCGAATCGACCGGTCTGGCCGGTTTTTTCAGCGCCATGGGTTGGGGAAACATCGTGATGATCGGCATCGCCTTCTTCCTGCTCTATCTGGCTATCCGGCATAAGTTCGAGCCGCTGCTGCTGCTGACCATCGCATTCGGCATGCTGCTGACGAACCTGCCCGGCGCCAATCTCTACCACACCGAGCTCTTCGCCGGAGGGCATGTCCATTGGGACATCTTCGTCGCGAAGGCGGGCTTGCTGGACTACCTTTACCTGGGCGTCAAGCTGGGTATCTACCCCTGCCTGATTTTTCTGGGCGTAGGCGCCATGACCGATTTCGGTCCGCTGATCGCCAATCCCAAGAGTTTCCTGCTGGGCGCTGCGGCGCAAATCGGCATCTTCGTGACGTTCCTCGGCGCCTATGCGATCGGATTCTCGCCCGAACAGAGCGGTTCGATCGGCATCATCGGCGGTGCGGACGGTCCCACGGCCATCTACCTCACCTCGATGCTGGCCCCCGAACTGCTGGGCCCGATCGCCGTAGCCGCCTACTCCTACATGGCGCTCGTGCCGGTCATCCAGCCGCCCATCATGCGACTGCTCACCAACAAGCACGAACGTGCGATCCGTATGCGCACGCTGCGTCCGGTATCGAAAACCGAGCGTATCCTCTTCCCGATCATCATCTCGGTCGTCATCGCCCTGCTGCTGCCGAGCGCAATGCCGCTCGTGGGCTGTCTGATGCTGGGTAACCTGATGAAGGAGTGCGGCGTGGTGGATCGCCTGAGCAAAACGGTGCAGAACGAACTGATGAACATCGTGGTGATCTTCCTCGGCCTGACCGTCGGCGCCACGGCGACCGCCGAAGCGTTCCTGAATTTCCGCACGCTGGGCATCCTCGTGCTGGGCGTCATCGCCTTCTGCCTGGGAACCGCCGGCGGCGTGCTGCTGGCCAAGTTCATGAACCTGTTCAGCAAAGAGGAGAACAAGATCAACCCGCTGATCGGTTCGGCCGGCGTGTCGGCCGTACCGATGGCCGCCCGCGTGTCGCAGATCGAAGGACAGCGCGAAAATCCGGGCAACTACCTGCTGATGCACGCCATGGGTCCCAACGTGGCCGGCGTGGTCGGTTCGGCCGTCGCCGCAGGTATCCTGCTGTCGTTCCTCGGCTAAGGGAACGCCCCGAAAAGAGAGGAGCGCGGATTTCGAAATCCGCGCTCCTCTCTTTTTATTCCGGCTGCGACTCCCTGCGCAACCGTTCGGCCAGTTCGGGCATCCCGACAGCCGCCCGCTCGCGCAGATGCGTCAGCGGATTACGGATCGTCCGCACGTCGGGAGCGCCGGGGTCGACCAGATAGATCGGCACCCCGGGACGGACGTAATGCACCAGCGAAGCCGCCGGATAGACCGCCAGCGACGTTCCGACGACGATCAACACGTCGGCCGCCGCCGCAATCCGCGCCGCATGGTCGAACTGGGGAACCGCCTCGCCGAAAAAGACGATATGCGGACGCAGCAGCGCCCCGTCGGGGGCCGTGGCATCCAACGGCTGTTCCCACCCTTCGATCGGAACGATCAACGCGGGATCGCGCGAGGAGCGGAGTTTCCGCAGTTCGCCGTGCAGATGCGTCACACGGGTCGAACCGGCGCGTTCGTGCAGGTCGTCTACATTCTGGGTGATGACCTCGACGTCGAAATCCGCCTCCAATCCCGCGATGGCCAAATGAGCCGCATTGGGACGGGCCGCCAGCATCTCGCGGCGGCGTTTGTTGTAAAATTCGATCACCAGCCGGCGATTGCGCGCCAGCGCCTCGGGCGTACAGACATCCTCGATCCGGTAATCGGCCCACAATCCGTCGGCATCGCGGAAGGTGGACAGTCCGCTGTCGGCACTCACGCCGGCTCCGGTAAAGACTACGACTTTTTTCATCTCGAATGATCGATTCGGCGGCATCCGCCGCATTCCGTCCATAAAGGTAGGCAAAATCCGGAAACGATCCAATGCCGTACTCGAAAAAGAGGCGCATATTTCCGTCGTACGACAGCCGATCCCGACACTCCCGAACCGAACATCCGATTCCGCCGCGATCGATCCCCAGGGATGAATCTACACTCCGTTCCGTCAGGCGGACTCCGCACGCACGCTCCGCCGCCCCGATTCGTCGACGCGCTCCATCCCCTGCAAACGGTATCTTTCCGGTGCGAAACCGCCGCCGCCATCGGACGTCTCCTCAGCCGACAACGGTACTCTTCCGGAAGCCCCTCCGCAACCCTCTTCCGGAAAAAAGAGGCTGCGAAAAACGAAGCGAATGATCAATATGTCTGAAAAAATCGTTATTTTCGCTTATCATATTCATTCCACTTAATTCAGTTTTCATGATGAAAAGTCATCTCATTTTGCGGTTGCATCGGATAATTCTGATTGCCGCGCTGTTTTTGGCTGCATCTTGCAAAGAGGACGATACCTCCGTGCAACTGAAAGCCCCTCAAACCCTTACGGCAATCCCTTCCGAAACATCGCTCCTGATCGAATGGGGGGGGGTGGACGAAGCTGCCGCCTATGAACTGGAAGCCCGCAGCGACGACTACGCCTTCTCCACCCGTGTCGAAGACACCCGTTACGAGTTGACCGGACTCGAAGCATACACCGAATACGAGGTACGCATCCGCGCGCTGGTCGTTTCGGGCAACTACCTCGATTCGGAATGGAGCGCATGGGAGCGGTTCAAAACCCTCGACAAGACGATCGCCGACGAATTCGACGGAGGCAGCGGCACGGAAGAAGATCCCTACTTAATCGCACGGCCGTCGCAACTGGCCCTGCTGGCACAATGCGTCAACGAACAGACGGCCGGCTATTTCGAACCGGACGTCCACTACCTGCTGACGGCCGATCTCGATCTTTCCGGCTATGAAAACTGGACGCCGATCGGTATCGGCCCGCAAGACGGACGGTATCCCTACGAGAATCCCGAGAAGGCATTCCAAGGCGTTTTCGACGGAGGCGGCCACACCGTGAACAAGCTAAACGTCGCTTACACGGGTGCGACGACCTTCACGAGCGTCGGACTCTTCGGAGTGAACGACGGCACGATCAGGAATCTTCACGTCGCGGGCACAATCTCCGCGACGACATCCTGCACCGACAAAAGCTATGTGATCGCCGGCGGCATCGTCGGTTTCAATATCATCGCCTACGAGGACGCCATGAACACCCGTCCGGGTTCGGGAGCCATCGAACACTGCTCCTTCACGGGTTCGGTATCGGCATCGTGCGGCAACGACCCGACGGGCACGGCCGACGCAGGCGGCATCTGCGGCATGGCCGAGTCGGGAAACATCGACTTCTGCGAAACGACGCTCGACGCGGCACACACGATCAGAACCGAGGGCGGCGAAATCTCGATGACCGGCGGCATCGCCGGATCCATGAACGGCGGACGCATCTCCGCCTGTACCTTCACTGGTACGGGAGTTCTCGAAGCCGCCTTCAACACCGTCCCCGAAGGCTATTACGTCTATGCCCAAGCGGGCGGCATCGTCGGTTCGACCGCCGAGGCCTCGATCGAAAGCTGTACGGCGGATTTCGGCGGCTCGCTGCTCGTTCCGAAAGGCGGGGAAGCAACTTGCAACGCGGGCATCGTCTGCGGCAATTCCGGAAGTTCCATCACCGACTGTACCGCGAAATTTACGGGCGACGCCTCAATCGAAAGCAACGGCGCCATCAGCTTCGGCGGCGCTGTCGGATCGCTCTCCGGCGTCGGTGAATGCGCCGTCTCGCTCGTTTCGACCGAAATGGGTGGAACGGTGAAGATCGCCCAGGGCGACGAATATTCCGACGTACATGTCGGCGGTGTCTTCGGATCGGCTTCGAACGCTACGGCGTCGGCTTGCGACGCTCTCCTATCGGGCGACATCGAAATCTCTTCGAATGTCGCCGACGGCACGACCAACGTCAACGTGGGCGGTGTATGCGGCAAAAGCGGTATGCTGGCGGCCGGCTGCCACGCCGAATGGACGGAGAGCGCACACGTGAAAATCGCCTCCGACCGGAGCAATTTCGGCGGCGTGACAGGCCTGACACAGGCTGAAAGCAACTATGCCTTCCTCGTCGGATGCTATGCCCTCTGCAAGGGCCGCGTAGAGATCGAGCCCAAGAACGGCACGGACTACACGGCCAACGCAGGCGGTATCGCCGGAACCTTCTCAGGCTACTCCATGATCTACCCCGTCGTCATGGAAATCCCTGCCTATATGGACGGTTGCTACGCCCTCGTCGAAACCGACTTTTCGCTCTCCGGCGGCACGGCCCGCGGCGTGGCCGGCGCATCGGAGGCCGCTCTGCTCAACGGCGTGTTCTGGGGGTCGACGCAAGACGGCGTCTCGGAGACGCTGCCCGACAGCAAGGCTTTCGCAAGTCTCGATCAGAGCGGTTTCGAAGCGGCAATCGCCGAGATGAACGACGCGATCGCCGCTTCGATGATGGCCCAACTCGTGCAGGTCGGCTACACGTACGATACGTCTCTGGGACATCCCGTCCTGACAGGCGCCCGCTGACCGGAGCATCCCCGACCTCCATTTATAAGTTCACCCCTGCCGGAAAATCCGACAGGGGTGAGCCCTTTTCAGAAACCATCGGGCGGTTCCCTTTCAAATGCACGCTCGTCCCGAAAAACGGAACATTCCGCGCATCAGTGCGTGAAGACACGCCCCTTCTGCTTGACCTTGGCTTCGTAATCCAGACGCGACTGCGTGGGATATTTCAGCTTTTCGAAGCCGGCGACGGCGTTGCCGATGTCGCTCAGCAGCATGTCGGCCATATCGCGCGACATTCCCTGACGAACGACCACGCGCATGACGACCAGCGAATCGATGTTCTTCGGCATCGTGTAGGCGGGAACCATCCAGCCGCTCTGTTGGAGTACGGCCTGCAAATCGTAGAGCGTCCATTTGGCCGTCTTGTCGTACTCGGGATTCATGTACCAGATGAAGAGCGGATTTTGCAGCTCCTTCGAATAATTTTCGAAACACTTCATCTTGCCGATCTGTTCATGGCAGTAGCAGGCTACGTCCATCGAATTCTGCTGCACCTCCTTGTAACCGTCGAAGCCCAGGCGGATGAAGTTGTAGTACTGACCCAGAATCTGCGCCGCAGGACGCGAGAAGTTGAGCCCTACCTGCGTGATGTTGGCACCCAGATAGTTGACGCTGAACGACATCTCTTCGGGCAGATACTTCTTGTCCTTCCAGACGACCCAGCCCAGGCCCGGATAGACCAGTCCGTACTTGTGGCCCGACGTGGAGATCGACCACACCCATTTGAGGCGGAAGTCCCACTTCACCTCCGGATTGAGGAACGGCAGGATGAAACCTCCCGACGCCGCATCGACGTGGATCGGAATATCGTATCCCGTCTTCTTGTTGTAGGCGTCCAGCTCGCGGTCGAGCGCCTCGATGTCGTCGTTGAGTCCCGTCCACGTCACGCCGGCGATCGGCACGATGCAAATGGTGTTCTCGTCGCACATCGCCAGAGCGTCCTTCGGATCGAGCGTCGGCTTTTCGAGCGTGAGGGGCACCGTGCGCATCTCGATCTGCCACAACTGGCAGAACTTCTCCCAGACCACCTGGAAGGCGGAGCTCATCACCAGATTGGGTTTGTCGAAGGGTTTGCCCTCGGCCTTGCGTTTCGCACGCCAGCGCAGCCAGGCCGCGACGCCGCCCAGCATACAAGCCTCCGACGAGCCGATTCCCAGCGCGCCGGTCTTCCACTCGGCCTTTTCGGGCGAATTCCACATGTTGGCGATGATGTTGATGCACCGTCCGCACATCACCGCCACACGCGGATACTCGGTCTCGTCGATGTAGTTGACGTTGATCGCCTCGTTCATCAGGCGCGTAGCGTATTCGTCCATGTAGGTGGTGACGAAAGTCGCCAGATTCAGACGCGGCTGCGTCTGGGGATAGGTCTCGTCCTTCACCATTTGGTAGGCGATCTCAGGTGTGGTTTTGTGCTGCGGAATGTTCTGCGTCGGAGCGGGAGTGAGCATCTTTTCCGATCCGAAGACAGCCGTCGTAGCATTGGCCCGTGTCTCTTGTTTCGTGTTCATAGCGGTAATGTGTTTAAAAATTACAAGGTGCGTAAATCCATAAACTATGCCACTCGGAGGCCATTTCCGAAGACCGGAGGGACCTCGTCGCCGAAAACACCTCTCTTCGGCTGCACCTTAAACACTTCGCCCCGACAGAATCGAACATGCGTTTGCTTCTGCGCTCGACTTTTCGTACTTTGGCTGCGCCGTAGATACTCCGTCTCGGCAGAATCAAACATGCGTTTGCTTCTGCGCTCGACTTTTCGTATCTTTGACTGCGCCGAAGATAGGTCGCTCCGCAAAAACGCAAATAAATCTGCCTTCGCATCCGGCTTATTCGTATCTTTGGCTAACGTTATGAACGAAACATTCTCTCTTTTCCTCTGGGCGATGACCGTACTCGCACTCGCGGTGTTCGTCGCACTCCATTTCGTCGAAGCGGGATACGGCTACCTCTTCAACCGAAAATTCGGGCCGGGCATTCCCAACCGTATCGGATGGATGGCGATGGAGTCGCCCGTCTTCATCGCCATGTGCATCCTGTGGCTCTGCTCCGACCGTGCACTCGAAGCGGGACCGCTGGCACTTTTCATCCTCTTCCAGAGCCACTACCTGCAACGGGCCTTCGTCTTCCCGCTGCTGATCCGCGGGAGGTCGCAGATGCCGCTGGGAATCGTTCTGATGGGGATGGTATTCAATACGCTCAACGCCCTGATGCAGGGCGGCTGGATCTTCTACGTCTCCCCCGCCGGCTACTACGACGGTTGGTTCGCACGTCCCTACATCTGGGTCGGCGGTGCGCTGTTCATCGCCGGCATGGTCATCAATCTCCGCTCCGACCGCATCATCCGCCACCTGCGCCGGCCGGGCGATACGCGCCACTACATCCCCTACGGCGGAATGTTCCGCTATGTCTCGTCGGCCAACTACTTCGGCGAACTGCTCGAATGGATCGGTTTCGCCGTCGCGTCGTGGTCATGGGCCGGCGCGGTATTCGTCGTCTGGACGTTCGCCAATCTGGCGCCGCGATCGGCCTCGCTCTACAAACGCTACGAGCAGGAGTTCGGCGAGGAGTTCACCTCGCTGCACCGCAAACGCATCCTTCCTTTCATCTATTGATTCCATGGAAAAAGAGTCGCTGTTGTTCACACCCTACAAATTAGGTCCCGTCACGCTGCGCAACCGCACGATCCGTTCGGCGGCATTCGAATCGATGGGCCGCGCCTACGGCCCCACCGAACAACTGAAAAACTACCACGTGAGCGTCGCCCGCGGCGGCGTGGGAATGACCACACTGGCCTACGCCGCCGTCTGTCGCAGCGGGCTGTCGTTCGAAAAACAGCTGTGGCTGCGACCCGAAATCGTCCCGGGACTGCGCGACATCACCGAAGCCGTCCACCGCGAAGGAGCCGCCGCATCGATCCAGATCGGTCATTGTGGCAACATGACGCACTACACCACGGCCGGACAGATTCCGATCGGTGCATCGTCGGGCTTCAACCTCTATGCCTACACCCCCGTGCGCGCCATGCGGCGCGACGAAATCCGACAGGTAGCCGCCGACTTCGGCCGTGCGGTGGATACGGCGTACGAAGCGGGATTCGACTGCGTGGAAGTACATGCAGGCCACGGCTACCTCATCTCGCAGTTCCTCTCGCCCTACACCAACCGCCGCCGCGACGAGTACGGCGGCTCGCTCCCGAACCGGATGCGCTTTCTCAGGATGTGTCTGGACGAAGTGATGGAAACGGCCGCCCGCCGGAACATGGCCGTACTGGTGAAACACAACATGGAGGACGGTTTCAAGGGCGGCATCGAAATCCCCGAAAGCCTCGAAATCGCCCGCGCGATCGAAGCCTACGGCGTCGACGGCATCGTCCTCTCGTCGGGTTTCGTGAGCAAGGCGCCGATGGCCGTCATGCGGGGCATCATTCCGCTCTACACGATGAGTTACTACATGCAGTGGTGGCTGCGCATCTTCGTGCGGCTCTTCGGACGGTATATGATTAAACAATACCCTTTCGAAGAGTGCTTCTTCCTGGAAAACGCCAAAAAGTTCCGCGCCGAGCTGAAACTGCCGCTGGTCTACGTGGGCGGGCTGGTGAGCCGCGAAGGAATCGAACGTGCGCTCGACAGCGGGTTCGAACTGGTGCAGATGGCCCGCGCGCTGGTCAACGATCCGGCTTTCGTCGACAAACTGCGCGAGGGCGACCGCTCGACACGCAGCGCGTGCGACCATCGCAACTACTGCATCGCCCGCATGTATTCGCTCGACATGCAGTGCTGCAAACACTGCCCCGACCTGCCGCGCAAGATCCGCGAAGAACTGGCAAAACTCCCGTAACGATGAAAAAGCACACGATCGCAACCGATTCGAAGACGGCGCTCGTGACGGGCGCCGCCCACGGCATCGGCCGCTGCTATGCCGAACGGCTGGCGGCAGCGGGCTACCGGCTGATTCTCGTCGACCGCGACGGCGGCACGCTCGACACCGCACGGCAGGAGTTGGCGGCGGCGCACGGCGTCACGATCGATACCCTTGTCATGGACATGGCGCGCATGGAGGCGTCGGAGGAGCTGTACGCCGCCGTCGCACGGCTGGGCGCCGAGGTGGAGGTACTCGTCAACAACGCGGGCGTCTTCTCCTATCTCGACATCCTCGCCACCCCCGTCGAACGGATCGAACGGATGATCCTGCTGCACGACCTGACGCTCTCGAAAAACTGCCGCGCCTTCGGAGCCGACATGGCGCGGCGCGGCAGCGGATACATCCTAAACATGTCCTCCTACTCGGTCTGGATGCCCTTCCCGGGCATGGCGCTCTACACCGCCACCAAGGCCTACGTGCGCTGTTTCTCGAAAGCCTTCGCCAAAGAGGTCGCCGAGCGAGGCGTCCGCGTGACGACCGTGTGTCCCGCCGGCGTGGCGACCGACCTCTACGGGCTCTCGCCCAAATGGCAGCATATCGGCCGGCGGCTGGGCGTGCTGATTTCACCCGACAGCTGTGCGCGGCGGGGGCTGCGCGCGCTATGGCGCGGCCGCCGCTGCATCGTCCCCGACTGGTGGAACCGCCTGTTCGTACCGCTGTTCTTCTACATGCCCGACTTCGTGACGCGCCGTATCCGCCGCTTCACGATCCGCTTCCAGCGTTGAACGGTCTCGGAGCGGGGCTTCGCCCGGCAGGAGTACGGAGCCGACGACGATAGGCGATTCCGTACCGCACGGCGGCGGCATCCGACCGGGAGAACGATTTTTCTTGCCGAAAAGTTTGTAATAACCAAAAAAGCGTGTATCTTTGCACACCGAAATCGATTGGGAAATTGGTTTCGAACGACCTCGGGGTGTGGCGCAGTCCGGTTAGCGCACCTGCTTTGGGAGCAGGGGGTCACAAGTTCGAATCTTGTTACCCCGACGATCAGAAAAAGGAAGTTCTTTCACGGGCGGAGTTCCCGTTCGATGCTTCGGCACGATCTCCGTTCGACAAGTTTTCGGGATGTAGCGCAGCCCGGTTAGCGCGCCAGCTTCGGGAGTTGGAGGTCCCGAGTTCGAATCTCGGTATCCCGACAAACTTCCTTTCAGAGCCACTGAGCGATCAGTGGCTTTTTTGTTTGCTTTTCTTTCACCGAATAATACGACGATTCTATCGACAAATCGGATATTTTCCATCTGAAAATTTGGAAAAGTCACGGGGGGGGGTAAATTTGTCCGCTTCAATTCCGAAGCAGGCAAACCGGAAAGCCGAAAGACCGGAGCAACAATCATTTTCTATGGAAAAAGCATCTCTTCTAACCTATTTCGCAACCGCCGCTTTGTTCTCGCTTCATTTCCTCGCTGCGGCTGCCGCCACAAACGATGCGAATGCACCGGCATCGCTCACGTCGGTCCTTCCGAGCGACAACGCCTCGGCGGAGATGGTGCACGAAAGACACACGACCGCATACTATTTCAACCAGGTCTCCTGGTTCGATTGCAATGCGGAAATTTTCGAAGACACCAGCACCGGAGATTCCTGGATCAAGATTTTCCACAACGGCTACAAAAAAGGCCGAGTCGTATCCAATCCCGATTACAATCCGCGCAAACTGACCGGAGTACTCAACAGACGCCTTTCGTCGCGCTATATGACGACGGCCGACAACGGGATGACCTATTATTTCAACTGAAAATGGGTATTCTTTTCGGAAACGAAACGAAGAAATGTCCCGAATGTGGAATGATCATCCCCTCGGAGGCCCGCAAATGTCCCTACTGCCGTACCGAATTCGGCGAGCCGAGCCTGTCGGACGACTTAAATCGGTTCGGATGTTTAGGTTATCCGTCGGTCATTCTGACGATCCTGCTATTGCTGCACACTTGCAGTTAGACAATCCGGATCGAAAATCACGAGGTGCTGTCTGAAAAAGAATCAGACAGCACCTCGTCAAAAAGCGGAGGGATCAATACACCTGCGTAATAGTGCCGGAGTACTGTACGGGATTGTACCAAACCGACGAAATGGTGAGGTTGGCGCCTCCCGACGACGAGTAGATGTCGAAGGTGAAGGTGTAATCGTTGGCCGAGAAGAGCGTGGTGGAGAAGGTCACGATCCAGCCTTCGTTGGTCTGTTCGGCACGGTACCCCTCGACCGACGGAAGCACGTAGTTGAGCACCGTGTAGTAATAGGGAGGAACATAGCCCTTGATGTAGGGAAGGCAGACGTCCACCGTGCCGTCCCAGAACCCGACCGTGAAGTTGGGATTGATCAACTGGCGCACGGGACCCGCCGGCTGACGCTGCATACTCGAAGGGTTGAACTGGAAATTGCGAGACAGGATGATCGAGTCCATGTGCTTTTCGAAGGCGGCCAGCCGTTCGGCGCGCCGCTTCACACGCTCTTCGTGGCGCTGCTCGCGCACCTCCGTGCGTTGAGATTTGGTTTGGGCCCGCTGAGACTTCGACTGCTGTTGGGCCGTAACTGCGACAGCCGATACCACTACGGCAGCGGCAGCCATCCATACGATAATACGTTTCATAGGCAAAAGAGTTTGCATTTGACCGATGTCAACGCAAACTCCTTGCCACAACATATTGCAAACCCGTCCGTTCGATAGGATTTCCGGCTGCACGCCCGTTCCGTCCGGCGGTAGCTACACGGCGGCACGCCGTGAGTACCGATCATACCCCACCCTAAATCCCTCCCTCGGGGAGGGACTTCGCGGGAAACCCGACTCGCTACCGACGCACCGGCGTGGAATCTTACCGGAAAGACCGGATACTTCGGAACGTTGCAAACCCGTCCGTTCGATAGGATTTCCGGCTGCATGCCCGTTCCGTCCGGCGGTAGCTACACGGCGGCACGCCGTGAATACCGATCATACCCCACCCTAAATCCCTCCCTCGGGGAGGAACTTCGCGGGAAACCCGACTCGCTACCGACGCACCGGCAGCGCAATCCTGCCGGAAAGACAATAGAAGTGATTTTCTTCGAGACACAGCGAATCGTTCGTCGGAAAAATTCACGACAATGCATTCGTCCCACATACAACCAGCAAATCGGTTACGACCGGTTAGTCGCCCGAAAACGTCTGTCACAGTCCCGTTAAAGACCCATCTGCCGCAGAAAACGTCCCGTATAACTCTGCTCGACGGCGGCCACCTCGTGCGGCGTACCCGCCGCGAGCACCCGTCCGCCCGCCGCACCGCCTTCGGGACCGATATCGATGATCCAGTCGGCGACCTTCACCACGTCGAGGTTGTGTTCGATGACAACGACCGTGTTTCCGCGGTCGACCAGCTTGTTCAGCACGTCGATCAACTGGCGGATATCCTCGAAATGGAGCCCCGTAGTCGGCTCGTCGAGGATATAGAGCGTGCTGCCCGTATCGCGTTTCGAGAGTTCGGCGGCCAGCTTGATGCGCTGCGACTCGCCGCCCGAGAGCGTCGTGCAGGGCTGGCCGAGCGTCAGGTAGCCCAACCCCACCTCCTGAATGGCACGCAGCTTCTGGTAGATCGACGGGATGTTTTCGAAAAACTCCACGGCCATGTTGACCGTCATGTTCAACACGTCGTCGATATTCTTGCCCTTGTATTTCACTTCGAGCGTCTCGCGGTTGTAGCGGTGGCCGCCGCAACTCTTGCAGGTGACATAGACGTCGGGCAGAAAGTTCATCTCGATGGTCTGCACTCCCGCACCGCGGCACGTCTCGCAGCGGCCGCCCTTGACGTTGAAGGAGAAGCGTCCCGCCTTGAAGCCGCGCACCTGCGCGTCGGGCGTCATCTCGAAGAGTTTGCGGATGTCGGCGAAGACGTTGGAGTAGGTCGCCGGATTGCTGCGCGGCGTGCGGCCGATCGGCGACTGGTCGACCACGACCAGCTTGTCGACGTGTTCGATTCCCTCGATCGAATCGTAGGGCAGCGGGCGGTCGAGCGACCGGTAGAGCTTGCGGCTCAGAATAGGGCGCAGCGTTTCGTTGACGAGCGTCGACTTGCCCGAACCGCTGACACCCGTGACGAGGATCAGTTTGCCCAGCGGGAAATCGACGTCGATGTGTTTGAGGTTATTGCCCGACGCTCCCCGCAGGACAATATGACGGCCGTTGCCCTCGCGCAGCGTCGCCGGAACCTCGATCCGCCGGCGGCCGGTCAGATAGTCGGCCGTCACGGAGTCGGAGCGGAGGATATCGTCGAACGTACCCGACGCAACGACGTGGCCGCCCTTGCGCCCCGCCTTGGGGCCTACGTCGACGATCCAGTCGGCCGAGCGCATCATCTCCTCGTCGTGCTCGACGACGATCACCGAGTTGCCGGCGTCGCGCAACTCCTGCAAGCTGCGGATCAGCCGCCGGTTGTCGCGCTGGTGCAGGCCGATCGACGGCTCGTCGAGGATGTAGAGCACATTCACCAGTTTCGATCCGACCTGCGTCGCCAGCCGGATGCGCTGTGACTCGCCGCCCGAAAGCGAGCGCGACGAGCGGCTCAGCGAGAGGTAGCCCAACCCCACTTCGATCAGGAACCGGAGCCGTTCGCGGATCTCCTTGACGACCTCCTGCGCGATCTTGCGCTCCTTCTCGGTGAAATGCTCCTCGATGCGGGACATCCAGTCGGCGAAATCGGAGATCGACATGGCCGACACCTCGGCGATGTTCCGTCCGCCGATGCGGAACTGCAATGCCTCGCTGCGCAACCGCGACCCGCCACAGACGCTGCACGGCTTGTAGACGAGAAACTGCTCGCGCCACTTCTCGCCGCGCTTGGAATCCTCGTCGAAATTGCGGCCGATCCACTCGGCCATGCCGTCCCACGACACCAGACGCTTGCCGCCGGCGTTGGCGAACTCCGTCAGATCGACCGTCAGCGGCTCGGAATCGCCGTAGAGGATGGCGTTCATCCCCTCCTCCGAAATGCTCTGCACCGGATCGTCGAGCGTGAAATCGTAGCGGCGCCCCAGCATCTCCAACAGCGCGAAAAGCATGTTGTTGTGGTACGGCCCGAAGGGTTCGATCCCTCCGGCGCGCAGCGACTTCTTTGGATCGGGAATGATCTTGCTGCGGTCGAAGACCGCCTCGACGCCCAGCCCGTTGCATCGGGGGCAGGCCCCCTTGGGCGAGTTGAACGAAAAGGTGTGCGGCGCAGGATCTTCGAACGCGACGCCCGTGGTGGGGCACATCAGATGCCGCGAATAGTAGCGCATCGTCTCCGTATCGTAGTCGTAGAGCGCCATCGTCCCCTTACCCTGCCGCATCGACTCCTTGAGCGAAGTCATCAGCCGGTCGCGCGACTCCTCGCTCACGCGCAGGCGGTCGACCACCAGGTCGATCGTGTGGATCTTGTAGCGGTCGAGCTTCATGCCCGTCGAGAACTCGCGCATCTGGCCGTCGATACGGGCGTGGAGGTAGCCCTTCTTCACCAGCGACTCGAACAGCTCGCGGTAGTGTCCCTTGCGGCCCTTGACGATCGGTGCGAGCAGTGCGATGCGACGGCCTGCGAAATCGCGCAGGATCAGGTCGAGAATCTGTTCGTCGGAGTAATGCACCATCTCCTCGCCCGTAGCCGGCGAATAGGCGCGCGAAGCGCGCGCATAGAGCAGACGCAGGAAGTCGTTGATCTCGGTGACGGTACCCACCGTCGACCTCGGATTTTTGTTGGTCGTCTTCTGCTCGATGGCCACCACGGGGCTCAGTCCCGTGATCTTGTCCACATCGGGACGCTCCATCGTCCCCACGAACTGACGCGCATAGGTCGACAGGGTCTCCATATACCGCCGCTGCCCCTCGGTATAGATCGTATCGAATGCCAGCGACGATTTGCCCGACCCCGACAGGCCGGTGACAACCACCAGCTTGTGGCGCGGAATCGTTACGTCTATATTTTTCAGATTGTGTACCCGTGCGCCGAGTACCTCGATTGTCTCCTCTCGTTTCATCTTACTTAAATCGCATCCTGCATCCGAAATATTGTGCAAAGGCAATGCAAACCGAGCGTTAGGCCTAACCCCGCCGGGCTCTGCCGGGACGCTGCCCGTCCGGACCGGAATAAATTCCCGGCAAAGGTAGCGATTTTTCCGCAAACCGCATTCCGCGCACAGTCATCGCAGCAGGAAATCGTCGGCATCGCGCCATGCGGGAAATTTCGTCCGGAACCGATCGAGCGCTTCCCTGTCGAGCCGGGCCGTGAAGACCCCCTCCGAAGCGTCCGCCTCGCAGAGCGGCGTCCCCTTGAAATCGACGACCGCCGAATCGCCGGCATAATGGTTCCACGGATCGTCGCCCGTGCGGTTGACGCCGACGACATAACACTGGTTCTCGATCGCCCGGGCCCGCAGCAGGGTCCGCCACACCTCCCGACGCGGCGCCGGCCACGAGGCCACGCAGAGAATCGCGTCGTAATCGCTGCGACAACGACACCAGACCGGAAAACGCAGGTCGTAACAGACGAGCGGCAAAAACCGCAGTCCGCCGTATTCGACCACTACGCGCCGCCGGCCCGCCACAAAATGCGCATCTTCGCCGCCGATAGAAAAAAGATGCCGCTTGTCGTATCGCTCCGCACCGCCCGCCGGCCGCACGAAGAAAAAGCGATTGGCGAAACGGTCGCCGCTGCGGACGACGGCGCTGCCGGCCAACGCCGTCGCATAACGTCGTGCGGTGCGGCGCATCCACGCGAGGAGTTCCTCCTCGTCCGGCAGCGCCGTTCGCCACGGTTCGGTGACGAACCCCGTGGCGAACATCTCGGGCAGGAGGGCCAGATCGGCACCGGCCTGCGCGACGAGCTCTTCGGCACGGCGGAGGTTACGGGCTGCGGCCTCCCACTCCATCGAGAACTGACACAGGGCGACTTTCACATCGACAAAATTACGAATAAAACGGGAAATCCGGCCTGCGTTCGGCAAATCTTTCGTACCTTTGTACGGTACGAATCCCGACAGCCGACCGGACTGCATCCCGGCAAACAGGCCCCGTCTGTTTTGCATCCTGCCTGCGCCGTTTCCGCCGTCGAACCGTTTTAACTATGAAAGCCGGACAAAACCATACGCTCACCGTGACCCGTATCTCGGACTACGGTCTCTATCTCGCCGATCAGGAGGGGCAGGAGGTACTGCTGCCCAACCGCTACGTTTCGCTCGCCGACAAGGTGGGCGACGCGGTCGACGTCTTCGTCTATCACGACTCCGAAGACCGGCTCGTGGCCACGCGCGAAACGCCGCTGGCCCGCGCCGGCGAGGCCGCATTCCTGAAAGTGGTCGACAAGAACCTCCACGGAGCATTCCTCGACTGGGGGCTTGCGGGCAAAGACCTCTTTCTGCCCAACCGCAACCAGCAGGGCGGGATCTTCGCCGGACGTTCCTATGTGGTCTACGTCTATGTCGACGATGTGACGGGACGATGCGTGGCGACGAACAAACTCAAAAGTTTCGTCAACAACGAGACGCTCACCGTCCGTCCCCGCGAGGAGGTCGATCTGCTGGTGGCTTCGGAGTCGGAGATCGGTTACCGCGTGGTGATCGACAACCGCCATTGGGGAATGCTCTACCGCAACCAGCTTTTCCGACCCGTGCAGGTGGGCGACCGCCTGCGCGGCTACGTGACCAAAATCACCGACGACCACCGCATCGACGTGTCGCTCCGACAGCCGGGCTATGCCGGCGTGCAGGACGGAGCCGACCAGCTGCTCGGCATGTTGCGCGAAGCGGGCGGGCGGCTGCCGCTCGGCGACGACAGCTCGCCGGAAGAGATTCACCGCCGCACGCAGCTCAGCAAGAAGGCGTTCAAACGTTCGCTGGGCGTCCTGCTCAAACGCGGGATCGTCGCGGCCGATGAAGAAGGGATCAAACTGACGAAACAGTAGCGATATGGGCAAACTCGCAACTGCCGAGCGCGTATCGCGCGACGCATCCGACAACTTCGTCTTCCAGCGGTCGCTGCTGGCCTACGACCGCGCGGCAGAGATCGTATCGGGCGATGTGTTGGAGATCGGGACAGGAACGGGATACGGCATCGAACTCGTCGCGCCGCATTGCGACCGGTTCGTCACGGTGGACAAATACGCCGCCGCCGGAGACCGCCACGCAGCCAACGTCGAATTCCGACGGATGTGCGTGCCTCCGCTCGGCTTCGAGGACGAATCGTTCGATTTCGTCATTACCTTCCAGGTGATCGAACACATCGACGACGACACAGCGTTCGTGCGCGAAATCGCCCGTGTGCTGCGGCCGGGCGGACGGCTGATCCTCACCACGCCCAACGCTCCGATGTCGCTCACACGCAACCCGTGGCACGTGCGTGAATACCGGATCGACGAACTGCGGCGATTGCTCTCCGAAGCATTTTCCGCCGTCGAGACCTACGGCGTCTTCGGCAACGAGCGCGTGATGGAGTACTACGAACACAACCGCCGCAGCGTGGAGCGCATCGCCCGCTTCGACCTGTTCGACCTCCAGCACCGCCTGCCGCGCCGGCTGCTGCAACTCCCCTACGACCTGCTCAACCGCATCAACCGACGTCGGCTGCTGCGGCAGAACGAGGCGCTGACCACTTCGATCCGCATGGACGACTACCGCATCGCACCGGCGGCCGAAGGATGTTTCGACCTCTTCTTCATCGCGACGAAATAGCCCGTCCGCAACCGGATAAAAATTCGACGGCCGGAGAGGGATCGCCTTCTCCGGCCGTCGGCATTCGATGCGCGATCGGCTATTTCTGCAAATCGGTCGTATCGGCCACGACCATGTTCTTGTCGACACGCAGCGTCACGTTGCCGTCGACCTCGATCAGCAGCGTGCGCTCCTTGATCTCCTTGACCGTACCGTAAATACCGCCGGCGGTAATGACCTTGTCGCCTTTTTTGAGACCTTCGCGGAATTTCTGCATCTCCTTGCGGCGCTTCGATTCGGGACGCCACATGAAGAGCCACAACACGAGGATCATCAATCCGATCATAATGTAGAAGCCCCACGGAGACGGCTGCTGCGGCTGACCGGCAGCCGCCTGTAACAGATTCATCATATTTTCAAAAATTAAAGTTTGAACTTCTCTCTTCGTTTTCCCGCCTCGGCAAAGCCCGAACGAGTTCAGCTCTGCATTCGGCTTATCGAAAACGGCGGCCTTCGGCCTTCGTTCGCCCCGACCGCCCCGGCAACCGACGCCACCCGCAGACGGTTCGGCTCCGTTTGCCGGCAACAATCCGGTTTACGACAGCAAATATAACGATTATTTCGGATTTTCCAACATCACTGCACGTCGGCCTCGACGTAGAGCCGCAGCGGACGCTCGCCGCCGGAAAAATAGACGCGCAGTACCTTGAAAAGCCAGCCCCGCTGGCCGCTCGTATCGAAACGCACGGCCACACGCAGCGTATCTCCGGGCATAATCGGCTGAGCGTCATATTCCAACGAGGTACATCCGCACGACGATTCGCTCCGGACGACTACGAGCGGCTCCCCGCCCCGATTGCAGAAACCCGCTTCGAGCCGCGCCGTTTCGCCGCTGTGGAGACGTCCGAAACGCAGGGTATCCGACATGTCCGTATGCAGCGATTCGGCCGAAACTGCGATAACGGGGCCCGAAAATGTCCGATGCCCGCTGCGAGAGCCGCAGCCGCAAAGCAGCACGAGCGCCACGCCGACGGCCGCGCAGCCAGCCCCAAAAGCACTCCGCAACCTCCGCATGGCTAAATGAGGCCCCGCCCCGTTTTCTGGATTTTCCCCTCCTCGGTCAGCGCGGCGACCAGTTTGTCGAGCACGCCGTTGATGAAGACGCTGCTGCCCGGCCCCGAGTAATATTTCGAAATCTCGATATACTCGTCGAGCGTCACTTTCACCGGAATTTCGGGACACGAAGTCAGTTCGGCGACGGCCGTCGCCAGAATCAGATAGTCCATGAAGGCGATGCGCTCGATGTCCCAGTTGCTCGTGAAGCGTTCGATATAGCGCTGCGTCTGGTCGTAGTTCACCAAAACCTTCTCGAACAGCGTCTTGACGAAGGCCAGATCGTCGTCGCTCTTGAACTTGGGCAGCACCTTCACGTCGGTCGACGAGGCGCGCAGATTCGAGAGCGTCCGCACGACCATCGTCAGCGCGAAACCCAGATCGTCGCTCCACAGGATCGACTGCTCTTCCAAAGCGGCTTCCAGCTCCTCGCAATCCTCCAATTCGTTGCGGTAAAACTCCTCGACGAGCTGCTTGTCCTCCGAGAAGGTCCGCGTCGGATTTTGCATGTAACGACGATAGTAGTCCGACGCCAGCAGCCGGGTATAAAGCAATTTGATGAGTTCGGGATAACGCGCCCAGTTGAGTTTGTGCGACGAGAGATAGTCGTTGACCGTCTGGCTCGACGCCAACAGGGCGATGGCCTTGTTCTCGACGAATTTGGTATTGGGATTCAGATCCTCGTAGGTCGGCAGTTTCTTCCGGCGGGCCGTTTCGAGCCGCGACTCCGCATGGCGGCGGACTTCGACGATCAGCTCCATCAACTGAAAATAGAGATCGTAGGTCTTGTCGATCGATGCGAGCAGTGTTTTCTCGGAGGCGATCATATTGGTCGAATCCGATTTCAGGTGTCCGAAAAGGGCTTTGATGACCTTGACTCGGAGTAATCTGCGGCTTAACATATTTTGAGAACTGGTTGCGTTTCGTTTTGACGCGGCAAAGATACGAATAAGTGAGTACAATGTCAAATTTATTTGAATATTGTCTAACAGGAGTATCTAAGACGCAGTCAAAGATATGAATTAAGTAAGGGCAAAAGCAAACAATGTTTGCAATTACCCTCGCTTAATCGTATCTTTGGCAGACAAAAAACGACAGAGAAGTGTACGACGTAATCATCATAGGCGCCGGCGCCGCAGGCATGATGGCCGCAGGAACGGCCGCGCAGAACGGCAAGAAGGTGCTCGTAATCGAAAAGATGGAGAAGGCGGGCCGCAAGATCCGCATCACGGGCAAGGGGCGCTGCAACCTGACCAACGCCCGCCCGCCGGAGGAGTTCGCCGAGCAGGTGCGCACCAACGCCGATTTCTTCGCGACGGCATTCGCCGAATTCAACAACCGCGCGACCATCCGCTTCTTCGAACGGCGGGGCCTGAAACTCGACTTCGAACGCGGCGACCGCGTATTTCCCCACAGCGGCAAGGCGTGGGACGTGGCCAACACGCTGGAAGAGTGGTGCCGCGACAACGGCGTGGAATTCTGGTTCCACACGCGCGTGACAGGGCTGATGACGCTCGGAGGCAAGATCTTCGGCGTACGTTACATGAACCGCCGCGGCTTCGAACGCAAGGAAGAGGCCGCACGGGTGATCGTCGCCACGGGCGGCGTCTCCTACCCCGCCACCGGCTCGACGGGCGACGGCTACACGTTCGCCAGCGAGGCGGGGCACGACATCGAACCGCTGCGTCCATCGCTCACGCCGCTCGTCTCGCCGCACCCGCAGTTGAGAGAGTTGCACAAGTTACTGCTGCGCAACATCCGCGCGACGCTCTTCATCGACGGCGAAGCCGTACGCGAGGAGTTCGGCGAGATCGGATTCTCGGAACGCGGCATCGAAGGCGCCGTGGCGTTGCGGATGAGCCGCGACGCCGTCGACGCACTCATCGACGGCCGGCGCGTGAAACTCTCGCTCGACCTGAAACCGGCACTTACGGTCGAAATCCTGCAAGAACGCATCCGCCGCGAAATCGCCGAGATGCCCGAAGAGGAGTTTTTCGCCGAACTGCTCCGCAAGTTGTTGCCCAAGCCCCTGGTGATGCCCGTCTGCAAAGAGTTGGACATTCAGTCGAAGACCTACGTCAAGAAGATCGGCGACAAGGAGATCGACCGCCTGATCGCACTGCTCAAAGGATTCGTGCTGCCGATCTCGGACTATGCGCCGTTCGAATACGCCGTCGTGACGGCCGGCGGCGTCCGCTGCGACGAAGTGAACCGCTACACGATGGAATCGCTCAAAGTCAAGGGTCTCTATTTTGCCGGCGAGGTGCTCGATCTGGACGCCAACACCGGCGGCTACAACCTCCAGATCGCATTCTCGACCGGACGGCTGGCCGGACAGCTCAAACAATGAAACTCGCCGTCCGATACCGTTTCCGCCGCAACGCCGAACGGCTCCGCAGCCACTTGGCGCGCGCACGGTTTTTCAGGGGACACGGCGTGCACTCGCCGTTCGTCTACGCGATCGTGCGGCAGGTATTCATGAAAACCGAATTGGCCGAAGGTGACCGTTCGCTCTACGCCGCCCTGCGCGAACGGGGCGTGAACGAACGCCGCGCCGTGCAGTTGCAGAACCTCTTTATCCATTGCGGATACAACCGGTTCGGCATGAACCGTGCAACCGAAGCCGATCTGTGCATCGCAACCGCCGACACGCCGACCGACCGGCTGCCGCAGCTGGCGGAGGCCGCCCGACGAGAGGGGGCGACGCTCTGCATCATGGAGCCGTATGCCGACGTCGAACGCCGCAACTGTTGCAGGCATCTGGCGGCGGAACACCCCTCGACGTCGATCGACAACAGGGGTTATCTGCTGCTTTTCAACGGAACACTGCCGAAACAACATTTCAAACTATGACGAAAGTATATACGAAAACAGGAGACAAGGGAACGACGTCGCTCGTCGGCGGCGAGCGCGTGTCGAAGATCGACGAGCGGGTCGAAGCCTACGGAACGGTGGACGAGCTGGGCAGTTTCACGGCCTATCTGAGCGACCATCTGCGCTCGGACGAGGGGCTGGCCGAATACCTCGGCGACCTCGACCGCGTCGCATCGCAACTGATGAGCGTCGCCGCACTGCTGGCCGTAGGGCACGGCGGCGAAGGGAAACTGCCCGACATAAGTCCCGAGGCGATCGGGTATCTGGAAGAGCGCATCGACGCGATGCAGTCCCACGTGCGGCCGATCACCAAATTCACGATTCCCGGCGGCCATCCAACTGTCTCGCTGTGCCACGTCTGCCGCACGGTCTGCCGCCGCGCGGAACGCGCCAGCCTGCGCGCAGCAGCACTTCACCCCACGATCAGTGCCAACACGCTGGCCTACCTCAACCGGCTGTCGGACTACTTCTACCTGCTGGGACGCGCGCTCACGGAGTATTACAAGGTCGAAGAGACACTCTGGCACCCGTAACGTACCGCCGGACGCCATATAAGGCCGGTCGGCACCGAAACTTCCGCCGTGCCGTCGTCGTTTCCTACGAAAAAAGGGGCCGACAGAACATTTTCATACCCGCGCGAAGATTTTTCGAGGATTTGTTTGCAGGTTCGATTTTTTTTATATTTTTGCACCTTCGAACAGCAGGGGACGTCTTTCGGACGTTTCCGGCCGCAGAACTAAAAACTTGATACCGTTATGTACTGGACACTTGAACTCGCATCGAAATTGGAAGATGCACCTTGGCCCGCGACCAAAGAGGAGCTGATCGATTACGCAGTTCGTTCGGGAGCGCCGTTGGAAGTGCTTGAAAACCTGCAAGAAATAGAGGACGAAGGCGATATTTACGAATCGATCGAAGACATCTGGCCCGATTACCCCTCGAAGGACGATTTCTTCTTCAACGAGGAGGAGTATTAGTGCAATTTTAAGCACGGAATTAACTATTAAATCCCTGTTAATCAATTAGATGACAGGGATTTAATTTGTTTGGACAACGGTGTTTGACCGTCTCAAATGGTGCGGGTTATTTGGACAAAATACGTTTTTCGGAGGAAAAACCGGGATTTGTTTGGACAAAATTCATTACCTTTACAGAGGTTTGTGAGTATTGCAGAAAACCGCAGTTTTTAACTTCAAACAACCTTTTGTATGGGAAGACCGAAACGCTTATATCCTTTAGGCCGCTATCGTCTGCACATCCGAGGTGAGATTGATAGTGCCAAGCAGTACCTTGTCCAGCTTGAATACACCTGGAACCGGCAGGTTATACGCAAGGGCATGAATATATTTGTCCGTCTGGGTGACTGGAACGAGAAAGCCAACAAAGGGCGTGGCGGAGTAAGGGCAAGCTATGGTACGGAAGCCAATCGGGTCAACAGTCTGCTGCTTGCCCGCGCCGACAAGATTGACGGTCTTCTGGCAGAATACCAACAGAAACATCCAAACCAGATTACGGCACAAGTGATAGCCGACTTCTTGGCTGACAAACCGGTTATCAGGGAAGACAAGGGTAAGGATTTTGTCGAGTTTGTACTGGAAAGACTCGAATCGGATTATTCACGGAACCGTATCGGGAGAAGCCGCTATGAAAACGGCAAAAGCGGCATGAATATCTTTCAAATCTTTCTCCGCGCCACGAATAAAGGCACTTATAAGCCGGACAGCATTTATGTCGGCGAGATTTCTGTTGAATTGATTGATGAATACATCAAGTGGCGTCGTGAGGTAAAGCAGAACAGTAACGCAACCATCAACCACGCCCTGACGCCTATTCTGAAAGCATGTGCCTATGCTGCCGAATTGAAAATGATTGACCATACCATCAATGCGCGGATTCAGGATATGCGTATATCTCCTAAGCTGTCTCTTTCTGACGAAGACAACGAGTTTGACGGCAAATATCTTACAAAGGAACAAATATCTGCATTGGTGGAATACTACCGCGATTGTACTGAACCGCGCAGGAAAGAGTTTCTGGAGATGTTCTTCTTTGCGTTCCATGCCTGCGGGCTCCGTGTGGTAGATGTGATGACCCTGCAATGGAAACACATTGATTTTGCCCGGAAGGAGTTGCGGAAGATCATGATCAAGACGAACAAACGTCATGTTATTCCCCTTACCGAGCCCGCCTTGCACATCCTGCAGCGTTGGCAGGAGAAGCGTGCCGGATGCCGGTATGTCTTCAATCTGATGAAGGATGATCTGGATCTCGACGATGCGGAGGCGCTGTACAAGGCCCGCAACAATGCTACGAAATGCATCAATCAGTCGCTGGCTGTAGTCGGTGAACAGGTCGGACTTCCGTTCAGCCTTTCGATGCACGCGGCCCGGCATTCGTTTGCGGTCTTTGCACTGAACAAGGGCCTTTCTATGTCGGTTGTCAGTCGTTTGCTCGGCCATGGGAGTACGGATGTCACCGAAAAGGTTTATGCCAAATTCCTGCCGGAAACGCTGTCCGCTGAGATTGCAAAACTGAGCGGAGAATTAGATAACCTGACCATATAATCACCATGAAAAGATAAAGAAATATGATATCATTACCTTTTAGAGTTGCATGCATCCTGATTGCAGGATTCTTCATCGTGTTGGTTGTAACCTATACATACAAACTCAATAACCGCAAAGTATTCTGGGGTGTAGGGCTCACCACCATTATAAGTATCCTTATCCTTCTTGGTTTAGGTGTACTCCGTCCATCTTGGGGTACAGAAACCGGTATGGCTGTCATTGTGGGAATCAGTACCGCTATCGGATGTGCAATAACGCTGATATACGCAGCAGAGGACTTGCATCAAAAGAAGCGGACTAAAGGGAAAAACATTGCGGCAGTTGGGGCAGAGTCTGCACAAGGAGTTCCAGATTCTGAACACGACAAAGTGACTTTACCTCCTCGTCTTGATACGGAATTGGCACGAAAGGTCTTTGCCAAAGCCATTGAGGAAGGATATATGGAGGAGGTCGGTTCCCATTACAGTTGGAAAGGCACAAAGGCTCTTCTTGCCTATATGTGTGGTCGAATATATTGCGGCGATTTTCCTGAAAAAACAATATATGATGAGAAGATGTACTGGATGCCTGGCAGAGTGGAACTATTTCCGGGTGCTGAACTGGATAAGTTATTTAACATGAAAGATCTGACTCAATCAAGACATTCAAGAAAAAACAAAGCTGCCCCTATAGGATCCGAGAAAATTGACAAGTTATTTGAGTAGCCAATGTGCTACTCTTTTTTTGTTTGACAAGCAGCAGGTTATAAGCTCATCACCTCCGTGTTATATACAACTCTAACACGATCTCTAACATAGTATCTAATTCATTCTAATACCAAGATTCCTAAGGAGTTTGAACCTTTTCATCGTGCTTCTGGTACGATGTGCACAGTCGTATCATAGCACGTAAACCCGGCTTACAGTCCGAGTGTGCATAAGGAAGGTTAAGCCATAATACGACGATATACTATGGTTCAAAAATTAAATGGAGAAAAGGAATTATGCGACCGGGAACTGCTTGAAAAGATTCTCAGCATAGTGGAGAGACAGGAGAAACTGCCACCTCCGGCTCATGAAGGAGGGTATCGTCTTTATGACAACAAGTCTTTGATGGAGATGTTGAACATTAAAGATAAGTATCTGAAAAAGTTGCGAGACAACGGCTATCTCGGCTACTCGCGTGAAGGTGATAAATACTGGTACACGCAGGAAGACGTAGACCGCTTTCTGCGTCGTTTCCATTATGAAGCTTTCGCTATTGGTGATGAACTTCCAAAGCAGGAAGGAGGTGGCTATGTTTGACACCGTTCATTTGACCAACATGCTTCGTTCGGAAGTGGAAGGCGTTCCGGAAACAGGTCTTCCGTTGGATGCCTTCCCGGACAAGATACAGGAGATTATCCTCAATCTTGCCAGATACGAAAATTTCAATGTGGAATATACTGCGTCTATTGTTCTTTCTGCTGTTGCTACTGCAATAGGCAACTCTTGTCATATCCGTATAAAGGGCGAGTGGAAAACTTGCCCATCCCTTTATATGATGCTGGTCGGACGTCCCGGGCTTGGAAAGACTCCTCCCCTCGGTTTTATCTATAAGCCGATTAATGAGTATGATGACCGGCTGCATGAGAAATATAACGAGGAATATGACGAATATGAAAGAGCCATGTCAGCAGGCAAGCACGGAAGTGAGGGGGAAGAACAACTGCTCAAGAAACCGAATTTTGTAACGACGGTCATTTATGATTCCACCCCGGAGGCGATGATGAATATTCATCAGCATAATCAGCGTGGGATAACATTGGTCGTCGATGAAATCCTGGCTTTGTTCAATTCCGTCAAAAGGTACAACAGCAAGAACAACCTCATTGAAGATCTGCTGACAGCTTATAGCGGACAGCCGTTAAAGATTATCCGCAAATCAGAATCACGTCCTGTTCTAATCAAGAATCCATGTATAAATGTCATCGGTTCAGTACAGACGAATATGCTGCAGGAAGTCTTCCGTGCAGAATTCCTTGCCAACGGATTGCTTGACCGTTTTCTGTTTGTCTATCCCAAAAACAGGAAGATATCCGGATGGAGACGGGAAGAACGGAATACGGCCCGTCCTGACATCATGAATCAATGGAGGACAATAATCAACAGAATCTTAAGCATCCCCTGTATCCTCGATGACAAGGGTACAACGGTCAATCCCCGTATCCTTACAATGTCTGACGATGCGGAAGAATACTTTTATGAATGGTACAATGGAATTATCGATGCTGTAAATGCCATTGAGGATGATGCGGATGTTGAAAGCCGCAAGATGAAACTCAACGGCCATGTAGCACGTCTTGCCCTGTTGTTTCAGGTAATGAAATGGGCTACTGATAGTGGAGATATGCAATATATTGAGCGGGACTCCGTAGAATCGGCAATCCGTATGATTGATTATTATGAGGAAACATACAGGAGGATTCAGGAAACCATTGTCATAAACAGTATCGGCGAAACTAAGGAAGCGTGGCTTTCTCTGTTGGAAGATCGGTTCACTTCCGGGGATGCTGTTATTGCCGGTAGAAAAGTTGATATGTCCCGACGTACCGTCTATTATGCGCTTGACCAATTATGCCGGCTTAAACACCCTCTTATAGAAAAGCTTCAGCATGGAGTCTATCGCAAACTTATGACAGAAAATACTGATGCACCTTGCACTATTGCACTTTCATCTTGTCAAGATACCGTGCAATCTTCTCAAAGTGCAAAAGTGCAGAGTGCAACCACACTAAAATCAGAGGATCATGAGTGAATACAGATTCCATTTACAGAAATACCGCCCTGGAAGCAAGACTACTTGTCCGAACTGTGGTAAAAGCCGATGTTTTGTCAGGTATATTGATGAACAAGGCAGCATTAGCTTTCCCGGTAATGTCGGCAAGTGTGATCATGAAAACAGTTGTGGCTACCACTATACACCTAAGGAATACTTCAAGGATAATCCTGATGTGTTGGAAATGGATGAGGGAAGCGGCAAGCCACTTCTTTCTGCCCCTTATAAGACGGCAGATAAAACTCTGTCTTGTATCGTCCCTTCGTATATTCCTTCAGCTTATGTGTTAAGGAGTCTGTCACATTATTCAATCAACCCCTTATATCAGTATTTCTGTCATGTATTTGGCGAAAATGAGGCAAGCAGATTGTTTGAAATGTATCGCATAGGGACATCTTCAAAATGGGGAGGCGCAACGGTTTTCTGGCAGACAGATATAAATGGACAGGTAAGAACCGGCAAGGTAATGTGCTATAATGCTGAGACAGGGCATCGGGTTAAAGAGCCTCAGGCTTTTGTCAGCTGGGCACATTCCGAGTTGAAGTTGCAGGATTTCCATTTGAAGCAATGTCTGTTTGGAGAACATCTTCTGAAAAATTCATCGTCTCCGGTAATGCTGGTGGAAAGTGAAAAGACCGCTGTTGTAATGAGCCATTTTATCCCCGATTATATATGGCTGGCAACAGGTGGTAAGAACGGTTGTTTCAATAGTGAAGCCATGCAGGTCCTCAAAGGCAGGGAGGTTACTCTCATCCCTGATTTAGGAGCAACCGAACAATGGAAAGAAAAGTCTGCTTTGTTGTCTGGAATATGCAAACGGGTTGTTGTGTCCAATGTTTTGGAATGTACATCCGATGAAGAGCAACGCAGCCAAGGATTGGACATTGCAGACTTCTTTCTGTATTCACCATCAAAGAGGCAGATACTCCACCAGATGATACAACGTAATCCAGCATTGCAGTTGCTCATTGATGAACTGGATCTGGAACTTATTGAATAGTAAAAGAACTTGTTCCGTGGATTTATAGAAAGTCCTTAACACAATAAGGACTTTTTGCCTGGCGGCAATAAAATCCGGTCATTGTCCCGCAGAGCGGACTGGCACAAGAGCAAGCTCAAATATTAATCATTTATCAAAAGTATACCCTATATGAACACAGATATTAAACAGGCCATGCATGTTGAAGCCGGGAAGTCATTCGGCACAGCAGAGGCGAATGAAAACGAAAGGCGTTGGAATAACGACAAGATTGACAGAAAGAATCTAGATCCGACCAATCACTATGACAAGACCCGAATGAAACTGAATTTCGAGATTGGGCCCGATGGGAAAGTTCATCCGTTAGGCTATCAAGAGAAATCGCTTGAAGTACGTTTGCAGGAACGGTTGACTGAACTGGGCTGGAAACCTTTCAAGCCGGACAGCAAAATTCAACCAAACTGTTGTGCGAAATTTATCTTCGGAGGCAATCATGACCGTACACTTGAGATGGCATTTGGAACCCAAACCGTAAATCTGGATAAGGGTGCAGGCAACAGCCATGTCCAGCGATGTCCGGAAATCGAACAATGGGCAAAAGATGTCTATGGCTGGTGCGCCAAACGGTACCGGTACGGACAGGAAAATATAATCGGCTTCCAAGTTCATCTTGATGAGAGCAGCCCACATATCCATGCCTTGATCGTTCCTGTCGGACAACGAGCCAAAAGCGGACGCGAATGCGTCATGTGGTCGGCTAAGTTTGGCAAGAGCCGTTATGGGTATGGCCATATTCTTCGGGAAATGCACACATCACTATATGAAGAGGTAGGGAGCAAGTACGGGCTGGAACGTGGTGACAGTATTGAAGGTCGGAACGTTAGCCATCTTAGTAAACGCGATTATATCCGGAAACTGTCCAAAGATGCGAAACAGGCGGAGAACGCAGTCAAGGGGCTGCAGACTATGACACGGAGGTTGGAAGCAGAGATATTCAGGTCTCAATCCCAACTTGAAGAAATAGAGAAGTCTCTGGCTTCCGGCAAAATCGCTCTTCAAGAATATGAAATTCAAAAGGCTAGGATACAAAAACAGATTTCCGAATACCAGTCAAAGCTTGAAGACAAGGCAGATAAGCTTCAAGAAAAAGAACATGAACTGGAGCAGATGATAAAGAATATAGACCGTGTCGGTAGAGTGGCGCAACCTTTCCGTAATCACAAGATAGATTTTGAGCCGCCACGAATCACTGGTAAACCTCCAATATTCGGGGTTGACAAATGGATTGAGGAGCAGAACAGGTCTATCGCCAGCCGATTCGTGAAGATTGTTCGTCAGATTGAAGAACTGTATCGGAAAGATGCCGAACAGCAAATACAGGCGGTGCAGAATAATGCGTTGCTGGACTATCGAGAGCTTAAATGGCTGCAACAGGAGTATGCACGACTGACGCATCTCAACGACAATCAGACTGAACAGATGCAGACGCTTCTTGACCAGCTGGCTGAGCCTTCTGTGCGGGAACGAATCTTCTCTATCGCTGATGCTTTGATTGGCGGACAACCTGTCGCAGTTTCATCCGGTGGTGGCGGTAGCAACGCCGACTCCGACCTTCGCTGGGACGGAAGAAGGTCGGATGAGGAGGAAAAGGTATATAAGAGAAGGTGTCTGTTTTATGCTATTCGGACAGTCAATAGAGCACACAAGAAATCTATACGCAGATAAATTTACTAGAAATATAATAAGAGGGCAAATTATAAATTAGAATAAATTGAAATTTAAAATTTGCCCTCTTGATTTTAATTAAGGGATTCGGGGAAATATTTCTTTAGAATTATTCTGCCAGACTCCTCCTCTCTAAGAAAAGATAAAGCTTTTTCAATATAATCTTTCTGTTTCGTATATCTAAATGCTTGTGCGACGAGAGTTATTAATCCTTTGTGGTTAATAATTTTAATGAGCTCATTATAGTTCCTATCAGAGATTATTTTTTCAATTTTTTGTTTTTGCTCTTTATACAATTTCTCAATATCTATACTTGTAATAAAATCTGCAAAATTTATGGAAACTTTCTCTTTTGTATCTGCTTGTTTAATATGGCTTTCTGTAAAAGTATAATTAATCGCGTTTGTAATATATGCAGCCAACTGTGATTCCATATTATCATTTGCAGTCTGAATAACTTTGTTTTTAAGTTCATCAATGTCTATTGGTTCGTGTTTATATCGTGCGAACTTCACTATAAAATCCTCTATCAAAAATAAATTCTCTATCTCTGCAACGGAATACGAATAGATAGATTCTTTCTCCAATTTTTTCAATTGTTCTTCATGGCGGAAATCTCTATCAATTAATCCATAGGCTTTTATCGGGGCATTCTCCAATTTATTAAATGCTCTTGTATATGCAATAACGGTCTTGCAGATTCTACTGGTTGTATTGTGTAATCTGGGAAAAGTATTTCAAATACAAATTTGTCAATACTATTTTGAGTGTCGCCTTCACAAAATAAAATCTTCTTGCGGCTTCCAACCAATTTTAGCTGCAATTCTTCAGGGATAACATTTTCTTCTATCAGTTCCATGTGCCAATTATTGGGATATTTAAATTCTTTGATCCACCCTTTTTGTGCTATACGAGAAGAAGCAAAATCCAAATCATGAGTAAAGTAAATAAAAGTACAATCTTTACGCCGTGCTTCAAGATCATCCCATAATTTATTTGCAATTGTCTTATGTAAATGTATTTCTGGTTCATCTACTATTATGAGCGAATTTTTAGGTGCAAGTAAGACTCTTCCTGTATGATAAATAATCACACGCTCTCCATCGCTCATTTCATGAGCATCATATGATGTATCTTCATATTTAATTTTCAATAAATTATTTTCATCACAATCCAATTGCCGATGTTCTATTAATCTATTCCATATAACAATTACGTCATCAAGAGTACTTCTAATGTCATCAAATACAATATTTTGCCCATCTTTGACTTTAGCTGCCCCCCGGTTTATCATTACTTGCCGTTCTCCAAGAAGAATTCCTAAAACTTTTACCATTTCAGAACCATACCTTTTGGCTAATGTATACTCAAAGTCATCCATCTGCTTAGCATCGAAAGTAACCTTGTCAGACAAAATGTCATTTTGATATTGTTCAAAATGGGTCTTGGTGCTAGCAAGATTAGGTGTATTTGAAAACTTAGGTATTATTAGGAGTTTTTGGGCTGGTATTACAATTCCATCTCTAATATCTAATGTCCTTTTAAGCAAATTTGCTAATGAAGTTTTGCCGCAACCGTTAGCTCCAACTAAAACTGTATTTTTTTGTGCAAATCCTAATTTTTTATAAAAATCATATGTCTCGCATAACTTGTCTATATTTATTATTTGCGCTGCAATAGTCTTATATGAAAGAAGTTTAGATTCTCCACGTCTAAATTCCATAGGGAATTTATTTGGAAGATTCTTCTCTATGTCATGTTGCAGATGTTCATAAAATGATTCTGGCACAATCGAAGATCCGACATCATCAATAATAGTATCTATCAAATGATTAGAACATAAAATAGCTTCATTCAATAGTTTCATATCAATCTCAATGGATATATCCGGGTCTTTTTGGCATTCTGAATAAAAAGACTCTATTTATATCACGATGTTGAGACAAAAGCGATAGCAAATCAGATGAATTCATGTTTTATATATTTGTGGAATAGTGTTATTAGTAGTTCTTTTTATAATTCTCTACCTGTTCCAAAACTTTCTGGAAGACTTCCTCGTCCCACTGGGGTGGATAGCCATCTTTGTAAAGAAGGTAAGTAAGCTGACTGGCGAGTTTGCTTTTTAGGTTGTCGTTGTTCAACCAATCGGCATAAATGGCGGTGTCATCTATCAGTGCTTTGATTTTCTTGGCCAACTCAATACAACGATCATCTGCATACTCAAAACCGTGTTTATCGCGCACCTCAACAAGGACATCAAAGAATGCCTTTTCCTCGAATGTGATACCCAATACCTTGAACTTTTCACTATCTGTTTTAAGTTCTTTCAGGATATCCAGAAGTTTGTTAGAGAGACCGTTGATTTTATATGAGACAATGTCATAGACATCATTTACAACATTCTGAGTCACATCGTTGGTAAATGTCAGCTTATCTCGCGTATTATAAGCGTCAATTGTCTCTTCAAGCATTTTCTGGAAATGTTCGGCCTGTATCTTGTTCGTCCGACTATATGCTCTGATGGCTTTGGCTACGAGTTTGCAGAGAATCTGAAACTTGGTGAACGGCATCTTTATCTCTTCCACCTCTTTGGTGAATGAGTCGCTGAAAATGTTTTCTTCAACCCCTTCGTTCATAACCCGTTCCACACCACTGGCGAGGATAGCCTCTTGGATCATTTGTTCCACATGCCGGTTCATACTTTCCGTATCATGCTCGGTGGCGGTCATTTTGTTGACGTATGAACAGATTCCCATGAAACATTGGCTCCATGCAATCTCCTCATCAGTCAGGATTCCGGCCGGATTGCAGATGTTGTATGCCGAGCGTAACCGTTTGACGTGTTCTTTGAATAGTTTGAGGAATGACACCTCTCCTTTCCGCTCCACGCTGTTGGCAAGGATATATTCGGCTGCTTCCTGAATGAACTGAAGACGTGCAAGGTCGTTATCCCCGAAGAAACGGTCAAACACCAGACCCGACAATCTCTCTTGCAGCAATTGCAACTCGTTTTTCAACACATCATGAGCCGCTTCCAAATCTTCTTGTGGCCCGACATCTCCGCCGTATTTTTTCATGGCCTTCTTCATCTCCTCACGAATACCGATATAGTCGATGATAAAGCCAAATTCCTTGGTCCCATACCGACGGTTCACTCGCGATATGGTTTGTATCAACGTGTGTTTCGACAGCGGTTTGTCGTTGTAAAGCATGGTCAGGCAAGGCACATCAAATCCTGTAATCCACATATCTACATTGATGGAGATATGGAAATTGGATTTCTCCGACTTGAACTCGGTATCAAGAAATTTCCGATACTCCTTGTCTCCAAGCAGATTGTATAGTTCCTTTTCATCGTCCTTGTCGCGGGTCATGACCATATTGACAAAAGCGATGTCATTGAGTTTGGCTTTTTCATCTGCCGTCAATACAAGTTCGTTCAGAGCCTTTTTCTTATCAAACCAATCGGGTTGCAGTTCCCGCATGATTTTATACAACCGAAACGCTATTGTGCGGTCGGCGCAGGTAATCATCGCTTTTTGCAGACGGTCAGTTGTTTCTGTTCGGCGTTTGTAGTCATCGATAATATCCTTAGCAACCCGGCGCAACACATCTTCATCGCCGATAATTACCTCCATGCTCGACATGGCGGCTTTGCTCTTGGCAATATCTTCAGGCGTAGCCCCTTCGTCTGCGCAGAGCCGGTAGTATTCTTCGACCTTGTCGGCTTGCTCCTTGTTCAAGAAAACACGAGCCAGGCGGGGATCGTATTTGATAGGTACGGTGATGCCGTCATCTTCCGACTCCCTCATCGTGTATTGATCTACGACATCTCCAAATACATGTATTGTCTCGTCGATGGGTGTTCCTGTAAAGCCCACATATGTGGCGTTCGGCAAGGCATCACGCAGGTATTTGGCAAATCCGTATGTAATTTTTGCTCCTATTTTCCCGGCGTCGCCTTCGGTCTGTATCGACAGTTTCGATCCGAGGTTGTTTTGAGAACGGTGAGCCTCGTCGCTCAGGCAAATTACATTGGAACGCTCCGTAAGCAATCCGGTGGACTCAGCAAATTTCTGAATTGTGGTAATATAGACTCCGCCAGTCTTGCGCATACTCATCTCTTCGGCAAGTTCCTTGCGGGTCTCAAATACCTTTACGGCCTCGTCTTCAAGGTAGCGTTTCGAGCGGCAGAACAGTTTTCCACTTTGAGTCTCCAAATCTTCCCGATCAACGATAATAAGGATCGTTGGACTACCCAGTTGCTCCCGGCAACGCAGTGCCAACTGGCGAGCAAGGAACAGCATGGTATAGGTCTTTCCACACCCGGTGGCGCCGAAATAGGTACCACCCTTACCATCACCGCCAACAGAGCGCAAATGGGAGAGGATATGGTCTCGTAACTTACGAGTGGCAAAGAATTGTGGATAGCGGCACACAACTTCGGTCGTGTCATCCTCTTTCGTCGGATCGGGGAAATAGACATAGTCGCGCAAGATCTCCAAGATGCGTTCCGGCGAAAGTGCCCCGCGAACAAGGGTTCGAAGCGTATCAAGCCCCTTGCCGGCTTTGTCTTCATTATCGATTTTCTTCCATTCGTAAAAAAACTCGAATGGCGTGTAGGTCGTTCCCAATTCGTTCTTCGCCCCATCGCTGATAACCGCCAGTGCACAATATTTCAGCAAGGCCGGTATATCCCGCATATAGCGGGTACAAATCTGCGTATGGGCATCGCGTATGGTGGCATTCTGCTTGGTCGGATTTTTGAGTTCAACAATGCAGACCGGTATGCCGTTGACGAAAAGCAGGATGTCGGGCCGGCGATTCTCGCGGCCCTGTTCCATGACAAATTGATTGACGCAACGGAAAATATTATGATCGGGATGCTCGAAGTCGATGTATTGCAAGCGGAACGGATTCCCCCTGCCATCGCTGTATGTAAAATCATATCCGTCCCGATAGAGCAGGAAGGTGTTTTGCAGGGCATAATAATCGTTCTGGCCGCCCGTGTTCCGCAGATTGGCGACAATGCCGTCCACTTCGGAGACGGTCAGTTTTTTGTCCTTGTACTGAGCGGCAAGAAATGTCCGCAGGTCTTCTTCAATAAGCGGATCAGTATATTTCCGGTGAATGTCATCGCCGAATGTATATTGCCAATACGACTCACGGAGGAGTTCGATGGTCGCCTCCTCAAACTGGCTTTCATAATATTTCCCTTTGCCTGCCATAATCGTTGCGATTTAAGAATGTATAACGTGTTGAAACAATGCCGGGCACACTTCACGCGAAAGCCGGTCGGCTTCTTCGGCTATCTGCTTGGCCTCATTGGCACACTTATAGATATTGACAATTGCCTGCTGTACCTCAATAGATGGTAGAGGAATGGCAAAACGTGTCATATCTTCCCAAGTAAATGTCTCTCGAGCACTTCCCCATGAATTAAAGCGAGCATAACGATCAGTCTCTGTTCTTCGGAATATTAAATGTAAATAATCTGCCAACAGATACTTTTCATCTGTTTCAAATACTTCATTTACCGAAGTGACAACAATCGGAAAACCTAAATGATTAATAGCTGCACAAAGACATTTTTCGTTTCCTGTCGTTTGAACAAAACTTATTTGATTCTCTCTTACTATTTTATAGTTTGAAAGGTTGTTTTTGTCGACCTTAGCATTCGTTGCATTAAAGTTTTTTGATACAGAAACACTCCTGACTTCTTTAATTTTGTTGTCTGTGTTTCTTTCATCTATGCGATGAATATATGGCCCGATTTCTTGCATCGGATATTTATGCTTTAGTTCCTGAATATAGCTTTGGCAGAGTTGCATAAGCGGAGCTGCCTTAGCCTCGTTTTGCTCTTTGATCTCCCGGAATGCTCGCCATGCGTTCACCACTTTCTGCTGTTCGGCAACAGACGGAAGAGGAATCTCAATATCAAGGAAACGAGGCCAATCCAAATTGGCTCGGACGCTGGAATCACTAATAAACCAGCCATAACGGTCGCTTTCGTCTCTATTGAAATACATAAAAAAGTATTCCGGTAAAACGTCGTTCTCTTTATTGATGAAAAAAGTCGTATATGCAGGCGAAATCAAAGCGGGTTGATCTTTGTCGTATAATCCAATTCGAATGCATATATCACGACCTGTTTGCATACCACTAAATACAAACATCCCTTTGGAAACAATTTTGTATTTAGCAATATCAACACCGTCTAGATTGGCAACCGTTGGCATAAATGTTTTATCTCTATTTATGCCGATAACAGGATAGTTACAACTTGCCGTATTCCTTTCGTCACACTGCTCGATATAATCCCCGAACCGAACCCATTTTACACCATTGCTTTCCATATCACTCCTTCTCTTTTCCATGCTGTTCCATAAAGAAACGTTTCTGCTGTTCGATTTCCCGGCGAAGTTCTTCCTCGGTAGGCATGTATGTCATATACTTGGCAGCAAAAATCTGATCGCTGTCATGTAACACTGAATATTTTGCTATGGTGTTGTCCGTATCCGTGCAGAGTAACACACCGATGGTCGGATTGTCATCATCTCCTTTGACCAAATCATCGTACATACGGATGTACATATCCAATTGTCCGATGTCCTGATGAGTCAGCTTATGGGTTTTTAGTTCAAAGATGACAAACCGCTTCATCTTGTAATTATAAAATACCAGGTCGATGTAAAAATCAGCCGTATCGGTCACAATATGCTGTTGCCTTTTCACAAAAGCGAATCCACGGCCGAGTTCCATGATGAATTTTTCGAGATTGTCGATTAATGCCTGTTCCAGTTCCGATTCGGAATAGCTGGTGTCCCGACGGAAACCCATAAATTCGGCCACCATTGGATTCTTTATATATTCCAACGGATCTGTTTGACCGGCATAAGGTACTGGCAGAGTTGAACTCTCTCTTTGAGCCGCAAGCCGTCGTTCATAATATTGGGTGGAGATATTCCTGTCAAGATCATCTACGCTCCACATATCTTCAGCCGCTGTCTTAAGATACCATTCCCTTGCTTGCGTATTGCTGACGGAAAGAAGCCTGCGGACATGTGACCAGGTAAGATTTTGCACACGCGTGTGCAAAATTTCTACATCCTTGAATTCCAAATAGAACTTTCGGTAATATGCCAAGTTACGCTTACCATAGCCGGTTCCGTATTCAGCAGCAAGTCTGACAGCAAGAGCCGGAATAAGCTTTTGTCCGTATGCCGCCCTGCTTGCCCCCTGCTGTTCTTCTTCCACGATACGCCGTCCAATGTTCCAATAAGTCATAATGGCTATTTGACCAGTTGCGGCATAAGCTTGTTTCCGTCCTTGTTCTATGATGGTTCTGATGTCGGAAACGAAATTATCAGTTATTATGTCAGTCTGTTGCTTATTCTTTTCCATATCCCAAAATTTTGAAGGCATTCACGAGTTCGGCTTCATTAGCATCCCATCTTTTCTTAAGCTCGTCAAACTTATGGCTCATTTCGGTGAGGGCCGATTTATAATCAATTTCCGTATCGCGGTCGATAAACTCGATATATCTGGAGGGTACAAGCGAATATCCTTTCTGCTGGATTTCATCAAGATGAGCGGCATAGTATAACTCAGGTTCGGCATACTCGGCGAAATTCTCGGCCTGCCAGTCGAAATAGATTTGGCAAACACGGCTAATTTCTGTTTCTGACAGGCGAACAAATTTCTTTTCGTATATGTTGCTGTTCCATGTGCGCAGGTCGATAAACAGGATCTCGCCCGTTCGGTTACGCAGTTGTCTGCCGTGCCAGGGGCCACCTTTCTTGTTGTTGTTTAGAATCCATAGCGTAACGGATATATCGGTAGAATAAAACATGTTGCGCGGCAGGACGATGATAGCCTCGATTTTGTCGTTTCCGATCAACTGTTTGCGTATTGCAAGCGTGTCGCTGTCGTCCAATGCCCCATTGGCAAGCAGGAACCCTGCAATTCCGTGATTGACATCCAGTTTGTTCAGAATATGAAGGATCCATGCGTAGTTGGCATTGCTGATCGGCGGAACGCCATAACCTTTCCAGCGGAGATCCGTCTCAAATTCTCCATACTCAGCATATTTCTTCAAATTGAATGGCGGATTTGCCATGATATAGTCGAATTTGAGGTCTTTATGCTGGTCGTCGGAGAAGGTAGATACTGCTTTGTCACCCAAATGGTAGGATATACCGCGGATAGCCAGATTCATCTTTGCCAGACGATAGGTCGCCGGCTCAGATTCCTGCCCATACACGTTGACCGCTTTGGTGTTACCGCCATGCGCTTCAATGAACTTGGTTGCCTGCACGAACATACCGCCTGACCCGCAACATGGGTCATAGACCGTTCCGTCGAACGGCTCAATGAGTGAGGCGATAAGTTCCACGATGGAATGCGGCGTATAGAACTCACCTTCCTCCTTATCGGCATTGATCGAGAAAGCCTGTAAGAAATATTCATATACACGTCCTATAAGGTCGTGATCGGTGAACTTCTTGGGATCTATCTTGTTAATCTCGTCCACCACGCTTTTCAAAACACCCGGTTCAAGGGCCGTTTTCGTGAAAATCTGCTGTGGCAGGGCATTTTTCAGTTTAGGCTCATTGTCGTCCAACGTCTTTATGGCTGTATCGAAAGCGATGGCCATACCGGTAGGAGCCGTAAGAATAAGCTTGTCCCAGAACGTCTCATCTGTCAGGAAGAACACGCCGTCCTGCATATACTGATTGGGACGGGACAGCTGCATTTCAACAAAAGCCTCGTCGTGAATGCCTTGAACCTCCACAATCTCGTGCCTGATTTTATCCTTTTGCTGCTTGAACCGTTCCCCTATGAATTTCAAGAACACAAGAGTCAGCAATAAATCGCGCTTGTCGGTCATGGCAGCACGTCCTCTCAAACTGTTGCGGCAGTTGAAAAGTATGGTTTCTAAGGTCTCCTCCTTTGTTATTTTTGTTTGTTTCTTGGCCATCGTATTTACTCTATTAGTTTGGTGTTTAACCTAAAAGCATTTGCATCAATCTCCATTTGGAAAATCTTAATGTCGGGATTCAGCTTTCTGGCAATACGGATTATTTTTGATTTTTCTTCGGCATTCATGTTGATTCCCAGATAAACGGATTCGAAACACTCTCCTCCAATTTCGGGGAATGCCCTCATTTCTTTCCAGTCAATCGGGCCTTTATCATCATTTTGCCACGGCAGCAACTTCATATATGCCGGCCATGGCTCTAATATAAATAAACGCACTTCTTGTTCATGCTCCCAAGCTTTTGCTTTGGTGGATATTTGATAATGAAAAAAGTCTTTTGCATCCCTGAAATAATCGGGCTTCTCTACAATGTCTTTATATTGTACCTCCACTTCCGAGCAGCCGATCATGACATTGCCATACATACGAGAAAGATACTTTCTAACTTTTTCCATATCCAGACAGATGCAGATACCTTTATGCTTGCTATAATAGCTCCACATCAAAATTGAATCATATATCTTAGAAAGACTACATATCCATGCCTCTTCTCTGGTTCTACGAAATGGATCTCTTCTCAATTCTTCAATTATTTCCGGAGTCCATCCTCCACATGCTTCTTTCGGGACGTTAGAGAAATCAATGAGTGAGGGGTGGCAATCAAACGGATCGTTCAACTGCGTAGCATTGGTAAATTGAAGATCGCTATAATACAGCATCATCAATCCACCGTTAAAATCCAGATATTTATATAATTTATCTGTCCCCATATATTCATTTATTCGGTTCTCAATAAATCGTCAACTCTTACTTCCAGTACTTTTGCAATCTGAATAAGAGTTTCGACACTGGGCTGAGTTTTATTCGTAACCCATTTGGATACCATTGCCGGATCCTTGTCCAATTGTTCAGCAAGCCATTTGTTGGTTTTATCTTTCTCGGCGAGAACAATCTTTATTCGATTTAGCATTTTACGCTCCATGTCGTTACAATTTTTCGTTCTTACAAAGATAATGATTATTTGTATCTTATATGGTCGTAATTGACAAAAATATGATTAGAATATCAATTATTTATCTTCTCCGACGAGATAATCCCTACGAAATTTTTTCTCGATAGATTTTCCGATTAGAAAATAGTATCTTTAACAGATGTAATTTAAATACAAAAATCACAATTATGGAGAAAATTGATATATCCGGGTTCGATCCAGTAAAACTTCTTAATGTCGGGACCGTTAATACATTAATTAATAATCTAAGTAATATACAAAGCCAATTGGGCAAGAATTTAGATGATGTGACTCTTTTCTATAGAGGCCATGCTGATAAATCATGGGGGTTAATTCCCGGAATATATAGAAATAATCGATTTATAAAAAAAGAGGATTTTTTAGTACATAACCTTATTCGCCACTGTCCCGTAGATTTTCAAAGTTGTACTAGCTCTTTTGAAAAGCTTGTAAAAATGCAACATTATGAATTACCAACACGCTTATTAGATATATCGATGAATCCGTTGGTTGGGCTGTATTTTGCTGTGTGTTCGGAAATGGATAAAGACGGCGAATTCATAATATTCTTTATCAAAAACTCAGATATCAGCAATTACGATGATGACTGGGTTAGTCTTTTATCAAGACTTAGTTTTATGTCAGAAGATATTGTCAATGTGAAGACAGATCCAAAAAAATGGCAAATATTAATATCCAATCTGAGAAATCTTCAAGAGCCATTACCTTATTTGCACAGTCAGTCTGACTTAAATCGTGTTATTTGTGTTCTTCCTAAATTAGATAATCCTCGAATCATTCGTCAGCATGGAGCTTTCTTTTTGTTTGGTATTGAGGATGGGAAAAAAGAAAATATGGCAAAATTGGAATCATCTATGATCAAATGCAATATTCCTGCAAAAAAGAAAAAAGATATATTAAAACAATTAGATCAATTAGGAATTAATGAAAAATTTTGTTTCCCGGAAATTGATAAAGTTGCACACTATTTCAAAGAAAACTTATAAAATATTACAATATGATATATTCTTATGACTCACTCGCTAAAACATTCCGTTCTCATTGTAATAATGTAAAGCACCGTATTTGGATATGCACCCCATTTATTGGTGGCATAAAGGACGTCTTGCGTATCATAGGTGGTTCATGGAAGAGAAGTGATATTGATTTCAGGGTTATTACAGATATAGAAACAGGTTTTATACGACAGGATACTTTTGATGAGTTTATTGAGAACCACCCGAATTCTATCAGATCCTTAAAAAGTTTACATGCTAAGGTTTACATTGTTGATGATTGGGGTTTGGTTTCTTCAGCTAATCTCACAGGAACAGCTTTCAGTAAAAGGTTTGAGATTGGTACAGATGACGTCAATATAAGTAAAGTAGAAGCATTCTTCAATTCACTTTGGGAAAATAAAAAGACCAAACTTGTAACATCATGGAGCAAAGTAAAGAAACAATCCCAGATTGAATTTGAGGATGGGGGTGTTGGATATGATAAACTGACGAACTTACCGACATACTCCGCAGGGATGGGAAAAATGGATAAGTATCTCGCACAGTGCTCCAAATATAAAACCTTTGCCAGGACTTATGAAAAGATTACAGGTCGATGTCGAGATATGGTTGATGATGGCTTTACTCTTCTTCAAGAAGTAGATTATTTATTCAATTATCTTGAACATGTGGTTTGCGTTTCCAAAAAACTGACAAAAGTTCAACAGCGTACAGAATCCACCAGAAATTCTTTGATCAAAAAATATTTCAAAGAAATATCGACGCATTACGAACAGAATAGGAATTATGAACTCAGAAGAATCAATAGTACTAAACTGGTCAAGAAACTAACTTCCCCATCAAGGATTAAGACAATAAGTGCTAAAGAGGTTCGAGCCGTTCTTGATACCTTTAATTGCTTTGGACTTGGAAAAGATATGCATGGGCATGCCTCAAATTTTATCAAAAAGAATTCATTGAGTGACATTAGGTATCATTGGGATGTTTTGCTGAACCACGGAGATATTACATCCGAAAAAGTAAATGAATGTTGTAAACTCAGACATTGTAGTGATTCGAGTGTTAGCGAACTGATAGCATGGCGATTTCCAGACAAATATCCAATTATGAATACATGCTCTAAGAAAGGGTTATGGTTCTTTGGAGTTGATGCATAGAATTGATTGATACTGTATGCAAATATAAACCCTTCATTTGAAGAGCCAAAAGTTTAGATTTATTCATGTAATATATATTTCTCTTTTTTCTTAATAAGAAAAATTACATTTATAATTAATTTAGTATATGGCAACATTACATATTATAGGCAATGGATTCGATCTTGCACACGGAATCTTGTCGACATATATGGATTTTGAAAAATACGCTTGGAGTCATTCTTCCCATAATAGCTACTATTCAGAAGTACTCGAAAACTGTTATCCTAAAAAAATAAAGATGGAAGGTTAATATTGTGGAGTGATCTTGAATATGCGCTCGGTAATCTGGATTTTCGGCAAGCATTCTCATTGGGGACGGAAGATATCGAGAAAGAGGAGGATCATGAGTTTCGTTATCAAGCACAAATGGAGGATGCCCCAGAGTATATGTTACGAGATATGTTTACAATATTTCATAAACTTTTCGAAGACTGGGTTAACAGTATTGATATCTAATCAGATCCATTAACGAATATTTTGCATTTTGATTCCAAAGGATTATTTCTCTCTTTTAATTATACAGAGACCTTAGAATCTATATACAATATTACAAGGAATAATATTCGATACTTGCATGGGAGGAGGAAAAGTAACGATAAGTTGATAGTTGGTCATTGTAATAATATAGATGGAGAGAATTACTTACCTAAGGATCCTGCTATTTACGAATATCAGGCATATCGGGGGATTGCTGATATTGTTAATGGTGAACGAAAGAATGTTACAGATATCATTCTGAATAATAATGACTTTTGGCAACAATTATTTAACATAGATAAGGTTGTTGTATATGGGCATTCTTTATCAGACGTGGACCGACCATATTTTAAACAGGTTGCCAATAGCATAAAACAAGCATCAGAATGGTATTTCTCAATTTATTATCACAATCCTCAAAAACGCATAAAAGAAATCGGGAAAGTGTTAAATATGTATATGGGAATCACGCCAAATAAATGTCATACATTTCAGATACAAGACGAGTAATAAATATTTGTTTGTCCACCAATTCCTTCCATCACCTCAGACCGTCTCAGACGGTACGGTTCGTTTGTACAAATTTCATTAATTTTAATGCAATATATTGATAATCAATGCTGATAAATTTCTTTAATGAGGAAGAGTATTAAACGCCGAAGCGCTCGTAACCGAGTCGTAACATCTATCCGAAGCAGTCCGAAAGGGCTGCTTTTTACATATCCGTACCGGACGGCTGTCATCCGGCAGTCGGCAATTTCGTCTGCCGGAATGCGCATCGGAACGATGCCGAAGCCTCGACCGATACGAGTGTGCCGCCGAATCCGACAGAAAGAGGCGGCCTCCCGGCCCCCTATCTGCCGGAAACACCGATTCTTTTCCATTTTCCGCACCCGACGACGTCTGCAAACACCGCGGCCTCCGCCAGCCGAAGACGCTGGCATAAAGGTTGTGACACCGACCAAGAAAACCAAACCCCGTCACCATGAAAATATCCACAGGCAAAGGCACGATCTCGCTTCCGGTGCTATTGGCGATCTGGTCGGTATCGGCTGTAACGTCGTTGCCCGGACTGGCCGTTTCACCGATTCTGGGCGACCTGAATACGATTTTCCCTTCGGCGAGCGACCTCGAAATCCAGATGCTCACTTCGCTGCCTTCGCTGCTCATCATCCCGTTCGTGCTGCTGTCGGGGAAACTGTCGGTCGGCCGCGACAAACTGCGGATTCTGGTCGTCGGACTCGTGATCTTCCTGCTGAGCGGCATCGCCTGCCTGTTCATCCGCAACATCACGGCGCTGATCCTCGTCAGCTGCATCCTCGGCATCGGAGCCGGTATGGTCATCCCGCTTTCGACAGGACTCGTCGTCGCCTACTTCACCGGAGAGTACCGCGTCCGGCAATTGGGATACAGCTCCTCGATCAACAACCTGACGCTCGTACTCGCCACGACGCTTTCGGGCTATCTCGCCAACATCGACTGGCATCTCTCGTTTCTGGTCTACACGCTGCCGGCCGTTTCGCTCGTCCTCTCGCCGTTCCTGCATCGGCAACGTTCGACGCCCGAACCGGCCGCCAGCGACCAGATGCGCAACAAAACGATCGATCGCCCGAAGCTCGTCCGACTCATGGCGCTCTACTTTTTCATCACCTACGCCGCACTGACGATCACCTTCTACGCCGCGTTTCTGGTCGACGGATATCATCTGCCCAAAACCTTTTCGGGTGTGCTGATTTCGCTCTTCTTCCTCGCAATCATGGCTCCAGGACTGATTCTCGACCGCATCATCGGAATCTTCAAAGGCTATACGAACGTCGCCGCCATTGCCATGATCGGCGCAGGGCTGTTCTGCTTCGGGATTTTCCGGGACCGCGGGATGCTGGTCGTTGGAGCGTTGCTGGCGGGATTCGGCTACGGACTGATGCAGCCGCTCATCTACGACAAGACCGCCATCATCGCTCCGCCACGCGCAGCGACGCTGGCACTGTCGTTCGTCATGGCGGTCAACTACCTGGCCATCATGCTCTGTCCCTTCCTCATCGACACCTTCACCCGTCTCACCGCACTGCACGGCGACCGCGTACCCTTCCTGCTCAACGGCATGCTGACCGCAGGACTCGCCCTGTTGGCTTTCCGCCGCCGCGACGACTTCACGCTCGGTCTGGACGCATCCTATTACAAGCGATAGCAAAACGGACGGACGATTTTCAGCGAAAAGCGCTATCTTTGCGGGCGACAAACCCCTGCAAAGAGTCGAATCATGGAGAAAAACCTCGTCTACACGACATGCGGAACCTGCTCGAAACTGCTCGACGTCACCGTTGAAAATGATCGTGTCAAGCGCGTGCAATTCATCGGCGGCTGCCACGGCAACTCGCAGGGCATCGCCGCACTGATCGCCGGCATGGAGGTGGACGAAGCGATCGCCCGCCTGAGCGGCATCGACTGCGGCGGCAGGGGCACCTCCTGCCCCGACCAGTTAGCGAAGGCGCTGACGCAGTTGAAAAACAGCCGGTAGCCGCCGAAAATCCGCCTTCCGTCCGCCGCGCCGCACGATAAATCTCCGCTCCGACATTCTGCACACCGCCGAAGGAAAGCTCCGTCGGTATGAGGCGAATACCCCGCAGAACGGAATGTTCTCGTCAGGCCGAATGCAGAGCCGAACTCGTCCGGACTATGCCGAGGCGAGAAACCGGAGGTTGGAAACGGAACGTTTTTTGCAATCGGTCTACGAAACCAATCATTTTCGTACTATGTATTTTCTCTGGTATCTGCTTATCGGGCTCGTCGCCGGCTGGCTGGCCAATCTTCTGGTCAAAGGACACGGTTCGGGGCTCGTCGTCAATCTGATCGTCGGCATCGTCGGCGGTATTCTGGGCGGCTGGATTCTGTCGCTGCTGGGGCTGGTCGCCGTCGGGACGCTGGGCAGCCTGATCGCATCGGTCGTCGGCGCCGTCGTCCTGCTCTGGATCGCATCGCTTCTGGCACGTTCCTCGAAAAAACACTCCTCGCAATGAACAAGGAAAAGATCAACGCCGGCATCGACCGAATGGCCGAAGAGGCAAAAGAGACGATGAATCTGCTGTCGGACAAAATCGACCGGGCGACCCGCTGCGGAAACGAAAAGGCCGCACGAATCAAACGGTCGGCCAAGGCGGGGCTGCGCCGGACGACCGACGCCGTACAAGAGACCGTCGACCGCACCGCCGAGCGTATTCGGGACAAACTGTCCGAATAAACCGGCGCATACGAAACCGCACGGCCGCACCCTTCGGGGATGCGGCCGCCTGCATGAAACCTCAGGCCAAACAGCCCGCCGCACGCCCCCTGCTTCTCGAACGGATTGCGCCGGCAGCTGCCGGCGCAATCGATTCGCAGGCGACACGCGATGTCGGACAAAAAAATTTTGCAATATTGAAATCTTTACTATACCTTTGCACAGCTTTCGAGCGACGGATTGAGCTATGGTGTAATGGTAACACGTCAGATTTTGGTTCTGAAATTTTGGGTTCGAGTCCCGATAGCTCAACAAAAATGCGGATAAACGAATTCTTGTTTATCCGCATTTATTCATTTCCGATCGAACCTGACCGATCTGCCGGCTGAGAGTAAAAGCGCCGGAAATCATCCGGCCAAGCGGTACGCTTCGCACTACTTCCCTACCTTCTCCATGAACCGACGCCGATCGACCGCATAACGAATGTGGATGCCCTCGCCGATCATTCCTTCGGCGTCGCGGGCACCGACGTTGAAGGTCAGCTTGCGCCCTTCCACTCCGGTCAGCACCGCCGTCGCCACGATCTCGGCGCCGAGCCCCGAAGGCTTGATGTGCGTCACGTTCATCTCGGCCCCCACGGTCGTCGAGCCTTCCGGCAGCGCATCGGCGACGGCCTTCATCGCGGCATTCTCCATCAACGCCACCATCGCCGGCGTGGCGAAAACATCCAGATCGCCCGAACCCATCGCAGCGGCCGTATTTCCGGCCGATACCGTCACCGAGCTCTGGGACGACAATCCCTTTTTCAGTTCCATTATTCCGTTTCGTTATTTCGTTAAACCAAAAAATCGTTACATTTGCAAAGGTAGAAATTTTTCGGGGCCTATGAAAAAGTACCTTCTCTTTCTGCTGGCGGCGATACTCCCGGCACTCCGGATCGGAGCGCAACAGCCTCCGGGCGTCGCCTGTCAGGAGTGGCAGGTCGTCGCGGGCGATACGATTCCCCACGTCCGCATTCGCCCGGTGTGGGTCTTCGCCCGCGGAGCCGACCTGCGCCGCTACCGCAAACTGGTCGCAGCCGTCAAAAAAGTCTACCCCGTCGCAAAGATCGCCAGAGCACGCATGACCGAAATGGAGGCCGAGCTGCAACGCCTGCCGACCAAAAAGGCGCAAAAAGCCTACATCAGGGGCGTCTATCGCCAAATCAAGGAGGAGTACACGCCCGTCGTCAGACACATGACCCGCACGCAAGGCAAAGTACTGCTCAAACTCATCGACCGCGAGACGGACTACACCGCCTACGAAGTACTGCGGGAATTCCGCGGCGGATTCGTGGCCGGATTCTGGCAGACCTTGTCGCGCGTCTTCGGGCAGGACCTCAAATCGGAGTACGACGCCGAAGGGGACGACCGCCTGCTCGAACAGATCGTCCGCTACTACGAAGCGGGATTGCTCTGACCTGCCGTCCGTTCCGTTCCACGGGCGTCGGGACGAACCGTATTCCGAAAAATACAGACTTTTCAGCGACCGATCGGAATATTCTCGAATTTTTTCCGTAAATTTGTAAATGAACCGGCAGGAATCCGCCTGCCGTTCGACGAATAACCCTCAACCGCTCCGCCATGCCGACCCTGCCGAACAACGGGACTCTGCGCCCGACCACTCCTTTATATTATCCACTCCTTAAATTACATTCTATGAAACACGAAAAAGAGAAAGCCGTCTATGTGCTTCCACGAATCGAGGCGACGGACGTCGCCGTGGAACGGGGATTCGAAGGCTCCTGGGCCGGAGAGAGCGACAATGAAGAGTACGACATCGAAAAAGAGATCTGGGGATAACCCGCAACCGCACGAAACCATGAGAAAAAATTACCTCGCATTGGCAGCGGCAGGATTGATCCTCGCCTCCTGTCAGAAAGACAACGAACCCTCGGCACAACTTCCGCCGACCGCTCCGCAATCGGCGATGACCCTCCTGGGTACGATCGACGCTTCGGCGCCCGAATCCCGCACGCACCTCGACGAAGAAGCCGGAGGGGGGGGGAATTCGAGCCTCGTTAAATGGGATCTTTACGACGCCGTAGCCCTCTACATGACCGGCGCCTTCGACCGGCGGGTGCAGGAACTCGCCGACAGCGTCGCACAAGGTCTGCAACCCTCCGTCCAGTTCGTCACGCCCGAATTCTACGTGGTCAAAAGCGCAGAATCGATCGACAACACCACGGCGACCTTCACCGGCACCAGCGCGGTCACGCCGCTCGCCTCGGATACCTACGTCGCCGTCTATCCCTACCGCAGCGTCAGCACGGACGCATGGCAGATCGGCCGCACCCACATACGGATGACGCTGCCCGAACAGCAAAGCCACCCCTTCCAGTTCAAGGATCTGGGCATGATGATCGCCAAAACGCCCGATTCGGGCTCCGAACAGGTGCGGCTCTCTTTCAAGAATATTTTTCCCATACTCAAATTCTCGCTCACGGGCAGTCGGACGCTGGCCGCGATCCGGTTTCGCGGGAATGACGGCGAACCCGTCGCAGGCGACTTCCGGCTCGACATCTCGGGCGATGCCTACATGGAGGCCGACTTCTCGGAATCGACAGTCGAAGAGGTCTCGCTCACCTGCGGCGTACGACTCTCGGCCACGCCCCAGACATTCTACCTGGTCGTTCCGCCCCGAACCTACGCCAAAGGCTACACGATCGATTTCGTCGCCGACGACGGCAGCGTGATGACGCAGGTCGTCAGCAAAGACACCCCGAAAACGCTGCTGCGCAGCAAGATTTACGAATACCCGACCCTTGCCTTCACCCCGCAGTCGACTGCCGAAGCCGCCTGCGACTGGCTGTGGCAGGACGAAACGGGAGTGGTGTCGAACGTCGGCTTCGACGAACTGCCCGGCGCCGTCGACCTGGGAGCGGCAGCCAACTGTTTCATCGTCAGCGCCCCCGGCAACTACAAATTCAAGGCCGTCAAGGGTGACGGCTCGGCTGTCGACGGTGTCGACGGCTATGTCTATTTCACGGCAGGCGCCGCCAAGGGCAACGCCGTGATAGCCGCCCTCGTCAACCGGCAGGTCGCATGGAGCTGGCATATCTGGCGTACCGACGCGCCGGCCGAGAAAGAAGCCGCCGCAGGCTGCACGATCCTCGACCGCAACCTCGGCGCCACCTCCGTCACTCCGGGCGACGTCTCCTCCTACGGTCTTTACTACCAATGGGGACGCAAAGACCCGTTCGTCGGGGCGAAAGACACCGGCAAAGACGCCCCGATAGGCGGCGCCAGCGAAACCGCGGCCTTCGGAACTCAAACGGCCGCCTACGAGAAGAATACGATCGACCAGACGGCCTACGCATTCGACGTAATCGGCAACGACGACAACACCATTACCGACTGCGTCGCATACGCCGTGCAGCATCCGACGACTTTTATCAAATATGTAGCTTCCGTAGGTAACAGTGGGGTTTCCACGTGGTTCAACAGCGATCTGAGCAATTTCAGCGATCTGTGGGGTGCCGTCTCCGGTCGAAAATCAGTCTACGATCCGTGTCCGGCAGGGTATAAAGTCCCCGTCGACAGCGCCGAGGCATGGGGAGGGTTCGCCAAAGCCGACGTAACGTCGTCCGCAGGCTCCTTCGGCGTCACGCTGAACGAAGCGTTCTATCCCTGCTCCGGCTGGCGCGATGTGAGCGGCATGCTCAAACAGGTAGGAACCTATGCCAAAGCCGCAAGCGCCACGGCGCCGACGAACCAGGCCAATATTCTCCAAATCATGTATTACAAGGCTACGGCCGCCGCTATGACCTATACGACCATGTTCTCTAATTCCGGAAAGAGTTTCATCGCAGGCGGAATACCCGTCCGCTGTGTGAAAGAGTAACCGTTTCCAGTAAATAAAAATGACCGGAATCTTTTGAAGGATTCCGGTCATTTTTATTTACCACGGCACCCGTACGCCCGCTCGGTCGCCGGCAAATCCCTCAGCGTCTCACGACGATCAGATCGACTCCGGCCTCCTCGATCAGCCTGCGGTACTGCTCCGAAATACCGTCGTCTGTAACGATGCAGTCGATCCGCTCCATCGAACATATCCGGCCGAAACCGCGCCGCCCGAATTTCGACGAGTCGGCCAGCACGACGCTCTTGGCCGAGGCCCGCATCATCTTCTGCGTCAGCGTGGCCTCCTCGGCCGTGGCGCAGGTGATGCCGAAATTGGAATCAATGCCGTCCGCGCCGAAGAAGAGTTTCGAACAGATCACATTCTCGAATCCCTGCGCCGCATATTCGCCCCGCACCGACAGCGACTTCTTGTAGAGCACGCCTCCGAGCACGGTCACCGTCGTCTCCTCCGACTCGTTCATCAGCATCGCCACGCGCAGCGACGGCGTCACTACATTGAGATGCCCGACCGGCCGTATCCGTTCGGCAAAGGCATAGACGGTCGACCCCGAAGCGATGAAGACCGAATCGTCGGGACAAATCAGCCCGGCCGCCTCCACGGCGATCTTCTGTTTGATTTCGCTGTTGACGGCGCTCTTGACATGCACGCTGACATCCTGCACCAACGGATTGACCGGACTGGCGCTGCCGTGCGTGCGGTAGAGCAGGTTCCTGCTCTCCAAAAACTCCATATCCTTGCGGACGGTCGCCTTGGTCACGTTCATCTCGGCGGCCATATCGGCCACACGAACGAATCCGTGACGATTCAGCGAATCGAGAATATACTTACGGCGTTCGGCAATACTCAGCATGATCTCATCTTTTCAATTCCCCGACAAAGATAGTGCAAGCCGAGGGCAGAACCAAATTTATTCGAACTCCGCCGAGGCGCAGCACGTCCGAACGAAAACATGCCTTTCGCAAAACGTACCGGACGCGGAATCCAATTCACGCGAAGCCCCCCCCCGACAGCCCCAGTCCGAAGCGCAGCTCCTCCCCGACCGACGATCCGGATAATCCGGACAACCGCAGCGGACTTCCTTGCAACAGTCTGCGATCTCTTTCGTTTAGACGACATCCGCATCCAAAACCGAAGAAAATTATCACTATAAACAAAATTTATCATCCAAAAAGAAAATACCTGTTTAACGAAACGAAAATATGTATATATTTGTGACACGATTCGTACCGAATCCGGACATCCGCCGGAAAACGGACACGGATTCCGACTGGACAAAGTCCGTTTTCGACCGAACGTAAAAGACCGAATAAACGCAACCGTATGAAAAAATTATTTTTGACAATCGGATTCGCTGCGGGCACGCTGATGCTCGCCGCCCAGCCCCAAGTGGTCGCACACCGCGGATTCCACGCCGCAGAAGGATCGTGGGAAAATACCGTATCGAGCCTGCGCAACGCCCAGAAGCTGGGAGTCTACGGCGTGGAGTTCGACGTCAACATGACGGCCGACGACTCGCTGATCGTCTATCACGGGCCGAAGATTCTCGACACGAAACTTCATGCGCAGAAGAACCGCTTCGCCGAAATCCGCGCCGTGAAGCTGCCGGGCGGCCTCGAAATCCCCACCCTCCGGGAGTTCTTCGCACAGGGACAGAAAGACCCGTCGACCAAACTGATCCTCGAAATCAAGAAACACGCGACGCCGCAACGCGAGACGCAGGTCGTGGAGGCGATCCTCCGTCTGGCGCGCGAAATGCGGCTCGTGCCGCAGATCGAATTCATCTCGTTCAGCCGGCACGCCTGCGACGAAGTGCTCCGCCTGCAACCCGACGCCGTCGTCGTCTACGTCAGCAGCGACATGGCGGCCATGAGTCCCGCCGAAGCGAAAAAGCGGGGATACGGAGGTCTCTCCTACCAGCTCAACGTCCTGATGAACCGTCCCGAACTGGTCGACGAAGCCAACCGTCTCGGCATCGCCACCACGCTTTGGATGGTCAACGACTGCGAACTGATCGACTGGGCGGCGCGCCACGGCATCACCTACGTTTCGACCGACTGTCCCGACAAGGCCGAAGCCTATCTGGAAGCCGTCGCGGCCTACAAGAACAAGAAATAATACGTCTGCCGCACTTCCGCGCAACGCACCGGCAGTTCGCCTCCGGCGGCAGAAACGGTACGAGCTGCAACCTCCGCACGGAACAGATGATTTCCCCGCCGGCATCGTCGATCGACCGGGAATCGGATTGCGGGGTAAAATCGCAGACGAGCCATAAAACACAGTGCCGGAAGGACAGTAAACGAATAATCCTGAAAACAAAAACAAACGTTTTCGTTACGCCGATAGCCGAACCCGACTCGTTCGGACGAAGCCGAGGCGGGAAAACGACCGAATAAAACGCAAACGATGCTGGAAAATCTGAAAGAAGAGGTTCTCGAAGCGAACCTCGATTTGGTACGTCACGGTCTGGTTATCTTCACGTGGGGCAATGTCTCGGCCATCGACCGCGCGAGCGGACGGGTCGTCATCAAGCCGAGCGGCGTGGAGTACGAAGCCCTGAAAGCGGAAGACATGGTGGTGGTCGATCTCGACGGCAACGTCGTCGAAGGATCGCTCCGCCCTTCATCCGACACCCCGACCCACTTGGCGCTCTACCGCGCCTTCGAGGGGATCGGCGGCGTGGTACACACCCACTCGACCTACGCTACGGCATGGGCGCAGGCGGGACTCGACATCCCCTCGCTGGGAACGACCCATGCCGATTATTTCCACCGCGCCGTCCCCTGTACGGGCGATATGACGCACGCGCAGATCGACGGCGACTACGAAGCCGAGACGGGCGCCGTGATCGTCGAGCGGTTCCGCAGCCTCGACCCGCTCCACACGCCGGGCGTACTGGTCAAGAACCACGGCCCCTTCGCATGGGGCCGCGACGCACACGAAGCGGTCTACAACGCGACGGTACTGGAACAGGTCGCCAAAATGGCCTTCATCACCAAACTGCTCAACCCGACGGCCGGCATCGACCCCCTGCTCGTCGAGAAACATTTCCGGCGCAAACACGGCCCCGACGCCTACTACGGGCAGAAATGAACCATTTCGTTAAGCCGAGCGCAAAGCCGAACGCAGTTCGAGCTATGCCGAGGCGAGAAATGGAAGAAAGAAATTCAATCTTTTCGTTAGGCCGAGCGCAATCGAGTTCACTCGAATTGCCGAGGCGAGAAAAGGAACACGAAAGTGAATTTTTCTCCGCTCCTGCGGACGGCACCGGTTTTCGGCGCCGTCCGTTTTTTCTTCGCCCACTCGGAGGAGGGACTTCTCCGAACGAAACGGCCTCCGCCGCGAACACTCCGGCGGTAGACCGGATGCGGCGGCTCGAAAACCGATAAGGTGTAAAGTCGTATATAGCTGCCTAAATTTGTTTCTATGCCCCGCTTGTACTATCTTTGCGGGGATAAAACCGCCGCGAACGCCGTACCGGCCCGCCGGAGCGATCCATACCGGCCCGCCGACGTTCCCGGTCCGTAAAAAGCCATACACCATGTTTGAAAACCTGACAGATAAACTCGAACGGTCGTTCAAGATCCTCAAAGGCGAAGGCCGCATCACAGAGATCAACATCGCCGAGACGCTCAAAGAGATCCGCCGCGCACTGATCGACGCCGACGTCAACTACAAGGTCGCCAAGTCGTTCACCGACGAGGTGAAGCAGAAAGCGCTGGGTCAGAACGTGCTGACGGCTGTCAAGCCGGGGCAGATGATGACCAAGATCGTGCGCGACGAGCTGGCGCAGCTCATGGGCGGCACGGCCACCGACATCCGCTTGGAAGGCACTCCGGCCGTCATCCTGATCGCCGGTCTGCAAGGTTCGGGCAAGACGACCTTCTCGGGCAAGCTGGCCGCCTTCCTCAAAGAGAAGAAGGGGCGCCATGTGCTGCTCGTCGCCGGCGACGTCTACCGTCCGGCCGCCATCGACCAATTGAAGGTGCTGGGCGGTCAGATCGGCGTGGAGGTCTACACCGAAGAGGGAAACACGCACCCCGTGGAGATCGCGCAGAACGCGATCAAATACGCCCGCCAGAAGGGCTGCAATGTCGTGATCGTCGATACGGCGGGCCGTCTGGCCGTCGACGAGGCGATGATGCAGGAGATCACGGCGATCAAGGCCGCCGTCGATCCCGGCGAGACGCTCTTCGTGGTCGACGCCATGACGGGCCAGGATGCCGTGAACACGGCCAAGGAGTTCAACGACCGGCTCGATTTCGACGGCGTGGTGCTCACCAAGCTCGACGGCGACACGCGCGGCGGCGCCGCCATCTCGATCCGTTCGGTGGTCGACAAACCGCTGAAATTCATTTCGAGCGGCGAAAAGATGGACGCCCTGCAAGTCTTCCACCCCGAGCGTATGGCCGACCGCATTCTCGGCATGGGCGACGTGGTGTCGCTCGTGGAGCGCGCACAGGAGCAGTTCGACGAGGCCGAGGCGCGCAAACTGAAAAAGAAGCTCGTCAAGGATCAGTTCAACTTCAACGATTTCCTGGCGCAGATCAACCAGATCAAGAAGATGGGCAACCTCAAAGACCTCGCTTCGATGATCCCCGGCATGGGCAAAGCGCTCAAAGGCGTCGAGATTTCGGACGACGTCTTCAAGCAGACCGAGGCGATCATCGGCTCGATGACCCCCGCCGAGCGCGAGCGCCCCGAAATCCTCAACGCGCGCCGCCGCGAACGCATCGCCAAAGGCAGCGGCACGACGATGGCCGACGTAAACCGCCTGCTGAAACAGTTCGACGACACGCGCAAAATGATGAAGATGGTCGCCGGCGGCGGTAAGATGAAGCTGCCCCAGATGCCGCGCGGTTTCCGTCGGTAACCCACGTCTTTCGGATCGAATTAAAGAATCCGGCTTCCGCATGAAGCCGGATTCTTCCGTTACGGATTCTTTCACCGGCATCCCATCCGCTCATCCCATCGCGATACGAGCGAACGCAATCGACATGCCGCTCCACCGTTACAGTCGGCGCACTCTGATAAAATCCAAATCATACCCATAACTATATGTTTCGGCCGTTCTCTTTTTGCTATTGGCCGGTATTACAATAGTCCCACTCTTCACATCGCCATACGAATACCAATGGCTGAATTTATCGCTCGATATGCTTGCCTGCCAATTCACGGTAACAGGGAAAGAGTGGTAATTCTCAAACTCGAAATAGTACCATTTTTTTCGATCGGAAGGTATACGGCGGAACTCTACGCCTCCGATATCGTCGTTCGAAGACGATGCGTTATTCGAATCTCCCGACACGATAACCGTTTGATTAATTACATTTTGAGCAAATGAATGCATCCCAATGGCACATAGCACCATATATACGCAAAGGGCAAAAAAAATTTCATGACTTATTTTTCCTTTTTAACATGTATTCAAGATAACACAAAAAACGCGGGCAAACTCCGTTCACCCACATTCAAGGCCTTGGACTGCCCACAAAGAAAGATGAAAGAAATGCCCGCGCCGAAAAACAGCACGAGCATCAACTTTAATTCCTCTTTGTGATTCAAAAGTGTCCAAGTTCTGAATGTAAGAAGAAAAGCCGATGCGCTTTTATATGTTTTGTGCCGGCGCTTTTCGTGCGGTGACGGCACATGAAAATCGATTCGATTCGACCGTCCGCCCGCGACTTCCGCAAAAAAGAACGCCGGCAGCCGGATATATCCCCCGTTATTTCTCCATAGGCAATACGATTTAAGCGAGTAACTTTTGCAAACATAAGGAATTTTCTCGAATTTATCGTAACTTTGAACCCTAATAAACCGCATTTCATGCACAAATCGGGCTTTGTCAATATCATCGGAAATCCCAACGTCGGGAAGTCGACGCTGATGAATGCGTTGGTGGGCGAGAAACTCTCCATCATCACCTCCAAGGCGCAGACCACGCGCCACCGCATTCTGGGTATCGTCAACGGCGACGATTTCCAGATCGTCTTCTCCGATACGCCGGGCATCCTGAAACCCTGTTACAAGTTGCAGGAGTCGATGATGAATTTCGTGCGCGGCGCCCTGTCGGACGCCGACGTGCTGCTCTACGTGACCGACACCGTCGAGCGGGACGACGAACGTGCGGCCGAGATCATCGACCGCATCCGCCAGAGCGGAGTGCCGACGCTGGTGGTGGTCAACAAGATCGACCTCTCGACGCAGGAGGCGCTCGAAGCGCTCGTCGAGAAGTGGCGCGCGACGCTGCCCGACGCCGAAATCATACCGATCTCGGCCAGGGAAGGATTCAACATCGCCGGCCTGTTCGACCGGATTCTGGCGCTGCTGCCCGAAGGCGAACCCTTCTACCCGAAGGATACGCTCACGGACAAGACGCTGCGTTTCTTCGCCTCGGAGATCATCCGCGAAAAGATCCTGCGCAACTACGACAAGGAGATCCCTTACAGCTGCGAAATCGAGATCGAGGAGTACCGCGAGGAGTCCGGCATCGACCGCATTTCGGCCGTGATCTACGTGGCGCGCAACTCGCAGAAGGGAATCCTCATCGGGCACAAGGGCGAGAAACTCAAAAAGGTCGGACGGCAGGCCCGCGAGGAGTTGGAGGAGTTCCTCCGGAAGAAGGTCTTCCTGCAACTCTTCGTCAAAGTCAGCGAAGACTGGCGCAACGACCAGCGGCAATTGCGGCGGTTCGGCTACGATCCCCAATAACGGCAATAAACCGGCGGCAAAGAGCGTTACGCAAACAATGAAGAGATTTACGATGCGAAAAGGAATTACGGGCGTATTGCTGGCCCTCGCGCTGACGATCGGCGCCGGCAGCCGGGCGCAGTACGACAGGGACTATTTCTACTACGTCGGCCGCTCGTTCATGATAGACAACAACTTCGAGGACGCGATCCGCACGCTCAACATCCTGCTGCGTTTCGACGACGACGCCTACGAAGGCTATTTCCTGCGCGGCATCGCCAAATACAACCTCGACGACCTGCTGGGCGCCGAGGCCGATTTCACCACCGCCATCGAGAAGAATCCGGTCTTCACCACGGCCTTCACCTACCGCGCCATCACCCGCTCGCGGCTGGGCAACTACGACGACGCGCTCTCCGACTTCGCCGAAGCGATCGAGCTACGCCCCGACCTGCCCAACGCCTATTACAGCCGGGGCGTCACGCGGCTGCTGAACCAGCAGTTCCGCGAAGCGATCGACGACTTCGACAAATTCATCCGGCAGGAGAACAAGGTTTCGGACGCCTATCTCAACCGCGGCGTCTGCTACCTCTACCTCAAAGATACGACGCAGGCCTACGCCGATTTCGAAACGGCGATCCGCACCAACCGCGAGAATCCGATGAGCTACAACCGCCGCGGCGAGTTGGAGATGAAACAACAGCGCTACAAGGAGGCCGAAGCCGATTTCGACATGGCGATCCGCTGCGATTCGAACTACCTGCTCTCCTACTTCAACCGCGCCATCGTCTATTCGAGCACCAACCGGCCGATGCAGTCGCTCGCCGACTTCGACCGCGTGCTGCAACTCGACTCGACCAATTCGCTCACCTACTTCAACCGCGCCATCGTCCGCTCGCAGATCGGCGACTACAACCGTGCGCTGGAAGACTACGACAAAGTGGCCTTCTACTCGCCGGAAAACGTGCTCGTCTACTACAACCGCGCGGGCATACAAGCCCAGCTGGGGAATATCGAAAGCGCCGTCGAGGACTACTCGAAAGCCATCGAGCTTTACCCCGATTTCGCCAACGCCTACCTCAACCGCAGCCGTCTGCGCTATCTGCTCAAAGACGAGAGCGGTTCGCGCCGCGACCGCGACATCGCACAGCGCAAGATCGCCGAATACAAGACCCGCCTGAGCGACAGCACCTACTCGATCTACGCCGACACGACGCACCGCTTCGACCGCCTGCTGTCGTTCGATGCCAACGTCGCCGGCAGCACCTTCGGACGCATCGCCTCCAAGAGCGCCGACAACCGCCTTGCGCTGCTGCCGCTCTTCCGCTTCACGCTCCGCACGCCCGACAGCCTCTCCACCGTCACGGCGGGACGCTACCACTCGCAGCGCGAGGCCGATTTCCGCCGCCGCATCGACAACCGGTACCTGACGCTCACCGCCCGCGAGAGCAACGTGCCCGCCGACTCGCTCGTCATGCTGGACAAGCGTTACGCCCGCGAGCTGATGGCCGAACCCGCATCGTGGGAGCTGCTGTTCCAGCGAGGCATCACCCAGACGCTCATCAAGCAGTACACCAATGCCGTCGGGACGTTCACGTCGGCCATCGACCAGTATCCGGCCAACCCGTTCCTCTATCTGAACCGGTCGACCACGCGGGCGGAGATGATCGACTTCATCTCGTCGATCGACAACTCCTACCAGCGCATCACCATCGAGTCCGATCCGGCCAAGCGGTTGCAGAACTCGCAGTCGCGCACCTACAACTACGACGAGGCGATCGCCGACCTGAACAAGGCCGCGAAGCTCTACCCAGACTTCCCCTACACCTATTACAATCGCGCGAACCTCATGGCGCTGTCGGGAAAACTGCCCGAAGCCTACAACGACTACACGAAAGCGATCGAGCTGAACCCCGCCTTCGCCGAAGCGTACTACAACCGCGGGCTGGTGCAGATCTTCATGAAGGACACGCGCAAGGGCTGTCTCGACATGTCGAAAGCCGGCGAACTGGGTATTCCGGAAGCCTACGAAATTCTGAAACAATACACCGCACTCGACCGATGATCCGCTCGACGCATTCCATTACCGCTCCGACGGCCCCCGCAACGGCCGTCGGCCGCGTTCATGCCCGGCACAACGGCGACGCGGCGGAAACCGTTCTACGCAAACTATCACCCAAATTCAATAATCAATGACAGAAACAATCAAACGCAAACTGAGCGATTCGTCGGCCGCCCGCTGGACGGCGATGCTGATCGTCTCGTTCACGATGATGTGCGGGTATTTCATCACCGACGTGATGTCGCCGCTGGGCGACATGCTCACCCGCAGCGTCGTCGACGGCGGCATGGGCTGGACACCGACCGAATACGGCTGGTTCTCCGGAGCATACAGCTGGCTCAACATCTTCCTGCTGATGCTGCTCTTCGGCGGCATCATCCTCGACAAGATGGGCGTCCGCTTCACGGGCGTCATGGCCTGCGGACTGATGGTCGGAGGTGCGCTTCTGAAAGCCTACGCCGTTTCGCCGCTCTTTCCCGAAGGAGGGATGCTCTTCGGATTCAAGACGCAGATGTGGATGGCCGGACTGGGTTTCGCCATCTTCGGCATGGGGGCCGAAATCTGCGGAATCACCGTATCAAAAGTGATCGTCAAATGGTTCACCGGCCACGAACTGGCGCTGGCGCTCGGCTTGCAGGTGGCCATGGCGCGTCTGGGAACGGCCGCCGCACTCTTTTTCAGCCCCCGCATCGCCGCGGCATGGGGTGGAATCTCCTATCCCGTATTTTTCGGCGCGCTGGCGCTCTGCATCGGACTGCTGGCCTATCTGGTCTACTGCGTAATGGACCGACGGCTCGACCAGTCGATCGCCGCCGCGCAGGGCGAAGAGGAGGAGGGATTCAAACTCAGCGACATCAAATTCGTAGTCACCAACAAGGGGTTCTGGCTCATCGCACTGCTCTGTCTGATGTTCTATGCAGGCGTCTTCCCCTTCCTGAAATTCGCCGCGCAGCTGATGATCTACAAATACGGCGTCGATCCCGTCATGGCCGGCGACATACCGGCGATCCTGCCCTTCGGCACGATCCTGCTCACGCCGCTGTTCGGTTCGCTCTACGACCGTATCGGCAAGGGCGCCACGCTCATGGTCGTCGGCGCCATGATGCTCGTAGCCGTGCACGTGCTCTTCGCGCTGCCGATTCTCAACGAGTGGTGGTTCGCGCTGATCGTCATGGTGCTGCTGGGCATCGCCTTCTCGCTCGTTCCGTCGGCCATGTGGCCTTCGGTGCCGAAGATCATCCCGCAGAAACAACTGGGCACGGCCTATGCGCTGATCTTTTACGTGCAGAACATCGGCCTGATGTGCGTGCCGATGCTCATCGGCTGGGTGATCGACCGCTACGCGAAATTCACGCTGCCCGACGGTAACGTCTCCTACGATTTCACCGCCCCGATGTGGATTTTCGCCCTGTTCGGCATCGTCGCCGTAGCACTGGCTTTCATGCTCAAAGCCGAAGACCGCCGCAAAGGCTACGGACTCGAAGAGGCCAATATCCGGAAATAGTCTCCTCTTCCGAAGCGAAGGCCGCATCCTGACAGGATGCGGCCTTCGCTTTCCGGCGAAAAGGCGTCAGCGGATCGACTCGTACAACTCGGTGATCCGGTCGCACATCTCCTCCCACGAAAAACGCCGTTTCTCCTCGCGCATGGCCGAGCGGAACCGCGCGAGCGTATCGCCTTCGCAGATCCGGACGAGGGCATCGGCGACGCCCGCGGCATCGGGGCGGCAGACATACCCCACACGGCCGTCGGGTACGATCTCTGGCAGACCGCCCACGTCGGTGACGATCATCGGCAGCTCGAAATTGTAGGCGATCTGCGTCACGCCGCTCTGCGTGGCGGTCTTGTAGGGCTGCACCAGCACGTCGGCCGCCGAGAAATAATACTTCACGTCGGCGTCGGGCACGAAGAAATCGTGCAGAATCACCTCCTCGCCGAGGTGCAGCTCCTCGATCTGCCGCACGTATCGCTCCCGCGAGGCATAGAACTCCCCCGCCACGATCAGCCGGTGCCCCGGACGGCGGAACCGCGCCCATGCGTCCAACAGAATATCCAGCCCCTTGTAGTCGCGGATCAACCCGAAGAAGAGCGCATAGCGCTGCGCAGGATCGAGCCCCAGACGGCGGCACGCCTCGTCGCGCGCGACGGCCGCACCGAAATTCTCGAACAACGGATGCGGCGAAAAGAGCGCCGGAGCGGAGGTATAGGCCTTCAACTCCTCGTGCACCTGTTCCGACATGTAGATGAACCCGTCGATCGACGAGAGGAAATAGCGGTTGAACGGACGGTCGACGAGGTGGTGTTCGTGCGGCTCGACGTTGTCGATCTGGCAGATCGTGCGCGTGTGACCATTGCCGCGCGCCAGACGGGCGATCGTTCCGAAGCAGGGCGCCATGAAGGGCGTCCAATACTTCATCAGCACGAAATCGGGCCGTTCGCGGCGAATGGCGCGCCCCACGCGCCACCAGTTGAAGGGATCGACCGTATTGACGCAGCGCTTGATGTGCAGATCGGCGGGCGGCAGCGCGGAGACCGTCTGGCTCTTGCCCGGAAAAAGGAACGAAGGATACTGCACCGTGAAGGTCTTGATCCCGACGTCGTGGCCTCGCGAAGCGAACGTGCGGGCCATGATCTCCATGATCGAGGCCAACCCTCCCCGGTAGGGATGCGCAGGGCCTACGATGCAGATCTTCATGGCTGCGTGCGGGCTTTATAGGCGGCGACGCCCCGTTCCAGAAAATCGACGAATCCCTCGACGCTCAGGTCGTAGCCGCGCGGCGGCAGCAGGGCCGCACCTGCGGCGTCGGCCACGATATAGTTGGGCTGGGCGTTGACGTTGAAACGCATGCGGGCGATGTAGGAGTTGATGCGGCCGATCTCTTTGAGCGTCGTACCGCCTTCGGTGGTCACCCAATCCTCTCCGGCTGCACATGCCTTGTCGTCGGTATACAGCGCCACGACGATGTAGTCGTCGCGCAGAATTTGCTGCACACGCTCGTCGGAGAGTACCTTCTGCTCCATTTCGCGGCAGTTGACGCAGCCGTGCCCCGTCACGTCGACGAAGAGCGGCTTACCCGCGGCACGAGCGGCCGCCAGCGCCTCGTTCCATTCGAAATAACCCGTGATGCCGTGCGGCATCGAGAGGAAATCGCCGTACTTGACCTGCGCGGCGCCGACACGGATCGAAGTCGGCCCGTCGGCGCCCCCGATCACGGGTAGAGGACTCTGTCCGAGGATGAAATCCTGTGTCTGCAACGGCGGCAGGTACCCCGACAGCGCTTTGAGCGGCGCGCCCCACATGCCCGGAATCATATAGACCACGAAGGCGAAATCGACGATCGCCAGCGCGAGCCGGCCGACCGAGAGGGTCTTCACCTCGCTGTCATGGGCGAAGCGCAGCTTGCCCAGCAGATAGAAACCCAACAATGCGAACGTGACGATCCAGATCGCCAGATAGACCTCGCGGTCGAGCAGCCCCCAATGGTAGGTCTGGTCGGCCACGCTGAGGAACTTGAAGCCCAGCGCCACCTCGATGAAGCCCAGCACCACCTTCACCGAGTTGAGCCAGCCGCCGCTTTTGGGCAGGTTCTTCAACAGCGAGGGAAACATCGCAAAGAGCGTGAAGGGCAGTGCGAAAGTGATCGAGAAGACCAGCATCGTGAGGATCGGAGCCCAGAAGTCGCCCGCCGTCGCGCCGATGATCGCCGAGCCAACGATCGGGCCCGTGCACGAAAACGACACCAGCACCAGCGTCAGGGCCATGAAGAAGACGCCCAGCAGACCGCCCCGGTCGGCGTTGCGGTCGCTCTTGTTGACCATCCAGCCGGGCAACGTGATCTCGAACGCGCCGAAGAACGACGCGGCGAAGACCATGAAGACGATGAAGAAGATCAGGTTGGGCAGCCAATGCGTCGCCAGCCAGTTGAAGATGTCGGCCGTCACGGCATCGCCGCCCAACAGCCGCGTCAGCAGAATGATCGCCGCAATGGGGACCGTATAGAGGAGCACGATGAACAGACCGTACATCGACGCCTTGAACCGTCCGGCCGAAGCCGACTCGCTCCCTTTGAGGAAGAACGACACGGTCATCGGGATCATCGGGAAGACGCAGGGAGTCAGCAGCGCCAGCAGTCCCCAGCCGATCGCCACCAGAATCAGTCCCAACAGCCCCTCCCCCGCCGGATCGGCCGCGTCGCCGAGCGGCGACTGGTGAAGGGCGTCGCCCGCCGTGTCCTGCCCGGCCGATCCGGCGGGGAGCCGGATTTCGAAGGGCCAGTCTTCGGGCATGTTGCAGTTGTCGCCCTGGCACGAACGCCAGTTGATATTCCCCCTGAGCACCCCTTCGGCCGCCGTCAGGCGTACACGCTGGCCGAGGACGATCTCGCCCTCGTACTCACCGATCTCCTCGCCGAAGATTTCATCGAAACGGCGTTCGGCTGCCACCTTCTCGAAGGGATCGCCCATGAGTTCGACCCCTTCGGAGGGTTCGAACGCGATCACCGTCGACGAGAAGCCCGAATGGAGGTCGTAGGTGTGCCACCCGTCGAGAATACGCCCCGTGAAGGTGATTTCATACACGCCGTCGCCGACAGCTGCCGTCGAGTCGCTCCACTGTACGGTCGCGGTCGGCTGCGCCAGCACGCAGAGCGCCAGCAAAAGAGCGGCTGCGGTCGCCGCGAATCGTTTTATCCGTAATTTCATATTTCCTTATATTCTATTTGCGGCATAAAAGTATAAAAATAATCGGGAGAGGCCAAATACCCTGCCGCTCCCGATCATTCCGAATCCCCTGTAATCAGAAGAGGTGCCAGGCTACCGTCAGGCCGGCCATGACGATCGAAACCATCGACATCAGCTTGATGAGGATATTGAGCGACGGACCCGACGTGTCCTTGAAGGGGTCGCCCACGGTATCGCCCACGACCGTCGCCTTGTGGCACTCGGAACCCTTACCGCCGAAGTTGCCCTCCTCGATCAACTTCTTGGCGTTGTCCCACGCGCCACCCGAATTGGCCATGAAGACCGCCAGCACGAAGCCGGAACTCAGCCCGCCGACGAGCAGGCCCATGACGCCCGCCACGCCGAAAAGAAGCCCCACCGCCACCGGCACGACGATCGCCAGCAGACTGGGCAGCAACATTTCGCGCTGCGCGCCGCGCGTCGAGATCGCGACGCAGCGCGCATAGTCGGGCGTCGCCTCGCCCGTGAGGATGCCTTTGATTTCGCGGAACTGGCGCCGCACCTCCTCGACCATGCTCTCGGCGGCACGCCCTACGGCATTCATCGTCAGACCGCAGAAAAGGAACGACATCATCGCGCCGATGAAGACGCCGACGAGCACCAGCGGATTCATCAGGTTGATCTGATAGAATTCCATGAAATCGACGATCGAAGCCTCCTGCACCAACCGCTCCGCACCGTCGGGAAGCGTGATGGCCGTCTGGCCGATGTGCAGCAGCCCGATCTTGATCTCCTCGATGTAGGAGGCCAGCAGCGCAAGCGCCGTCAGCGCGGCCGAACCGATCGCGAAGCCCTTGCCCGTGGCGGCCGTCGTATTGCCCAGCGCATCGAGCGCATCGGTGCGGCGACGTACTTCGGGACCGAGTTTGCTCATCTCGGCGTTGCCGCCCGCGTTGTCCGCGATCGGGCCGTAGGCGTCGGTAGCCAGCGTAATGCCCAGCGTCGAGAGCATCCCCACCGCGGCGATACCGATACCGTAAAGCCCCAGCGACAGGTTGTGCGCCGACATCAGGTGCGCCATGTCGAACCCCGTGGCGCACAGATAGGCCAGGATGATCGCCACGCCGATCGTGATGACCGGCACGGCCGTCGAGATCATCCCCACGCCGATGCCCGAAATGATGACCGTCGCAGGGCCGGTCTGGCCGCTGCGGGCGATCTTCTGCGTCGGTCGGTAGGAGTGCGACGTGTAGTATTCGGTCGCCTGGCCGATGATGATGCCGGCCGCGAGTCCCGTGATGACCGAGAACGACAGCCCCAGCCAGTTCTGAATGTCGAGCAGATAGAGGATGATGAAGGTCGCGGCAGCGATCAGCACCGAACTGACGTTGACGCCTACGCCCAGCGCACGCAACAGCTGACGCATCGTGGCACCCTCTTTCGTCCGCACGAGGAAGATTCCGATGATCGACAGGAGGATACCGACAGCGGAGATCAGCATCGGCGCCAGCACGGCGCGCGTCTGCATCTCCACGTCGCCCGTAGCGGCGAAAGCAGCCGCGCCGAGCGCCGCCGTGGCGAGCACCGAGCCGCAATAGCTCTCGTAGAGGTCGGCGCCCATGCCGGCCACGTCGCCCACGTTGTCGCCCACGTTGTCGGCAATGGTGGCGGGATTGCGCGGGTCGTCCTCCGGAATGCCCGCTTCGACCTTACCGACCAGATCGGCCCCCACATCGGCCGCCTTGGTGTAGATACCGCCGCCCACACGGGCGAAGAGCGCCTGCGTCGAGGCACCCATGCCGAAGGTCAGCATCGTGGTGGTGATGATGACCAGTTTCTGCGCGCCGGAGGCGTCGACGAAGCAGTTCAGGACGATATACCAGAGCGAAATATCGAGCAGCCCCAGCCCCACGACGACCAGCCCCATCACGGCTCCGCTGCGGAACGCCACACGCAGCCCGCGGTCGAGTGACTGTTGCGCCGCATGTGCCGTCCGCGCCGAGGCATAGGTGGCGGTCTTCATACCGAAGAAACCCGCCAGTCCCGAAAAGAACCCGCCCGTGAGGAAAGCGAAGGGAACCCACGGGTTCTGCACGCCGGCGACGTAGGCCAGATAGGCGAAAAAAAGCGCCAGCACGACGAAGACGACCGTGACGACCTTGTACTGCTGACGCAGATAGGCCATTGCGCCCGCACGGACATGGCCGGCGATCTCGCGCATTCGCTCCGTGCCTTCGCTCTGACGTTTCATCTTCCGATAAAACGCATAGGCGAAACCGAGCGCGACGACCGACGCCGCGGGCACGAGCCAGAAAATCGAAGGAATGTTCATTTTTCAGTTGTTTTTTGTTGACACTGAATCAAAGATAACATTTTTTTCGATCCGTTGTCCCCCGAAACTGCTGAAAAACGAACATCCTCCCCATTTTTTTTAACAACGCCTCGCCGGAGCCGGTTATTTTTTAGTAATTTCCTTGCTGTGGGCGATCGATTGCAGGGCGAGGTATTGCTCGCCGTAGTTGAGCATGTTCTCCATCTCGGTACGGAACATGTCGAGATGTTCCTCCTCCTCTTTGGCGAGATCCTGGAAAAGCTTGTGCGTGATCTGGTCGTCCTCGGCAGCACACAGACGCGCCCACTCGTTGTAGGAATCGACCGTGCGCTGTTCGAGCGTCATCGAGAACTCCAACGCCTCCTTGACGTCGCGGATCTTGCGCGGCTCGAACGAGGGCATCATCTCGACCTCGCCTTGCAGGAAGAGGATGCGGTCGGCGATCTTGTCGGTGTGGAACATCTCCGTGATCGAGGTCTGCTTCATCATTTTCGAGAAATACTCGTAGCCGTCGTCCTCGAAATGGACGTGGAAATAGAGATACTGCAACGTGGTGGCGATCTCCTTGCCGATGGCCTGATTCAGGCGGTCGATACTCTTCTGATACTTGTTTTCGGTAGCCATAATGGAAATGAATTAAAGGATTTATGCACACCCCTCCTCCGCAAACGATGTACCACACTCCAAGATCGCGCACCGAAATTCGGAGCCGGAACCGCCGGCTCCGCACAAAAGAGACGGAGCCGCATCCCGCAGGATACGGCCCCGACATGATCATGCAACGGGGCTACCGCCATTCGAACGCCCCGCGGCAGAGGGCCGCGCCGGCATCGCTGCGAATCTCGACGAGCGTCTGCGAACCGCGCTCTTCGAGCGCCACCGAGAGCGTCTGTCCGTAACGCGCCTCTTTGAGGAAATTGATGTCCAGCCGCAGCGGGCGCTCCTCCGCGAAGCGTTCGATCGGCAGCACGTCGAGCATCATCTCGATGTAGCGCATCGTATTGACATGGCGGTTGAAATCGATGTCCGAATAGGCGACCTTGTGGGTCAATACCGGTTCCGCATCGGGTGCGGGCACCTTGCGCGGCTTTTCGGCAGGCGAGGGACACTCCACGATCGCGTCGTTATGACTCTCGGCCACCGCCCGCAGGTCGACGGCCGTCCGCTTCGACAAGTCGAGCATACACCATTGCGACACCACGCGGCCGAAACACACACCCGTCTGGTCGGTCAGTTCGAAATTACGCGTCGAGAGCATCCGGCCGTAGTCGCTGATCCACGTCGCAATCTCGTACTTCACGTACTCCTCGGGACGGTAATCGAACTCGAAGGCGATGCGCGAAAGCACCCACGAGAAGTTGTCCTTGTTCAGGGCGTCCACCCCGAACCCCTTGGTATGGGCGTCGATACCCGCGATGTTGAGGATGTTTCCGCCCAGCGCCACGAGGGTGATGCGCAGCGAGAAATCGACCTCCTGCGGTTCCACCCGAAAAGGATATGCAGTTTTAGTTGCCATGGCTTTTACTGTTTTTACATTTTGCAGTCTCGAAGATACGATTTATTTTCGAATCGCACGCACCGCACGGCATCAAAAAACACGATATTCCGGTCGCCGCGCATCCGCACGAAACGAAAAAACATTATATTTGTAGGTATTTCCATACCAACCTCATTCAATAACCTTTTAACCCCGGCAGGCTCTCCGGTCAAAAGACGCCGACTTAATGAAACTACTTACCATCACCCTTCTCACGACCTGCACCCTCCTTTGCGGATGCTGCGGCTCCGACTGCGGAACCGCCGACGCTTCGCTCGACTACGCGGCCATCAACGCGCAGGCAGCCGAACAGTACCTCCACCCGATCCGCCCCGGATACGAGGGACGCAACCCCTTCTGGAACGGATTCGCCAAAAAGTTCATCTACGCCCCGGCGTTCGATTTCGACGAGGTGGCCGGCGCCGCGAACTACCGGTTCACCGTCGTCCCGCTCGGCGAAGAGACGCAAGCGTCGTGGAGTTTCACCGCCGACTCGCCGAAAGCCGCCCTTACGCCGGTCTGGGGCGAGATTCCGGTCGGGCAGGTACGCCTCGTAGTCGAGGGCCTCGACGCTTCGGGAAAGGCGCTCGGCAAGGCCGGCGAACGCGAGTTCCTCCGCGACTATCCCTTCACGGGCCCCTATACGCCGGCGGTGCGCGACTACCGCCAGGCCGCGCTCATGGGCCTGCTCTACATCCACAGGATGCCGGAGATCCAGTACTGGGCCGAGCACACCGAGCCAGATATGAACTACCGTCACAACACCTACCCCTGCAAGATCATCGGCGCGACGATTCGTGCGGAGGCGCTGCTCGCACGCCTGCTTCCCGCCCATAAGGAGCAGGCGACGCGCATCGCCCGCAACGCCGCGCAGTTCCTGATCGACCAGAGCCGCCCCGCAGGCGATCCGCTCGCCTTCTTCCCGCCTACTTATTACAAGGATCTGATCGCCTCCAAACGCACCGAGAACCAGAACAAGACGATGACGATGGAGGCCGCTTCGGCCGGCCACGCCTTCCTGGATCTCTACGACCTGACGGGCGACAAGGCTTATTACGATCGTGCGCTCGGCATCGCCGACACCTACGTGCGGTTGCAGCGCGAAGACGGTTCGCTGCCGATCAAGGTCGATTTCGTCACCGGCGAACCGGTCAACGACGCCTGCGCCATGCTGCACCCCCTGCTGCGTTATTTCCAGCGTCTCAAAGCCGACTACGGCGTGGAAACCTACGCCGAAGCGCAGGCCGAAGGCGAGCGGTGGATGCGCGACGTGGCGATCCGCAATTTCGACATGACGGGACAGTTCGAAGACGTGACGGTCCTGGGCCTGCAACCCTACGAAAACCTGACCAACTGCACGGCGGCGCCCTACGCCGCCTACCTGCTCTCGAAGGAAGCGCCTTCGGCCGAAGATCTGGCCGATGCCGTCGATCTCGCCCGTTTCAGCGAGGATCAGTTCACCTTCTGGGACACGCCGCTCACCGAGAACGGGATCAAGGACAAGGCAACGCCCTGCGTCTACGAGCAGTACAAATACCAGAAACCGGTCGACAACAGCGCCTGCAACGTCGCGGACGCGATGCTCAGCCTCTACGAGGCTACCGGCGAGGAAATCTACCTGGCCAAGGGCAAAGCGCTCATCGACAACATCACCGTCGTGCAGAACGCGGTCAACGGGCAGATTCCCACCACATGGGACTTCCGCCCCACGAAGAGCGACCGCAACCGCACGTACTGGATCAACTGCTCCTACTCCTCCATCTCCTCGCTGCTGCGACTGGAAAAGCTCCTCGCCGAGAGACAAAAATAACCTTCCGACACCCCGCACCGCAGATGCGTATGGCAGAATCCGTCCGCCATACGCATCTTTCGTTCGACCGCAGCCCGCTGCCGCATACGACACGACGCCGGCGATCCGGCGGCCCGGCCGGCAAATAATGGCGTAAATATTTTGCACGGCGGACAAAATAAGTTATTTTTGTCCGGAGTTCCGACCCGACGCCCGTCCGCAAGCCCGGAATCGGGCCGGAACGCACCCGATCCCGATCTCAGGCACGAACCGCGCCTACCCTCTCCCGCCGCACGGAAATTCCGCAGCGGAAAGAGCGGTCGCTGTCGTGTGCTGCGGATGCGGAAAACCGAAATGCTCCGAATAATCGCTCTCAAAAAACAAACGCTTATGAACAAAGTATCTTTCCGACTCACCTTCGCCGAAGCGCTGGAAATCGGTGTCAAGAATGCGCCGTCGATCATCGGCTGCGTGGTGTTGTGGCTGCTCACGATCTGGGTGCCCTACATCAACGTCGGCACCACGATCGCCATCAACATGCTGCCGATCGAACTGGCCAAAGGCGGCGTCATCTCGCCGCTCGGCATCTTCGACGCGAAGTATCGCAAATACATGGGCGATTTTCTCATCACGACCGGCCTGATGATCATTCCGGTCTTCATCGCCTCGCTCTTCATGATCGTACCGGGCATCGTGCTCTCGATCGCATGGAGTCTCGCCTACTTCTTCCTCTTCGAGAAGAAAAAGAATCCGATGCAGGCGATCTCGGCCAGCAACGAGGCGACCTACGGCAGCAAGTGGACGATGTTCTTCGTCCTGCTGGCGTTCGTCGTCGCAGCCTACGTCATAGCAGGCATCTTCGCCTGGATCTGCGCGGCGATCGATGCGGGATTCATCACCTTCGTCGTCATGCTGGCGCTCGTTGCCGTCATCATGTCGATCTCGCTGGCGATCAACGCTTCGTTCTGGCGACAACTCAAAGACAACGTACAATAACCGACAGACGTTTTTCGATCATGCCCGAAACGGACCGCAGTCCGTTTCGGGCATTCTCAGGCTCATTCTTCATAACCCCATGTCTCAAAATCTCAACCGTTTTTTCAGAATCTACCTGCGGCTGGCAGCGCTGACGCTCGTCGTCTGCACGCTGTTGCGCATCGTTCTGCTGTTCAACGAACAGACCTCCGAACTGGGCTTCGGCTTCCTCCAATGGGTCGCCGTCTTCGGACTGGGCGCCCTGAACGACCTCTGCGCCCTGACGCTCGGCTATGTCTTCCTGTGGCTCTTCCTGCTCACACTCTCGAAGCGGAAATACGACCGCCCGACGGGATACGTCCTGCTCGGCGTATTGACGGCGGCGTTTTGCTACGTCGCCTTCTGCAACACGATCTTCGACGAATACGGCAGCGCAGCGCCGCTCGTCGCCACGATCGTGCTGGGCTACTGGGCCGGCAGCTTCGCCCTGCGGCTCTTCGTGCCGCGGCTGCAACCGCTGTGGTCGAAGGGATGGCTGGCCGCGCTGCTCGCGATCTACGTCGGTGCGATCCTCTTCAACGCCGTCAGCGAATACTATTTCTGGAACGAATTCGGCGTGCGCTACAACTTCATCGCCGTGGACTATCTGGTCTACACGAACGAGGTGGTGGGCAACATCATGGAGTCCTACCCGATCGTCCCGCTGGCGACGCTGATCGTCGCGCTGACCGTCGCCGTCACGTGGTGGCTCTTCCGCCGCGACATCCGCGCCGCCGAGGCGTTCAAAACCGGCGGGTGGAAACTCGTCGCCTCGCCGATCTATCTGGCCATGGCGGGCGTCGCCCTGTGGATGCTGCCCTTCAACACGCGGTTCCAGACGAGCGACAACGTCTACTACAACGAATTGCAGGCCAACGGACTCTATAAGTTCTACGAGGCGTTCCTCAAAAACGAACTCGACTACATGCAATTCTACCGCACGCTGCCCGAAGACCGGGCCGCGGCACTCGTCCACGACGAATACCGGAGCGAAGGGCAGAATCACCGTTACATCACCTCGCCGAACGAGGAACGGCACCCCAACATCGTGCTCGTAACGCTCGAAAGCATGAGTGCATCGTTCATGGCGCGCTATGGAAGTTCCGACGGCCTCACGCCCCGCCTCGATTCGCTCTGCGGCAAGGCGCTGGTCTTCGACCGGCTCTTCGCCACGGGCAACCGCACGGTACGCGGACTGGAAGCCGTGACGCTCTCGCTGCCGCCCTGTCCCGGACAGAGCATCATCAAACGCCCCCGCAACGCCGGCATGCACTCCACGGGCGCCATGCTGCGCGACAAGGGCTACGACGTACTCTACTTCTACGGCGGCAACAGCTATTTCGACAACATGGAGACCTTCTTCGGCGGCAACGGCTACGAAATCGTCGATCAGAAGCAGTACGCACCCGACGAGATCACCTTCCAGAACATCTGGGGCGTCTCGGACGAAGATTCCTACGCCAAGGCCATCCGCACGCTCGGCCAGCGCGCCCGCAGCGGCCGCCCCTTCTTCGCCCACATCATGAGCGTGAGCAACCACCGCCCCTACACCTATCCCGCAGGACGCATCCCGATCCCCAACGACGCCAAATCGCGCGCCGGCGGCGTGATGTACAGCGACTATGCGCTGGGCGGGTTCCTCGACGCGGCGAGCCGCGAACCGTGGTTCGACAATACGGTCTTCGTCATCACGGCCGACCACTGCGCGTCGAGCGCCGGCAAAACCGAGATCCCGCTCGAAAAGTACCATATTCCGGCGATGATCTACGCCCCCGCCTTCGTCGCACCGGGCAGCGTCGGCAAGACCGCGTCGCAGATCGACCTGATGCCGACGCTCTTCTCGCTGCTGGGTATGGACTACGACTCGTGGTTCTACGGACGCGACATCCTCGCAGACGACTTCCGCGAACGGGCGTTCGTGGCGACCTACCAGGACTTGGGCTACCTCGAAGGCGACCGCTTCACGGTACTCTCGCCCGTCGACCGTGCGGAACAATTCCTGCTGCGGCCGACGGACGACGATCCCTACGCGCTGGAACGCACCGAAGCGATCGACAGCACGCACCTCAATCGTGCCATTTCGCTCTATCAGACCTCCTCGCAATGGAACAAACGATAAGCAAGTTCCCGAATCCGTTCGGTAGCGTCGCTCCTCATAAGCTGTTCGCATGGGGCCTGTTGGCAACGGTGGGCTACGGCTTCGCCGTCTGGGGTGTGCGGATCTACCAGAACCAGACGGTCGAATTGGGCGGACAACTGCTGGTCGTGCTGATGCAGGCATTCGTTCTGCCCGCACTGCTCTACGGTGCCGACCGGCTCCGCCGCCGGTTTCCGGCCGACGCGACGGCGCTCTTCGGCGGCTTGCTCTTCGCACAGATTCCGCGTCTTGCGGCGAGTGCCGGCAGCGCATGGCTCTACGCATGGCTGCTGCCGCTCGGCAACGGCTCGGTTTCGCCGCTGCAAGAGACGATGCAGGCGGGAGGTTCGGCCGTTTTGGGCAGCGTCACCGTTTTGTGCGGCATTTGGAGCATGATCTGGGGTTGGCAGGCATTCTGCCGTGCGACGCACGCGAAGGGCCTCCGCAGCATCACCGTCTACGCCGGATGCTATGTCCTCGCGGCCATCCTGCTCGCAATCATTCTTCAAACGCTGCGGCACGGCTGGCACTTGAACTGGTAGCGAAAACGACGAAAGGGAAAACGAGCGGATCGGGACAGTCGTTCAGACTGTCCCGATCC
>ENA-UOJE01000096-UOJE01000096.1-human-gut-metagenome-genome-assembly--contig:-C23-NODE-96-length-108871-cov-12.771348_pt1 | contig 108871 bp, 85 predicted proteins | sample MGYA00242341_ERZ723888 | MGnify/ENA metagenome assembly ERZ723888 | reverse complement strand
CTTTGCCCTCTTTTTTTTCTCCCATTCCACAATCTTTGACGTAGAGCGATTTTATTTGTCGGTAAATATAATAAACGCGGCACATCGAACACTAAAATGGATAAGGATTTTTTTGCCAGTAAGTATAGTAAATACCAGAAGTTGGGGAACATAGACTTTATATGGAGAGTGTAGTGCTTCCATATGCACTTTACATTTTTATGGGATTGATGTTTTTTTATTTTGCGCTGATGTGCGTAAATTGTATAAAACACAAAGGAGCGGTGATTTTATTTTTTTGTTTCAATACACAGCATTTTACTGTTTCTGAGGACTGTTATTCATATATGATTGCGAGTTGCTTGTAGAATGAACCAATCTCAACTTTTGAAATGTTGTGCTTATCCATAGAATTACGCAATATTTAATGGCGAGCAGGTTTTCCCGCGCTAACGCTTTGCTGCAGAGTTGTAATCCTTTTACGGGTGTACACAAAAAGGCTTGTAAAGCGCCCCCTCTTAAAATGTAATTAAAACAAATTATTCAACCGCAATATTACAGCCTTATGAAAAAGACCATTGCAGCTATACTTTGCGCCGCAACAATACCATCGCTATTTGCTTACAGGCAGTCCGACGTAAAACTCGACGACGGCTGGCTCTTCCACCGCGGAGAAGCAAAAAACGCGGAAATCCCTTCGACTGACGCGTCAACTTGGGAAACCGTAAAAGTCCCCCACGATTGGGCCATAGGGCAAAACTTCAATATGAACTACGACAAGCAGTTCACACAGGTTGTCCAAGACGGCGAAACGCGCGCAAGAACGCGCACGGGCCGCACGGGCGCGCTCCCATTTGAAGGCGTGGGCTGGTATCGCAAAACGCTCGAGCTCCCGAAGTCCGACGAAGGCAAAAGAGTTTATATACAGCTCGACGGCGCAATGAGCCGCGCGAAAGTTTGGCTAAACGGCGAATATGTCGGCGAGTGGCCTTACGGGTACGCCTCTTTCGAGCTCGACTTGACTAAGCATTTCAGGTTCGGGACTCCCAATACGCTTGCAGTGAGACTCGAAAATCTGCCTTCTGCTTCGAGATGGTATGCAGGCGCGGGGCTTTTCCGCGACGTCAGGCTTGCAGTAAAGCCGCAGATTCATGTGGAAAACTGGGGAACGTATATAACAACCCCGAAGGTTTCGGCGGATTCCGCTGTATGCCGCATTGAGACTTCCGTCGCCGATCATTCCGGCGCGGGGAAGAAAATATCCGTAAAAACGTCAATCATATCTCCCGACGGGAAGCAGGTTGCGCAAAAATTAGCCGATATCGCCATTGAAAACGGCTCGGGGAAGGCGGTTCAAGAGTTTGAAATAGAAAATCCGTCCCTCTGGGATATGGAATCCCCAAAGCTCTATACTGCAAAAACCCAGATTCTCGCCGACGGCAAACAGGTGGACGAATATTTTAGCAGGTTTGGCGTGCGCTCCATATCCTACGACCGCGACGGCGGATTCAAATTAAACGGCAAAAAGACCATATTTAAGGGAGTTTGCATGCACCACGACTTGGGCCCGATTGGCGCGGCTTTCAATGTCTCGGCGGCGCGCAGGCAGGTCGAGATACTGAAGGAAATGGGCGCAAATGCCATACGCACTTCGCACAATCCGCCGTCGCCCGCCTTGCTGGACATATGCGACGAGCTTGGCATGCTCGTTCAAGTAGAAGCTTTCGACGAATGGAAAATGCCAAAGTGCGAAAATGGATACAACAAGCTTTTCGACAAGTGGGCTAAAAAAGATTTGGAGGCAATGATACGCCGCGACCGCAACCACCCGTGCGTTGTTATGTGGAGCATAGGCAACGAAGTTCCGGAGCAAACCGTTCCCGAAGGCAGAAATACTGCCAAATTCCTCGCTGAGACGGCGCGCGCGATGGATCCCACCCGCCCGGTGACTGCTGGCTGCGACCGCAACAAGCAGGCGGTTGAATACGGCTTCGTAGATGAGCTCGACCTCGTCGGCTTCAACTACAAGCCCTTCTACTACAAAGAATGCTACGACAAAAAACCTTCGGCCGTAATTTACGGAAGCGAGACTGCGTCGACTGTCAGCAGCCGCGGGGTATACCATTTTCCGACGAAAGAGAGCAAACAGCCGTGGTCGTACGACTACCAGGTCAGCTCCTACGACCTGTGCTGCGCGCCGTGGTCGCAAGTGCCCGAGGACGAATGGAAGGGGCAGGACGAAAACCCGTTTGTACTCGGCGAGTTCGTCTGGACGGGCTTCGACTATCTCGGGGAGCCTTTCCCGTACGACGGCGATTTTATCGCAAAGAGTTCGTATTTTGGGATAGTCGATTTGTGCGGCTTCCCGAAAGACAGATACTATTTGTACCGCGCGAGGTGGAATCCGCAGGCGGAGACTTTGCATGTTCTTCCGCACTGGACTTGGCCGGATAGGATCGGTCAGAAAACGCCCGTTTACTGCTACACTAACTATCCGAAGGCTGAGCTGTTCGTAAACGGCAAGAGCATGGGAGTCCGCGAAAAAAAGGCGTCAGGAAAGTTCGGAAAAAGCCGCCTGATATGGGAAGATGTCGTCTACCAGCCGGGGGAGATAAAAGTGGTTGCATACGGCGCCGACGGCAAAAAGGCGGCTGAAAAAACTGTCAAGACCGCGGGAGAGCCCGCGCGGATAGTCCTAAAAGCCGACAGAAAAAAATTTGGCGGCGAAGAACTCTGCTTTGTAGAGGTGAGCGTAGTCGACAAGGACGGCAATTTGTGCCCGCGCGCCGACAATATAATATATTTCTCGACCGACGGCAATGTCCGCCTGCGCGCCCTCTGCAACGGCGACCCGACAGACCTCACGCCATTTTCGGCAAATTACATGAGGGCGTTTTCCGGGAAACTTCTAGCGGTTGTGGAGGCCGACGGCGACGCGAAAGGCTCGATAAGCGCATTCTCTGGCGCAAGGGGCGACAAAAAAATATCCTCCGGAAAGGCGGAATTTTAGGCTTTAACAGAAATGAAAATAGTTTTTATGGGCACGGGGACTTCCCAAGGAGTTCCCGTAATAGGGTATGATTCGAGCGGCATAGATCTCTCAAATCCCAAAAACTGGCGGACTCGTTCAAGCATACATGTTTATGCTGCCGGCAAGGAGATACAGGTCGACGCCGCGCCGGAGTTTAGGTTGCAGTGCCTTAAAAATTCGATATCTCGCGCCGACGCTTTTATTCTCACGCACGGGCATGCGGACCACATTGCCGGCATGGACGATCTTCGGCGGTTCTGCGACAAGGCGGAGGGGAACGCGATAGACGTATACTCAAATGAATACGGGCTTTCCCGCGTGCGGGCAATGTTTCCGTACGCGCTTGGCGAGAAGCCTACCGAGCGCGGCTATCCTTGCTTTCGCCTAAAAGAAATGCCGGATATTCTCGATATGGGAGGCGGGCTTAAAATCAGTTCGACGGAGCTTCCCCACGGGAGTATAAAGACGCTCGGTTTGGTTTTTGAATGCGGCGGAAAACGTTTCGCCTACTATACCGACTGCAAATCGCTCACTCCGCGCGCGGAGGAGCTCGCCGCGGGCGCGGATATTTTGGCTGTGGATTGCCTTAGGCTAAAACCGCACCCTTCGCACATGACTCTCGACGAGGCGCTGGCGGTCGTGGAAAAGCTCTCGCCAAAGCTCGCGTTTTTTACACATACTACCTCCCACATTGACTATAGCAAAATCGAACGTTCTCTACCCAAAAATTGTCATATAGCCTACGACGGCTTGACTGTCGAAATATAAGCATTAAAATCGCAACAGATAATAAAAAATTATGAATACTGGCGCTCAAAAAAAACCCAAGGCCGCAGTGGTATTGTCCGGATGCGGCGTATTCGACGGCACTGAAATACACGAGGCTGTGATAACGCTTCTCTGCCTTTTAAAGGGCGGCGCAGAGGTGTCGTTTTTTGCCCCGGATATTCGCCAAAGCGACTGCATAAACCATCTTGACGGATCGGATTCCGAGGGTCCGCGCAACGTGCTTTCCGAATCGGCGAGAATTGCGAGGGGAAAGATAGAGCCACTTTCGCGCTTTGACGCGGGCAAATTCGATATGCTGCTCTTCCCGGGGGGCTTCGGAGCGGCCAAAAACCTTTGCACATTCGCGTACGACGGCGCAGATTGCACGATTGAGCCGTCGGTGGAAAAAGCAATTTCTGAAATGATGGGCAAAGGGGGAAAAATAGCGTTTATGTGTATTTCTCCCGTGATAGGCGCAAAGGCTATCGGTGACGGAGTTATGCTTACTATCGGCAACGACAAACAGACGGCGTCCGCCATTGAGGCCGCGGGAGCTAAGCATATTCCGTGCGCGGTGGACTCGTTCGTGGAGGACAAGTCCAAAAACGTCTATTCAACGCCCGCGTACATGTTGGCAAAAGATGCTGCGGAGGTTGAAAAGGGCGTTTCCGCAATGATTTCAAGAATGTTTGAGACTCTATAATATGGCGTTTGGCACTATAAAGGCGCTACTGTTCGCGGCTGTTGCATCGGCCGCGTTTTCCGCGCAGCAGTCGCATGCTCAAAGAATGACGACTATGTTGCCCGGAACCGTTAAAAATTTTGAATTGCCAAATTTCGACGAGAATACGGGCGCCAAACAGTGGGATTTATTCGGGAACTCCGCCACTTATAAAAGCGACACCCGAATAGACGTTGAAGGCCTAAAACTGATGCTCTTCGAGGAGAAGGACGGAAAGTTAAAAGCGACCATAACCAGCCCAGAGGCTAATGTAAACCCCGTAAAAAAATTCGTATCCGGCGACACCGATATATTTGTGGTTGCCCCCGAATTTAAAATAGGCGGGAAGAAATGGACGTGGGATTCGGCGAAAAAATTTGTCGAGGTTTTTAACGGGATAAAAGTCAACATAACGCCGTCGGGCGACGGGGCAAAGCCCATCGGCAAGGAAGGCGCTGCCGCGAAGGATTACGCGACTTTGATTACCGGTGAATACGGCTCGATGCTAAACGGGTCGGAGAGCAATGTGTTTGAGGTCCGCAAAGGTGTTGAGCTTGTAAACTCGCAAATGAAGCTCGAATGCGACCGGCTGCGCGTAAACGCCCCGAAAGAAAAAAAATCCGAAACCGGCCTCGACGAAATATTTGCTTCCGGAAATGTTAAAATGCTCTACGAAAACAAGGATATCCGCGCAGAAGAGGCGAGGATAGACCCCGGAGCATCTACCGCCTTTTTGAGCGGCAGCCCCCATATAAAAGACATTCCAAGCAGCGCGGAAATATCAGGCAGCTCGATAGCGCTCGATAAAAACAAAAAGACACTTGCTGCGGAATCGGCAGGCGGAATCCGCGCAACGGCCGTGATTTTCAATACGGGCGATGACGGGAAAAGGGAAAAGATAACAATTTCCGCCGACTCTATAAAAATGCGCACGGAGGGCGAAAAGAACTTTTTTGACTTTTCCGGAAATGTTGACGTTGAGGCGGACTCTTTCAAAGCTTCATGCGACAACCTCGCGGCGGAATCGTCCTCAAAGGACGGCGGCAAGCCGCAAGTGGCGTACATAAAAGGGAGCGGGCACATAAGGCTGTCGAACGAAAACGGGGTTGCGACGGCGGACAATATGGAGATACTTCCGTCGAAGTCGGAGGTTGCCTTGTCCGACAATGCGTCGCTTTTAGACAATGAGCGCGGAATGAGGCTTTATGCGCAGGCAATTGTGTTCTTGAAGGAAAGAAGCACGGGTTTGGCGTTTTCAAATCCCTCCGATAAAAATTCGTACGTCACTCTTAAAATGCGCGAGGGAATATCAGCCGATGAAAAACTAAAAACCCAAACCGAGACTACGGTAAAATCGAGGCGCCTAAAATTCGTAAAAAATCAAAAAAATATGAGCTTCGACTTTGAGCGCGATGTCGATATAACTTCCGACGACATAAAAGCCTCATGCCAAAAAATGCAAGTTTTGGCGATGCGCGACCAAAAGGGAGGGGATTCCGTAAGGAAAATAACAGCTTCCGACAATGTAAAAATCAGCCAGAAAGGATATTCCGCTGAGGCCGAGACGGCGGTGATTTATCCCAAATTAAAAAGCGGAAAGACGGATAATTCAAAGGCCGCGGCACACAGGTATGTAGAGCTGCTTACTGCGGCAGACAATCCGGGGAAGCGTCCGACAATATATCTGCCTGCTACAAAGGCAATAGGCCTTGAAGAGGTTCGAGCCGACAGCAAGCTTGAATCAAAGCCGACTGTCATAACGAGCGATAAACAATGGCTCGTCGGCGGAACGGCGTCAGACAGGTACTTTTTTGAGGGCGACGTAAAGGCGGTCGGAACGGATATGGACGTTTCTTGCGAAAAGGCTGAAGTCGGCATACGCAAGCGCAAGGGCGGCGGACACTCAATAAATAAGATAGACCTATACGGAAACGTAAACCTTTCAAGCGGGCTAAAAGCGGCTACATGCGGCAAGGCCGAGATTTTCCCCGAAGACGAGATGGTCGTGCTTTCGGAAGATCCCGTGGTGATAGACCGCGAGGACAACACGCGAGTTTCCGGGCCGAGAATGGTGTATAACCGCGGACGCCGCTCTATGACAGTCGAGGCTGAAGAGCCGGAGCAAAACGCCCCCATTGAAGAGCGCAGGACTTTTATCCCAGACTTTGAGGACGACGAGACGCTCGAGCCCGAAACAAAAACGCCTCCGCGCCCGACAATCAGAATATTGCCGCGCTCCCGCAAATAGCGCAGTTTTGGCAATCTTTGTTTTGAGGGCGGGGTGTTTTCCCCGTCCTTTTTGCGTATAGCGGATTGCCAGAATTTTATTGGTAGTTTGCGTCAGGGGATTCGTTGTCTTTTGCCGTAATTTTTACTTCTGGGAACGTACAGAGCCTACATGTCGAATAGTACGCAAAAGAGCGCGATTGATAGTATTTGGGTTGCGGCTATAAAAACTTTAAAATTATAGATTGAGAGTCCTCGTGGAATGCGGGGTGAATCTATGAAAGGCAAATCTAAAAAATCAACCTATTCCACAACCTTTGGTGTTGACCCCTAAAATACAGCAGTAAAAACCAAATAGGCGGCATATGGGCACAAAAAAAGTGGTCCTGAACGGATTTGAACCGTTGACCAAGCGATTATGAGTCGCCTGCTCTAACCACTGAGCTACAGGACCAACTTTAAAGTCAGTAATCTCGCATTTATTAATGCGTTTGGCAAGCTATTTTTTTCAAAACTTGCATGCGAATTAAATTTTGCTTGTTATGGGGGCAGAAAAATAATTTATTTAAACAGATGCGTAAGAATCTCGTTTTAGGACTCGACATAGGCGGATCCGGCGTAAAAGGCGCCGTGGTTGACGTCGTCAAGGGTGAATTTGTGGGAGATCGTATTAGAATCCCAACTCCTTCGCCGCATACTCCGTCAAATATAATTTCGGCAATATGCGAGATAGTAGACGGATTTAAATGGAAAGGCCCGATAGGTTGCGGATTTCCCGGTGTAATTAGGTCCCAAATTATTGAGACTGCCGCAAACCTCGGCGGCAGGAATTTTGTGGGAGTAAATCTCGCCGAAGAGATAGGCAGAGCCTGCGGCTGCGAGGCGTGGATAATCAACGACGCCGATGCTGCAGGTTGCGCTGAGATAAATTTCGGCATAGGCAAAGACCGCAATGATGGGGTTCTCATAATGCTTACGGTGGGAACTGGAATTGGCGTAAGCATGTTTTCAAACCGCATGCTTGTGCCGAATCTTGAATTCGGGCACCTCCGCATGCGCGACAAAAACATAAAAAAATATGTCTCCGCCGAGAAAATCTGCTCCGACGCCGCGAGAAAATCCCACGATTTATCCTGGCAACAATGGGCGAGCCGCTTCAATAAGTATCTCGAGTACCTCCATTCGCTGTGCTGGCCGGATCTCATAATAATAGGGGGCGGCGTGGCTTCCAAGAGCGAGAAATTTTTAAAATACATAAAGGTTGATTGCGACATCGCAATAGCCAAGCTTGAAAATAGAGCCGGGATAATCGGCGCGGCATACGAGGCAAGAAAGCATTTTTAGCCATATCCGCGCGCCAAACCGTACATTCCGCGGCTTATCTAGCCGCGTCTGTGCCTGTGTGCGCCGCCATTTTTTTATTGCACATTTACCCTTTTAAATGGATTATAAAACCCCAACTCTCGAAAGGTATTTTTTATGAGCGAATCAGAAAAGGCAATCATAACCCTCAACGGAAAAAGTTTCGATTTTCCCGTTGTAAGCGGAACCGAAGGGAATAAGGCCATAGATATATCCACGTTGCGTTCCCGCACGGGGTATATTACGCTCGACGAAGGTCTGGCAAATACGGGCTCATGCAAAAGCAGCATAACATATATCGACGGAGAAAAGGGCAAGCTCAGTTATCGAGGAATCCCGATAGAGGTAATAGCGGCAAATTCGACTTTCATTGAAACCGCTTATCTTATAATATACGGCGAATTGCCCACCCGCAAGGAGATGAGCAACTTCTCCCAAAAAGTCTTGCGCAACGCCAGCCTACACGAAGGAATGATGCACTTCTTCGACGGCGGTTTCCCGTTTACCGCGCACCCGATGGCAATATTGTCGTCACTCTTAAATTCGGTGGGCTGCTATTATCCTTATATGGTGACAAACCAGCGCGAGCAGGATCTGGAGCATTTTGACGACGCCGCGGCGCTACTGCTAAGCAAAGTGCGCACAATATCCGCAATGGCGTATAGAATGAAAAATGGCCTGCCGCTCATATATCCAAAAAGGGACTTGGGATACAGCCAGAACTTTTTGCATATGATGTTTACCGAGCCCTATCACGAATACTATCCGCACGACGATATAACGAAGGCGCTCGATTTGATCCTATTGCTGCACGCCGATCACGAGCAAAACTGCTCGACATCGACAGTCCGAATGGTGGCAAGCTCCGGCGCCAACCTATTCGCGTCTGTATCGGCTGGAGTGTGCGCCCTTTGGGGTCCCCTGCACGGCGGGGCGAACATGCGCGTAATCCAGATGCTTGAGGAAATACACAAGTCGGGCGACGACGGCTCCAAGTATATAGAGCGGGCAAAGAAGGGCGAAACTAAATTGATGGGCTTTGGTCACAGGCTTTACAAGACATACGACCCGCGCGCAAAAATTCTCCGCGAAGCCGCCGAGAGGGTTCTGAAAATAGTAAAATTGAAAGACCCGCTATTGGATATTGCGCAGCGCCTTGAAGAAAAAGCACGCAGCGACAGCTACTTTATCGATAGAAATCTCTATCCCAACGTCGATTTTTACAGTGGAATAATCTTGAAGGCCATAGGCATGCCTTTGGATATGTTCACCGTAATGTTCGCAATAGGCAGAATGCCGGGTTGGATAGCACATTGGAGGGAAGTCGCGTCCAACCCGAAGGGTAGAATTATAAGACCGCGCCAAGTGTACACGGGGCCGGCTCCGCGCGATTACATAAAAATGAGATACCGCGAGGGGGAAATCTCGGCGGATTATGAGTCGGACGAGCATAAGTCTTTCGGCGGAGGCGCGTCCGAAAACGCCTCAGCGAGAGCTTAGAGTCGGCATTAAAAAATCCCGGTCGTTTGCGTTCCGGGATTTTTTTATTCGGCTTGTGCGGCTTGCTCGCAAAGTTAAGCGCATTTATATTCCCTAATGAAAAAAACGTCCCGCGCGAGAAGTTTTTTCGCGGAACGTCCTTTATTTTAATATAGCCGGGCAGGGGGGATTATCCGCCAATGCGGTCGCGCCATTTCAAAAGCCTTGCGGAGTTTAAGACTACACATACTGATGACATATTGTGTATCAGAGCTCCCGCAACGGGGTTTATGACCCCAAAGAATGCGAGAACAACCGATGCCAGATTTAGCGCAACCGAGAATACAATGTTTGTTTTGATTGTCATAAGGGACGCCTTTGACAAGTTTACGGCGTACGGTATGGCAGTTAGATCCGTCCCCGCTATTGATATTTGTGCGGACTCTATCGCAAGGTCGTTTTTCAGAGAGGCTACGGCCATGGAGGAGTCGGCGCTTGCAAGGGCTGGGGCGTCGTTTACGCCGTCGCCTATCATGCAGACTTTTTCTCCGCTTTGGCGGGCTTTTGATATAATTTCAAGTTTTTGGGCTGGAAGAACCGGCGCATAAACTTTCTTTATAGAGGCGGCTTTTGCGATTTTCTCTGCGGCAGGGCGGTTGTCTCCGCTTATTATGGCGCATTCAAGTCCCATTTTTTCAAGGCGCTCGACGGCGGCTTTCGCAGTGGGCCTTATAGTGTCCGACACTCCGAATACGGCCGCCTCCTTGCCGTCAATTTTCATAACTACCGCCGTAAAGCCGGATAGTTTCAGCTTTTTGGCAATCGGGCTATCTGCCGAGGGTTTTTCGAGCGATACTTTTTTGTTTCCGAATTCCGCCTCAATGCCTACTCCAGCGACGGAAGCTGTGCTCGACGGGGAAATAGGTTCGGCTATTCCCTTAGTAAAGTTGAATACGGCTTTACCAATAGGGTGTTCCGAGCGCATTTCGGCGCCCGCTGCGAGGGCGGCAATTCCCTTTCTGTCGAATCCCTCGGCAGTCTCAAAAATCTCAACGCGCATTTTAGCTTCGGTGAGAGTTCCGGTTTTGTCGAAGAAAACTTTTGTTATTCCCGCGAGAGTTTCAAGGGCGGTGCCGCTTTTTACGAGTATTCCGCGTTTGGCGGCGTTGCCGAGACCCGCCGCAATGGCAGTTGGGGTTGCGAGCACGAAGGCGCACGGACAGAAGACCACGAGGATTGTGACGCCCCTTATTGCCGACTCAATCCACGGAATGCCGAGCGCGAAATGCGCCGCAAAAAACACGGCGATTGCGGTTGCGATTGCGGCAGGAATTACCGCCGCCGCCCATCTGTCGGCGGCTCTTGATATAGGGGCTTTTTGCCCTGCGGCCTCCTCCACGAGTTTTGCGAGTTTCGACATTTCGGAGTCGTCCGCATTTTTAAGGGCGACAACTTCAAGGTAGCCTGTTATGTTTGTAGTGCCCGCGTAAACAGTGTCGCCTGCGGATTTTTCCACAGGGACGCTCTCGCCCGTTATTGAGGATTCGTCGACGCTTGATTTCCCGCCAATGATTTTTGCGTCTGCCGGAAATACATAGCCCGCTTTGACGCATATGGTTTGGCCCTTTTTGATTTCGCTTGCGGGGATTTCGATTTCCGAATCTCCGTCTTTTACAATCGCCGTTTTGGGGAGAAGTTTTGCGAGCGACTCAATGCCGCTTCTCGACTTTTTAACAGTGCGGTCTTCAAGCCATTCTCCAAGCGACATTAGAAACGCGATTTCTGCGACTACGAAAATGTAGCTTTCGTGCGCATGGCCTGCGCCGTGCTCCAAGCCCGACAACTCCGCAATTTGGAGCGCGAAAGCCCCAATCATGGCGATGCTTACAAGCAGCGCGCTTGTTATTTTACCGTCGCGGAAAAGCGATTCACCCGCCGCGCGGAATATCGGAATCGAGCACAAAATTACGGCAATCCACGCTGGGTCCGTGAGCGGGTAGTAAGGGATTGAATCCGCGTAAAAGCCAGCAATAAAGCTTGCGGCTATTGATGCGGCGGACACCCACAATTTAAGCCCGTGGTATTTTATTCCGCCTTCGGATTGGCAGCACCCGCAAGACTTGCGGGGGCCTTTGCAGCAGCAGTGCCCTGCGGAGTTTCCCGAATTTTCCGCGCAGTGGCATGAGTGCGCGTTTTCTTTGTGTCCGCAACAACAAGTCTCCGCGCTGCTGCCGGAATCGCCGCAATTGCAGTGTTCCGGGGCGCTGTCGGATTCTCTTTCACTTTTAGCTGCGCCATCTTTTCCGCAGCAACAGTTAAGATTTTCTTTTTCGTCTTTCATATGCCTTATTTTAAAGTTTTGAAGAAGTCGGAAAGCTCGTCAACGAGGGCGGCGTCTTTTTTTGATATTACAGAAGAAATACAGCCGTTTAGATGGTCAGTTACAACCTTTGTAAGCAGCCCTTTTAGCGCGCCCGTCGCAGAGTTTATCAGTCGCATGACTTCTACGCATGGGGCGTCGCGCTCGATCATTTTTTCGAGCGTCTTTATTTGGCCTTCGATGCGCTTTACGCGGGCGCACATTTTCTTTTTTTCTTCCGGAGTCCTTGTCATAGTTTTTTGTTTTTATTTTATAGGGTGTACCCCTATACCCTATATTTCGGAATTCAAGCTTTTTTTTTAAGTTTTTTTAGTTCCCGAATTCTCGGCATATTGGACAGTTGGGAGAGGGGAGGGAAAGTATTTGGGAATTGGCGTTAATTTGAGGTTTTATAAGAATCTGTAATATCTTGGAAATATGCGGCATACGGCAAAGCGTTGAAAGATTAAATAAAACCGCAAAAAAATCGATAGGCCCCGCAAGAAATCGTGCGGAATTCTTCAATAATCTGTATCTGCAAGCGCTCTAAACCGAGAAATATTATTTTCCTTTTCCGATCCTCTCGGAAAGCATGGACGCTTCTAAAATATTTTTGTGAAAATTTTTATTGGAAAAAAAGATAGGAATATTTTAAGCTTTTTTGAAATATAAAGACGCAATGAAATATAAAAATTCTGGAAACAAAATCGGGCGCCGCAACTTTCTCGCGGCGTCGGCGGCAACGGTGTTGGGATATTCGGCGATAATAACCGCGCCGCAAGTATTGGCAAGGCCTTTGCCTACCGACGAAAATTCAAAGAGGCTCGCAAAATTGCAGCCCAAATCAGCTCCCGGTTCCGCAGACGGCGAAAAACTCATGCGCCGCGCAGATTTGGAGTGCGATTTGCTAGTGGCGGGCGGCGGCCTTTCCGGAATAGCGGCGGCTCTCAGCGCGGCGAGAGCAGGCAAAAAGGTAATTCTAGTGCAGGACAGGTCGCGGCTCGGCGGCAATTCAAGCAGCGAGATAAGAATGCACCCGCTGGGCGTCAATCCCGGTGTGACAGGCTGGCGCGAGGGCGGCATAATCGAGGAGTTAAAGCTCGAAAACGCCGCCCACAATCCGCAGCTTGCATGGGAAATGTGGGACTTCATTCTATACGATAAATGCGTCACCGAGCCGAACCTTACCCTTATGCTCGATTCCACCCTATACCGCGTGGAAACTTCCGGCAGAAACATAGAGGCAGTCTGGGTCCGCTCCGATACCACCCGAAATATTTATAGAATCAAGGCCAAGATATACGTCGATTCCACGGGGGATTCAAGGCTCGCGATGGAGGCGGGAGCGGAGGTTATGTCTGGGCGCGAAGGCTCCAAGGCTTTCGGGGAGTCGCTTGCGGATTTTGACGAAATTGGCACCCGCCAAGGTTCTACGCTCATGATTTCCATGCGCAAGCACGACAAGCCAATGCCGTTTACTCCGCCGTCGTGGGCGAAAAAAATGACGCCCGAGCTTATGAAATTCAGGGGAATAAGCGGCGACGGCCTGTATTACGGATATTGGTGGGTAGAGCTCGGCGGAATTTACGACGCCATACGCGATAACGAAATGCTAAGGTTCGAACTTCTCGCGATTGTAATGGGCGTGTGGGACTACATAAAAAATAGCGGCAAGTACTCGGACGTCGAAAACATAGCCCTCGAAACGATAGGCATGGTGCCCGGGCGCCGCGATACCTACCGCGTCGTCGGCGGGCAGATTCTTACCCAGCAGGATATTGAGGGCAAGTGGAAGACCTTTGACGACGCAATCGCCGTCGGAGGCTGGACGCTCGACGACCACCCCGCCAAAGGATTTTATGCGTCTGATAAACATCCGTGCCGCCAGACTTGGAAGACAAACTTCTATAATATACCTTACGGCACGACTTATTCCAAGGATTTTGACAACCTAATGATGGCGGGGCGCAACATAAGCTGCTCGCATGTGGCGTTTTCGTCCACGCGCGTGATGTCAACATGCGCGGCGGTGGGGCAGGCCGTTGGAACGGCGGCTGCCATATGCATGGAGGAGGGTGTCACTCCCGCGGGCTTGCGCGCCGACCCAAAACTCGTAAAAAAACTCCAGCAGCGCCTTCTGAGAAACGACCAGACGATAATAGGGGTCAAAAACGAGGACCCTGCGGACTTGGCGCGCGCGGCGAAAGCGAGCGCTTCGTCGAGCGCCTTCGGCACTTCACCCGAAAACGTCCTTACGGGAGTCACTCTCGATTCGCCGAAAGAAAACAAGAACAGGTGGCTTGCAGAGGCGTCGGGCAAGCCGTGGATAAGGCTCGATTGGAAGTCGCCGCAAAAAATCTCGCAAGTAAGGCTTACATTTGAGTCCGGGTGGACGCCGCTGTCGCAGAGCGGCTCGAATTATCTGCTCTCCACAATGGTTAGGGCGCCGCAGCCAAAGCTCGTGCGCGACTACAATATTGTGGGCATTCTTGAAGACGGTTCTGAAAAGACGCTCGCGAGTATTAAGGGCAACTACCAGAAGCTGCGCGCGCACACTTTTGAGCCGGTTAGGGTAAAAGGCATTAGAGTTGATGTGCTTGCGACTAACGGCGACAAGATGGCGTGCATTAAAGAAATTCGCGCCGAGGCGTAATTTTTGGCAGTTTAAACGAAAACGTCCGCGAAGTTTGCGCGGGCGTTTTTTTATGTGGCAAATACTTCTTTTCTAAAAATTTTTTTTGCGTACAAAATCTCAACCTATACAATTTCCGCGGCGAAAGTTTTTTTCTGACCGGCGCATTTTTAATTTTCTGACCGGCGAATTTTATTAGGTATGCCGCGGGAATTTTTTTCTCTTCCTTGTCTGAGGGGAGGCTTGGAATGCGGGTTTTGTCCTATCTGCTAAAAGGCGATCTTGTATATGTCTGGGACGCTTGGAAAAAAGAGCATATTTTTAGAACATTTAGATTTGCGCCAAATATTTCGCCTAGGCACAGCGGTGGACAATTGCCGTCGTTAAAATATTTGTATTTGCGCCAAGCGTTTTTTTAATGGTGTGCAGCGCGCGGAATGGGAATTTTTATATCCTTGTGGATAACGTGAACGGCTTTATGCGTTTAAGATTTTTGCCCAATGAAAAAAAAGAGGCGCCGGGATAATCCCGACGCCCCATTTGCCAACATTGACATTACCAAGTTTGGAAATGGATTTTTTCCTTCTTAAATCTGTCGGGATCGGGTTCAGGCGTTTCGGCGCCGTACCCCAGAACGATGAGTGCCATAGGCTCTATGTGGGCCGGAAGCTTGAAGAATTTTTTGAAGGCGTCCATGCGGGTTTTTTCGGGGGCTATGCCGCACCAGCAAGTGTCCAAACCGAGCTCCTTGGCGCGCAGCAATATGTTTTGCGCGGCGGCGGAACAGTCGTATTGGTAGTATCCGCCTTCGGGTATTTCAAACTGTTCTTTGAGGTTTCCGCACACTATAATTGCGCTTCCGGCGTCCGGCAGAAATTCGCAGTATGGGTGTATTTTTGTTATTCCGCTAACAACTTCCGGATCTGTGGCAACAACAAATTCCCAGGGTTGCTTGTTCATTGCCGTTGGCGCGTGCATTGCGGCATCGAGAATATCCAGTATTTGCTCTTTTGTGGCGCGCTTGGAGGGATCGTAAACCCTGACCGAGCGGCGCGTAAATATTGCGCTTTTCCTATCCATTGAACTTATCCTTTCTTGATTCGGTAAATTTATTTGTAGAGGTGGAATTTTTTTGATTCTTCGCGGAAAGCGAGAGCTTGCCGTTTCCATTTATCAATGAATTTTTTTACGTCAGCGTCCTTTCCTTTTTTTGATATTTCGTTCCACCATTCTTGCGAGCCCGTATGCTTGTTGAAGAGCGATTTTTGGGATTCCGAAACATTTGCAAAAACGCCCCGTCCGCCCCATTGGCATGCCAGGCGCATCATATGGAAGCTCAGCTCGGTGACGTTTAGGGAGTTCCAGTCCGTTATCACGACATACACGCCGTCGATTTTTTCCCCGCGCGCATTTTTTGCTGAAGCTTTTTTATACGAGATTCCGCGGATTTGGCAGCGGCGCAAGGCAGTCTCGACTTGCTCCGGAGTCTTGCCTTTAAAAGTCAGAAATCTGAATGGGTACTGAGTGCCGTATCCGTGTTGGAAACCGCCAAGTTGGCAGCCGAGCCCCGTCATAGGATAGCCCATTGCCGCGGCGACAGTCGGCACGGCGGGACTTGTCCCGACCCATCTAAGCCCCGTGTCGGTCCATAGCATTGAGCGTTTCCAGCCGCTCATGGGAATAACTGTCAGCTTGCCGTTTTGCTGCTCTTTTGACGTTATTTCCATGGCATTTTTCGTATATTTTGCAAGCCTTGCGAGTTCCCCGATGGTCAATGCATGCACGTACGGGACTTGGAACATTCCCACATAGCTCTTGAATTGTATATCGAGCCCCGGACCGTCGACTTTTATCCCACCAAGCGGGTTTGGTCTGTCGAGGACAACTACTGGTTTGCCGTTTTCAAAGCAGGCCTCCATGGCGCGCAACATGCAGCTTGCGTAAGTATATGAGCGCGAGCCAATATCCTGAAGGTCGATTACGAGCACATCTATATTTTTGAGCATCTGCGGCGTGGGTTTTCTGTATTTCCCGTAGAGCGAGTAAACAGGCAGGCCCGTGCGGCTGTCGATTCTATCGAGAATGGGAACTTCCGCTTTTTCATTTCCGTATATGCCGTGCTCGGGCCCGAATAGTGCGACGAGCTTTACGTTCCTGGCGCGCCTTAAAACATCAATAGTGCTTGTCCCAAAGCGGTTTACACCTGCAGGGTGGGTGAGCAACCCCACTTTTTTCCCCGCTATAGGCGCGAACTTTCGGGATTCGAGAACGTCTATGCCGAGCATGACTTTCTGTGACTGGGCAAAAAGAACCCGCGGAAACAGTATTGTCCCGGGAATTGCGGCGGCGCAGATGCGGAGGAATGTCCGTGTATTCATATATTAAAGCAGATATGTGTAGATAATGGCAAAAGTTTTTGCGCCTTGCAATAGCATTATGAAGTTTTGCGATAATCGTTAATTTTTAATTTAAAAGCATGGCGCAAAATACCTCAAAAAGGTCGCAAATTGTATCGCATTGTCCCACATAGTCACAGTTTTGTCATAGTTAAAATAGGGGGCACTGTTGGGCTTTTTTGTTTAATATAGTGATTTTCAGTCACATAATTATAAAAATGCCGCATGCTCTACTATTGGCACGGAATCTGTTAATAATATTGGCGGTGACAAAAATAAATCGAAAAAAAAATAGAATAAATAAGAGAAAAAATAGTCTAAATAAATAACAACAAAAGGAGGGGGCGAAAATCGCCCTAAAATAAAATGATAGGAATAGAGGAAAAACAGAAAGGGAAAGTGCTGACGACTCGCCAGAAGGCTCTTTTCGTCAAGTACTATCCTGTCATAGAAAAAATAGTAAACTCGATGAAGACGAAACTCCCCGCCTACGCCGATTACGACGAGCTCCACTCGGCGGGCGTGACCGGGCTTGCCGACGCGATTTGCAAACTCGATCCATCGCGTTCAGGCAGCTACGCCGGATACATATCCACAAGGGTCCGCGGGGCGATAATCGACGAACTCAGAAGTTTAGACTACATGTCGCGTTCCGCGCGCAGCGACGCAAAACAGCTCGATAAATTGCGCGAAGAACTCGAACGGAAACTCGGCCGCGCTCCGAAAGACTCAGAGTTGCGCGAGAAAATGGGCGTATCCGAAAAACAGTTTGAGCGGATTAAACGCCGCACTCAATCTTGCTCGTTCATCTCCTTGAACGATTCACCTGAAAATGACGACGGAAATGTTCCCTCGTTCGCCGAGTCCATCGCGGACGAAAATGCAGAAACTGCCGTCGATGCAGTGGAGAAAAAAGAGCTTGCCGAGAATGTCCGCAGGAGCATTGCCGCTCTTCCGGAAAAACAGAGGCGCGTAATAGAAAACTATTACTTCAAGGATAAAAAGCTCGGAGAAATAGCCAAGGAATTCGGGTTGACTGAGGCACGTATTTGCCAGATACACGCCCAGGCTTTAAATTCACTGCGCCCGAAGTTCGTAAACTAACGCGGCGGCGATCCGCAAAACGCCATCAACAGCCCGATTTCGGGCTTTTTTTTTGCTTGAATCAAGTCGCGGAATCTTGCGCCGCCAATTTTTTACTGAAATATAAAAAACGCGACACCCCCTCGATGCACGGAAAAAAGCCTAAAATAATTAAAAATAGGGGAAAGGAAATTATTTTCCGATGTATGAAAAATGGTCTAAAAATGTTTTTTTCGGAAAGTGGCATTATTGAAAATAAAGCGGGACTTTTTTAATTCAAAAATTTTAAGAATCTGATCTGAAAAAAGTTCTAACCGCAAAGCGACAGCGGGTGACACTTTGTCCGAAAAAGAAAAAATGCGCTTCCATAAAGTGTTCGAACCGTAGAGAGACAGGGGCGACACTTTGGAGCAATGCAAAAAGACCATTGTAATTTCACCGCAAACGTTGCTTAGGCGACAGCGTACAACTCTTTGAGCGCGCCAAGAACTTTTTTATGATATAGATGTAAAACTGACATAAATGTGTTCTCCCAGAAATTTATAATCAAAGTATGCAGATTTAAATTGCATTGGGTATGTAGAATAAAAGCATTTTAAAATTAACTTTTATTCAAAAGTTTTTTGTCGAGCTAGCAAAAGCCACAACTATTGCCGAGCGGGTCAGCGGAAAATTGCTTTATTCAACCTGTATCGGAAGGAGCCCGCAAATTAGAATTGCCCTCGGTGAGCAATGTTGGCGTATATTAAAATTAACTGCTCCGCAAAGTTTATTTTGTTGAACTATACAAAAACAAAACCTCGCGGCAAGAGGGCAGGGCAGGGCAGAATTTCCCTAAATTTGTCTGCCCCTCAGTTGTGCCTCCCGCAGTATTTTTCGGAAGCGGCTAAGTGGCAACGGCAACAAGCGTTGAAAATACGGGAAGTATCCTTTGAAATTGCGAAACCTCCTCATGCGGAAGCTCGGTTTCATCGGTTAATTCCCACAGGGAATTTTGGTTTATTTCGTTTTTTGCCCATTCAAAGTATTCTTCGTAATCCGTTCGGAAGTACATCTTACAACCTACGCGGCAAAACTGCCTTATGTAGTCGAGGAATTCTCCCCGAATTAGGCGTCTTTTATGGTGCTTTTCTTTCGGCCACGGATCAGGAAAAAATATGAAAATTTTGTCGAGGCGTACATCGAGCGGCAGTGCTTCTAAAAATTCCATTGCCTCCGCCTTTACAAAAAATGCGTTTTCAGCCCCTTTGTTTTTCGCGCGGCGTCTTCCGTCCTCTATGCGCTTGCTTATGAGGTCGATGCCGACACATACTTCACCCGGAAATTTAGCGGCGTACGAACTCAGGTAATGACCTTTCCCGCAGCCTATTTCAAGGGTTATATTTTTCGAGCGCTCAAAAATCGGGGCGCAGGCGGATTTTAAGGCCGCCACCCGCTCGGCGCGCCTTTCAAGTGCCTCTTGCAGGCTCATTTCTGCTCTTGCTCTTTGGCTTTGTTGGCGGCTGCGAGCTTTGTGTATTTTTTCGCCCAATATTCGAGCCCCTTCTGGGTCTCCTCGTCGAGCGTCTTTATGACTTTCGCCGGCGAGCCAAATACGAGCGAACCTGCGGGGACAACAGTGTTCTTTGTGACGAGCGCGCCTGCGCCGACTATCGAGTGGTCGCCAATTACAGCTTTGTCCAGAATTATTGAACCCATGCCGATAAGGCAGCCGTCGCCTATTGTGCAGGCGTGGATTATCGCGCCGTGGCCGATTGTTGTATTCTTGCCAATCTTAACTCCGGCATCGTCGGCCAAGTGGACCATTGTGCCGTCCTGTATATTGGAGTTTTCACCGAGTTCTATCGAATTTATGTCGGCTCTCAACACGCAGCCGGGCCATACACTCGCGTTTTTCCCGATTTTAATGTCTCCCATTAAAACCGCGTTTTTGCTCACATAAGCCGTAGGGTCTATCTGCGGATCTTTGCCGAGATATTTTTCCAATCTTTCTTCAACTGTCATATCTTAAAAATTCTAATTTATTGCGCGGCAGCTTGCCGTTTCTTTGGTTTTAGGGAATTCTTAAAGGGCTATTATTCCCTTTTCGCCGGTCCTTATACGGTACGCCTGCTCGACGGGTATGATAAAAATTTTCCCGTCTCCGATTTTTCCCGTGTGGGCGGATTTCATTATTGTCTCGACAACTTTGTCGGCCATGTCGGAAGGCACGCATATATCAAGGACGATTTTGGGGAGGAGTTCGGCTGTGTATTCGCTGCCTCTGTATATCTCGGAATGTCCCTTTTGGCGTCCGAACCCCTTGACTTCGGTTACCGTCATACCCTCAACGCCGATGTCGGCCAGAGCCTCTTTTACTTCGTCGATTTTAAACGGTTTTATAATCGCTTTTATGAGTTTCATATTTTTTTTAGGGTTGTGTTTAAATAATCGGCGCGGCGAGCAAAAAAGTCAAATACAAATGGGAAAGTCGAACGCCGCAACGGGCGGCTTTATCTATTCTTAATTGGAAAAGAAACCTTCCAGGTTTGGGCATTAGCGAACGCCGCAGCGGGGCGGCTTAGATTTTATCTATGTTTATTTCCGGCATCTTGACTTTCGGGAGCTCGTCTTTGACGCCTTCTGTGCTTCCCGGAGACTTCATTTCCCGAATGTGCTCGAGCAGCGGGCTTAGAACTTCGTATGAAACTTTCGGAATATCCCCATGCTGGAGTGCCCATGCGCAGTATTGCTCTACAAGCGGATACTTGCTTGCATTTATCGCAACGGTTTTCAACGCAGCCTTGTAGAGCCTGCCAAACATGTATCTATCCCATTCTTCGCGGGTTTTCGGCGCTTGGCGCTTCTCGGCAAGGCCGTCGGCAAAGGCGGCGTCCTTCGCGTGTGAGAGTATGTTTAGTATGCGGCGTATGGGCCTATACGTTCCGTTGGCGAAAAACTCGCCCCAGAGCATGTCGATTTGCGCAGCCCCAAGAAATGGATCCCACTTTCCGTACGGATTTGGCATTTTAAAAGTGCGTATTTTTTTCTGGTACTGTTTTTCCACCTCTGTGAGCTGCGTTTCGTCCACGGCTTCGGCATCGAGAAGCGCAAGTATCAGTATGAACTTCGCGCGGTTTATGTCGGACATCGACTTGAACGTGTCGCGAATTTGGCTTAACAAAAACATATTTTTTTTGAATGCCGCTTTTATAAACCCGAGGTACGTGTAGTTTAGGGAGTTTGGGGCGCCCTTTTGCTCAAGGTCGAAATCGTTTGAAAAGACTATCGAGTACAGTATATCAGGCGAGGGCTGCAAAGAGTATGCGCGTACGTATTCCGCCACCAACTTCTTATCGGCAAAAGTTGCGGGTGCAGACCATTCCGTTAGCCGGATATGGTTTTCGTACTCGGAGGTTTCGCCGGATATTTTGTCTGTTGCGGACATTTTAAATTTGTAAAGGCCCTCGGGAAAACGCCTGTCGAGCTTGAAGTCTATAACGTCGGGGCAGGCGACTATTATGTCGTCGGAGACTTTTGTCCCGTCGAATTTGGCGTCCCTGACTAGATCGGTTGATTTCCCGTCGGGGGATTCCATTGTTATTGTGTATGACATCTCAAACTTGCCGTCCTTCACCTTGGCGTTGTTTGCGAACGGGAAGAGGGAAAATTCTTGGTTAAAAAATATTTTCTTCAACTCCGATATGTGCGGGGCGGCGTTCGCTGGGACGTTGAACCACCATTCCATAGACGGATCTTGAATGCTGACGTAGAGCATTGCGGCGAATGCGTCGCGCTTGGACTGCGCTTGCGGGGCGGCGGGGGATTGTTGCGCCTTTTTTTGAACTGACGGACTCGCCGGGGCTTGCGCCTCATTTTTTTGATCCGCCGGATTCGCGGCGGGAGTTTGTGTCTCATTTTTTTTGGTAGCCGAGTTTGCGGCGGGCGCTTGTTCCGCTTTTTGTGGCGCCGCCGGATTTGCGGCGGCCTGAGTTTGCGCCGACAGTATCGCGGCGAGCAGAAGCGATGCTATGGAAATTATTTTTTTCATCGTTGGTGGGAGATGTGGGGTTTATTTATATTCTGCCTTCGGATTCTAAAAATTCGCGGACGGTTTCCATGTCCTCTTTATACGTTACGCCCTGCCATCGCTCGGGGGTGGGCATCACGGAGACTTCGGCGAATTTCTCCGCAACGGCGTCGTCCACGGCTTTGGGAAGGTAGTATTCAGCCTTTGCGTCACGCGAATTTTTCGATAGAAATTTGTCGAAGCCGATTCCGAGCCTTTCCATAAATTCTTTTGGGAATGCCCAGAAGTTCAGCGAAGTAAATTCGTCGCCGGAAAATCTCGCGCCTTCGGCGTCCTCAACAAAGTTTTTACCGTCGGCCGACGTCTTGCCAGACAACCCTGTGTGCTCGCAAATTGATATTAATTTCAGGTTTCCGTCAACAGCGCATATCCCGCGCGAAACCCCGCCGTTCTTCGAAAGCGTATTCTTTAGCCTGTATCCGGCGAGCGCGTAGCTGCGCGGATTGGGCGACTGCAAAAATTCGGCGGCCTGCCCGTAAACGCCCGACCCGTAATAGTCGTCGGCGTTTATCGCCAGAAACGGCTCTGAAATTTCGTCTATGCATGCGAGCACCGCATGCCCCGTGCCCCACGGCTTTGTTCTGCCCTCGGGAAGCGGCTGGCCCGATTCGTCCTGAAAAACATAGCGGACGTCCGTTTTGTTCTCGTATTTTCCGGAGACGCATTCCCTGAAAATTTTTTCGATGTCGCGGCGTATGACAAATACCGCTTTTGTAAATCCGGCGGCGAGGGCGTCTTCCAATGCGAAGTCGAGCATCGTCTTGTTTTCAGGCCCGAATTTTGCGGCTTGTTTTAGGCCTCCGAAACGGCTTCCCATGCCGGCCGCCATTGCAATTATGGATTTGTTCATACGCGTATTTTGTGGGTGAATATATGGGTTATTGCGGCAGCGCTTGCGTCGGACTCGTCCGGCGGGAGAATGTTTTGCATTTGCAGAAAGGCCATTACTGATCTGCCGACTTGCTCTTTGCTCGCCCTTCCGTAGCCGATTACCGCCTGTTTTATGCGCAGCGGTGGGTATTCGTAAACTTCCCTCCTCCTGTGCGCCGCCGCCGCTATCGCAGCTCCCCTTGCCGAGCCGAGAATCATGGCTGTCTTGAAGTTTTGGACGTAGACGCTCTGCTCTATCGAGACCCAGTCCGGGGAATGGAGGTCTATCATTCTGAGTGTCCTTTCAAAAATTGCGGCGATGCACTCTGCCATTGAAAGCGACGGGTGGTTGCGCACTGTTTCGGATTCCACATAGCGCATCTTGCCGCCGCCGAGCGCCTCTATTACGGCAAGGCCCGTCCCGCGCAAGCTCGGGTCTATCCCCAAGACCATTCCGCAAATTTGCTCGCCGCCGATAGCATGCGCGGCGGCGTCGATTTTCCTGCGCATGTATGCCGAACTGCGCGCTGAGACTGCGCCGGCTGCCTCGGACGTCCATGTCCCGCCCTTGCTGCGGGATTTTGCCGAACTTCCTTCAAGTATTTGCGCGGTCCAGAGTTGTCTCGAAGATTTTGCCATTTTTTAAGCTCGCACTTTCAAAAAAGTTTCATGCTATTTTTTTATTTTTAAGCGGCGTTGCAAGCGAATACGCCGCATAGCGTATTTTTTCGTGATCATGGGGGGAGCGTGGCGCGCGGGCAAAGGGAGCTTTGTGGGGAAAAAACAACGCACCCGTTTTTTTGTGTACATGGGCGGTAGGGCTTGGCGTTTTGTCTTTACAGAAGCGGCTCGCAATGCGATTATATAGGTATGGGCATAAAAGCGGTTTACAGACTCGTAATACTCATGCTGGGCGCGCTGGTAGCGTTTTCGGCGGCGGTATCGTATGTGGGCTGGCGAAATATGCGCGAGGAAAATACGGAGCTTGAGCTGAGCAGGCAAAGGCTCGCGGAGCAAAAGCAAAATTTGTCCGACGAAAAGGCATACAAGGAGGAATATTTTAACAGGCTCTTGTATGACGACGACTTTGCCGCGCGTAAAATCCGCGAGAAGCTCGGATTGGCGCGTCCTGACGAAATTGTATTTAGGTTTGAGGATTCAACCCCCACCGCAGCGGATTCTGAGGAGTCCAGCGCTCCTATTTTGGAAGCCGGAGAACCTGAAATGTCGGCGGAGCAGAAAGCCGAGCGCGACGGAGCTTCCGATTTGCGAAAGACTCTTTTTGAGCGAATATTTTTAACTCTTAAAGATTCGGACGGCGAAGGCGATGAAACAAGGAAAGCCGATGAAGCAGGCGAAGAAGCCGAGCCTTCCGTCACCGAGACCGTCGCGGCAGGGGGCGGCTCCGCTTCTGAAATTACCCCTCAGGCGGAGCGTACGGAAAGTAAACCCGGCGGGGAAGTCGCGGATAAGGCCGAAAAACGCCCGCCGGCCAAGGCGCGTCGGGAAGGTGGCATAAAAATGCCGTCCGGCACAAAACCAATAATATTCCGCAATATATAATTTTATTATGTCGACAGTAAAGGCATGGTGGCGGAAAGCCGACGAAATGGTGCTTGCATTCTCGCGCGATATTCCGCGTGTGCTTCCAGAGATTCTCATATCCGGGGCTGAGGGGCTCAACTATGAAGTGGCGAGGCCTGAAATTGAGGAATTTGCAAAGTATTCTTCGTACTATATAGACGATGGCATAATAAGTTTTGAGTTTTACCCCGAGTCAATCGACGCCGGAGTGTCCAAGGATACCGACTGGTATGTGTGTGGTTCATTCAACGGTTGGGAAGCTGCAATCGGAAACTCCGTCTGGAAGACTGTCCCGCATTCCGACGGCAGGCGGAGAGAGCTTAAAGTCCCAATAAAAGACCTTAAGCTCGACCACAGATTCGGATTTTTTAAATTCGCGTCGGATTCCGGCAAATGGGCCGAACCCCCGTCGTCGTCTCCGAATGCGGTTGTAGATTCGCACGGCAACAGGAATTTTCGTTTCAGCCTCGACAGGACCGGCCGCAATATACTTGTCCTAAAATTCAACGGCGCTTGCGACCCCACGCGGGAAATCAGGGTTAAAATCCCGCAGATGAGAATAGACATGAGGGTTGAGGCCGCCGAGCTGCTTCGCACGGTGTATTCCTCAAAAAGGCTTGGCGCCCACCGGCGCGACGGCGGCACGGAGTTTTCGATATTTGCGCCGCGGGCAAAGGCCGCGTATGTAAGGCATTGGGCGAAGGGCAGCGAGAACAGCTTTCTGATAGAGGCCAAGTCTGACGACGGGGCGGTGTGGGTTGCACAGTCGGCAGTTGACCTCGAAGGCGACAGGTATGTTTGGCATATAGACGGCGACAACGGGCTTCCTACCGCGCATTTTGACGTGCGGGCAAATATTGTCGATCCATACGCAAACGCCTTTGAAACTTCGTCGGGCGCGGGAATCGTAAAATATTACGACTGCATTCCGGACGCTCCAAAGCATTTCAATCCGCCGAAATGGCACGATTTATCCATTATGGAAATACATTTGCGCGACGTTCTCGCAAAGGCGTCGGCGGACTTGTCTGATGATGAGCGTCTGACTTTTGCAGGGCTTGCAAAATGGCTGAAATCCCCCGGCTGCTATATTAGAAGGGCGGGTGTTAATTGCGTGGAGCTTCAGCCCGTGCTGGAGTTCACCGCGCAAAACAGGGCAGACTACGAATGGGGTTATATGCCTGTTGGGTGGTTCGCGCCGTCGAGCAGCTATGCGTCGGATCCACAGGGAGCCTCGCAGAACAGCGAGCTCGCTGAGGTTGTAAAGGCCTTCCACGATGCTGGAATCGCCGTGATTTTCGATGTTGTCTACAACCATTACGGGGAGCCGAATTATCTCTCGCTCATAGACGAGGGCTATTATTTTGAGACTTCTTCTGACGGAAACTTAATGAATTTTAGCGGCTGTGGCAACGACATTCGGGCAAAGTCCCCGATGGCGCTGAGGCTGATAACCGACAGCCTGAGAGCCCTGTTGGAGAAATACGGGGCGGACGGTTTCAGGTTTGACCTCGCCGAGCTTCTGGGCTTCGGAGTGCTGAAAGAGATTGAAACGTTTGTAAAAAAGATAAAGCCATCTGCCGTGTTGATAGCCGAACCTTGGAGCTTCCGCGGGCATATAGGCGGCGCGCTAAGCGCCACGGGATACGCCTCTTGGAATGACGGTTTCAGGGAGTTTATGCGTTCGTACGCGCTCGGGAGCGGAAATTTCGACGGATTTAAATATTTTATTTCAGGCTCGCGCGGAGGATATGCGAGCTTCCCGGCGCAGACGGTAAACTATCTCGAAAGCCACGACGATATGTGTTTGCTCGACAGGCTTTCGAGTTCCCCCGAGAATCCATCGCGCGAGGATTTGAGACGGTATAAGCTCGCGTATGCGCTCGTCTTTCTTTCGATAGGAATTCCGATGGCGGCGGAGGGGTTTGACCTTGTAAGAACAAAAGGCGGGCTCAACAACACATATAAAAACGGGGCGGCCAATATGCTCGACTACCGTCGGGGGCTACGCTTCCCGGGGGAAGGAAGGTGGCTTAGGGCGCTCTCAAAGTTCCGCCTCTCGGACTGCGCGCGCGCCCTTAGGCTGTCGAAGGCACCGTGCGATTCGTTTTTTGAATTTTTCTCGGGCGGCGGAACAGAGGCCGGCGTTCTTTTTAACGCTGATTTCTCCATTGACGCTCCCCGCATATTTGCGGCATTCAACCCCGCTTCTTCCGAAGCCGAGCTGCCCGTCCCAAAATGCTTCTGCGGGTTTAGGCAGATAGCCGATATCGACACTTTTTGCGAGTGCGGAATCGACTCTTTCAAACTGGAATCCGGCAATGACGGAATTTTGAAAATGCCGCCTGTGTCTCTCGGTATTTGGATAGACCGATAATTTTTGGGCGCGGGCAGTATTCGGATTCCGCGTTGAAATGTGTCATTTTATTTCTGAAGAAATTGAAGAATTTTTGGGTTTTGCATTATTTGCAAAGCAAAATGCGTTTTCCCCCCCCAGCGGTGGGCAGGCGTAAAAGGCTGCGTTTGCGCACTCAATAGCGCATTATAAAATTTTTAGTTGGTGGAGGTGTGGAAAAAACTTCCCGATATAAGCGCTTTTTTATATAGATTATACGGCTAATTTTCTTTGTAAGTGTTGACTTGACAATATTTTTTTAGAAAAGTATATCTTTAAATGATGAAGGTATTTAATAGAAAAATAAATTACCGATTGGCAAGTTTGTGTATTCCAGCCTTATTTATGGCTGCGACTGACGCCTTTTCAGAAACTATAAATTTATATTGGAGCGGCGGGAACGCTTCTTCCGACTTGAATGTGACGCAAGCCAATAATTGGAGCGTTTCTCCCTCAGAATGGACGCCCCCCGCGGAATTGGATTTATCCAACAGCATTCTAATATTTGATAAGGCAACTAAAAACCATTGGGAACCGAATATTGCGCGTGCTTCTATGAATACGAGCACCGTCATTGCAGGCATCGTAAATTCGTATCGGACGGAGTACCATGTCAATACGAACGGGGGCATTAAAGTTTCCGGAAACTACGATATAGACGTCACCCAGCAGCTATCCTCGGACGGCACAATCGTAAAAGGAGTCAGATTCGCTCTCGGCACGGGAAGCGGAAATGATTTCCTCAACGTCGGAGGGGATATGAATATAAATACCGGAGGATATTTGCACACAATAGTAAGCAATGTAAGCTCCGAAAACAGAATCGCATATTCGCTCACTGTCGGTGGGGCTTTGTCTTTCACCCATTCCGGAAATTCAGGCTACCACGTTTTCAACGTGCGCGAAAATTTTGATACAGACACTGCCCCATACTCCACCTTTACGGCAAACCTCGGAGGGCTCTCGTCCGACAAGGCCGTACTATTTACCGCCGGCATAAATGTCGCCGAGAGATTTGTATTCCAAAATGCCGCCGACGGAAGCTTTAAGGGCGGAGATTTCAAAGGAGTGTTTGCAAACGCCTCCGGAGTGTCGTCTGATTTGAGTTTTGAAATGAACGCCGACGGAAGGCAGTCAATTTCCATATACAAGGCTTCAAACACTGCGGCGCACGGCATAGAAAACTCGCCTTATGCAAAAGAAGACGCAACAATTTCGTCGATAAGTGTAATGAAGGGAGACTTCATTATAAATACAGAGATCGCTGTCGGGAATATAACAATGAGCGGCGGAAGGCTCGGCTTTTCATCTGACGAGAAAGTCGGGACTCTAACGATAGACGGTGGAGAGTTGCTATTCGGCAAGACTATCGCGGTAGGGGATCTGATTATAGGTGTGGAGAAACTAAATATCGTATTTAATACGGAGGATATCTCTGCAAACGGGCTTACAGTGCTGACGTACGACTATATAGATATTCCTGTTCCTGTTGAAGAAGTGTTTGTTGCCTACGATATTAACGGAAACGCGCTCGGCGGAGAATTTTCCATCGTAGGGGAGGCAGGCGGGCCTGGCAGCATAATGTACACAATTCCAGAGCCGGCGGAGATAGCGGCATTTTTGGGAATTATGGCGTTGGCGTTTTCGGCGTTTTATAGGCGGTGCGCAAAATAGAAACATTTTTTTGGATTTATGGCGGCTCGTTGGTAGCCGCCTTTTTTTTTGCGGTAGTTTTTTTTGCGGAACGCGTCTTGTATAGGCGTGTGTGGTGGTATTATATCGGGAGAAATGGTCAAAGTTTTTTGTTCCAAAAAGTAGTGCCTTGTGAGGGGGATACGGCAATAAGAAATTATGCGAATTGGTATGCAAGATGTGGAGAGTGCGCAAAGGTTTAAACTGTTCGATAAAAAAGTCTTATTTTTCCTTGAAAAAAATAGTGGTGATTTTTATGAAATAGAAAACCTCTAATTTAGAAAGGAACGTACAATGGCTATAACGAAAAAAAATCTACTTAACCCAAAGTGCAATTTATATTCATCCCTTGCAAGGTGCGCTGCTTTATTTAGCGCAATAACCTTCGGCTGCGCTTCATACGCGCAGGAAGTCAGCCAAATATATTTTAAAACCCCGACCAGCACGGAAACATCGCATCTAAACAGGGTGACAAACTGGTGTACAGACGCCGATAAAACCATTCCTTTTGAAGGGTCGTTTACAGACACGAGCGTTCAGTACGACGCCAACGTGACAACTCATGGAACCAAAGAGACCATGGTGACGGGGACTCTCGAAAGCATATTAAATTGGCGCAATCTGAACCAGTCCCTCTTGGATTTTAATAATGATTGGAGGGGTAATTTTCTGACTATGGGAGGATCTGCATCTTTGAATATAGCGGGAGATTGGAACCTACATATAAAAGCGGTATCCAACGCGACAAACGTTCAAAAGACGGCACAAATATTATTATGGGAAAATTCAAAAATTAACGTAGGTGGAGATTGGAATATATCGACCGATAAAAACGGTACAGGCGCATGGTTCGGCGTAAGAATTCAGGACGGGTACGAAGACAGATTCGGTGACGTCCACATAAAAGGTAATGTTGTATTTGCAAATTCGGGGAATATTACCGGGGGGATACTTTCAAATGCGAATGTAAATTTTACAGTTGACGGCGTTATAGACCTAAACGGAACCGGCTCATGGGCTGTTTTTGATAGAGAGCATGCTGCGACCCCAAGTGTAATGCGCGAGATAGGTGGGCTGGGCGATGCCGACGGCAACGGCATAAGCAAGGGAAATTTGTATATTACAAGCCGTGCTCCTGCAGAAGCTACGATTTTATTTAAAAATTCAAAATCTTACGAATTTGAAGGCACTTACCGCAGTGACCCCAATTACGAGGCCAAGTTGAATTTCACAATGATGGCAAGCGACGCCAAGAACGGAAGGCAAATATTGCGCTTTTACAAAGGTGGGACCGGTTGGCCAAACCTCTATACAGTTACCGACAACAATATAAACAATGTTGAAATAAGCGCAGGCAGAATGGATTTAGGAATGGAAGAAGGTCTTAAAGGTAATGACCTATATTTAGCCTCCTATACAGGCAATTCTGCGGACGCGGTTTTCAGCGCGACAGGCACAAGTCTTGGAAGCGAAGTTGGGAAGGTTGTATTTGATACGATGTCGTTTTACAAAGGAACTATAGTTTTCGATATTCTCGAAGAAGAGTATGACTTTATAAAAATCAACAATGGAGTCACTTGCTCGCCCGGTTCTTCGGAATTGGTATTTGACATAAATATTACAAAGTCCGACTTGGAAATATATCTCGATTCCTTAGGAGTCGAAATCCTTGAGCGAGACTTGATGGAATTTAAAACTTCTGATTCCAATATAGTAGCCGACAATATAATCGTAAGGACGCAGGACGGAATCGACGGAAAAATCAGCTTCATAGAGAATCTGGAATCCGGACTGACGACAATCCAGATAGGTCTTACGGTTGTTCCCGAGCCCGCCACTTGGGCCGCGATATTCGGCGCGGTTGCGCTTTTAGTTGCGGTTGCAAAAAGGCGCAAGAGGTAGAGTGTGCGCCATTGGCGCGGCATGCGCTTAGGAAACGAAAACTGCCTCAGTTTCAGCAAAGAAATTTGTATGTATCGGGGCGGCGTGCGTTAAAAAAAAATCTTTTTAAGTTAGAGTTCAAAAGATTCGCCAAATGCGAATCTTTTTTTTCTCCCGCATTATGAAAGTGTGGCGATGCTGTTAGATTTTAAACTGTCTAACAAATAAAAGGGTTAATATAATTGACCAATGGGGTGTTAATCCCTAACTTTTAGAACGTATGAATATGCGCAATATACTTATGATAGGGGCGGCCGCGCTTGCAGCGTCGCCGTCGTTCGCCGGAGAGTTGGAGATAGCTGTCAATCCGCAGCAAAAATTCCAGACGATAGACCACTTTGCCGCAGCCGACGCTTGGAGCGGAAATTTTGTCGGAAAACATTTCCCGGAGGAGCAGAAAAACCAGATAGCAAAATGGCTGTTCTCTCAAAAGCTTGGGCCTGACGGAAATCCCGAAGGCATAGGGCTTTCGATGTGGAGATTTAATATCGGAGGTGGAAGCTTTGAGCAAGACGGGGCCGATATAGAGCCTTACCAGCGCAGGGCGGAATCCTTCCTTACAAAGGACGGCTCTGCGTATGATTGGACAAAATGCGCCGGCCAAATGTACTTCATGAAGAAGGCGAAGGAGTATGGCTGCGATAAATTCCTCATATTTTCCAACACTCCTCCCGTTCAGTGGACTAAGAACGGCAAGGGCTGGGGCGCCAAGGAAAATTACGGAGCCAACTTAAAGCCAGACTGCTACGGCAAATTTGCCGACTACATGGCGACAGTCGCCAAGCATTTTACGGAGCTCGGCTACAATGTGCAATATATAAGCCCCATAAACGAGCCGCAAGTCCCGTGGGATTCTCCCCGCCAGGAGGGCAGCAGATGGCGCAATTCCGAGATGGCAAAGCTCGCGCGCGAGCTCGACAGTTCAATCGAAAAGTCGGGGCTCAAAGGCACTAAGATTTTGCTTGGAGAGTCGGCGAGCCTCACGGCGCCTGTGGACGGGGCGACGAGCTGGTATTGGAAATTCGACAAGTGCCCGAAAGAAGAGCAGCCGTTTGGCCAGCTTAAACAATTTTTCGACAAGTCCTCGCCGAATTATATAGGCGACTTGAAACATCTCGAAAGATATTGGGCGGCGCATACATACCACTCGGGCAAAAAGATTGCCGACATGCCGAAAATCAGAAAGGCGCTCGCAGCGGAGGTCGGCAAATACGGTTTGGAATTTTTGCAGACCGAATGGTGCCTGCTTCCAAGCTACAACCAGAAGAATTGCGACGGATTTTCCGCCGACCGGTTTAGCGACAACAATGGAGACATTCAAGCCGCCTTGTGCATGGGGCGCCTGATAACGGCAGACCTTTCGATAGCGCAGTCGAGGGGCTGGGGATACTGGAAGGGAATGGAAGTAAAAGGCGACTTTGCTCTCACAGGCGTCTATCCCAAAGACGGAAAACTCGAAAGCGGCGGCGTCGTGCGCGACAACAAGATTCTGTGGGCGCTTGGAAATTGGAGCTTCTTTGTGCGCCCGGGCTTCAAGCGTGTTGAAATATCCGGAGCCGACGACCTCGCGAAAGTTTCTTCAAGCGCGTTTGTGTCGCCCGACGGCAAAAGGGTTGTGGCGGTGTTTGTAAACTCATCGTACGAGTCGTATCCGGCAAAATTTAAGGGAGAGCTTGCAGACAAAGAGTTTTCGGTTTACAAAACCGATTCGAATTCGAGCCTTGCAAAAATCGCGGAATCTCTTTCCGGCGGGTTTACGTTTACCCCGCGCTCAATAACGACCCTCGTCTGGGATCTAAAATAGATTTCCGAAAATCTACGCAAATTTTTCGGGCGGAGCGCGGTTTCGGGTTCCGCCCTTTTTAGTTGCCGATATGGCAAAGTATTTGCTTGCCGTGGATATTGCGATTGTCTATCTTCATCGGGATTTTTATATATAAATAAAGCCGGCGGACGGTGACGCCGTAAAAACAACTCCGCACTACCATGCCAAAACGCACAGATTTAAAGACGATTTTGATTATCGGTTCAGGCCCGATTGTAATAGGGCAGGCTTGCGAATTCGACTATTCGGGAACGCAGGCGTGCAAGGCTCTCAAAGAAGAGGGATATAAGGTCGTATTGGTAAACTCCAACCCGGCAACAATTATGACCGACCCCGATTCTGCTGACGTCACATACATCGAGCCGTTGACGCCAGAAGTCCTCGAAAAAATCATAGCGAGAGAGCGTCCCGACGCCTTGCTTCCGACACTCGGAGGCCAGACCGGGCTGAACCTGTCGTTGAAGCTTTCAAAGCTTGGCATTCTGAAAAAATACGGCGTGGAGCTAATCGGCGCCAAGGAGGAGGCTATTGAAAAGGGCGAGGACAGGGAAAAATTTAGGGAGGCAATGCTCAAAATAGGCCTCGATATCCCCCAAAGCGTAGTCGTCCACGATATAAAAGAGGCGACGGATTGGATCGAAAAATGGGGGAAATTCCCGGTTATTATACGCCCAAGCTACACGCTCGGCGGAACGGGCGGAGGCATAGCATACAACCGCGAGGAATACGAGAATATGATATCCTTCGGGTTAAACGCCTCTCCTGTGACGGAGGTGCTGGTTGAGGAGTGCCTCCTCGGCTGGAAGGAATTTGAGATGGAGGTCATGCGCGACCACAAAGACCAGTGCGTCGTCATCTGCTCAATAGAAAATTTCGACCCGATGGGGGTCCATACGGGGGATTCGATAACAATCGCGCCTGCGCTGACGCTTACCGACAAAGAATACCAGTTAATGCGCGACGCAAGCTTCGCCGTCATAAGGGAGGTCGGCGTCGAGACAGGAGGGTCTAACATACAGTTTGCGGTGGATCCCAAGACGGGCAGAATGATTGTCATCGAGATGAATCCGCGCGTGTCGCGCAGTTCGGCGCTGGCGTCGAAGGCGACTGGGTTCCCGATAGCCAAAATTGCCGCAAAGCTCGCAGTCGGCTATTCTTTGGACGAATTGCGCAACGACATAACGCGCGAGACGCCAGCGAGCTTTGAGCCGACAATCGACTATATCGTGACAAAAGTCCCCCGCTTTACTTTTGAAAAATTTGCCGGAAGCGACAATACCCTGACTTCGTCAATGAAGAGCGTTGGGGAAGCCATGGCAATCGGCAGGACATTTAAGGAGTCCTTCCAAAAAGCCCTTAGATCCCTTGAAATAGGCTGCCGCGGATTCGGCGGCGGCGGAAAGTTCGGCGGAAGGGAGTGCCCGAGCATAGAGAAAATCCGCAAGGGGCTAATAAGGCCGACAGCAGAGCGCGTATTTTACATACGCTACGCGATGCTCGCGGGAATGTCCGACGATGAAATACACGAGGCCACAAGCATAGACATATGGTTCTTGCGGCAGCTTCGCGGAATAATAGAAATCGAAACGGAACTGTCCCGCAAGGGGCTGCTGAACCTCGATGAAGACCTGTTGCGCCGCGCAAAAGAGGCCGGTTTTACCGATCTTCAAATATCGGAGATTTGCGGAACAAAGATACGCAATATAAAGCAGCTGCGCCGCGAATTTGGAATAAATACTGTTTACAGGCTCGTCGACACATGCGCCGCCGAATTTAAGGCGGTCACACCGTACTACTATTCCACGTACGGAGCCGAGTGCGAAATAATGCCCTCGGACAAGAAAAAAATAATGATAATAGGCGGCGGCCCGAACAGAATCGGGCAGGGCATAGAGTTCGACTACTGCTGCGTGCATGCGTCCTTTGCCCTGCGCGAGGCTGGGTACGAGACGCTCATGATAAATTCCAATCCCGAGACTGTTTCCACAGACTACGACACTTCCGACCGCCTGTATTTTGAGCCGCTTACGCTCGAGGACGTGCTTGAAGTTTACAACCAGGAAAAGTGCTGGGGGGCGATAGTTCAGTTCGGCGGGCAGACCCCGCTAAACTTGGCTTCCGAGTTGAAGGCAAACGGCGTAAACATAATCGGAACGTCTCCGGAGTCAATCGATGCCGCCGAAGACAGGCGCATATTTAAGAAAATCCTCGAAAAGCTGAATCTAAAACAGCCTGTAAACGCCACTGCGACGAATCCGGAAGAGGCATACGAGCTTGCCGGCCAGATAGGGTTCCCGATACTTTTGCGCCCGAGCTTTGTGCTTGGAGGCAGGGGAATGTTCATAGTTTACGAAATGGAGGAAATGAAGCGGGTTATAAGGGAAGCGTTCGACGCCGCGCCCGGCAAGCCCGTATTGCTGGACAAGTTCCTCGAGGACGCGATAGAGCTTGATGTCGACGCCATAAGCGACGGCGAAACGACAGTAATCGGCGGAATGCTCGAGCACATAGAGTACGCGGGCGTCCATTCGGGCGACGCGGCTATGGTAATTCCACCGCATACGCTGCAAAAAAATATTCTCGACGAAGTCCGCAGTGCGACTTATGCGCTTGCAAAGGAGCTGAAAGTCGTAGGGCTTATGAATGTCCAATACGCGATAAAGCGCGGAGAGCTATATCTAATAGAGGTCAATCCGCGCGCCTCGCGCACGATACCGTTTATATCGAAGGTCATAGGTGTTCCGCTCGCAAAGCTTGCCGCGCGCGTAATGGCGGGCGAAAAATTGAAAGATTTGGGCTTTACAAAAGAGGTGGCGCCGGACTATATCGCGGTGAAAGAAAGCGTATTCCCGTTTGTGCGTTTCTTGGGCTCGCAAATAATGCTCACTCCCGAGATGCGTTCGACCGGCGAGGTAATGGGGCTCGACACGTCTTTGGGAATGGCTTTCGCGAAGAGCCAGATGGCGGCGCAGCCGGGGCTGCCGACTTCCGGAAATGTCTTTATATCCGTAAAGGACCACGACAAGGAAGCGGGAGCGGCAATAGCGAAATCCTTCCACGAAATAGGCTTCAAAATATTCTCGACGGCGGGGACAGCGGCGTTTTTGGCGGCGCGCGGCATACCGGTCACAAAAACTTTTAAGCTCAGCGAAGGCGCGCGGCCAAATGTCGTCGATATGGTCAAGAACGGGCAAATGCAGATAATCATAAACACCCCTTCCGGAATGAATCCGCGCCTCGACGAAAATAAAATCCGCGAGGCTGCCCTGCTTGGCAGAGTATGCATGATTACAACAATCATGGGCGCTTATGCCGCCATACAGGGAATAAAGGCTCTTAAAGAACAGCCTCTAAAAGTTAAGAGCCTCCAAGAGTACGGCGAAATAATGCGTAAAAAACGCGAACTTTTGGGCGATATATAAATACTAAGCGTTGCAGCCGGTGAATGTGCGCATCGGCTGCCGGATAATTTATAGAAATGAACACGAGAAAATTTCAAAAGACCTTGGAGACGATATTGAGGGACGATTCGCGGTATGCGGCAGGTGCGTATATTTTTGTGCGTATGGCCCTCGATTTTACGGTTAAGCGGCTTTGTGCAATGAATCCCTCGCGCAAGGAGCGGCATGTGTCGTCTAAGGAGCTTTTGGAGGGGATAAGGCTGTTCGCGCTTGAAACGTTCGGCCCGATGGCGATGCCGCTGTTTGAGGAGTGGGGGGTGCGCTCGTGCCTTGACTTTGGCCAGATAGTTTTCAATCTCGTGGACGCAAAGGCATTGACAAAGACAGACGACGATAAATTGGAGGACTTTGCCGACGGATACGATTTCCGCGAGGCGTTTGTCCTTCCGTATTTGCCCAAGAAAGGAAAACTGTAAAATGCGCGGTTTGGAAATAAAAAATCTCACCGTGGAAGTGGCGGGGAAAAAGGTTGTTGACGGGCTGAGCCTGTCGGTGCCCGCTGGGCAGGTGCATGCGATAATGGGCCCGAACGGAACCGGCAAAAGCAGCCTCTCGAAGGCGATAGCGGGGCATCCGGAGTATCCGATAACCGGCGGCGAGGTTCTCCTTGACGGCGAAAATATCGTCGGGCTTCCGCCGGACGAGATAGCGCGCAAGGGCTTCTTTTTGTCGTTTCAATATCCTGTTGAGATACCGGGGGTGAGCATAGCGAACTTTATCCGCGCATGTCTTTCGGCGCGCCTGCCTGAGGGGCAAACTCTAAATCCTGTCGAGTACTACAAGAATCTGCACGCCAAGATGGACGAGCTGAAAATGGACAGGAGCTTTACGACAAGAAGCGTCAACGACGGTTTCAGCGGCGGCGAAAAAAAGCGCTGCGACATTCTCCAAATGCTGATGCTTAACCCAAAATTTGCGATACTCGACGAAACCGACAGCGGGCTTGATATAGACGCCTTGAAAATAGTATCCGAGGGCGTAAATTCTGCGCGTTCGCCCGACCGCGGCATGTTGCTAATCACCCACTACCACAGGCTTCTTGAATACATAAAGCCCGATGCCGTGCACGTCATGAGCGGCGGAAAAATAGTCCTAAGCGGCGGGCCGGAATTGGCCGTGGAATTGGAGCAAAAGGGATACGATTGGATTAAAGAAATTCAAAAATGAGCGACGAACGCACAGTCCGCGGAGAGCTCAATCTCGACAGGAGCTCCGGCAATTTCCACTATGCCGAGGATTACGCATACAATGCGGGGGTTGGGCTCAACGCAGATGTTGTAAGGTACATCTCAAAAGTTAAGGATGAAGATCCATGGCTTTTGGATTTCCGCCTAAATGCGCTCGCGCAATTTGAAAAGATGAAGAATCCGACGCACTGGGCGTCGAAAAAGTTGGACGAGCTCGACTTTTCCAAAATCCGCTATTATCTCGCAAAGGGCGAAAAGAAGCGCAAGTCGTGGGACGAAGTTCCGGAGGACGTAAAAAACACTTTTGAGAGACTCGGAGTCCCAGAACAGGAGCGCGCGTTCCTGGCGGGAGTGGAGGCGCAATTCGATTCGGAGTCGGCGTATTCAAACATGAAGGCGCACCTTGAAAAAGACGGCGTCATATTTGTCGATTCTACTGAGGGGCTTAAAAAATATCCTGAGATTTTTAGAAAGTATTTTGGGAAAATAATACCTACGACCGACAACAAGTACAGCGCCCTCAACAGCGCGGTATTTTCTGGCGGAAGTTTTATATATGTCCCCAAAGGGGTGAAGGTTAAGCAGCCCTTGCAAGCGTATTTCAGGATAAACGCGGAAAGCTTTGGACAGTTCGAGCGCACGCTGATAATCGCCGACGAAGGGGCTGAGCTAATGTACATGGAGGGCTGCACTGCGCCAAGATTTGAGACCGGAACGCTGCATTCGGCGGTAGTGGAGCTCGTGGCGCTCAAAGGCGCCAAGATACAGTATGTCACCGTTCAGAATTGGTCCGACAACGTATTCAACCTCGTCACGAAGCGCGGTGTCGCCGAGGAAGATGCCCAGATACGGTGGATTGACTGCAATATCGGAAGCGGAATAACGATGAAGTATCCGGCCGTTCTTTTAAAGGGCAGGCGCGCGCGGGGAGAGGTTATATCGATAGCTCTTGCAAACTCCGGGCAGCACCAGGATACAGGCGCGAAAATGATACACCTCGCCGACGACACCACTTCAAACATATTGTCAAAGTCGGTGAGCATTTCGGACGGGCGGGCCTCTTACAGGGGACTTGTGCACGTGTCTGGCAAGGCAAAAAATTGCAGGAATAAGACTGAGTGCGACGCGCTTTTGATAAATTCAAACTCCCGCACGGACACTTACCCCGCAATAGTATGCTCCGGGGCGAGCAACAGCGTGCAGCACGAGGCGAGTGTTTCAAAGCTCGACGAAGAACAGATTTTCTATATGCGCCAGCGCGGACTTTCGGAGACCGAGGCGGTCAGCCTATCGGTCAACGGATTTGTCAACGACTTGGTCAAAGAATTCCCGTTGGAGTACTCCGTGGAACTCAGAAGGCTAATCGAGCTTGAAATGGAGGGATCGGTCGGATGAGCGAAACTTTGCTTGAAAAAATCTCAAACGCGGCGAAAGAGCGTTTTCAAAATATAGCCTTTCCGACGCGCAAAGACGAATATTGGCGGTTTGCCGATTTGGATACTTGGTCGGTCGACACACTTTTCCCGTACTTTACGGGAAGACCCCCGGAGGAAGGGTGCAATTCGGAGTTTGAAGATTTGGAGCATGAAGAGTCGCAAGGGGGTTGCGTGCTTCTTTTCGACGGCCAGCTGCTCGACGGCGAAGCCCCCAAAGGGGTGGAAATATATTCGAGCGGCGCGGCGGCGGACGAATTTCCGGACATTGTTGAAAAGTTCCACTCGAAAGCCTCGGGCAAGTTTGACACTCTCGTTTCTACCCGCCCGGATTTCGGGATTTTAATCCGCGTGCTCGACGGCGAGTCGGCAACTCTCGATTTGAAGATTATATCGAAACTGACAGTTTCGGCGGCAAACGTCATTGTATGGCTCGGCAAGGGTTCGAGCTTGCATTTGCGCAAGACAAATCTCGCCTTCGGAGGGAGTTTTGCCGCGCTAAAATGCGGATATGTGCTTGAAGAAAATTCCAGCTTGGAATTGGCGTCTTTAAAATATTCGAGCAAGTATTCAATAGCGTACGAGCGCGAGGATTTTAGCCTGGCGGAAGGCGCGTCTGTGGTGGATGCCGTCGCGCTAAGCGCGAAGGGTCCAAGCAGGCAGGAGCGCAATTTTGAAATTTCTTCCAGCGGCTGCAACGCGGACTCCCGCATTTTTGTTTCGGCGGATTCAGACGCCACGCAAGACATACGCACGTCGCAAATACATTCGAAGCCGATGTCGGATAGCAATATGGAAATTAGGGCTGCGCTTGGCGGACTTGCGAAGCTCGCGTTTACGGGGCTGATAAGCGTCGATAAAAACGCGGTGAAAACGCGCTCTTACCAGTCTTGCAGGTCGCTGATGCTTTCCGATACGGCGAAATCACAGGCTTCCCCCGTGCTTGAAATATCTTGCAGCGATGTGGAGTGCTCGCATGGGTGCGCTGTCTCAAAACCGTCCGACGAGCAGATGTTTTACATGATGCAGCGCGGCATAGGGGAAGATGCGGCGAAGGGGCTGATTGTGCGCAGTTTCGCTGAGACGAGCTTTGAAAAAATATCCGATAGAGACCTTGTCGACAAGTGGCTTGGAAGGCTCTTTTAAGGGTTGTCTTTTACAAAACTATTTGGGAAATGCGCCGTTTATGCAGATGGCGGAGTAGTGAATCTCGGTTCCTTTGATGGAGCATGAGCTTCGGTAATGTGTGTAGCAAATAACTTTTTTGGGGGGCGGAAATTTTGGGGTTGGGGCTCCCGTATTTTAGGTTGCAAGGTTTATTGCGGATCGCGGGACTTGCCGGAAATTTTATGTGGAAAATATAGAGCCCAGCTTGCAAATTGCGGCAGATATAGAGATTGTTTTCTCTTGTTTTCTCTTTAAAATAAACTAAAAATATTTTTATATAACGGCGCGAAACAATACAATATCCCGATGAAAAACTTCCGAATATTTATTACGTCAATTCTCGCGTATCTCGTCTTGTGCGGAGGTTTTAGTTTGTCCGCAGGGCCTTATAATTTTGCTTCCGAATCGGCATACAACGGTTTTTCAGGAATATTTGCGCTTGGTTTTGATCCGCCAAAATCGGGAGGCTCGCGCTGGCAAAAGGGCGGGGCTGAAAAAAGCGCGGCGCCCGAAGGTTCTGAAACGCGCAATATAGCTGAGGAGCAGCCATCTCTTAAAGACGTTTTTAAAATGCCAAAATCGGGAGGTTCGCGTTGGCAGACAGGGCAAAGTAGCGGCGTTCAAAAAATGCCGGCCGAAAAAATATCGCTATTTTCCCCTCCGAAATCAAGCGGCGGCTCGCGCTGGCAAAGGGGCGTCGAAACCGGAAGCGCGAAAGGCGGCGAAACAAAGAGTTCGGAACTCGGCAAAACAAAAAATGCAAAGGGCGGAGAATTTAAAATATGCGTATTCCCTTTGGAAGGCGCGATATCGTCGCCGCAGGTTAAGTTCGTAAAAAGGGCAGTGGAGGCAGCGGAATCGGCAAAGGCGGCCGCCTTGATTGTCGATATGAACACTCCCGGCGGCGATCTCGATTCGACCATAAAAATAATGGAAGAGCTTTCGGCGTTCGGCGGAATGACAGTATGCTATGTGAATCCCGACGCGATTAGCGCGGGGTCGTTTATAGCGGTCGCGTGCGACAAAATTTTCTTTTCTCCAAAAGGTGTAATGGGTGCGGCGGAGGCCGTAAATGCAGGCGGGGGCGACATAGAGGATTCTATGAAGCGCAAAGTGACATCTTTCATAGGCGCGAAAGTTCGCGCGATAGAGCCCTCCGGAAACCCGCGCCGCGCGGCGGTGCAGCGGGCGATGAACGATCCGGATTTTGAGCTTAAAATAAACGGAAAAGTCTTGAAGCCAAAGGGCGAATTGCTGACGCTGACGGCTGCCGAGGCCGCCGCCGTATACGATGGCTCGCCGCTGCTTTCCGACGGAACCGAAGAAAACGTCGAGGGGGTTGCGGAAAAAATTTCAGGCGGAAAGCCTTTTGAAATAATGCGGATAGAACACACTTGGGCGGACGGGGCGGCTATATTCATGTCGTCGGTGGCTCCCATACTTTTCGGGCTTGCGATATTTCTTGTAATAATGGACTTAAAAGGCGGCGGAATAGGCGTTTTAAGCGCTGTCGGGTTCGGCATTGCAGTGTGCGTGTTTTTAGGCATAAATATGTCTGGACTTGCGGGCTACGAAGGGATTTTGATCCTAATCGCCGGGGCGGCGCTGATAGCGCTTGAAATATTGTTTTTCCCGGGGACATTGCTTCCTACGGTGCTTGGCGTATGCGCCGTCGTGATAGCGGCGGTATGGACTTTTGGCGGAATCGATGCTTCCGACGGCAGCAAACTCTGGGGAGAGTGGGAGGAATCAGTACTCCCAAGCGTGTGCGCCGGGATTACGCGCCTCGGGCTAAGCGTGCTTGTGGCGGGAGTTTGCGCGGCTGTCTTGGGAAGGTATTTTGAGTGCGCCCCAATTTTCGGGAAGCTCGTGCTAAAACCGTGTCTCGACGGAAATGCGGATTCCAGAGGGGCTGCGCAGGTGTCCGCGGAAGGAGGGAAGCTGCTCAAGAAAGGCATGGTAGGCGTATGCATTACCGACTTGACCCCTTCCGGAAAGGCGAATTTTGACGGAACGATAGCTGATGTACGCTCTGATTTTGGCTCTATTAGCCAAGGGGAAAAAATAGAAATTATCGAAAAAAAAGATTTTAATTTTATAGTAAAAAAATACTCTAAGGACAAATGACGATAATCGCCGTTCTCATAGCCATAGGCGCATTGCTGATATTTGCCGAGACCCTCCTGATGATGGGGGTTTTGTTCGCGATTGCCGTTTGCATGTTCGCGGTTGCGGCTGCGGTGGCGTTCTCAAAATTTGGGGCGTTGTCGGCAATGGGAGTTGGCGGGGCTTTCATAGCGGTGTGCGTATTCGCGATGCTCGTGTGGTCGAAAGTTATCCCAAAGACAAAGTTTGCCAAAGAAATTTACTTAAAAAATCCGACCGATTCCAAGGCGCCTTCCCAAAATGCTTCGTGGTGCGTCGGGCGGGAGGCGACTGCGAAAACGCCCCTATGCCCGTCTGGAATTGTGGAAATCGACGGGCATTGTTTCGATGCCTATTGCGAAGACGGCCATTGCCCCGCAGGAGAAAAAGTCTCCGTAGCGTCGGCGACTTCTTTTGAGCTTAAAGTGCGTAAAAACCAAAACAAATAATGAATATGTCAGTAGCAACAATAGTGATGATAGTTGTAATAGTGGCGGCGATAATCGCGTTTTTCGTGGTGTTGTCGTTCATAAATACGTGGCTGAAAGCGCTGCTTGCTGGGGCGCCTGTGAGCATGCTTACACTAATAGCAATGCGCCTGCGCGGAGTTCCCTACGGAATGATAGTAGATTCCCGCATAATGGCGGTCAAGGCGGGGCTTGATCTCACGATAAACCAGCTTGAAGAGCACTATCTTGCAGAAGGATCTTTGATACCGACGATACAGGCGCTCATCGCTGCGGAAAAGGCGGGAATGGATTTGACTTGGAAGCAGGCGTGCGCGATAGACCTCGCGACAAAAGGCACGGGCAAGACAGTTGTGGAGGCTGTCAGGACCTCTATAAATCCGAAGGTAATAGACTGCCCGAATCCCAATTCGGGGCGCAAGTCGATAGACGGTGTTGCTAAGGACGGCATTCAGGTGAAAGTCCGCGCGAGGGTGACGGTGCGTACGAATCTCGAAAGGTTTGTGGGTGGCGCGCAGGAGGAGACGATTATCGCGCGCGTCGGCGAAGGTATCGTGACTACGATAGGCTCGGCCGACACTTACAAATTCGTTCTCGAACACCCCGACAGAATTTCAAAGGTAGTGCTCGAGCGCGGTCTCGATTCCGGAACCGCATACGAGATTCTTTCAATAGACATTGCCGACGTCGATGTTGGCGAAAACATTGGGGCGAAGCTGCAAGAAGCCCAGGCAATCGCGAATAAAAATATGGCGCAGGCGCAGGCTGAAATACGGCGCGCGGCGGCTGTCGCGGCGGAGCAGGAAATGCGCGCAAAAGTTGTCGATATGCGGGCGAAAGTCGTGGAGGCGGAAGCTCAAGTTCCGCTTGCGCTCGCGGAGTCTTTGAGGAGCGGCAACATGGGGTTTATGGACTATTATAGAATGAAGAACATTCAGGCCGACACCGCCATGCGCGAAAACATATCTTCGGCGGACAAACCTAAAAAATAGGTGGGGGCAGGGTACCGCGCGTTTTAGGTGTGATACCGCGCGCGCAATCCCATTGCACTCTTGGGTTTGCGATGCAAGGCGCACGTGCGCGCAGGCCCAGTCCGCCATGAGGCTTGCGCTGAAATGCGCCGCGCGCAATGCGGCTGACATATTTTTAAACTGCAAAAAATGGATATATTTTCCGACATTCTTCCGATTCTGATAATCGTTCTGGTGGCGTTCGTAAATTTTGTGAAGGCCTCTAAAACGGATAATTCGGCGCCGCGCGGAAACGAACTTCCCTCAGACGACTCAGACCCGGATTTCGATGCCGCCGCTGAAATGGTTAGAGAAATGAAAGAGCGCGCGGCGAGAAGCTCTGCAAGTGGCCATTCGCGCGGGGGCTCCGACGGGCTTCCGCGAACCATCGGCGGCATAGAGCTTGCGTACGACGACGAAAGCGTCGACGAAAAAATGGACGCTTCGGATTTTCCGGGCGAAACTTTTCAAGAGGCGCCCGAACCCTATGGGAAAGCTGCCGCCACGCAGCCTGCCAATGGTGGCGGAAGCATAGACTACGGGGCGAGACTGCGCGATGTGACGGAATCCGACGCATATAAAATGGGCTCTCCGGCGGCTATGATTCAGCGCGAAGCGGAGAATTTTGAGCCCCGCAGATGGGACGGTTTTGCGGAAGATGATTTAGAACATTCTTCGGAAATTGGCGGCGGAGTTTTTGGAGTTGCGCTCGAGAGCGCCGACGATCTCCGAAAGGCGTTTGTAATGTCAGAAATAGTGTCAAAGCCGCTCTCTCTGAGAGACGGCAGTGAAAGGTTTGCCGTATGGTAATATCGAAAGACGAACTAAAAAGCATAGTATCGGCGCGGTGCGGTTTGCCGCAGGAGTTTTTGGGAATGCACAAGTGCAAGGGCGGCATAGTGGTGCGCGCATACATAGTAAACGCCAAAAGCTGCCATCTTGTCGATTTGCGGAAATCCGCGCGAAAATCTGCCGAAATGGAAAAGCTCGACCCATCCGGATTTTTCGAGCTTTTTATAAAGGGCGCGCGCAAGCCCTTCCCATACCGTTTTCGCGTTGAGAGGTACGACGGCGAAATCCGCGAGTTTGCCGACGCGTACTCCTTCCCGCCGAGCCTCACTGACGAGGAATTGTACCTGTTCGGGCTTGGAGACGACAGAAAGGTTTACGAGCACCTCGGATCGCATTTGCGCGAAATAGACGGGGTAAAGGGTACGGCGTTTGCAGTGTGGGCGCCGACCGCGCGGAGAGTGAGCGTTGTAGGCGACTTCGACGAATGGGACGGAAGGTATTTCCCAATGCGCCCGCTCGAAACTTCCGGCGTTTGGGAAATTTTTATCCCGGGTGTTGGCGAAGGCGCAAAATATAAATACGAGATACTCGCCGCCAATAACGACACCCCGTTCTTAAAGTCGGACCCGTACGCCGTGCGGTTCGAGCCTCCGCCGCACAACAGCTCTGTCGTTTGCGACATTTCCGGATACGGGTGGTCGGACGAAAAATGGATAAAAAACCGCAGGGAAACCGACTGGGCAAAAAAACCTGTCTCCGTCTATGAGGTTCATCTGGGGTCGTGGAAAAGAGTTCCAGAGGACGGTTTTAGGCCGCTTTCCTATGCCGAAATAGGGTGCCAACTTGCGGAATACTGCGTGCAGATGAACTTTACACATGTGGAATTTATGCCGCTTACCGAGTATCCGTTCGACGGGTCGTGGGGATACCAAGTGACGGGCTTTTACGCGCCCACGCACAGATATGGAAGCCCGCGCGAGTTTATGGAGATGGTCGATGTCCTCCACCAAAACGGGATAGGCGTAATAATGGACTGGGTGCCGGCGCACTTCCCGCGCGACGCATTTGCGCTTGCGGGCTTTGACGGATCGTGCCTGTACGAACACGAAGACCCGAGGCTCGGGGCGAACCCCGACTGGGGGACGCTTTGTTTTAACTACGGGCGCAAGGAGGTCGCAAACTTCCTGCTTGGAAGCGCGCTCGCATGGCTGGATCGCTTCCATATAGACGGATTGCGGTTCGACGCGGTCGCCTCCATGCTCTACCTCAATTTCTCGCGCGACAACTGGATACCGAACAAATACGGCGGAAGCGAAAATCTCGATGCAATAGATTTTCTGAAGCACGTAAATTCTGTAATTCACTCCGACTATCCCGGCACAATTACAATAGCGGAGGAAAGCACGACTTTTGCAGGTGTGACCAAGCCGGTGGGCGAAGGCGGCTTGGGGTTCGACTTCAAATGGAACCTCGGCTGGATGCACGATACACTCGACTACTTGAAGGAGGATCCGATAAACCGCAAGTACCACCACAATAAAATGACTTTTCCCTCGATGTTTCAGTTTACGGAAAAGTTCATGCTCGTGTATTCGCACGACGAGGTTGTGCACGGGAAGAGCCCGATGGTTGGCAAGATGGGGTCGGGGTACTGGGACGACAAAATAGCGACTCTCCGCGCGCTTTACGCATACATGTGGATGTGGCCAGGCAAGAAAACGCTCTTTATGGGCGACGAGATTGCGCAGGGGCACGAATGGCGCTATGACGAGTCGCTCGAATGGTCTCTTTTAAAGTACATACAGCACGAAGGCGTGCGCGAGTCTGTGCGCGATGTCGCAAAACTATATCTGTCCGACGCCGAGCTTGCCGAAAACGACTTTAACAGCATAGGGTTTGAATGGATAAACGCCGACGACGGCGACAACAGCGTATTTTCTTTCCTGCGCTTTACGAGCGACGGCAAGAGGTGCTACGCGACTGTAAGCAACTTTACGCCGGTCGAGCAGCGCGCATACCGGCTGGGTTTACCTTGCGGCGGCGTATGGAAAGAGGTGCTAAATACCGACGCCAAAACTTATGGCGGCGGAGGCAGGGGGAACATGGGCAAAGTTGAGGCAGTCGTGGAGAAAGCGGCAAACAGGCGGCCTTTCGGCTGCGATATGGTCGTTCCTCCGCTATCGACTGTCGTTTTGCTTGGATACTTGTAAAGCCTGCCAAAATTTTTTCGTGTGCTGGGGATATGCCGGCGTGCAAATGCCGCGCAGGGTATTGGATTGCGTATATATTTATGCACGCGATGTCGCGACAGTTTGAAAAATGCGCAAAACGCCTTGGGAAAATCAAAAGTAGTAATATCGTACTTTGACAAGAATATCCCTTGCGAGGAATGATTCAATCTGTGCGTTTTTAAACTTCCCCTCAAAATCTGTAATGAAATTTCTGAGTAATTGCTGAGTTGCTATAATATCAAACCTATTCAAAATATAATATTCCCCAGTCTTATATTTAATGCTTCGGAGATATGTCGATCTCATTGCTTGATATAGTGACAAGTAGAAATTTTTAACTATTTTAAGGTAAGATTCTCTTGTAGTTCTTGAAAATAGATCTTTCCAGTATCTTTTACATGTTTGTTGGAAGAGCCTGCATTGCAATGCTACGTCAAATCTGTTATATTCTATAAACCATGCAATTTCCTCCGTTTCTGATTTCAGATTTTGCAGAAACGCAATGGTATCAAAATATTTTTTAGTGTTAAAGACTTCCCAGTTTTCTTCTTTATTTATAAGCGATATGTCTACGAACGAAACCTCTCTGTCTATATTGCCTTTTTCCAATTCTTTTACCGGTATGTCAAATTGCCTCATCATGTACTTTTGTATTTCAGTTAGGCCTTTTCTCTTGTTCATGTTTGTGATCATAAAGGAGTAAAAGGCGGTCTTGTCTTCGTTTAAATCTGTCGCAATAGATACAAGCCTTTTGGTCTTCAAATCAAAAAGAAGCGATCTATCAAGCGATATGCCTTTTTTTATTTTAACCAAAGTGCCGATATCCGAATGTTTTGGATTTTTATAATATACGCCTGTGTCTACATTTACATAGAGGTCGCTTTTGTATGTTACATTTGAAAAGAGGTCTGTTGTCCTCGTGGAGAACGCAACCGAGGATACAATCGTTCCTTCTATTGTCGGGGTTACCATTCTCAAATCTTTAATTTCTTCAATAGGGGTGGCTGAGCATTTTATAGGTTCAAACTCTTTGGGAATTTCCCGCGGCACGAGCGCCAATATCTTAAAATCTTTTGATATTGCGGCGCCGTCGCATATTATGCTTCCTGTGTTATTAGTAATTTCGCAGGGGAATTTGTTGGGAATGAACTCCTTAGTGCACAATATTATGTTGCGCCCCATAATCTCCACCAGTACGGCTGTTGCGTTATAGTTGTTGTTTATCCTTTTTATAAATACGCATTTCATTATGTCTCCGAGAGATCTTAATTCATTGAGTTCCCTCTTTGAAAGAGTTCCTTTTTTTGCGCGGACATACAGTTCTTTTAACTGCCTCTCGTAATCGTAAGGGAACTCCTTCTGCAAATCTTTCCTTATGTCCTCTATGACTTCGTCGCTGACTTCGGGTTTGCGAAAATTTCGCACTGCCGTATAAAATGATATAAATTCTTCCATTTTTTGTCTGGCGGCAAGCGCCCGGCCTTTACTTAATGCCAACGCCTTTTCTTTTAAAACTTGCGCAGTTTTTTCGTCCATATTATTGGAAGTAGCGTAGTCAGTTTTTATAAATTCGCACATCGGGCTATATTCATTTACCCATAGTTTAATATCTGTATAAAACTTTTTTAGTATCTTTTCGCATTCAGTCCTTGTTTTCTCGTCGTATCCCATGCGCAGCTCGTTAAGCTCTTGGTATGTCGAAATATTTTCGTCTATCATCTTAAATTGCTCGTAAAAATCGTCCGGAAATACCTCTCGGGCTTTTGTAATAAGCTCCAGATACCCCTCGTAAGATATCGTCTCCGGAACTCCGAAATGTTCGGGATTAATATTCCGATAGGCCTTTATCTGGTTCTTCTTCCAATCAAGCCTTATCTCCGCGGGATATTTAAGCGATGTTTTGTTGATGGATTCTATTACTTCATTTGGGATTTTTGTGCCTCCAAACAGAATCCCGCATGTGCATAAAATAAAAATTACTATAATTCTAACATTTTTCATAATGCGATAACTCTCAGTAAATAATTTCTGAGTCAAGAAAAAAACACCTCTAACTAATGGGTATTTTTGGCATGGCATAATTCTTAAAATTGATATGTGAACTACATGCTTTTTATTGCGAAGAGATTGAGAGATTTGAGGCTAAACGCCGGTTTGACTCAGGAACGGGTAGCCGAACTATCGGGTTTTAACTATAAATTCTATCAGAAACTTGAATTGGGGCACAATAAATATATCAGGCTTGATACTATTGTGCGTTTGGCCAAATTCTGGGGGATGGGCCTGTCGGAATTTTTCAGTGTCGAAAACGACTGTTCTTATAAGAAAGAATGCTTAAAGCAAAAAAAGAGGCCTGTAGGAAGGCCCCAAAAAAAACTATCAGCAGGAGAATAAAATAGGGGGGATTCTTGCATATGCAATTTTCAGTACTTAGGAAAACGAACATAAGACTCTTGTCGCATACTGATAATAATTAATGAAACTTTTATTCTGATTATCCGTTATACTAAGTATGAAGACAAAAATTTTATCAATACTTGTATTCGTCATGTGTTTTGTTTCCTACGGAAATCATTTCCAGTCGGACGGCAATGGCGGATACTGGCTTCCGGACGGCAAGGGCCGCATTATATCTGACGGAAGCGGAGGTTTTTGGCTTCCAAATGGGAAGGGGCGCATCATGTCGGACGGCAACGGCGGGTACTGGCTTCCGAACGGCAAGGGACGTATAATGTCGGACGGAGTAGGAGGTTTTTGGCTTCCGAACGGCAAGGGCCGCATTATGTCTGATGGCAGCGGAGGGTATTGGCTTCCAAATGGGAAAGGGCGAATAATTCCTGACGGAAGCGGAGGTTTTTGGAAGAATAATTGACAATCTATTCTTGGATTTTATGCGTCGGGAAAATTTGCCTGCATAAAATTTGCACTAAGCTAAAATATAAATACGCAAAATATTTATTGCCGCAGAACCGCCTTCTGGATTGGTAGGCTGAAATCCATAATTGGCGGAAGGAGGTCTGTGATAGCATTAAGAGCGCAATTATTTTATTATAAATAAGAAACTCCCGTTGTTTACGGGAGTTTCTTATTGTGAGATGGTACTTTTGAAGATTTATTACATGCCTCTTATTTTCCCGGACGCAAGTTCTGACAAGAAACTCCCGTATGCCGTCTTAACGCCCGAGCGGATGTCGTACTTCGGCTTCCAGCCAAAAGAGCGCAGCAGGGAAGTGTCGCACAGCTTGCGCGGAGTTCCGTCCGGCTTTGAGAGGTCGTGAACTATTTCGCCCTTGTACCCTACCGTTTCGGCGACAATTTTTGCAAGTTCCGCAATGCTTACCTCCTCGCCGCTGCCGAGATTAACGAGGTCCGGAGGGTTGTCGAGATTAAGGAGCATCAGACATGCGTCGGCAAGGTCGTCGACATGCAGAAATTCGCGAAGCGGAGAGCCTGTTCCCCAGAGCTCAACCTTGTCGAGATTTTTTTCTTTTGCTTCGTGAAAACGCCGTATTAGCGCTGGCAGCACGTGCGAATTTTTTTCGTGGTAGTTGTCGCCCTCGCCGTAGAGGTTTGTCGGCATTGCGCTATGGTAGCATACGCCGTATTGCTTTCTAAAAAATTCGCACATTTTTAGCCCTGCGATTTTTGCGACGGCGTAAGCTTCGTTCGTCTTTTCAAGAGGGCCTGTGAGAAGGGCGCTCTCCGGAATCGGCTGCGGCGCCATTCGCGGATAGATGCAGGTGCTTCCCAAATATAGAAGGCGCTCGACGCCGGCTTTATACGCGGCAGTAATCGTGTTTAGCGCAATTGACAGGTTTATTTCTATAAATTCGGCCGGGAAAGTCGCGTTGGCGTATATGCCGCCCACTTTCGCCGCGGCGATTACCGCTACTTTCGGGCGCTCTTTCATAAAGAAGTCGAGCGTCTGGGCTTGACTTGTGAGGTCGAGCTCCTTGTGGGAGCGCCCTATAACGCAGCCATAGCCGTTGCGGAGCAGAGCCCTTTCTATTGCGGAACCTACCATTCCGCCGTTGCCGGCAACGTATATTTTGTCAGTTTTTTTCATCGCTCTATTTTAAGGCGGCCTCGCGCTCTGCGAGTTTGAAGTCGGCGTCTGTCATTATTTCGACGAGGCGCTTAAATGTAGTCTTGGGTTCCCAACCGAGTTCCCTCTTGGCTTTTGAAGGGTCTCCGAGGAGGAAATCCACTTCGGTCGGGCGGTAGTAGCGCGGGTTCACTTCCACGAGAATTTTCCCGGTTTTTTTGCATATGCCCTTTTCGTTCTCCTCTTTGCCGACCCATTCTATTTCCATTCCCAGCCGTGCGAAAGCAAGCTCCGTAAATTCTCTTACGGTGTGTGTTTCGTTCGTGGCTAAGACGTATTCTCCGGGGGTCTGCGCCTGCAAGATTCTCCACATACCTTCGGCGTATTCCGGAGCGTATCCCCAGTCGCGCTTGGAGTCCATATTGCCGAGTACGAGCCTATCTTGAAGCCCGAGCTTGATTCTTCCGGCGGCCCTTGTGATTTTACGCGTTACAAAAGTTTCTCCGCGGCGTTCGGATTCGTGGTTAAAAAGAATGCCGTTGCTTGCGAATATGCCATACGCTTCGCGGTAGTTTATGACAATCCAGTACGCATATTGCTTGGCTACTGCATAGGGGCTGCGCGGATAGAACGGCGTGGTCTCCTTTTGGGGAATTTCCTGGACTTTCCCGAATAGCTCGGAGGTGGAGGCTTGGTAGAATCTTACCTGCCTTGTAAGCCCCATATCTTTTATCGCGTCGAGGAACCGCAGGGTTGCGACGGCATCGACATCTGCGGTGTATTCCGGAACTTCAAAGCTCACTTTGACATGGCTTTGGGCGCCGAGATTGTAGATTTCGTCGGGCTGGGTTTTTTCGAGTATTCTGTTTAGGTTGGAGGAGTCCGTCAAATCTCCGTAATGCAAGAAGAACCTGTCATTAAGGGATTCGTCGTTGTAGAGATGGTCGATTCTGTTGGTGTTGAAAGAGCTTGAGCGGCGTATTATGCCGTGGACATCGTAGCCTTTTTGCAGGAGTATTTCCGCAAGATACGAGCCGTCTTGCCCAGTTATGCCAGTTATTAGAGCCGTTTTATTTTTCATAATTATACGAATAAGGTAATTGGAATCTCATGTTTTTCAATTCAAAAAGAGACGGCAAGTCGCGAAACGTTATTTAACCGATTTTTTAAGTCGAGACGAGTTTATAAAATGCAGTGCGGATTATTTTTGCATTTATTATATTTGAAATAATATAATTTAATCGACATTTGAGCCATATTATGTAATAATTGCTGTATGAAAAGGTCGTTAATATTGGTTTTGTTTTCTACGGCGTTTATTATTGCCTGCGGGGCTAATAAATCCGTGATTAAGAACAATGTTAACGGCGGAGACGCCGAGGCTAAATTTATATCGGAAGAATGCTGCGTAAAAAGCGAAGAAGTGTATAAGAACTTTGCGGAGGCCGCAAAATGGTATAGGAAGGTTGCTGAACAAGGGGACGCGAATGCGCAACGCAATTTGGGCCTGTATTATATTCAGGAAAAGCGCGACAATGTAAGGGGGTATGCGTGGATTTTGCTGAGCGTCAAAAACGGATTGGAAGATTTAACTTCCAAACTTGCCGAATTGGAAAAGCAGATGGACAAAGGGGAAATCGAGCGCGCAAAGAAACTCGCCGGGGAATATTCCAAGGGTAATTTCGATAAATAGAATCATAAGAAGCCCGATTATGGCCGCGTATGCCATATTTTTATGGCATATTTATTATTTATATGAAAATTAGACTATACAAAGAAGGAATTTTTTAAGAAACAATAGGCATGGAAAAAATAATTCTCCGAATGTTTTTTATTTTAGTGGCGTGTTTGCCAGTCTCAGTTTTTGCGGAGACTGGCGGCATTAAAATTGAAAATTTGCGGGGGGGGGTATTCGGCAAGGCGGTAAAAATAGAAGGCATTGTTCCCAACGCAATGGCTCTTTGCATAGAGGGCAAAATACTTTACGCAGGCAGCTCACACTACCTTTACACGGTCGATATTTCCGAGCCGATGAATCCAAAAGTATTGGGGAAAATCGGCGGACTTGGAAATGTCAGGCAGATTGCCGTTCAGGGCGGAATCGTATGCGTTGCGGCACGCGAAAGCGGATTGTGGATAGTTGACGCGCGCAATCCTAAATCGCCGAAAGTTCTATCGCGCTACGATTGCATAGAGCTTGCGACTGGTATAGATGTTGCGGGCGATGTTGCCTTTTTGGGACAGCGAAACAACGGGGTAGAGTTTATCGACATCTCAGATCCGGCGAATCCGGAGCACATTAGGATTGTGAAAACTCCGGAGTCCCAGTCTGTGAAATACCGCGACGGTTATTTGTTTAGCGGCGAGTGGCATTCGGGGGAGGTGACGATTTTTGACGCGCGCGACATGGCTGATATAAAAGTGGTGTCTAAACCGCAAATGGACGGCTATGGCGACGGCATTGACTTGTGCGGGAATCTGCTATTCGCCTCGACGGGCCACCATTCAAAGACTCTTGGAAAAACGAAGGAGGAGCGCTTCGGGCTTGGGCACGGACTTGAAATATTCGATATTTCCGACATCTCAAACCCAAAAAAGCTTTCGTCTATAAAATTTCCGAAATTCTACAGGATAGGCAACGACTATTGGACGCCCCGCTGCTCGGGCAATGTGGTTTTTGCCGCGGATACTTACAACGGGCTTTATGCGATTGATATATCCGACATTAAATCCCCATCAATAGCCGGCCGGATTACCGTTCCGCCTGCCGACGGGGAAAGCCCGTCAGTCCCGATAAGTTCGATTGCTCTCGGAGACGGGGTGGTCTATTTTTCGGCTCTAAAAGGAGGGATTTTTGCGGTTGAGTCGAAATCTGCGATGGCGCCCGCCGAAAAGAAGGGAATCCTTCCTAAGAATGTTGCGTTTCGGGCGGAATATCCGAGCGACAACAAAAAGTTTTTCTCTTGGAAGCCCGATAGAAGCGTGCAGGTGCGCGCCGTCGCTGTCGACGGCGACTACGCGTACGCCGCATGCGGCTCAGAGGGGATTGTGACGTTAAAGCTTTCGGATTCCGGGTTTAAAAAGGTCGCGCAGACGAAAATGCCGTTTGCGGGGGACCTTAAAGTAAAAAATGGCAGGCTTTACGCCGCGGAGGGAATGGAAGGGCTTGCGGTTTACGATATAAAATCCCCAGGAAACTTTTCTGAAATTGGAAGGCTTAAATCTTTGAGCGCGGCGTCGTCGCTCGTTTTATGGGTATGGGTTCCGAAAGGGAATTTCATTGCGGCAACCGACAGGCAAAGCGGCATATTTTTTATAGATGCGCGGGATTTAAAAAATATGAAAGTCGTGTTCAACAAGGGCGGGTGCCCGGGGTGGAACAAGTATTTTTCGGGCGATGTTGTCGGCGGAAAATACGCGGGAATGTCGTACGCAAACAGCCGTTTTGAATGGTTTGACTTGTCGGGCGAAAAGCCGAAGCCGGCAAACGCGAGCTATAAGAATAACCCTGGGGTTTCAAATGGCTGTTGCGTATTTAAGGATAAGGTCTTGTGGACTAACCGGGGCGGCGAGGCGGTGCTCTTAGAGGCGAATTGCCCCGAAAATTCGGACGGCAGCCAATGGAAAGGCGTGAAAGTAGGCGGCGAAAAAGTTGCGGCGCTTCCCGCATGGGACGGAAAGGATACAGTTGCTTTCACTCATAGGATCAATCGCGACGTATGGCTTGCGGACTTCTCAGACGAGAAAAGTCCGAAACTTATATGGAAGGAAAAAATATCGGGGAATCCCGATACTCCCGACTTCTGGAACGGACGGATACTGATTCCCGCAGGCTACGAAGGCTTGTTGATGGAGCGCAAATAGATTTGCCATTTGCCCGGAGGCAATTCGCCGCAAAAGCCGGCGCGTCCGGCTACAATTTGGCGGGGATTGGACAAAAATTCCAAAAAAAATGAAAAAAAAGCTTGTGCGGCAAACACTGTTATGTATCTTTGAAACTCAATTTACACGATGGTAGGGTATCCAAGTGGCTAAAGGGCGCGGACTGTAAATCCGTTCAGCTTTGCTGTTCACTGGTTCGAATCCAGTCCCTACCACTGTGTAATTTTTTTTTGCGGCTTATGGATTTCCATAAGTCTTTTTTTTGTGATTTTACCCTTGAGATGTTTGTCTCGCGGAGGAATGGTGTAAGGCGGCCGCGCGGCGCAAACGGCAGGCATAAATACAATGGACGGCAACGATTGCTGTCATTGCGCGGAACGAAAATTCTGGATTTCGCAGAGACTAAAAAAGACGAATTTTTTGCTAACTACTCTTTATCGTCTTGCCTCATGTGCGACAGGTATTTCGTTGTTGCATTTAATGCGGAGTTAAAAGCGTCCATATGTTCTTTGGGCATATTGCTGAGCGACCAGCTTATATATTTTTTGGCAAGAGAATTCGTATTGTAATTAGAGAGGAGGCTCCAGCATGCGGATATTGCGGTGGCACCCATGAATGATTCAATATCGCTCATTTCGTCCTTAACATTTTTCCCGGCGCATATCAGTTCCGAAAATTTTACGCAGTTGGCTGAATTATTTATGGCGCATAATATTATTTTTTCTATGGGGGAGTATTCGCCGCTTCCGAAGAATTCGCCCCAAAGAATATCGAGAGCCGCGCCGGAATCGGGAATGGAGTCGGTCTTGGGAATTGAGGTGACTACGTCCCACATGGAGTCCCGCAGGCCTTGCTCAGATTTGTCGAGGCCTTTCAGCCTATATCCTTCTCCAAGCATTTCAAAAAGCTGTATGGTATTTCTTCGCTGTGTCTTGTCGGCTGTCGGGAATTCTTTTTCAAGCTCTGTAAGCAAAAATTTATTTCGCGTGAATGCGGTTTTTGTGAATCCATATACGGCGTAGGCAAAATTCCCTTTGTCGTCCGAATATGTCATGTGCGGACTCGTAAAAATTGCATAGGCTATTTTGGGGTCGAAGGACAAATTGTACTGCGCCATTGCCTTGCTTAATTCTTTTTCGTCTTTAATAGGCTCTGGCCTTTTCCATTTCACGAGCTTTATCGGGGTTTTTGCCTCGGCGCGTTCACCCGTTTTCAGATTCTCTACTTCAAGGCGAAATTCGTAGTCGCCGTATTCGTCCGAGTCTTCAAACATATATTTGATAGTAGTCGGAAAATTGACGATTAGTTGTTTGTTTTCCAACTTTCCCTTAAAAGTTTCTTCATAGGCTTTTTCCAGAGGTTTCCCGACTTTGCCTGAGTATATTTTATATTTAAGCTCAAATTCGTCGCCGTCGTTTTCAACGACTGCCACCGCGCTTGCGAGGTAGTAGGCCGCATCGTTCTTATAGAGTTCGACAGTGGACGGGAGCAGCACCGTATTCATGGGGACTTTAGCTATGAAATCGAGATTCGGGCCGGCTCTTGTTATCGCGGCGAAAGCCTTCATTGGGGGCTTTTTTTCGGCGTGCGCAAAAAGTGGAGCGAAAAGCAGAAATGCGGCGGCAATGCGGAATAAATTTATGCGTATCATATCAAAAAAAATTTTAATGTAGGGTTATACAGTGTCGAGTTTTTTTTAATGTTTTAGAACTTGGTAAAGTACGGCTAATTTTTAAAATTGGAAAAAGTATTATAATATTTTTTCTCTGGGTTAAATCCGGTAAACATTTCCCATAAAATGTTTTTTACGAAACGCGGCTGCGGGATTTTTTGCATGCGCTTTTATTTCGGCGTGTAGGCTGTACGAGCAGGTAAAAAAGCCTGTGCTCCGCGGGGCAGGTCCAAAAATCACCTTCCGATGCGGAAAATTTCCCCGCCGATTTTCGACAGCTGCGAGTCGAGCCTTTTGGCGCCCGGAATCAGGCGGTTTAAGAATATCCAGAAGGCTGTGGAGTGGTCCATGAATTTTACATGGGCAAATTCGTGCAGGAATACGTATTGTCTTAGATTGTATGGCAGCAGCGCAACCCGCCAGTTAAAGGACATCGTCCCCGTCGCCGAGCGCGAACCCCAACAGCTATTCTGGTTCCTGAGCGAAATTCTTGAATACCCAAGGCCCGTCTCAGCCGAGATTCTTGCGCATTCCCGCTCCACGAGCCCCCGCGCAAAATCTTTGAACACCCTTTCAACAGATTCCGCTTTGTCGCACGCCTCATAGACTATTGCCAACTCTCCCTTTGCCTGCACGAAGAATTCGTTTAATTCGGAGGGCTTCAGCCATACTTTAATTTCGCCTTCTTCGCCGAAAATGCGCGGATTATTTTCTAAATATTCGCACAGCGCAATGGCGGGCGAAAATTTTTCTAAAGCTTTTGAGAGCCATTCCGCGTTGGCGCGCGCGAATTCCAAGGCATCATTGACGGAAGCGTAATACGGCTTTGAGAGCACGGCGGAATTTGGAGAATCTGCCCAAAGCCTAAAATTTCTCGATCTTGCGGAATTTCTCACAGCCACGCGCACGGTTCCAAGGCGCGGGCATTCGATATCGAAAATTGTGGCTTTGGGTTGCGCCATAAGGCACTACTTTTTGGGGGATTGTTCGTAAGCTTTTTTTATTTCCGCAATGTAGTCGCGCAGGGCGCCTTCAGGCTCGATTTTCTTGTCCGCCGCCTCTTTTACGCAGTCGAATATTTTTTGGCCCAATTCAAGGTTTGGGGAATTTTTTTCGGATACCCGTTTGCGGGCTTCGGCGAGAGTTTCGGAATCCGCCTTTTTTGCGATGTCGAGGGCGTAGCGCAGGGCGGAGAGCTGCGGAGGTATGCCGTCGAAAAGCCCGCCTACGGCGCGCTTTTTATGTTCGAGCTCTTTTACTTTCTGCCATATGCCTAAAACTTCATCGGCGTCTTTTGCGCTTTGGCCGCCAAAAACATGCGGGTGGCGGCGCACAAGCTTTTCGGCGAGTTCTTGCGCGACGTCGTCAAAATCGAACTTCCCCTGCTCGGAGGCTATTTCGCAGTGGAGCAGGATATGCATAAGCACGTCGCCTAGCTCTTCGCGCATGCCGTTGTCGTCGTCGTTGTCTATTGCCTCCAATAGTTCGGCGCATTCCTCGACGAGATGTCCGCGCACGGATTTATGCGTTTGTTTTCTGTCCCACGGGCACCCGTCTGGGGCGCGCAGGCGCTTTATTATTTCGATTAGGGTTTTTGTCGAATTTTCCTTCATTGCCTTTGATATAAAATTCGGCATTTACAATATCAAGCTTTATGAGATTTCCCATTTTTTCTCTTAATATTTTCGCCGGAATTTGTTTTGTCTTTGGAGTTTGCCGCGGCAATTTTTTTGTTTAGAAAATTTTTAATTTTTTATTCTATCCTTCCTTAAAAAAACTGGGTGAAAGGGTGGAGAACGCCGCATGCGGCGCAAAAAAATTTGCTGTGCGCCCAAGTCGGATTACAGCGTTTTGAAGGCGGAAATATTCTTTTGAAAGCAAATAATGTTGCCTAAATGTGCGCCTTTAAAATAAATTTGCGCTATGGAAAATAACGGACAGTTTACGCCCACCCGGACATGCGAGATTTTAAGGGAGCTTGGGCATAATCCCTCGAAAAAGCTCGGCCAGAATTTTCTCGTGGACTCAAACATTGTCCGGAAATCTCTCGAATTGGCGGAAGTGTCGGAGGGCGACTATGTCGTGGAAGTTGGCCCCGGGCTTGGAACGCTCACAGGCGCGCTTTTGGAGCGCGGCGCAAAAGTATTTGCCGTTGAGCTCGACAAAAAACTCTTCGCCCATTTGCGCTCGTATTTTGCGGGAAATGCCAATCTAAACCTGGTAAATGCCGATGCTGTCGATTTTCCGCTCGCGGCGCTCCCTGCTGAAGTGCGCAATTTTAAAATTGTAGCAAATCTCCCGTACGCGATAAGCACCCCGTGGCTAGATGCCGTACTTTCCGGAAAATTGCCGTCAAAAATGTCTTTGATGCTGCAGAAGGAGGCCGCATTGAGATTTTCAGCGAAAAACTCCTCGGGCGAGTATTCACCGATTTCAATATTTTTGTCTGAAGCCTACGATGTTGGGCAGCCACACAAGGTATCTGCGGCGTGCTTCTTCCCGAGGCCTGGGGTGGATTCAATGCTGTTGCCGCTTTCAATAAAAGAAGAGCCGCATGTATACTGCCCGGCGGCGAAGTCGCTTATAAGAAAGATTTTTTCTTTTAGGCGCAAGCAGTTGGGGAGCATTGCAAAGAGCGAAGGCTCAGGCGACATATCCGAGTGGATAGACGCTGCCGGCATAGATTCGCGCTTGCGCCCGGAAGCCGTCGCCGTGCCCCAATGGAGGCTTCTCGACAAAATTTTGTCCCAAAGATAGGCGCTTTTTGCCTGCTTTGGTTTTCCCATTTCAGCCGGCGGCGCCGTTGCCACTCAAAATATTTTGCTAAAATGAAAGTGTTTTTTATAATCTTATTATCCATAGCGCTTGCGTATGCCTCGCTTCTTGTATTTGCGCGGTTGTTTGCTGAAAAGATAATATTCCCGGCGCCTTCCCCATCTTATTCAGGCGGCAATGATATTTTGCGCATACCCCTTCCGGGAGGCGGGGAAATTGCGGCTATATGGATTCCGTCAAAAGGCTCTGACGTGTGCGCGATATACAGCCACGGCAACGGCGAAGACATCGGAGAAATCCGCCCGATTCTCTCGGAATACGTCCGGCGAGGAATATCCGTATTCGCATATGACTATCCGGGATATGGGCTTAGCACCGGCAAGCCCTCCATCGAAGGCCTAAAAGAGGCGGCGGAGGCGGCGTACTGCTATGTGTCCCAAAAGCTCGGATTTGCTGACTCGGATATAGCCGTAATCGGGTATTCCCTCGGGTCTGCCGCCGCGTGCGAAATAGTTTCCCGCCACCCTGACCTAAGGTGCGCAGTCATAGTCGGAGGTTTTTCGAAAGCAGTTAAGGCGGTTTTGCCGGTAGATATAATTCCGTGGGAAATGCTCGACAATTCGTCGAAAATATCGCAATTTAAAATCCCTGTACTTTTTCTGCACGGCCGACGCGACATGATCGTGCCGTTCAGAAATGCGCGCGAAAACCTCAGGTCCGCGCCCGACGGACTTGGAAAACTCGTTGAATTTCCCGAATGCGGACACTACGGCCTTTCGGAAAACCAAGAGTATTGGCGCGAAATTGTGGAATTTATAAAGTCGGGCGGACATTCTAAACGGCGTTAAAATGAAAAAAGTTCTCGTGATACTGTTTGACAAGGTTGAGGAGGTGGAGGCATTTGCGCCTGTCGATATTTTGCGGCGCGCCGGCGCAGATGTGAAGACGGCGGCTGTAGGCGGCAAGCTTGAGGTATGCGGCAGAAGCGGTATTTTAGCAAAGGCGGACTCGCTTTTCTCCGACGCGGCCAAATGCGATTACGACGCAGTGGTTTTGCCAGGCGGTCCCGGCACTTCGGAAATAATATCCAACCAAGAAATAGCCGACTTTCTCTCAATTCAAAGCGGTAAGGGATCGCTAATGTGCGCGATATGCGCCGCGCCCTCGGTCTTTATGCGCGCGGGGATTATAGGCAGCCGCAAATGCGCGTCGCACCCATCGGTGGCAGATGTTCTCGGCGCGGCGCGCACAGATTCTTCGACATTGCGCGACGGCAGCCTCATAACTTCGCAAGGGGCTGGTACGGCGGTAGAATTTGCCCTTGAAATTGTTGCGGCGCTTTTTGGGGCATCAAAGGCGGCGGAGGTGTCAAAATCAATTTGTTATAGGAACGGGCGCGGATAATGTTAGACGAGGAAGTGCTTTTAAAGACAAATAGGAATGCGGGCGAGACGATGTCCGTATTCTACGCGGTTGCCGCAGTATGCGTTCCCGCGTTTATGTTGGGAGGCGACTCCTCTTGGGGGGTCGGGACGCTAATTGCGCTCGGCATACTTGCCCCTATAAACCTATACCAGAGCGTTTCTAATTGGCGCACTGTAAGGTCTGGCGCCTCGTGGAAATTCCCGTTATTGTTGTTGCCGTATATTGCGATGTTTATCATTACGGTTATTGCGGTTTTAAATCCCGTGGTCGAGTCGGTGTATGTTTCGGGGAAAGAATGGGTGAGGTTGTCGGACAATCCGGATTTGGCAATCGTATCCGGCACTTTGAGCCCTGTTTATCCGATTACGTCCGTATTGGCAACATTGTCTGCGGCAGCTTGCGGAATGTCCATATACTTTGTAGTCACTTCGAAATTTGTATTTAGGAGAATTTTTCTGTATTGTTCTTTGTTCGCAGGAATTTTAGCTCTTATAGGCTTCGCTATACGCGCGGTTGCCGCTTTTGCCCATAATAGCGGTGTTGGTTTCGGGGCTGCAGGGTTTTCTCTCTTCCCAGATTCTGCTTCGTGGTGCGGATTCGCACTTATCTGGCAGGGGGCGGCATTGGCGGCGGCTGTATATTCCGCCCAGCGTTTCGCTGTCGTGCATGTTATGTTCTCGCTGCGTTTTTGGGCAATAGTATTTTCTATGATATTGTGGGGAAGCGTGCAAATCTGCGGCGCTCCGGTGGAAAGATTCTTGGCTACGATTATTCTTGCAGCGGGATTCTTGGCGCTTGCTCTCGATGTTTTCCCGTCAAAGTCAAACCTCAAAAAATACAAGATAGGGAGGATTCGAGGGGGATTCTCGATAAAATTGAGGGGAAAGATTCCGTTTATTGTGTATATAGTTGCGCTTGCGTCTTTATTGTTTCTGTCATGGAAACAATATTGTGTATGCGGGAGTGCAGAATCGCTGTCTTTCGATCCTGCCGCGGAGTCCCCGCTGACTGCCCGCCAAATAAAAGCCTACGATGAGGATTATAAGGAAATGACCGCAAATCGCCCGATATTCGGCTGGGGAGAGTCGTCTTTCACTACCGTATTTTCCTTCTTTCAAGGCGACGATTTGGGGGCGTACTCTTGGGATTCCCCAAAATCCGATCTCCAAAGATGCCTTGCTGAAAACGGCTATGCAGGGCTTGCAATTATGATGATAGCGCCAGTTCTTTTCCTATTGGGTTGGTTGTTCAGGCTGAAACTTAGTTTGCCGTCGTTCGTTCTCGGCGCGACCATTGCGATTATGTTATTCCTCGGTTGCGTTAGAAATCCCTTTGAGAATGTTGCTGTTGTGGCGTCTTTCATGGTTCTAATGTATTCTTTCTTCGGCTGGGACACATCGGAAGGCTAGACGGCGTTTTTAGCGCAGTAGGCTTGCGGTTTTTGGAAGAATTCGCGCGCTTCTTGCAGTGCAAGTTTTATAACTATGCATAATACATTCGCAAGCGCAGAAATTTTCAGGTTTTCGCATCTGCGGAAATTGGGCTGGGACACATGCAGGTTTTTTAGCGTATATTGCGCTGCATTTTAGGCGTATTTCTTTGCGTACATGTGTGCGCGTCGCAATACTTTCGCCAAAATAGCGTTCAAGAATGAGGAATTATACGATCTGAAATCGTTTATCGGCAACGGCATTTTTTACTTTATGAATTTTAATTGCCGGCATGGGAATATCTTATCGCGTTCGACGAATTGCCAAGAATTTTGCAATCAATGGCATTTGCTTGTTGATTGCATTAAAAATAGCCGCAACGCCCACAACATGCCCGCAATTGTTTTGATTTAGCGTGGCGCACAGGATATCCGCCAGATTGCAGATGTTGTTTTTTATGCCGCAATTATTTCGATTTTGCGGCAATATCCAGAAATTTTCCTTTGCGGCCTATTTTTAAATCGGCGCATTTCTTGTCCCACTGTGTGAAATGGGGCTGTTTTGAATGGAAAGCGTGCGCCGCACGGTTCTTATACAGCTCAAATAAAAAGAATTTTGAAGGATTTTGTGGCGACGAATATAGTTCGTATGACAAAGTGTCCTTTTCCGTATTGGTGCCGTCGCGCAAAGGCTTTGATATTTTTAGAAATTCTGGAATAAACGCAGTCGGCACTTCGTCGAGATCAACCGCTATGATTAGCGGTGTATCGTTTGAGGAATTTTTCACGACTTCGTATATCGATACTTCCGACTTGGCAGGCGTTTTAAGTTCGCTTTGGGCTTTGGCAAACTCTTTCGCAGCGGCGGGTGTGGCGAACTCGGCGTACTTTATAAATTTGTCTTTATAAAAAACATTTTGCATAAAAAGCGCGCGCAGGCAGCCGGGCGCTTTCTTGGCGGCGCTTTCAAAATCTTTTTGTGATTCAGCGTATGTCTTTATGTCGTCGCGCTTTACGGTGTCTATGGACACAAACACGCATGCCGTCGACGGGGCGGGGGCTGTTTGCGAAAAGGCCGCGGGGACTCCAAAATACAGCGCGAATAAAATAAAAAATGGAAGAATGTTTCGCATAATATGAAACTTTTTCCAAGCACGTTAACGCACAAACATCATTTTATAAAGAAAAAAATTCTGCAAAAGCTGTCTGTGCCGCAAGGCTAATCGTATTTTGCCGGGGCCGATTTTGCGAGGGGGGCGTCCGGGAAATAAGATGTGAGTTTTTTTGACGACCTCGTAAACATTTCAGGCATTGCTTTACCTGTGGTTAAGTCCGCGCATACAGGCCTCTTGGGCGACTTGTCGAGTACACACGCAAAATATTCACGGACAAATTTGTCGAGCTGTGCAGAGTGCGAGTGCCCGGTGTCGGCGAGCTTTATCCATGTCCATTTTCTGCCGAGTTTACGTCCCCATGTGAAGTAGTCGAAACATGCTTTGAGGCGGATATCTTTTTCGCCGCAGGCTATTATTGCGGGAAAATCTTTTTTTAGGCGGCGGGGAAAGTCCCACCAGCCGGCTGCGTACGCGCAGAGAGAACCGACGCGCTCCGGCTTCCATTCGGCAAAGCGCGCTGTAAAATGCGCTCCGCCTGAAAATCCGTACATATATATTGGAAGCTTTCCGTCTTGGATTTTATCAAGTCCTTCTAGAAAAACTTGCCCGGAGCCTTTTGAGGCGTAATAATAGCCCTTGCCGTTTGTCAAGTCGTCGGTATCGGATGCAAACGACAGCCCTACAAGTATGAGTTTTTGCTTTTTGGCGAATTCAATCCATTCCGCCTTTTTTATAAGAAAAGTTCCGTCGCTGTTGTATCCAGACGCCAAGAGCAAAAATCCCTCCGGTTCTTTTACCCCTTCTGGAATTATGTAGGACAAGTTTGCGCGCGTCATTCCCTCGGCTGGAGTGAGTTCCAAAGTTTTTACATTTTCGGCGAATGCGCTTGCCGCCGCAATCAGCATAGCCGAGGCACATATTTTAATTGCCAGGTTCATACGCAGCGTCTTCAACAAGTTTTTTTAGGATTTTTTCCCCGCCGCCGCGCGGAATTTTAAGGAATCTGCATTTGCCGGATTTGTCCGGAGCATATGTTGAGCGCCCTTTGTTGTCGATTGAAACCGCAACTCTATCGGAAACATCGAACAATTCAGGCTCAAATACGTAGAGGACACTAGCCAAATCCCACGAAGGGCGGTCGTGCCTGTCGGATTTTCCGCGATTTAGCATTTTTGCATAGAGTTTGTAGGCGGCGTTTATTGGGTTATTGGGCGACATTCGGGCTTCCATTTCGCGCTGGGGAAATTTTAGGGCGCAGCCTATTTCAAATCCGCCGAATACGGCGTCGCACGGAGTGGTTGCAGCAAATATTTGAGCTGATTTTATGTCGCATTGGATATTGTATTCGGGAGAGCCGGGATTTTTGAAGTCGCCGCCCATAACGGAAAAGTATTTTATTTTTTTTGCGGCGAGGCTCTTGCCGTCGAGAGGCGATATTTCGTCGGGTGTAGATTCTAACAGGCGCGCTATGTTCGTTAGAAACCCCACGGAAATATACACAACGCTATTGTCGCCGGACTCTGCGAGAATTTTTCTTGCCAATTTTACAGAGTCCGGAAATCCGCCGCCGGGCATTTCAAATGGGTATTTTGGCGTGCCGTCCGCATTTTTTTCTGAGAGAACTTTTGCGTTGAATGCGCCGTCTTCCGGGGTTTTCCCATTAGAGATGAATCCGATAGGAATATCTGGCAGCCCGTAATATTTATTTAGCGCGGCGCAAAATTTTGGCGCGTTATGATTGCCTTTGTTTACTAGTATTCCCGCAAGCTCTGCCTTGCCGGACTTGTGGTATCCGTAGAGCATTGCAAGCGCGAGTGCGTCGTCGACATCATTGCCCATGTCTGTATCGAAAATAACCTTTTGAGGGCTTGAATAAGACGCTGTGCACAAGGCAAGGACTGCCGCAAATATTGCGTTTTTTATAAATTTCATATTTTTATATTATGATAAAACGCGCATTCTTCAACATTAAATGTATTATAGTCGCGCGTCTATTGCGGAATTTTATTTTTAAATAGCATGATTTCTGCGCTGCAAGCTTTGCAGTTTTTTAGCTTCGGTATATGGCGGACTTAAATATATATTGGGAAGGGATTTTTTTTATAAATTTTCTTCCGCAAGGTTGGGCGCCGATTTCAAGCTAATCCGTTTTGCAAAATTACAGGCGCGGTTGGAAATGCGCGCATGGGCGGCATGCAAAAATTTTTAACAACTGCGCAAAGTGCTTGCCTGAGTCCGTATTCAGCCTGCTAATTCTGAGTATAGTTGGCATTGCGCAAATTTGCGGTTCTATTCGCGCCCCCGCGTGCCGGTATGCCAGTTATAGACGTTATGAGTTCAAATTCAGATAACCTATACGTTTACGCCTGCGCGCCAGTATGAAAACAAGTGGCAGGTTTCCCTTCATATCCGAAACGTCTTCTGCTCGCGCCCTCGCGCGCCAGCCAGTACCACTGATTCTGACGACGAGGATTTCTTGCTTTCCGTTCGCGCTTTCTTTGTGCTGAAAAATCTTACTTGCCCCTTGCCTCGTCGAGCCGCGCGCGCCAGTATGCGGAAAACACCATATAGGCGCCGTACGGGTCGCGCTCGTGTATTTTTACGATGTTTTGTTTGAGTATGTTTTCCCGCGCAGGGCTTAGACGGTAGCCGTTGGCGAGCATCTGCCCCCACATTATCTCGGCGGCGTCGCGGACGCTCTTGTCAGATACGCGGTAGACTTTGTACTTGTCGATAAATTCTGATATGGCGTCCATAATTATTGAAATTTGCAATTTGCGGCTGGGATCCGGCTCGACTTCCCTTATGAGCTCGAGAGAGGCGTTCATTTGCGCGATTGAGTAGGGCGGGACAAGATGCTTGTAGTATGTCTCGCGCATGCCTATGAATTTTGCCGATCCGCCTACTGCGTCGTCGTAAACCGCCCTGTACCAGTTTAGGTATTTTTTATTTTTTGTAGCGTCGTATGCGGCGGCGTAGAGCATTGCGAGCCTCGCGGCTTCGTGCGGGTGAACATCGTGCATTTTTGCCACGCCGCGTTTGTCGGGAACACCCTTATGGAGCTTGTAGGTGTACGGAGGGTTTGTGTCGGGGCGGATTTCCCTTTTCATCTTTTCCGCGACGGCGCAAAAAATTGCGGCAATTTCCTTTTTCTCGGCGTCGGTCGCTATCGGCGAATTGAAGTACCGCCACAGGCCGTGGATATTGTGCGTGTATTGGTCGCGTGAAGTCTCGGGATAGACGCTTTTGCCGTCAGCCGGCGAAACGCCGCGGGCGACAAATCCGGGGTCGCCGTGGACTGTGTCGGCGAGCATTAAGCCCTTGGCCAGCTTCCGCGCCCAGTCTGCCGTGGCAGCGTCCTTTTTTATTTCGTACTTGTCGCAAAGTCCGGCGAGCATTATTCCGCAGAGCATTGAACAGTCTTCGGTTCCTGTTCCGCCGCCCATATAGTTTGGGTCTCCATTTTTCTTTAATGGTTTGTATTCGTTGATTAGCTCGGGACCAGGAATCTTATCAATGCTCCTTGTGTAAAAAATATTAGTTTTGGGGGAGTAAAAAGTTTTTGCCGTTTTATCCCATAGCGTTTCAAGCTTCTGCTCGAATTTTGGGTCGGACAATTTTTCCGATGAGGTGTCAGCGAATACTGTAAGCGGCATTAGAGCCGCCGCGATTGGTATCAGGATATTTTTCATTTTTATTTTATTGTCGTTTTGTTATGAGAGCGCGGAGAACGCCGCATAGAGTGATGAATGCCGTGTCGGTGCGCAAGACGCGCCGCCCCATAGAAACGAGCGTCCAGCCCATTTGCCTGAGCAGAATCCGGTCGGGATTTGAGAACCCCCTCTCACCGCCCATTGCGGCGCAAATATGGGATTCGGGAGATATTTGTGAAGAAAGCTCGCAGATGTCGGCAGTGGCTTCGTATAAGTCCGGCGCGATTTTTATGGAGTCGGGCGACTCTATCGCAAGTTCGCGGCAGGCTTCTTCGAGCGACATGCATGCCGAAAATTCCGGGATATCCGTCGCACACGCTTGTTCGGCGCCCTTTTCCATGTATTCGAGAACGCTTTTGCCGGTGTATAGCGAACTCTTGGCGTATGCGGCTTCCCCCTTTGAGGCGGGGTAAAATATCAGGCGGGAAATGCCGGCGCAGGCTGCCTCAAACAATATTCTTTTGGCTATCTGGGGTCTTGTAAAGGCGACAGCCACCGATATTTTCATTGGCGGAGGAGTATCAACTTCCCTGAGAGGGGAAAACATTGCGGAGCCGTCATTGGCAAAGTTAATGCGGCATATATATATTTTTCCGCCGATATTGCCCGCAAAAATTTCCCCGCCGTCGCCGATTTTTAGAACGTTTTTTATATGTTCAATTTTCGGAGAGCCGGAATCGAGCCTCATGGCAGAGCCTTTGGGAAACAGCACGCAATTCATTAACTGTATTAAAATGAATGGCGGGCGACATGTAAATAAAAATTGAGCGGGATACTTTTAAATTGTTGAAATGCGCGCGCGGATATGTTGATATAAGTCCCATGAATCCACAAAATTTTACATCTGAAGACGAGGCGGCATTGCGCGAAACCCTAAAACGCTGCTCGCCGGAAACCATAGAAAAGGCCGTTGAACTCAGAAAAACCGGAAACGCGGAGCTCGCAGGTCCAGTGGTTATAGGGATAATCGAGCGTTTTCTCGAAACCGAAAAACGCGACCTCTTAAAAAATCCGCAAGACTCTTTGAGAATGGTGGACGACCTCGGGCTCGATTCCCTGACTATGGTTGAGATTGTTCTGGCGGTCGAAGGCGCGACCGGCGCTAGCATCGACAACGAAGACGTTCAGAAGATTCATACGCTCGGAGACATAAAGGCATACATAGCGGCCAAGATGGGATAGCCTTCCCGCGCGCAATACCCCGGCGGATTCCTCGAAGTCTTGGGGATTTCCGCAACAAAGCAAATTGGCGCGCATCGCGGTGCGGCGCATTGCTCGCGCCGCCCGAACCGCTTATCGAATACTAATATAGCGCAAATTATTACCTCAATATGGACAATTCGGAAGAGCCTAATTCCGTCGTGGTGCGTCGCCTGACAAAAGTCTACGGCGGAGTGAAGGCGATAGACAATGTGTCGTTTCGCATAGGCAAGGGCGAAGTGGTGGGATTTCTCGGGCCAAACGGCGCGGGCAAGAGCACTACAATGCGCATCATATCGGGGCTTATGCCGGCAACTTCCGGAAGCGTAAGCATATGCGGGGAAAGCGTGGCGATAAACCCCGACGCGGCGCGAAGGCATATCGGCTTTATGCCGGAAAACAATCCGCTTCCGGAAGATCTCAGAGTGCGCGAATACCTCACTTTCCGCGCCGGGATAAAAGGAGTTCCACGCTCTGAAATCAGGGCGAGGGTAGATGAATCCATGGATATCTGCCAGCTGCTGCGCAAGGCTTCAAACAAAATAATCGGAAACTTATCGAAAGGCTTCCGCCAGAGGGTTGGGATTGCAGACGCAATATTGTCGCGCCCAGAGGTGATAATCATGGACGAGCCCACCATAGGTTTGGACCCGCACCAAATTCTCGCAATACGCGCCCTCATAAATTCGCTGCGCGGGAAGATGAGCGTAATAATAAGCAGCCACATACTTCCGGAAATAGAGCTGATGTGCGACAGGGTTATGATTATAAACCAAGGCACGATAGTCGCCAGCGGATCGTCCGAGAGTTTGCGAAAGGAGTTTATATCCCGCGAAAAGTACGGTATTTCTCTAAGGGCGGATCCCTCAAAGATGCGTGAAATGCTGGGGCGCATATGCAGTGGGGTGGAGATAGTTTCCGAATCCAAGCCTGATTCTGCCGGATACTACGACTACATACTGTCGACCGACGAAAATTCGGATTTGGGTTGCACTCTAATCAGGGAGTTTTCCAAGGATTCCGCATTTGGGTTGAGGGAGGTTTACCACAAGAAGCCGAGCCTCGAAGAAATATTCATGGCGGCAACGCGCCGCAGTTGGGAGCAGACTTCCGAACTTCCCGATACCGTCGATAAGAATAGGATAAGAAAATGAGGAAATTCGGTTATCTTTTCAATCAACAGCTAAAGCAGATGTTCATATCGCCGTCTACATACATAGCGGCGTTTCTATTCCTGACATTCATGGGGGTGATGTACCTTTACTCCCTGATAGAGGTTAGCCGCGGCACAATCGGGCGGTCCCCGACCGAGATTTTTCTATCCGCCTTTTGGATACCTGTGCTGTTTATGGTTCCGCTTCTTACGATGCGCAGCCTCTCGGAAGAGCGCAGAATGGGGACTCTCGGGACGATGATGACAACCCCTGTGACGGCGTTTGAAATAGTGCTGTCGAAATTTTTGGCGGCGTACTTCTTCTACGCTCTTCTCTGGGCGGCGACGCTCGTATTCCCGCTGACGACGAGCCTTTACCTGCCGCAGGCTTCTGCCGACTCGCGGCTGCTGTTTTCCGAGCAGGCTGTGACCGGATATATTTTCATACTCATAAGCGGGGCTATGTACGTTTCCATAGGCATATTTGCAAGCTCCCTTACGCGGACTACTTTTGTGGCTGGAATGTTGTCGTTTGGAATGCTGTTTTTAGCAATTGTCGGGGCGGGTTTGGTTTCCAAGTTCCCGGCAGAGTCCACGGGCGCGCTCTCGTGGCTGGGGCCTGCGGTGTCGTATGTGGACACGTTTAAGCATCTTGACGAATTTACAGGGGCCTTGCTTGATACGCGCCCGTTCTTTTTCTATTTGAGCACTGCCGCGGTTTTTGTGGCGTTCACATCGCTGATTACGGAGTCAAAAAACGCATGAGCAAAAATATCAGCAGATTCGACGACTTTAAATATACTACGCGTATCCGCGCCCTGAACTTGTTTGCGCAGATATTTCTGGGTACGCTGCTTTTTGTTGGGCTTAATTTTTTGGCGGCGCGCCACTACGCAAACTTTGACTTTTCAAAAAACGGCGCACACTCGCTTTCTCCCGAAAGCGTGGCGTACGTTGAGAATCTAAAAGCGCCGGTTGAGATATTCGCGGTGTTCGGCTCGAAGTCGGCGGAGGATCCTGAAATAAGGCTTGCGCGGAGGGATTTGAGGTCGCTGTTTTCGCAGTACGAATACATATCGGGGAAGACCGCGCCTGTGAAGTACAGCTTTGTTCAGGCCCACATAGAAAACTCGCGCGCGGAGGAGCTTGCGCGAAGGTTCGGAAATGACATTGAGGATATGGTAATAGTCGCGTGCGGGCAGAAATTCAAAAAGATTCCGTTTACCGACTTTTATGCGGTGGAGGAAGGCAAGCCCCCGAAATTTGACGGCGAGAGGCTCGTGACTTCCGCAATTTTAAATGTCTCAAAGGGTGGTCAGCAAAAGATATATTTTCTCAAAGGACACGGGGAAATGAGCGTGAAAAACGCGTCTTCCACTTACGGACTATCCGAATTTGCCGCAGCTCTTAAATCGCGCAATTATGCGGTCGAAGAGCTTGACCTGAACGAAGCAAAGCAAGTTCCGCAAGACGCGGGGCTCGTCGTGATAGCTGGCGCACAGGCGGCTTTCCTGCCGCGCGAGATAGACGAGCTGCGCAAATACCTGATGAAATCGAACGGAAGAGTGCTGATACTTCTATCTCTCGGGCCGCTCGGGGGGCTTGAAGACATACTCTTTGAGTGGGGGCTTATGAGCGACGACAAGCTCGTCCTCGATACTAGCGGAGACTATGAGAGTTCCGCGGGGGATTTGATCGCAAGGAGCTTCCCCAAGACGCCGCACCCGATTGCAAAATACCTTGTGGACATAGATATGCCAGTCCAGTTCGGATCAGTGCGCCCCGTGCGCCCCGATATGGGCGCCCCGCTCGACGACTCGCTGAAAGTGGATCCCATAATTTTGAGCAGCCCAACAAGCTGGGCGGAAACATCGTACCGCCGGGCAGGAATGCAGCGCTACGACGACTCTGTCGACTTGCCTGGGCCGCTTCCGCTTGCAATGGCGGCTTCGCGCGTTGGCGGCGACGAGCTCGGGCTTACAATTCCCGGAGGGAGGCTCGTTGTTTACGGAGACGAAAATTTTGCGGCAAACCGCTGGTTTAACAGGCTAGGAAACGCGAAGCTTGCAGTAAACACTGTAAATTGGATGTTCGACGAAAACTCGATGCTCAATATCCCTGCGCGGCAGCTTGAATCGTTCTCGCTTACGTTATCGCTCAACGAGATTGCGGGGCTTGGGTGGCGCTTTATGATACTGCCGGCGGTGGTGTTAGTTATGTCGCTGTTCGTGTGGCTGGCAAGGAGGAACTGATAATTATGAGGTTTAGATTTACAATTTTTCTGTTGGTTGCAAACCTTGCGCTCTTTGCGGCGATTTGGGGCTTGGAGAGGGAAAAATCTTCCGATTCGGCAGAGCGCCGCGATATGGCGCCGATTACCTTGCTTGAAATCGAGGGCAAGTCGGTCGAAAAGCCGCGCATATTAAAACTCGAAAACAACAGGTGGCGCATAGTATCCCCTATAGAGTGGCCCGCCAATCTCTTTGCTGTAAACCGCATAATAAACCAGCTTGAATTTCTCGAAAAAGAGACGGGATTCTCCGTCGAAGAGGCTCTCAAACGCGGGCACGGACTTGCCGAGTACGGGCTCGACGACCCGGCTTACGTTTTCAAGTATGGGAATGGCGAAAAGATGTACACATTGAAAGTCGGCAAAGGCGCGCCGATAGGCAACCGCATATACCTATTGGACTCGTTTTCCGACAGGGTTGTGGTTGTCGACAAGGAGTTTGTTGACGGGCTTGTTGTGGATATGGAACGCCTGCGGAACCAGTCGGTTTTCGACATACCGCGGTTTGAAGTTTCCGCATTTTCGGTGCGTTTGCCGATAGTGGTGTCTCCTGCCGATCCGCGGACAAACTTTTTAAGAATAGGCGTAGTTAGCGACGCCGGCAAATGGAAGATTGAAACGCCGATAGCCGCCGCGGCAGACCCGAGGGAAGTTGACGCGTTTCTCGACGAGATATGCCGAATATGCGCGCTGGGTTTCCCGCAGAATGTGACTTTGTCGGAGGCGGGGTTTGACGGCGGCACGCTGCCTGCGAGCATAACGCTGCAAGGCACAAACAGGAGGCAGGTCCTGTTGATTGGCTCCAAAACCAAGGACGGCTCGCAGGTGTATGCGCGCCTCGAAGACAATCCAACCTTGTTTACGCTCGATGCGACATTTTTAAAAAGCCTTGAAAATCTCCAAACAACTCTACGCGACAAATCGTTTTTCAGGTTTGACGCTGACCGCGCGACGGCGCTTGAAATATCGAGAGGAGGAAAAACTGTGTCTTTGCACAAGCTTGCGGGCGGATTGTGGGACGTGGTTGGAAGCGATGCCGACGGGAAGAAAGTCGGCATGAGCGCGGACTTGGCTGCGGTAAGCGACGTATTAAACAAGCTCTCCAAAGTAAAGGCGCGAAGCTTTATAAGCGACTCCGCCACCGACGTTTCAAAATACGGCATCGGCCCGAATTCCCTAAGAATATCGGTAAAGCGCGACGACGGCGCGATGGACACCATTCAAATAGGAGCCGAGTACGACAATGCTGGAGAGCCCTTGATGTATGCCAAGACCGGTTCAGGAAGCGCTGTTTACGGCATAAGCAAGGAGCTTGCGGAGGCCGCGAGCACTGACATTTTGAAATACCGCTCGAAAGTATTGTGGACTCTTCCTGAAAAGGCGTCTGTGGCGTCCATCAAAATAGTGAGAGTATCGGATTCGTCTACAATTTTTGAAATTGGCGCAACGGCTGGCCGCGGGTTTGCAGAGTCGGTCAAAGCATTGCCTTCGCGCGAGGCGGCGGCAGTTGGCGAAATCGCGTCTTGTGCAAAGATGTTTACAGTGTCGAGGTATTTGCCGTTAAAATTTTCCCAGGAAGGTGTGGAAGTTGATGGAAAGAAGTACGCGTGGGCGTATTCTGTCACAGTGGCTGTCGACCTTCCCGGAGCTGGAACCACTGCTCTAAAAACCCGAGAAATACTCCTGACGGAGCGCGTCGGGGGCACGACCCAATACGGCGGAATAAAAGCCGACGACGCAGTGTTTGTTCCCAGCCAGGGTCTTATTGATGCGGTTTTTGAAATAATATCCAACGCTTCAGAGCCTGCTGAGCTGAAAAAAACTCCACCGCTCCCCCCGACAAAATAGCCTTGGAAAAACAGCAAAAAGACATGTCTTTTAGGACGCATGCGCTTAATGCGTTTTGGAGGGCGCTGTATCCGCTAAATTTTCTTTTAATACTAATATTTTGCGTTCAGGCAGTTTTTTTTTACGCTCTCAATAGGAGGGAATTTCCGCTTCCGGAATTTGTCAATGAAGCCGTAGTCCGTGCCGCGTCGAAATATGGATTCGATTTGCGCTATTCTTCCGCGAGCATTTCTGTCGACGGGAGAATTAAAATAAACGATGTGACCCTGCGCGCAGAGGGGACGCCTTCGGCGTTTTTTTCCGCCGAAAAAATAGACCTTTCCCTATGGCTTACGCGCCTCTTTAACGGCGAGACCGTGCCGAGAAACATACGAGTTTACAACGGTTCTCTCGGCGACACTATACGCGGCGTGGACGAGGCTGTGGTTTCGCATTTGTATTTGAGCGTTTCAAAGTCCGGGCAGTGGTGGAGCGTGGATTCGTCGCATTTTAAAATAGGCAAGCTTACGGCTTATGCGACTGTCGATATTTCCGAAAAATTTTCAGTCGCAGAGTTTTTTGAAAAAAGCGGGCTCGACCTGCCTGAGTCGAAAGGCAAGGCACAGCCTTTACCGTCGAGGATAAATGCCGCGTTTGCCGCACTCGAAAAGTATTTATGCTATCTGGACATTTTTGAGTCTCCCGTTTGCTCGGCGCGGATTTTTTTGTCAGACGCGGAATCGAGCAGGGGAAGGATCAGATTTTATTCCGGAGAGGCGGTGTTTCCAATAAAAAACCTTGAAGCGCGCGTGGAAAACCTGAGGTTTGGAATAAGGTACGACGGCGGAAAAATATCGGACGGCTTATTTTTCGGTGCGCGCGCTGAACGGTTCTTTTGCGAGGGAATGCCGCACTGCAGAAATCTCTCGACATCTGCAAACCTTTATGGGGCGGGAGAATCCATAGTGCTCTCAAATGTGGGGGTGTCTGTGGGAAATATGGAGTACGAGGGGCTCAAAATCGACAATGTTTCGCTAAAAAAAGACTATCTCGACGCTGAGACGCTTGGCGAAGACTGGTACGCTTTTGCGGCCTTCGACGACTACCGATTTGGGGCGAGATTTTCGCTCGACAAGTTTATGAAACTTTCCGCGGAATTTTCCGGCTCTCTCGATCCTAAAATATTTACGGGGCATAAGTTCTTTTCCGACATTCCGGAATTGAAAAAATTTTCGTTCGACAGGGGCATTTCTCTAAAAGGGAATTTGAATTGCGACTTTGTCGAAAAAAATCTCGATGCAAGCATAGATTTTGAGGCCTCGGACTGTGTGATAATGGATATTCCCGTAAGGCGCGCCGCAGGGAAAGTAGAATACGATTCGTCGACGGGAATAATAGACGCGTCAAAACTTGAAGTGCAGACGCGCGAAGGTTGGAAGGCTTCCGGAAGATTTGTCCAAAACATAAGGGATTTGGTATATAAAATATATGTGGACGGATCTGTGCGGCCCATGGCAATATCGCATTTTATGGCGCCTTGGTGGAGTAGGGTGTTTAAGTCTTTTGAATTTGCGGACGGGAGATTCCCGGAGGCAGATTTCTATGTCGAGGGAAAGTGGGGGAGCCCCGACTTTATATGGTGCTACGGGAGCGCGAAGGGTATGGATGCCCTGTATAACGGCTCTAAGTTCGACGAATTTTCTTTAAACGTATGGGTAAACCCATCGAGAATTTCTTTGTACGACATACGCCTTAGATGTCAGAACCGCAATGCGCACGGTAATGTGCAATGGTTATACGGTGCGAAAGGGCTAACGAGATTTGACCGCCAGACACTCTTTATAGTGTCGGGATTGTCGCCTGCCGAGCTTGTATCTCTCGGAGGAAAGGACGTATCCGATATTTTTGAAGTTGTGAAGTTTTCTGAGCCGCCGGAAATTACCGTGAGCGGGCTTATGCGCAATCCGGCAAATAATCCGGACAATTTGCCGGACATATTCAATGTGTCCGGTTTTGCGCCCAAGCAGACGAGAATTGAAACGGCAGTTTTGCAAAATCTGAGGTTTTCGGCTAAGAGCGACAAGATTCTCACAAGTGTCGACGAAGCCTCCTTTGGATTTTGCGGAGGGCACGCCGACGGGAAAATTACGCTTGAAAAAAAAGATGGAAAGATGCTTTTCGACGCCTCTGCAAAGGCGTCAAAAATGAACCAGGCCGAGTTTACGAAATTTTTGATAACGCTCGATCCGTCGAAAGATTTGGAGGATTCCGAGGAACCTTCCGGGCAGGTAGGCGCGGCGGTGAAGGGTACCGGCGAAAACTTGCAGGCAGCTGATACCAGAACGGGAAAATCAGGCGTAACAAACTCTAAAAAAGAGGGCGCGGAAAGGCGCGAAAAGGGATTTCTCGACGGCGGCGAGAGCGGATTGGTGGATATGACTTTGAGCTTAAAGGGAGATGTCGCCGATATTGCCCATTCTGTCGGGAGCGGGCATGCGACTCTTAAAAATCCGGACCTCATGAAGCTAAATATGTTCGGAGTGCTATCGAGGGCGTTTGCGGCACTGAGGCTTCCGCTTGGAACATTCGAGATAACTTACGCAAACAGCGCAGTGAGAATACACGGCGGAGTGGTTGAATTCCCCGACCTTGAAATGGGCGGAGACGCAATGCGCATAAAAGGCGCGGCCTCATACGACTTCGTAAACGACGATATAGATGCGGCTATGGTCATGTATCCGTTTGACGGTGCAAAGGGCATGATTATGACGGGAATTGCAACCCTCGTAAGCCCGATTTCAAGTGTCATTCAAGTGACTGTCGACGGAAAAATTTCCGACCCGTCTGTCGGAATGCAGGTAAAGCCGCTCAACCTTATTCAGAGCGGGGACAAGATTCTCGAAAACATAAGAGAATCCCTGTGATGGAAATTGGCCTGTGCAGTTCAATCCCGACTTTTGATTTTAAGTCGCGCACAAGCTTGCTATATGCATTACGCCCGCTCTTGAAGGCAAATTCGCCGACGCAAAATGTTGTGCCAAGCACCTATTTAGCGAATCTCAAAGCCGAGTATTTGCTTGTAATCGGCGGCAGGCGCGCTACTGTGGCTTTCTATGAATAACGGAGAAAAATTGAAGTGCGGGGTTGTCGGCGTAGGGTACCTCGGGCAGCACCATGCCCGCATATATTCCGAACTTGAAACAACCGAGCTCGTCGGCGTATGCGACGCCAATGTGGACAGAGCCAGGGAAATAGCCGATAAATTCGGCTGCAAGGTATTTAATTCCGTAGCCGAACTTGGAGAGGCTTGCCACGCTGTGAGCGTCGTAGTCCCGACCGACAGGCATACGGAGGTCGCTATGCAGCTTTTCGACAAAAATTGCGATCTGCTAATCGAAAAGCCGATATGCACTTCAATTGCCGACGCAGAAAAAATCGTCGAGATTGCAAAGCGCAAAAAGCTAATAGTTCAGGTGGGGCATATAGAGCACTTCAATCCCGTCATGAAATTTATGGAGGAGCGTGTCCACAGCCCGAAATTTATTACCGCGGACAGGCTTGCTCCGTTTAATCCGCGCGGCACGGAAGTCGGGGTTGTGCTGGATCTCATGATACACGACATAGGAGTCGTATTGAAGCTCGCAAATTCCCACGTATCGCGCATTGAGGCGGTTGGGGTAGGCGTATTGAGCCGCAATGAGGACATCGCAAATGCGAGGATAGCATTTGAAAACGGGTGTGTGGCAAACCTGAATGTAAGCCGCGTAAGCCTTAAAAAACTCCGCGACATCAGAATCTTCCAAGAGGGCATGTATATGTCGCTCGACTTTTTAAACCAGAAGGGGCATGTAATTCGCGTCAAGGACCGCACAGAGATTATACCCGAGGAGGTCCCGATTGAAAAGAGCGAGCCGCTGAAGATAGAGCTTGCGAGCTTTGCGGATTGCGTGATAAACAAGCGCCGCCCGAAAGTCGACGCAGTTCTCGGCATGAGCGCGCTTGAAGTGGCGCTTGAAATCACCCGCCAGATAAAGGCTCTCCAAAAGTAGTTTCCCGTCTGACCGGAAAGCCCCGTATGAACCCAGACGTGCTAAAAATGCGCTCCTTCCGTTTTGCGGCTCCCGCCGAGGGAAGGTGCGACTTGCTTGTAATCGCCGGCGAACATTCGGGCGACGAGCAGTCGGCGCGCATGGTCTCTGACGCCTTAAAACTCAATCCCAACCTCAAAATATGCGCGTTCGGGGGCGAAAAGCTGTCCGAGTGCGGGGCGCAGCTTCTCTTCGACATGACGAGTTTTTCTGTGGTGGGCCTTGTTGAGGTATTGAAGAACTACGGTTTTTTTAAAAAGCTTTCAGAGGCTGTGGTGGATTGGATTGGAAAATACCGCCCAAAGGCGGTTTGTTTTGTCGATTATCCGGGGTTCAACCTCCACATAGCGTCCATATTGAAGCAGCGCGGAATAAGCCAAAAGGGTGGGGGAAGCGTGAAGCTTTTATATTACATAAGCCCGCAAATATGGGCTTGGAAAGCATCGCGCAGATTTAAAATGGCGGAATTGTTGGATTCGCTCGCTGTCATTTTCCCTTTCGAAACTAAATGCTACGCCGATACGAATCTCGACACGCATTTTGTCGGGCATCCGTTTCTGTCGGACTCATACCAGCCGCCGGTAGTGTACGATCCTGCCGGAGAAATACTTCTTTTGTCCGGGAGCAGGGAGATTGCAGTTTCGAGAATTTTTCCCCTAATGTGCGGGGCTCTTGAAAAAATTGACGGGGCGAAAGCCGTTGCAATCTATCCTACTGAAAGAATAAAAAATATTTTGGAGAAGGAGATTTCCCGCAGGCCTATTCTAAAAGACAGAGTTCGCATAGTTCCCAACGGCGGCTCTTCCGCGCTTGCCGCCAAGGCGGTAATGATGAGTTCCGGGACAATGTCGCTTGCGTGTTCCCTGCAAGGAATTCCCGGGGCGATAGTTTACAAGGCCAATCCTTTTACATATTTTGTTGGCAGGGCTTTGGTAAAAATAAAATATCTGAGCATTGCCAATATATTGCTCGACAAGCCTGCATGGCGGGAGTTTATCCAGTTTGACGCCTCCGCCGCGCCTTTGGCTGAATATATGCAAGATTGCCTAAAACCTTCCGCGCGAAAAAATTTCGCGGAGTATGCAAAAACCCTGAAGGGATTGCTGCATTCTCCTCCGAGTCTTTCAGCTGCCCAATGGCTTTGCTTGAAGGGCGGTTTTTAAAGGATATTTCACATACAATTAGGTGTGGGCGGAGAATTTTTTTTATGCATGCTCCGCCAAAAAGCTATGTTGCATAATTTGAGGCGCGTTTATCGCAATAACAATTTTTATGAATGCCTGCAATTTTATGCGCGCGGCTATTTTCCCCTCTTGCCTTTGGGCTAACAAGCTTGCGTCGTGCGGGGACTTTCTGATTTAGATAAAAAAAACCGCCTTCTATTAAAGGCGGTTAAAAAATCTAACTGTGCGGGAAGTACACCCTATAATAAACAATAAAATTATTCTTCGTCGAATTTGCGGTTGAATAGGTCTTCTATTTCGTCGAGCATTATTTGTGAGTCGTCGCCCTGTGCGATGAATTTAAGCTCCGACCCTTTGCCTGCCGCAAGCATCATTAGGCTCATTATGCTCTTGCCGTTGACTTCCTCCCCGTCTTTCTCAACCCATAGCTCAGTAGACGGATATTTATTGGAAATGCGCACAATCATAGCTGCGGGACGGGCGTGTATGCCCATCTTGTTCTGGACTGATAAGACTCTGACTGTTTCGATTTCCGGCATGGTATCGCCTCGCTGTTAAAATGATTAAAAAAAAGCATTTTGTGCGCTTGTCGCTATCCGTCAAGGATTTTTTTACGGGGAATTTTCAAGCTAAAAATGAATCCCGCCAAAATTCGGCGGATTGGCGGAGGAAATTCCAAATAATATAGAAAACCTTCGCCCGTATTTCCCAGACGATGCAACTGCATTTGCCTTTTTGTATTATGACACAAAAAAACCGCGCCCGTTCAAAATTTCCAGACGCGGTTTTTTTTTAAACTTATTAGAATGATATGCCCGCCTGAATAGAGACAACTTGCGCGTGGCCCGTATATTTGCCGATAGTTTGATACGCGCCATTTGAAGTGGTATGGTCTATTCCAGAATCGTTGTAGAAAAATATGTACATGTAGGATATATTAAATGTCATATTCTTATATGAATAACCCAATCCTCCGGCGAGCCAAGCCCTGTCGGCGCAGGGGATTCTCGCGGTTCTGTTTTTGGGGCCAACTACCGGAGATTCGTCCCAAGTGGCGCCTATTCTCAAAACGAGGTTTTCGTCAAATTCCGGATAATAATGCAAACCGAATGAAATGCGGGATACATTTTTCCAATTTTCATGGACGGCTTCGCCGCCTACGGTTTGGCCGGTGTCGGAATTTTTGATGTCCAGCTCATTAAAGGAATTCCAGCAAGTGAAGGAGTAGTCCGCCATCACGGCAAATCTGTCGAGCGCACCCCATAGGCGCTGGTATATGCCTACGTTGAAAGTTTGGGGCAGGACGATATTTGTGTCTATGGGGTTCATTATGATGTCTGTCATACCCATTTCGAGATGCTGGTTGCCCTTGATATCTTGCGATACCTCGCTGCGCCAGTTGAAGCCGATTCGTCCACCCTCGTCGTATTTTATTGTAAACCCGACATTGCCTCCCACTCCCCAGCTTTGTCCGCGGAGGCTTACGGTAGCGTCCCTTCCGGGCGCGATGGGAGTCGCCTGCGTGAGCTCTGCGTGCAGATATTGGAGGGAGACTCCGCCGCCAATTGTAAGCCAGTCTGTCACCTTGTAAGCAACGCTCGGGTTTATATCGACGGTAACGAGGTCGCTGTTGAGGGCTTGATAGCGTCCAACCCAGTCGTTTTCGTAATCTGTTTCAAGCCCGTAGGGAGATGTGACCGCAAATGTTCCAAGGAGGTTCTCGGTGAATTGGTGCACGAGGTAAAAGTTTGGAACGTACGAAGTGACGCCGGCATTTCCGCCGTCTGAGCCGGATACTTCCTGCCCCATTGCGTATCCCTTCCCGCTAAAAGAGAACGACGGAACAACAAAATTCATTCCGCTGTCCATCACAGTGTCGCCCGGCCTCAAATCCATCGTGGATGAGGCGGAGGGATTCCAGAACGCGGACGATGCGTCCGCATTCGCGTTTACAGTTGAACCGGCGAGTGCCGTGCCGAGATTTGATGCGCCTTGTTCCAAAACCTGGAAACCTGCACCAAAAGTCGCGCATGCGCCAAACAGTGCGCACAATGCGTAAGCTTTCTTTATCATGGCAATAATATGATTGTTAAAAATGTTCCTATAAAAAAAGAAACACAAGCGGGCATTATGGAATTAGAGTTTGATTTGTGAAGCATAAAATTGCGGAAAAGAATTTTTTTCATCTTTCGCATATTATATATTTCTGCATTTGCTGCTGCGGCTGTTAAAACGGCCAAACATAGGTTTTCGTGCGCATGGTCAGTTGCAATTGCGCGCGGCAATACAAGAAAAAGGATAATAGTAGTTTAACCGCAACTTAACGCAGCTTTAAAAAAAGCTTTACAAAAATATCGAATGAGTTTCTACTTTAACATAATTCCAAATTTCGAGACTAACATCCAACAAGAGACGACATGTCAGATATCGAACAAAGAGTTAAAGAGATAATCGTAAACCAGCTCAATGTAAACGAAGAGCAAATCACCCCCGAGGCCAGCTTTATAGACGACCTCGGTGCCGATTCGCTTGACACCGTTGAGCTCATTATGGCTTTCGAAGAGGAGTTTAAGGACCAGATGGGCGGAGAGGAGATCCCCGAATCTGACGCTGAACAGCTCACGACAGTCGGCAAGGTTATCGATTATATAAAATCGAAGTCCAAGGCCTAATAACGACCGGCGACTTTTTCCGACGGCCCGCCGTGTTTCGACATCGTGCGGGTTGTTTTTTTGATAAAAATACCATACAGATGCACGCCGCCAATTCCGAAGGTGTACGCGCAAATTACGGCGATATGTTGCCAAGCGCCTCGTCGATGACGGAGCGGTTGATAGCAGATTGTAAGGCATATGATTTTTGTGCGCAATCCAACGGTATTTGCATTTGGCGCATTTAAAGAAAAGTTCTTCAAAGGCGCATGCGGCGAAGATTAAAACATACAATCAGGACAACATCATGCCAAAACAACGCATTGTAATTACTGGATTAGGCGTAATATCGCCTTTCGGAGACGGAATAACTCCGTTTTGGGACGCCGTTTCAACGGGCAAAAACGGCATTGGCCCCGTGACCTTGTTTGACGCCACAGAGCTTAACTGCCGCGTGGCCGCCGAGTGCAAGGATTTTGATGCCTCAAAATATATGGACCCCAAAGAGGCAAAACGCAGCGACCGCTATACTCACTTTGCTGTCGCCGCCGCAAAACTCGCTCTAAAAGACGCCAACATCAAGGAGGGCGACGTCGACCCCGAAAGATTCGGAGTGTTAATCGGCTCGGGCGTAGGCGGAATGGACACAATAGAAAAACAGTCGCGCGCGTTCATAGAGCGCGGGCCGAGGCGTGTATCACCGTTTATGATACCAAACCTTCTTGCGAATATGTCCTCAGGGGTTGTAGCGATTGACGTCGGAGCAAAAGGTGTAAATTTCAGCGTAGTAAGCGCGTGCGCTACTGGCACCCATGCGATAGGAGAGGCTTTATTGCATCTGCAAATGGGGCGCGAAGACGTTATTTTGGCCGGAGGCAGCGAAGCGGCAGTCACTCCGTTGAGCTTTGCGGGCTTTTGCGCGATGAAGGCTATGGCCACCAATTTCAACGATGAACCACAACGCGCGTCGCGTCCGTTTGACGCAGACAGATGCGGATTTGTCATGGGCGAAGGCGCGGGAGTGATAGTCTTAGAGCGCTACGACCATGCAGTCGCGCGCGGAGCGAAAATATACTGCGAGATTTCCGGATACGGGGCAACCTGCGATGCCTACCATATCACAAGCCCGGATATTGAAGGGCGCGGATTGGCACAATGCTTGCGCCGCACAATGGAGGACGCCGGCGTTAAGCCTGAGGAAGTCGACTACATCAACGCCCATGGAACATCAACGCCGTACAACGATAAATTTGAAACTGCGGCAATAAGAAAAGTTTTTGGAGCGGCGGCTGATAAGCTTATGGTAAGCTCTACAAAGAGCATGACTGGGCATATGTTGGGCGCGGCGGGCGCGATAGAAGCTGCGGTGTGCGCAAAAACTATCGAAACGGGAATTGTTCCTCCGACTATAAATTACGAGCATAAGGATCCGGATTGCGATTTGGATTATGTGCCTAATGTGGCGAGGAAGGCGGATGTGAACGTGGCGATTAGCACCAACCTCGGTTTCGGCGGCCACAACGGAGCTTTACTATTCCGCAAGTTCAAAACCGCTTAAAAAACGCGTGAAAACGGGGGTGAGGCTCCGTTAGAAGAGGCGTCAAGACCGCTTACGTATGTCAATACGCTGCGCGCCCTTGACGCCTTTTTCTATACTCGCCTAACCCCCATTTTGACGCGTTTTTTGTGTGTTGGCATAACGGTAGAGAAATATAAACAATGTAAAATGCTCCGTTAGAAAAGGCGTCAAGACCGCTTACGTATGTCAAATACGCAGCGCGCCCTTGACGCCTTTTTCTATGCTCGCCTAACCCCCATTTTGACGCGTTTTTTTGTGTAATCGCAAATGACGATTAAGTGTTAGATTGTTTATTTGTTCATAGAGCGGGCACACTGTTTTAAGTATTTATAGGTTTTTTAGAAAAAGAAATAAAAACTATAAAAAATTTTTTCTTGTCAGCTATTCAGCCGTAGTATTGCCTAAAAGTTTTTGTAAAAAAACGCGCAGCACATCGTGCCGCGCGCCTTATGTATAAAATAGATAAAGCCTACTTTCTTCTGAGCATTATTGCCATTGCAAGAACAAGAGCGCCAAGTAAGGCAGATATTTCCGCTGGTTCGGGAACTGTGAAAGTCACCGATAGAGCAGTGTCGCCAAATACAGCCTCCCATTCAAAACCGTTTGTATTTCCTTCAAAAACGGTTCCTTCCATGGTGCTGCCTGTTTCGTATGTTATTACGTCGGACAACGTAAATTCCCCGCCATTGGCATTTATGAATTCCTTCATAGAATAGCCGTCGAATACAAATTCAAGCGCTATGCCATTTATATTACCAGTCTTATTAAATTTCCCTTCAAATGCTATCTTATCGTATGCGTCTTCGCCTTCAATATCGATAACGATTTTGCCGGCATACCATTCGCCGGAATCGAACGTCACTGTGCCTGCGTTTCCGCTGTCGCTTGATGTAGCGCTGAATATTGCGTCGCGCCCTGACATCGATAGGTACGCGCCTTTCATGCCTTCATACATTCCAATATCGAGGCGTCCCGTATCTACTATTACATATCCGAGATTGGCGTCGGTGGCGTCAAGAACTCCTTTTCTATATCTTATGATTTGGTAGCCGTTCTTTGCGTCGGTAGCGCGCATTGTGATGTCCAATGCCGCCGGCTGGTCGACGTATCCGAGCGTTGTGACAGCTTCCTGTTTTGAGGCGTTTGTAAGGGTAAGGGTAGTAGGAGCTTTCATATTGTTTAACCTCATAATGGAAGTTGGTCCGCCGATAGTATTCATGCCTCCCACAGATATTGTCCCGTTTGAGCTGCTTGCGTTGCCGATTGTCCAGACTAAATCTGCAATATTTGCAACCCCCTCCACTGTGAAAGTATTTACATCCGTATTTAGGCGGATTCGCGCATCTTGTTGGCGCGATATGGTATTGAGGTTGCCCTTTACGGTAAATGAGCTTACATAGCTTACGGACGGATCGTTCATAATATTTATTCCAATGTATCCGCCGCTTTTATTTCTATTGTAATCAATATTAAAGTCTCCGCCGATGTTGAATTGATTGCTTCCGTACATTCTTATTGTCTGGGCGACTTCCCCTGCGGCATAAGGGTTCATTACAACATTAAGGTTAAAGTCTTCCGCGAGGTTGATTATCCCGCCGTTGGCGAATGATACAAGATAGTTGTTGCTCGAGGAGCTCGAAGCAATGTTGTAGGTTAGGGAGTTTAACGTTAGCGTATCTGTGCCCCGAATAGTTGCGCAAGCGCCATTTTCGGCATTGAATATGCCGTTATAGTTGTTCCCGAGAGTTCCGGTAAACTGCTGTGTTCTTCCTTCATCAATATACCAGTTGTTGCTTTGGTTTAAGTAGCGGGTCGGTTCTGTTGTGCTTTTGCTCTCATTAAAATATATGTTTTCCGCTGCGTAGATACAGCAGTTGGCTAATATGAATCCGCATAACACAGTTGTTCTTAAAATTGAGCTTTTCATGATATTTCCTCTTTTTGAATTATAAATGATTAAATTCGAGGACGAATAAAGCCTATTTTAGATTTTCGCTTCTTCGCTTGCGCAGATATGAAAAAATTTTAAGCGCCCGCGGAATATATTTTATTGGAGGATAAAATACATACGCTAAAAATATTATCGCAAAACTGCACTCTCTAAGCCATATTATTAGTATTATACAAATTATGAGGGCTACGAATGAGCGGAATCTCATGCTGGTAGTCCAATTAATATGCTTGAAGGACGGATAGGGAAAATTGCTTATCATAAGCCATGCAATTAACAGCATTAGCGGAATTAAAAGCGGCGTAAACGTCTGCAAATCAAAACTCAGTATGGTTAAAGCTATGGAAGCGACAGCCCCGGCGGCGGCGGGCGCAGGCAGACCGCTAAAATCGCCTTTCTCGTATTTTTCGTGCCCGTTTATGTATGGGTTTGTCAGAACGTTGAACCGCGCAAGCCTTATTGCCGCACACAACATAAATATAAACCCGATTAGCCAGCCGGTGTTCCTTAGTAGGCGCGCCCATGTTTCAGACAGAATGTCGGAGGGCTGTAAAATGAGAAAATACATCAGAAGGCATGGCGCAATCCCGAAGGATACGCTGTCGGCAAGCGAATCGAATTCTTTCCCAAAAAGCGAAGTCTTGCCGCTTGCACGCGCGACCCGCCCGTCAAGGGCGTCGCACATAAACGACGCCAGTATGCAGATTATCGCAAGCACATAATATCCTGTGCTTGGAGCGTCTGCGCCGGCGGTGTAGTTTGGCGTTATTAGAGCCGCAATGTGGTCGATTGTTCTGTCGGTTGAGGCGGCGTTGAATTTTCCCTGTATGCACAAGATTATCGAGAGGAATCCGAAAAATAGATTTCCCGCGGTAAAGCTGTTGGGCAAAATATATATTTTGCTTGCTTGGTGTACATTTTCCCAAAGGGACTGTTCGGACTTTTGATTGTCGCTCATTTTTTAAGGGATTCGAGGTATTTCCAGAAGTTGTCCTCCTGCTCAAACATAGTTTCTTCTTTGAATGGCAGCTTGAATCTAAATACGAAGTCGGCGATTGTGCTTCGGTGCAGAATGTAATGGGCGTGAAGGGTTTGAGTTTCTTCAATTAGTTCAAAATATATGCGGTAGTCGCCGGTGCGCAGGCGGTAATAGACTTTGCCTTCGCGGTGTATTCTCCCGATATCTTTCAATCCGCCCTCCAGCTGCTCCGAGGTCAAGGAGCCGAATGCGTCGATAATTTCGAGCTGGGCAAGCTTTCCGAGCTTATTGAGTTCGGACATTGCCTGTTTGCTGAAAGTCACCTGGTACATTTTTTCCTTTTTTTGTTTATTTTTTGGGATACGCTAAACGCAAAAAAAAAATCTTCAAACAAAAATGAGATGAAACTTTTTATGAAAATTTGCGTTTTTCATATGGCAAAGGAAGTTAAGAATATGAAAAAGACGATGCTTATAATGGTTGCAGCGCTTGCGGGGGCGGCTTTGTTCGCGCAGGAGGCGAGAGGCTTGAAAGGCAGGCCAGGTGGAGGTGCCGCCAAGTCCGACATGCCGGGGTTGGATCTGAAAACTCGGATTCAGCTTATGAAGCAGTTTGATAAGGACGGCGACGGCAGGCTGAACGATGAGGAGCGCGCAGAAGCCATGAAGGCTCTGAAGGATAAAACTGCCGATTTGGAGCAAATGCGCAAGAAGTTTGCTCAAGAGATAATTGCCAAGTTCGACAAAGACGGCGACGGCAAACTCGGTGTGGACGAGCTCATGGAATTTTTGGAAGAACAACGCAGGGTGTTCGATGCCGGAAGACGCAATTTTAGGCGCGGGCGGGACTTCGTACCCCCGAAGGAGATTCTTGCCAAGTTCGACAAGGACGGCGACGGCAAGCTTAGCCGCGAGGAGCGCCGCGCCATGTTTGACGATGCCCGAAAAAAGCGCGAGGCTCTCATAAAGAAGTACGACGCCGACGGCGACGGCAAGCTAAACGATGCCGAAAAAACAAAATTGATTCAGGATCCGGAAGTGCAGGAGATGATGAAGCGCATGATAGGCAATCCTCCTCCGCCGCCTCCTCCTCCCGGCGAGTAGCAGCGGGAGTTTTTTGGGTGTGCGCCATACTTAGATCAGTGAAGCTGCCGGACAGGGAATGGGGCGGCGCCTATTTATAAAAATGAGTTTTTAGAAAGCCCGGATATATACTCCGGGTTTTTTTTGTGTTCCTGCGTGCGAATTTTAACCGCCGCGCAAATTCCAAATAAGGTTGCGATATAGATAAAAATGAATCGTGTGTGGAGGCGGAATTATTGCATCGCTTAATTTGCAGGGCGTGCGGGGATTTTATAATTTTTCGGTTTGGTGAACGCAAGAATTGGAGAATTTTTAGCCTATGCGACGCAGAGATGGGGACAGTACATTCCTGTGCTTTTGCGCCTATATAATGCGGTGGCGGAAGCGCTGCATTCCCGTTTTTTGCGCCTATGCGGGGCGGCGGTGGCAAAAGTGGATTTTGCAAGGAACATTTTTTTGATTTCCGAGGTTAGAGAAGATCAAAGTTAAAAAGCGCCTTGCCGCTATATGCGGCTTGTGAAAAACCATTGCGCGTCCGGGGCGCATCAAATGGCTTTCTGAAAAAAAGAGCAACTGCTCTTTTTTTTCTATTCATGAAAAACGACTGCGACATACATATTAAAAACGCTGTAAAATGGCTGCTTTCAAAACAGTGCGAGGGCGGCTATTGGAATGCTGAGCTTGAGACAAACTGCTGCATGGAGGCCCAATGGCTTATGGCTTCCAAATTTTGCGGCATAAAAAGCGGGCAGGAGGAGTCGATTATAAAATATATAATAAATTCGCAGCGAGAGGACGGCAGTTGGGACGTTTACAAAAACGCCGAAAACGGCGACGTTAACACGACTCTCGAATGTTATTTTGCTCTGAGGATATCGGGGTTCAACAAGAACCTTTCTTTTATGAAATCTGCGCGCCTATGGCTGCTTGAAAACAACTGGATAAACAATATAAGGGTTTTTACAAAATATTGGCTTGCGCTATTCGGCGAATGGGATTGGAAAAAAACTCCGGCCCTAATGCCTGAAATTATATGCTTTCCCAAATGGTTTCCGTTTAACATATACAATTTTTCTTCGTGGGCGCGCGCAACAATTATGCCGCTTGCGGTTGTCGCATCAATGCGCCCGGTAAAAAGGCTTCCAGACGAATTGCGCGCCGACGAGCTTTTTCCAAACGGCCGAATCTATCCAAAAATAGAAACCAGCACTCCTTCAAAATTCTCGCTTTCCGACATATTTTTGCTGACTGACAAAATTATCCATTTTTACAACGAGAAAATGGCGGACACTTCGTTTAGGCGCAAAAGCATGAATTCCGCCATGAATTGGATTCTGAAACACCAAGACGACGACGGCTTCTGGGGCGGTATCCAGCCTCCGTGGATTTACGCGATTATTGCAATGCACATACTTGGATTTTCCCCCAAGCAGAAAAATATGGCGGCCGCAATAAACGCCCTAAACCTCCATTGGACTGAAAAAACCGAAAAAGGTACGCGCGTAAAGGCAACCGAAAGCCCCGTTTGGGACACAATGCTCGCCCTAAACGCACTCCTCGACGCGGGGTTAGGCGCGGACGACGAGGGAATTTTAAAGGCAGTTGATTACCTGCTCGAAAACGAAAACAAGACCTATGGAGATTGGTCGGAAAAATTGGGGCGCAATATCGAGCCTACCGGCTGGTCGTTTCAGCGCGCGAACAAGTTTTATCCGGATATCGACGACACTGCTGTTGCCATGATTGCCCTCAAAAAATTTAGAAAGCTGCTTTCTGATGGCGACGGGCGCGGAAAGCGCGTTGACGGGGCGATAAGGCGCTCGATATCGTGGCTTGCGGCGATGCAGTCTAGAAACGGGGGGTGGGGCGCATTCGATAAAAATAACGACAAGTCTCTCATTACAAAAATTCCTTTCTGCGACTTTGGCGAAGTGCTTGACCCTCCAAGCGTCGATGTCACTGCCCATGTGGTCGAGGCGCTCGTCGCCTGCGGCGTTCCAAAAGACAGCGCGGGCATAAAGGCGGCCGTTAAATTTATTTTGAGCGAGCAGGAAAACGACGGCTCGTGGTTCGGCAGGTGGGGAATAAACTATATCTACGGGACATGGTGCGCGCTTAGCGCCTTGAAGGCCGTCGGCTTCGACTCGTCCTCCCCGGTAGTCAAGAAGGCGTTGGCGTGGCTTGCCGGAATTCAAAACAAAGACGGGGGTTGGGGGGAAAGCGCGTCGACATACATGACGCCCGGGAGCGCGTCAAAATCTACGGCGTCGCAGACGGCTTGGGCGCTGATAGGCTTGATATCGTTCGATTCAGGCTACTCAAAAGAAATAGGCATGGGATTGAAATTTTTAAGGGATACCCAGACAAAGGACGGCACGTGGCTTGAAGAGGAGTACACCGGCACGGGATTCCCAGGGTACGGACTTGGCGCAAAGCTTGATATAAAAAACGGCAAGCCGCTTCCGCAAGGAAAAGAGTTGTCGCGCGGGTTTATGCTAAGGTACGGAAACTATTGCCATTATTTCCCGATGGTCGCGCTTGCCAAAGGAATTGGCGTATAATATCGGCGCAAGTAAAGCAGCGGCATTAAGAGAGGGGGAGGGGCGCAACCTGCGAGACAACGAGAATTTTGCGACGCGCGCGGAATTGCGGCATGAAAGGCGGAATTGCGATACTCTGCGCTTGAAAGCTTCAATTAATGTTGCCGGCGCGCGGAGGTTTTTGCGTCGGCAAGCTCGTAGCTTGCGTCAATCAGCTTGTAAATTTCCCTCGTAGGTACGGAACCGTCGAGGATTACGGTTATCCACCTGCTCTTATTCATATGGTATCCTGGCAGGTACTTTTTTTCTTTGGCGGCAGGCGAAGAAGGGTCGATTCTAAGGTCAAGTATCTCAACTTTCCCGCTGGTGCCGGGAATGAGTTTGTCTTTTCCTACCGTAAGGAGGACTCCGTACCACTTTCCGCTGCTCTTTCTGCGGAAAACTGCGCTGTCGGAATATTTTTCCCACAGAAACTGCGGTTCGTCGCCGTATTTTTTAGATATGTGGGAGATTATTTTCTTCGTCTGCTCGCATTTAAACGCGTTTCTTTCAAAACATTCTTCGGCTATTCCCAATAGTATTTTTTTGTAGGCGTCCCTTATTTTCCCGACAAAATCCCCGACGGCGTTGGGGACGAGATGAAGGGTGTATTCGTCTCCAAATTCTTTTTCGGTGAGTTTTGTTGATACGTCTCCGGCGGCGGATATTTTTACGGAAAGGGCAAACTGTCCGCCGAGAATTTCGTATTCGCGTACAAACGCGCTGCCTTTGCGCTTGAATCCGTGCAATGGCAATGCTTTGGGATTGGGCGTTCTATCCTTAAAAATTTCTTCGGCTATGTAGTCCATAAAAAGATTCGGGGCTGTTCGATTCTCGAACGCCCCGAATGTGTTTAGCGCTTTAAAAGCTTTGAAATTTCCGCGATTTTCGCGCGGCAGTCTTCAAGCTGTTTTTTAGCGCCCTCGATGACCTTCGGCGGAGCCTTTGAAACAAACGCTTCGTTCGCCAAGCGCGCGACTGTCGCCTTCTCGACGCCGGTTAGTTTTTCCAGCTCTTTCTCTAACCTCTTGATGTCCTCAGGGCTTGCGTCGGCGCCGCTTACGTCTATATATACCGTGCCGAGCTCCGTTATCTGTGCGGGGCCGTCAAAAGATTCAACAACGCTTATCTCCGAGGCTCCCACAAGCTTCATGAGGTTTTCAATATTGTCGGATAGGAGTTTTTTAGAGTTGTTGGAGTCGCAGACAATCCTAAGTTTTGAATCCTTGCGGGAAGCCTGTTTTGCCTGCGCTTTTAGCGCGCGCGCCTTTGTCGCAAAATCTCTGAGCTTCTCGACGGATTCCGCCGCGGATTCGTCGAGCAAAAATCCGAGGCTTTCTTCGTCAAACTCGGGCGACTGGTTTTGAATAAAGTCTCCGTCTTTTCCAAAGCCCATGCTGTGCCAAAGCTCCTCCGTAATAAACGGCGTAAATGGGTGCAGCAGCAGCAATGTTTGGCGCAGGCACAAGTCTTGGACGGCGAGAACGGTTTCTTTTGCGGATTCATCCGCCATTCTCGCCTTTGAAACTTCGAGGTACCAGCCGCAGAAGTCGTTCCAGAAAAATGCGTAGATTTCCTGGGTGATGGAGTTGAATTGGTATGCCTGGTAGTCGCGCGCGATATTTTCCGCGCACTTGCGCAAATTTACAAGGATAGAGTGGTCGTTTGCGTCGAGCTTCGCGGGGTTTATGCGCTTTGCAATCGCCTTTATAGACGAGTTGTCCGCCGTCGCCCCCGCCATCTGCCTGAAGCGGCATGCGTTCCAGAGCTTGTTGCAGAAGTTCCTTCCGAGCTCGACTCTTTCTTCGCTGAAAAGAATGTCCTGGCCTTGCGGCGCGCAGTTCATAACCCCGAAGCGCAAGCCGTCTGCGCCGTAGCGGGAAATGATGTCGAGCGGGTCGGGGGAATTGCCGAGGCTCTTGGACATCTTGCGCCCCTGCATGTCGCGGATAATTCCCGTGAAATACACGTTTTTGAACGGAATGCGCGAGCTCATCGTGCCCGGCAGAAATTCCAGCCCCGCCATAATCATTCGCGCGACCCAGAAGAATATGATGTCGGGGCCCGTGACGAGGTCGGTTGTCGGGTAGAATTTATCCATTTGTAGCTCGCGCATTTTTTCTTCGTCGGGCCAGCCCATGGTTGCGAAGGGCCAGAGCCAAGAGCTCGCCCAAGTGTCGAGGGAATCCTCGTCCTGCACCCAGTTTTCGGGATCCGACGGCCCTTCGACCGAAACGTGTACTTCGTCCGGATTGTTGATGTCGGGGTTTTCGACTCCCTTCTTATACCACACGGGAATTCTGTGTCCCCACCAGATTTGGCGCGAGATGCACCAGTCGCGGATATTGTCGAGCCAGTGCGTGTAGGTTTTTTCCCAGCGCTGGGGCCAGAATTTTATGGCTCCCGATTCGACCGCCGCCTTTGCCTCCTTGACTTTCGGATAGCGCATGAACCATTGGTCGGACAGGCGCGGCTCAATCGGAACGTTTCCGCGCTCCGAGTATCCGATGTTGTTTTCGTAGTCCTCCACGGCGACGAGCTGCCCGAGTTCGTCGAGCTTTTTTACGGCAAGCTCGCGCGCCTTGAACCTGTCGAGCCCCTCGAAATCTTTTCCCGCAAGTGCGTTCATTGTGCCGTCGGGATTCATTACGTCGATTACTTCGAGGTTGTGGCGCTGGCCTATTTCAAAGTCGGCGGGGTCATGGGCGGGGGTGACTTTCAATACGCCCGTTCCGAATGTCATATCCACGTATTCGTCGCCGATAATCGGGATTTCCGCGCGCGGGAAGGGGCGGATTGCGTGCTTGCCGATGAGGTGGGCGTAGCGTTCGTCCTTCGGGTTTACAGCGACGGCCGTGTCGCCCATAATAGTTTCCGGGCGGGTTGTGGAAATTTGCAGAAAAACTCCCGGCTGTTCGGCGAGCTCGTACTTCATTTTGTAGAGCTTGCTTTTGCAGTGGGTCATTATGACTTCTTCGTCGGAGAGGGCTGTGAGGTTTACGGGGCACCAGTTTACCATTCGCTTGCCGCGGTAGATGTAGCCTTCTTTAAAGAGCTTTACGAACGCGGTGAGGACGGCTTTTGAGTAGTCGTCGTCGAGAGTGTGGACGAGTCTGTCCCAGTCGCACGAGGCGCCGAGTTTTTTCAGCTGTTCAATGATTATGCCGCCGTGCTTGTCGCGCCACTGTTTGGCGATTTCTATAAATTTTTCGCGGCCGAGTTCCCTTGCGGAGGTTTTCTTTTCCTTGCGCAGATACGCCTCGACTTTTGTCTGCGTTGCGACGCCCGCGTGGTCGGTGCCGGGTATCCATACGGCGTTTTTCCCAAGCTGGCGGGCGCGGCGCACGAGAATGTCCTGAATTGTGTTGTTTAGGACATGGCCCATCGTAAGCACGCCCGTGACGTTCGGCGGGGGGATGACTATTGAAAACGGCTCGGCGTTGGAATCTTTTTTAGCCTTGAAGCAGCCGGATTCCACCCAGACTTTATACCATTTGTCCTCCACTTCCGAAGGGTTGTATGCTTTTGAAATTTCGCTCATTATTATATTACAGTAAACTGTACAAGGATTTTAAAAGAAGGCGGCGTGTCAAGACTATTGCTTTTGTTCGGGTCGTGGGCATTGCGGATTGTGCTAATTTTTGCGTGGGAAAAAAAGAGCAGGCGGGGAGAATTTTTTATAGATTAGCCGCGTATTTTTCTTCTTTGCGGCCTGCCGCGAAACTGGGGCAATTTACAGTGTACACCGTTTTTGAGTCTTGCCGGGCAATGTGTTAAGTATGCGTGTATATGTAGCTTTGCGCGCAGAATAGGCAATTTTTATTGTAAATTTGGGCGATACAGAATAAGTTTATTTTAGATATTTTCTCGTGTGCCATAAGATATGAACGTAAAAGCAAATAGGTTTTTTAAATACGCGCTTTACGCACTATTAATTATACCGCTTTTGGGGTGCGTAGAAAACCGCCTTGCGGCGATAGACGCCCAAACGGGAGAAACTATCGCAAACGCAATGGTTTTATCCTCAAAAAATCCAAAACTCTTTCCCGTCGTGGATAGAAATTTTATAGGGCTTACGGATACAAATGGTCAAATGCGCGACTTCTCCATGTTTTCCGAAAATTTTATCGTGGTGTGCGAGGGATATTACCCGGGCCTTCAATGCGCCGTATACGACAGCCGATACCTAAAAAAATTGAATCTCAAAAGGGAAGATATTTTTGTAACAACTAAGCGCAGCTTGCCGGGCGGCGGAAGCGTAATTGAGACATTTGTAAAGCCCGAGCACCGCGAGCTTGCCGATAGGCTTGAGCACACTTACGCTCTGGAAAGGTTGGGCAAAGAGAAACTTGAAACAAATAAACGGAAAATATGCTGGAAAATGCCCCGCAAAGAGCGCCTTGAAAGGTATCTCGCAACCCTCCGTTCGGAAATATCCAATACCGCCGACGGCAACGATAAGAAAAAACTGTCGGCGGGAATACGGTCGATAGAGCTGTTTTTGGAGAGGCTAAATTAGAATTGTCGGTTCTTTTAATCGCATGGAGCGTCGGCGTGTCGCTTCGGGGAAAATGCCGATAAATTTAGCGTCGGTGTGCGGGCTTTTTTTATTGTGGAGAATTTGATGCCAAAAGCACCGATAAATTTCGCGTCGGAATAGAAAGTTTTTTAGGTATGTGATAGCCGCGCGAATAAATTCAAACTCCAAAAAGATTATTTTGCTTCCGATTAGTTTTCAAAAAAAAGCGCGGAGCGTTTTGCCCCGCGCGTATTTCATTTTCAATTTGTTTTGCGCTGTGGATTTTATCGTTTTTTTGCCCCGCGCGCCGATTTCATTTACCGCGTATTCTGTTCCGCGCCTCGGATTTTTATCGTCTTTTCAGCTCCGCGCTTCCCTCTTTTCCTGCGTGTTTTGCGCTGCGCCGCGGATTTCTTATCGTTTTTTCAGCTCCGCACTTTTTGCGAAAGCGCGGCGGGCGGCGAAAGGCTCTATTGGCTAGTAAGTTCCTTTTGTATTTCTTCGAGTGACTTGTTTTTTGTCACCGGAAGTTTTAGAGCGAATACAAAGGTGAGAGCCGCCATAATCGCAAAGAAGCAGAAGGTCGGTACGGACAATCCGCTCTCTACGAGGGTTGGGAATACCCATGTAAGTATCGCGCACCATGCCCAGTGCGTCATGCTTCCGAAAACCTGCCCTTTGGCGCGCACGCTCGTCGGGAAAACCTCCGATATTAGAACCCATATTACGGCTCCGAGAGACATCGCAAACGCCGCAATATACAGCATCAGCGAGAACAACATATAATATCCGCCAAGAGATTCGTACTTAAAGCCCGCCGCCACGGAAAGCAGCGCGATAGTCATAAAGACAGAGCCGATATACAGCAGGTTTTTGCGCCCAAATTTGTCGATGACAACCATTCCGAGCATGGTAAATATGAGGTTCGTCATTCCGATGAAAATCGACTGCAATAGAGCCGATTCGCGGAAGACGCCCGCCGCTTCGAGTATTCTCGGCGCGTAGTAGTTTATTGCGTTTATGCCGGAGAGCTGGTTGAATGTCGCAACGAAAAACGCGATTAGAATCGGCTTCCAGTATTTTTTTTGGAATAGAGGCTCCGAGATTTCCGTTTGCGATATTGAGTCTTTTATCTGGTTTAGGGCCGCGGCGACGTTGGAATCGCCTATTCTGCTGAGAACACTTCCGGCGTCAGAGTCTCTGCCCATTAGCACGAGCCATCTCGGGCTCTCAGGGATAGTGTAGAGCAGGGCGGCGAACAGCACGGACGGAAGGGCGAGAACGCCGAGCATCCACCGCCAGTCGTCTGTGAGCTGAAGTCCGCTTAGCCACCAGTTTGAAATATACGCCGTCACGAGTCCGAGAACGATATTGAATTGAAAGAACGCGACGAATCTGCCGCGCCAGTCCGCCGGTGCAATTTCCGCTATGTACATCGGCCCCACGACGCTCGACGCGCCAACTGCCACTCCGCCCATAAAGCGGAAGAAAATCAAAATCCACCAGTTTGTCGCGAATGCGCAGCCGAGGGCGGAAAATAGATACAAATATGCGATGGCTTTCAGACTTGCGAGCCTACCGAACTTTTCGGCGGGCCTACCGCAGAAAAGAGCACCCGCGATTGTTCCGAAAAGGGCTATCGCCATTGTGAACCCGTGCAGCCAGCCCGATAATTGGTAGTAGTTTTGTATTCCTTTTTCGGCTCCCGAGACAACCACTGTGTCGAAGCCAAAAAGGAAGCCGCCCAACGACGCGACAAACGCGACGTAAAACATGAATTTCTTTGCTTTTTCCATAAACTTTTCCGCAATCAGAGTGAGAACTCTATTCTTCTTATGACGTGGTCTTGATAGCATTCGTCGAGTTCGACGAAATAGCCGCTCCAACCCCACACTCTAACTATCAAGTGTGGATATTTTTCGGGGTGTATTTTGGCGTCGAGCAGCTTGTCCCTGTCGATTGTGTTGAGCTGGAGCTGATGGCCGCCGAGCTTTATGAATGTCCGCACGAGCATTGCGAGCTTTTTTATGGATTCGTCGTTCCTGAAAACGGAGCTGTCGAATTCGAGCGTGAGCGGCCCGCCGTTTGCGACGTTTTTAAGATGCGGCTTCGCGAAGGATTTTACGACTGAAATCGGGCCTTTTTGCTTCATGAAAAGCGAAGGCGAATAGTTTGCCGGAAGCACTTCGCCCTTTCTCCTGCCGTCGGCAGTTGCGCCGAGGCCTGTGGCGTGGGCGATGTAAAACATTGCAGATCCCGTGCCAACGCGGTAACAGCCGCCGCGCTCGTTCCTCTTATCCTTAAACGCCGCCGCAAAAGAATCGAGAAGCTTAGTCGCAATATCGTCCGCAAAGTCGTCGTCGGTGCCCATTTTCGGCGCTTCATAGCGCAGCTTTTTCAGAAGCTTTTCGTTGCCTTCAAAGTCGTTTTTGAGCGCGTCGATTAGCTCGCGCTTTCCGACTGATTTTTCATCAAAACAATATTTTTTTATCGCCGCGAGCGAGTCCACCGCCGTGGCGATCCCCGTGCCGTGGACGCCGTAATTGTTGTATTTCATTCCGAGGGAAATGTCGTGCCCGTTTTCGAGCGCCCCTACGGAGAATGCCGACATTATCGGCGAGGGCTTCATAAAGATGTTTTTGTGCTTCTGGACCATTATGTCGGCGCGGCGGCGTATTTCGCGCTCGACAAGCTCGTAAAAGTCCTCGAACGAGGCGCATGTTTCGAGGTCTGACACGCACGAGTTTACGCAGTCTGCGAGCGACACGGCGTCGATATTCGGTATGTCGAGCGCGCACTTGGGGATTATAAATTCCCAGCATGCGGCAACTACATACTCGCAAGCGTCGGCGAGATCGTAGCCTTTCTCAACGAGGCTCGGGATTACGACGTCGTCGTTCGAGTATTGGGGAAATCCGAGCCCGATTTTTGTCAGGCGCGAGCCCATCTCAAAAATTTCTATCGGGGTTTCTGAATCGACGCGTATGTTGATTTTGGGGTCAATGAGGGCGAGTTCGTAGCTAGCTTTAAGCGCCATTTCCGACAGTTCGTTGAAAGCGCGTTTCCCCGAGGGGTCGCGGCCGCCGAGAACGAGGCTTTGGCCGTTGTCGCCCTGCTGCATTCCGGGGTATAGGTCGCTGTCGCGGTTGCAGGCGAGGAAGAATTCCTCGAGCAGCTCAAAGGCTTCGTCTTTGGAAATTTTGCCGGACTCGACGTCGGATTTATAGAACGGATACAGGTATTGGTCGAGTCTTCCGAGCGTGTTGTGGTAGCTGCCGGAGGCCCATATTGCAAAGTGGACGGCTCTGAGGAGCTGCAAGGCTTCGCGGAAAGAGCTTGCGGGATTTTTCTGCACGGCGCGGAGAGTTTTTGCGATATCGTCCTTTCCGAGCTTTTCGGCGGCGTCGGCGTATCTGCCAATCAGCCTTTGCAGGGCGGCGAGAACTTTTTCTACCGATTCCGCGAAAATTTTTGTCTCTCCTTCCGATGAAGCGGCGAGCTTTTCGGCTTCCAACCTTCTGGCTTCAAGACCCTTATTGAGTATTCCTTCAAAGTCCGCAGATATGTTGAATACTTCTCCCTTCTCGTGGACGAAGTGCGACTTGCGGATATCCTGCCATTCAGATGGGGTCACGTAGTCGGGGATATCTTTTATAGTGCGGGTGAATACTATTTTTTCTTCGGGGAGTAATACCGGGGTTTCCGCGTCGAGGAAAGCGGCGAGCATGTTGCCGGCCCTTTCCTGAAACCCCATTCCTGATGCCCTGAAATCTTCGGGCAATTCGGCGAGCCCCGCTTCTGTCGAGCTCTTGCGGTATTTGCGGTGGGACTTGTCTATGGTTGTATATTTCTTTAAGTTTTCTATGCGCTCGTTCATAATACTATAAATGGAATTGAATTGGCTGTAAAAGTATCGTGTATATCAGGTTGAATACTTGTATTAAAATCCGGAGAATACTTTTTGCCAAGCATATAATATTTTGCGCCGGCAATTTTGTTATACCTTAAAAGCTCCACTCTTTTTAGCCGCTTTGCCCCTTTTAAAATCTCCGACAGCGCCTCCATATTTTTGAGAGTATCATTTACTCCGGGTATCAGCGGAACGCGCACTATGAAATCTGTGTCGGCGCGGCACAAAAATTTTAAATTTTCGAGAATTTGAGTGTTGTCGACACCCGTAAACTTCTTATGGACTTGCGGGTCGCACGATTTGTTGTCCATGAGAATCAGGTCTGCCAATCCGGTAGCCTCTTTAAATATTGCCCCCGCGGCGAATCCGCTGGTTTCTATCGCGATATGCACTCTATTTTTAAGCAGCCTCATTGTCTCAAACAGAAACTGCGCTTGTGCAAGAGGTTCCCCGCCTGTGAAGGTGACCCCCCCCTCGTTCATCTTGAAGATTTTTTCGTTGCGCAGCAGCTTGTCGGCGAGCGCCTTTGCTGAGATTTTTTCCCCGCACATCTCCTCCAAGCCGTTTTTCTTTTTGAGAATTTGCGGCTCAAATGAAATTCCCTCGGGGTTGTGGCACCACTGGCAACGCAACGGGCAGCCTTTTAGAAAGACTGTCGTGCGTATTCCGGGGCCATCATTGACGGCGAATTCCTCGATTGAAAAAATGGTCCCGTCCATTACTCGACAGAAAAATTGTACGAGCAAACATGGCAGTATTTTTCGCCCGCCCGCAGGAGTGTAGACGGAAATTCTGGCTGGTTGGGGCTGTCCGGAAAATGCTGCGTTTCAAGCGCAAATGCGCCTCTATAAATGTACGGCTTGCCGTTCTTGCCAATCTCGCCGTTGAGGAAGTTCCCGCCGTAAAACTGCATTGCGGGCTCTGTCGTATAGACTTCGAGAACCCTTCCGCTCTCGGGCTCGGAGACTTTCGCCGCAAATTCCAGTGCTTCCGGTATCTTGCGGTTGAGAACCCAGTTGTGGTCGTATCCGCGCCCGCGCGCAAGTTGCTCGTTTTCGTCGTTGACGCGTGCGCCTATCGGCGTTGGCAAGCGGAAGTCGAAGGGGGTCCCGGACACGTCCGCTATTTCCCCCGTGGGTATGAGGTCGGATTTCACAGGCGTGTATTTGTCGGCGTTTATTTGCATTATGTGCGCGTTTACATCGCCGTTGCCTTCGCCGCGCAGGTTGAAAAATGAATGGTGGGTGAGGTTCACGACTGTGTCGGCGTCCGACTCGGCCAAGTGCTCCACCTCAAAGCGGTTGTCGGAGGTCAGGCGGTAGGTCATGGTCACTTTCAGCTCGGCGGGGAATCCCTGGTCGCCGTCGGGAGATACAAGCCCGAATTTCAACATGTCGGGGGCGATCTCAAGAATGTCCCAGACTTTCATGTCGAATCCTTTTATGCCGCCGTGCAGGCAGTTGTTGCCGTCGTTTTGCGGAAGGGTGTATTCTTTTCCGTTCAAGGTGAATTTCCCTCCTGCGATTCTGTTCCCGAAGCGGCCGATTGTCGCCCCATAGAACCTCTCGCCGGGAAAGTTTACGTATTTGTCGAGCGAAGCGTGCCCGAGGACGACATCGGCAAAGTTCCCGCTGCGGTCGGGCGCAAAAAGTTCCACCACGCGCGCGCCGAAGTTTGTCACCGACAATTCAAGCCCGTTGTCGTTTTTCAATATAAAAAGGCCAGTCTTTTTTGAGTCTATTTCCCCCTCAAAGGCCGCTTTGTCAACTTTTGAAAAATACGTCTTCATGAATTTATTTAATAATCTTTATATTATAGAGTCCAGAAAAAACAAATTTTACGATGGTTATTTTGCATGCTGGAGCACAGGGGTATTTGCCGAGTAAAATTTCTTTTCTGGCGCATAAGTTTATTCAATTTAATCGCAGTGCATGCGCATGCGGAAAAATAGGCTTACTGATGTCCGGCATTGTGTTTAATTCTAGCGCACATTACTTGTCTATCCATGGCGTACGGAATTGAAATCGTTTTTTTTCAAAGGCATAAAAAAAACTTTGCAAACACATGCTTGCAAAGCCAAATGCCGATCGGGCGGAAAAATATACCGCGCGCCGATTTTTTCCAGGAAACGCTAAAAAAAGCCCCGCCAATAGGTCAGGGCGCATGGCAATTATTTGTAGTATTTTACAAAAGCCTTTTTGCGGAGCCCTTCGACCCATTTTTGATACATCGCCCTTCCGTTCTGCTCTGCGATAGTCCATTCTATCTGTTCGCGCACGTCGTCGATGGGGCTTATGCCGTCCGGCTTTTTTTCTTCCACTTTTAAAATGAAAATCATGTCGCCGATTTCGACAGGCTCGGTTATTTTGCCCGCATCGATAGAGAATGCCTGCTTGTCGAGAAGGGGATTGAGCTCGCCTTTTTTGTACCAGCCCCATTCACCGCCTTTTGCAGAACTGTCGTCTTTGCTGTACTTTCGCGCAAGGTCGGAGAATTTTTCGCCGGCATTGTATTTTGCGACTATCTCTTTTGCGAGCTTCCTGTTGTCTTCAAGAGTCGCGTTCCTGCCGCTTTTTAAAGTGATAAGGCTGATTTTTGCGCTTGCAGGAGTGTACCACTTGGATTTGTTTGCCTCATAGTATTCTTTTATTTTTTTGGGGCTTATTTCGGCGACAGTTTGGCGTTTCTCATTTTGCATGTAGCCAACTATCAAATCCTTTTCCTGGTCTTGCTTGAACTGCTTAATGGTTTTACCCTGAGCCTGCAAAAATTTTATAAACTCGGCGCGGTCGCCGTTAAACTCCTTCTTTATGTAGTCTTCAAAGTGCGAGTCCAAAAAGCTCTGCGGGATTGACATTCCCCTTTCGCGGAATTCTTTTACGATTAGCTCGCGGTCGACCATGTTTTGGACGATTTCCCTGATGTAGTCGCTTACCCTCTTGTTAAATTCAAATTCCGAAAGCGACTTTTGGCGTATTTGCGGAATGAACGGTGCAACCTCCTTCATCACCTCGTCGCGCGTAATTACGCGGTCTTCCACAACCGCGAGAATCCCGTTGGAGCCCGTCTCCTGGGAGCCTGCGTTGCCAAGCAGCCCCTGCGCGGAAGCCGACGCCGCAAATATCGAGGCAGCAACGAGCGCTATCGTCTTAAATGTGTCTTTCATTTTTTCCTTATGCTGGGAAGGGTGTATGTCAAAAATTTTTCAATCTCTTGAAGTTTGGCGACGGCGCGGCATTTCGTCAAGATGGGAAAATGCCCGTTTAGCCTGAAATATTCTCCCCCTCCCGGGCCGGGCAGCAAAACTTTCAGCTGGGCGCCTTGCGTCTCAACTCCCAAGACGCCCGACGTCTCGGCTATTATTCTTATGCGCTCCATGTAAAAGCAAAATTTCAATGGATCGGGGATTGGGCCAAAGCGGTCTTTTGTCTCGAACATTAGCGCGTCGAGCTCTTTCTTGGTGGAGGCCATGGAGAGCCTTCGGTAAAGGTCGATTCTAAGCTGGGTTTGCGGTATATAGCCTTCGGGAATATACGCTCCGACAATTTCAGAATTGTTGCCTGATATTTCCCTCATTCTTATTTCCTGAAAATAGTTGTCGGCCTGGGAGACGTCTACCGAGAATTTTTCGCCCTCGCCAAGGTGTATGAAGTCGAAGTTGACGTTTGCGCGAAGCACTCCGGAAGTCTTCTCGCCTCTAAGAAGCGCGATTCCGCGCTTTAAGAGCGCGCAATACAGGTCGAATCCAACTCCGGCGATGTGGCCGCTCTGCTTGGCGCCGAGCAGGTTTCCGCAACCGCGCAGCTGCAAGTCGCGGGTGGCGATTCTGAATCCGGCGCCGGGCTTGTTGTACTGGCGTATCGCTCCGAGCCTCTTTCGAGCGCTCTCGACGAGCGCCGCATGCCTGTGCAGCAATAGCCACGCATACGCGCGCCTCGTGAACCTTCCTACCCTCCCGCGGAGCTGGTAGAGCTGGGCGAGCCCGAATTTGTCGGCGCCTTCTATTATAATGGTGTTGCAGTTTGGAATATCGAGCCCCGACTCTATTATTGTAGTGCAGACGAGCACGTCGTATTTCCCACCTATGAAGTCAGACATCAGCTTTTCAAGCGCATGCTCCGACATCTGCCCGTGGCCGACGCCTATTCTCAGATTCGGAAACATCGCCCGCAATCCGTTTGCAGTTTCATGTATTGTCTTTACGCGGTTGTGCAGATAAAAAACCTGTCCCCCGCGGGAGACTTCGCGCTCTATTGCCTCTTTTACGGTTTCGGGGGAGTATTCCTTCACAATGGTTTCGACCGGGAATCTGTTTTTGGGAGGAGTCTCCATTAGGCTCATTGTGCGCGCACCCATCATTGCGAAGTAGAGTGTGCGCGGGATTGGAGTTGCGCTCATTGAAAGCACATCGACGCCGGTTTTAAGCTTTTTTATTTTTTCTTTGTGCCTGACCCCAAACCTGTGCTCTTCGTCGATTACAAGAAGTCCCAAATCCTTAAAAACGGTAGAGTCCGAGAGCATGGCGTGCGTCCCTATCAGCACGTCTATTTCGCCGGCGGCTAGCTGTTTTCTAATTTTGTCGGCCTCCGCCTTTGTGCGGAAGCGCGATAGCATTTCCACTACTATCGGATACCCTCCGAACCGCTCCCGAAAATTCATGAAGTGCTGTTGGCAAAGGACTGTTGTCGGGCAGAGGACTGCCGCCTGCTTTCCGCCCATCGCGCATTTGAAAACGGCGCGCATTGCTACTTCCGTTTTGCCGAAGCCGACGTCGGCACAAAGAAGGCGGTCCATCGGCTTTTCGGACTCCATGTCGGCCTTGACCTCCGCGGCGGCGCGAAGCTGGTCGGGCGTTTCGGCAAACTCAAATGCGTCTTCGAATTCTCTCTGCCAGTTGTCGTCCTCGGGGAATGCGTACCCCTTCGAAATTTCACGTCGAGATTGCATTTCGAGGAGCTCGGCGGCGTAGTCGAGCGCGGCGAGCTCGGCGGAAGTCTTTATTTTTGTCCACGATTTTGAGTCGAGCCGCGAGAGTTTCGGGTGGCGCTTGTCGAGGCCGATGTACCGGCTTAGCAGATAAGATTTATGAAGCGGCAGATACAGCGTGGCGGAGTCTTCAAATTCGAGCTTTATGACTTCTTCGCTCTTTCCGCCCGTTTCAAGTTTTGTCACGCCGTGGTATCGGCATATCCCGTGCCCGAGATGGACGACGTAGTCGCCCTCGCAAAGTTCGGAAAAATCGAGAAGCTGGTCGACTTGCGCGCGGCGCGATAACATTCTGCGGCGCGGCTCGAGGCGCGTTTTCTGCCGCCGCCCGAAGATTTCATGAGGGCCTGCAAATACGACGCCCTTTGCGTTTTCGGAAAGAATTTTCCAATCGGGGCGCCTGCCTGCGAAGTCCGGTATTATAAATCCCTCTCCGAATCCGCCCGCGACAAATTTTCCATTAAAAGTTTTCCCCGCCGCCTCGAAGATACCGCGCGCGAGCCTTTCGTCGCCTTCGCCTTCCGAGGCTATCAAAATGTCGATGCCCTCTTCCCCCCATTTTGCGAGCTTTTCAGCGAACCTTTCGCGGCTTTTTGTTTCGGACTCAAACCTGTCGCCGCCTATTGCGTTCTCGTCCGATATGGCTGCGACTTCGGCAATCGAGCCTGCCGGAAAACTCTTTTTTTCGCACTCGCAAAACGATTCCGACGGAGTGTCGAGAGACGATACCGCGACAAAAGAGTCGGCGATTCTATCAAAAACTTCTCCGAAACCGCGGTGCGCGTGCGCCGAATCTTCGGGTTCGAGAAATAGTTCGGGCGAGCGCGCGGCTATCGCGGAGGGCTTGAAGAAAAACCATGCGGCGGGTTCGCCTTTTGGAAGGTAGTCGCACGCGTTCCAAGAGGATTGCGCGCCGTTGATTTCCGGAACGGGGTCTATCGAAACGGAATCCACTTTTTGGTCCGCAAGCTGTGTGTCGGGGTCGAATTTTCTGACCGAATCTACTTCGTCGCCGAAAAAGTCGATTCTGACCGGCGCGTCCGCCGAGACGGGATAGACGTCGACAATTCCGCCGCGCACGGCGAACTGTCCGGGCGCCTCGCACAAAGTTTCGTTGTAGTACCCGAATTTTACAAGGTTTTCGCGCAAGGTCGCCGGAGAGATTTTTACGCCACGCGATATAGCGATTGACGATGCAAGCCCCGGGTTGGGAGCGGGCGCAAATAGCGACTCCGCCGTCGCGATTACAAAAGTCTGCCTGCACGACTCTCCTGCGGCGGCCATTGCCCTCAATGTTCCCGCGCGCTCGCACGCGATGTCAAATCCGGCCGCGTCGCTTGAGGAGCTTGGCGGAGGTTCCGGCAGCATTCTGATGTCGAAAGGCTTTCCGTCGAGGCTTAAAAAGTACTTTAATTTTGGGTAGAAAAACTCGCATTCCGCGGCGGAATCAAGCACCGCAAGCACGATTTTCCCGCGATTTTCCCGCGCAATGCGCGCGCAAAAATATCCCCACGCCGCCTGCGGCACGTCGGGATAAAACGAAGAGTTATTTTTTTGGGGTTTTGCTACCCTCATTTTTGATATGAACCTTTGCGATTTCCGCAAGCCAGAGCGCAAAATGCGCGCCTCGCGCCAATTCGTCGGGGCGCGGAGGCCGGCTTTTGGGGAATCCAATCTATATTTATCGGCTGCGCGTCGGAAAAAACTATTCTTTTTTGCCGTTTTTTGTTTTTTTCCTTGCCGTTCCCTCAGATTGTGGAGCTCCGATTTCAGGTGTGGGGCATGCTCCGCCGGTAAATTTTGAAGGCTGCTTTTTTGCAGACGGCGCTTTTGATTTTGAATCGGGCAAAGCATTCCCGGAATCCGCCCGCGCGCATTCGGCGGCGTAGTCTTTTATTGAGGCCCTCGCAGCCTTAGTTTCGGCGGATTTTTTAGAGCTCGCCGAAGCCTTCGCGTAAGTTCTGCCGCCTATGTGGACTTCTACTTCAAATACTTTGCTGTGGTCGGGACCCGTTTGAGACAAGAGCTTGTACTCGATTTTGTCGCCGCGCTTGGCGGCAAGCTCTTGAAGGGCGCCTTTCGGATTTTGCTGGCTGACAAGCGTCGGAAGGTCGTCGAGCTTGCGCTTGTACCACGATAAGACGACATCGCGGGTTTTCTCGAAGGAACTATCCATGTAAATTGCGCCGATTACGGCTTCAAAGGCATCCTCGGCGGCGCTTTGGGAGTCGCGCAGAGACTCGCACCCCTTGGGCAAAATCAGGCAGCGCGGTATCCCGATATGCTCCGACAATCCGCTTAAAAATTCTCCCTGAGTCAGCGCGATTCGTATTTTAGTAAGCTCACCCTCGTCAAGCTCGCCGAACTTTTTAAATACGGTGTCGGTGATAATCGACTGCAAAATGGCGTCTCCGAGAAATTCGAGCCTCTGGTTTGATTTTATTTTTCCCTTTGAAAATCCGACAGCGCCTGGGTGGGTTAGAGACTCTTTTAAGAGGGATTTGTCCGAAAATTTGTACCCAATGCTTTTTTCGAGATATGAGAACGAGTCGTTTTCGGCCTTTTCAGCCGCCTTTGAGCGCGCTTTTTTCGCCTTGCGCATGGCCTTCGCGCGGCGCGTGACGGAGGGCTTGAATAGGCGCTTTATGTATTTTGGCAAGTCCATGGCTATTGGCGCAGGCCGAAACGTTTGTCGACTTCCTTCGCGAGCTTTTCGTATGCGAATGCGCCCTCGTTCCATTTCGCGTATTCGAATATTGTCTTGCCGAAACTCGGAGCTTCGGCGAGCCTTACTGTGCGCGGGATAAGAGTCTTAAAAACGAGGGGGCCCATGTAGTTTTTAACCTCCGAGAGCACCTGCTTTGACAGGTTCGTGCGAGAGTCGTACATCGTCATGACAACGCCCCCGACTTCGAGGGTGTCGCTGATACCCGCGTTGCGCAGCTGTTCGACAACCCCCATTATTTGTCCCAACCCCTCCATCGCCAAGTATTCGCACTGCAAGGCGATAAGCAGGTAGTCTGCGGCTGCGAGCGAATTCATTGACAGCAGGCCGAGGGATGGCGGGGCGTCGATTACAATGGCGTCGAAGTCGCCGCTTTCCTTTAACGGTTTCAGGCAGTCGCGCAAGCGCACAAGATAATTTTCCTCGCCAGACAGCTCGACTTCTATTGCGGACATGTCGGTTTCCGAGGGAATTAGCCATAGGTTTTGGCGCTGTGTCTGAATGAGCTTGTCGCGGGCGGAGCCTTCGCCGTGGAGAACTTGGTAGAGGCTGCCGCCGAGGGATTTTTCGTATCCGAGGGCGCTTGTGGCGCTGGCCTGCTGGTCCATGTCAACGAGCACAGTTCTGATTCTGCGCCTTGCGAGCCCAGCCGCGAGGTTTACGGCGGTGGTTGTCTTGCCGACTCCGCCCTTTTGGTTAGCGATTGCGAAAATTTTAGCTGCCATAACGCCTTTATTGTATGTTGCGATTCATTATTCGGACAAAAAATAAAATGGTCGAATTTTTTGCGCTTGCAAGACAAGTCTTAATGTTTTGGAATTTGGGGCAACAAAATTCGCAGGCATAAAAGCCTGGAAAATATACGCTCCCGTAGTTCAATGGATAGAGCAACGGTTTCCGGTACCGTTAATCGGGGTTCGAGTCCCCGCGGGAGTGCTTATCGCAAGCGAAAATTACAGTGTTGGGCGAGTGACGGCCGCCATTTGGTGCTTTTTCTTAAATTTTTGCGCGCTATTTTAATATTTTTTCTATTCAACACATTCCCGACTTTTGTTGTATTTTGGTGTTTTTTTTTCTATATATAGCTATGATTCTTAAAGATATTACAATTCCTGTGGCGATTCAAATTGGGCAAAAAAATGATGGCGCCCATGTTGGGTTGAAAAGAATCAATGTAGGCGTATAGATACAAGTCGGGCGGGGCATTTTTAGGAGTATATTTAGGTGTATTCCCAAAATATATAAAATAGTATTTTTTAGAACCAGTATTTCAGAGCATTATTTCTCATACCTCAACTTTTGACGTTAAAACGTATATTTACGAGTTAACATTTTTTGTTGCGGCACGGAAGAAGGAACGTGAGCAATTTCTGAGAGCGGTGTTTTGTAGACAAATGATGGAATTGCAGCAAATTGCAGAGGGTATAATCGCTAAATCCTGCGCATCTTGAAAGTTCATTTGCATAGGATTTTGCGATGTTTGTGGCAATAAATTAACGGGAAAAATAAAATTTCAGAAGGCAGACAATTGAGCCCTATTTGTCTTCCCATTTTGTAAGGCGCGGAATCCAGCGCGGGACGTTTTTTTTGTATCTTGCATACTCTTCCCCAAAACGCTTTTCGAGCCCGATTTCCTCCGAATATTTGAAGTAAAAAGTATTTATTATAAGAAATGTTGCTCCCCAGATAAAAATCCCCAAAGACGCAAAAACGGCCGCTTCCCCCATAATCATCATGATTACCCCCGAGAGCATCGGGTTGCGGACGCGCGAATATGGGCCGGATACTACCAATTTTTTAGTAGGCGCCCACGGCGCAAGTGTGCCTTTGCCTATTTTTGCAAATAACAACATTGTCCATACGGCAAGGAACAATCCCGCAGAAAAAATAAGGGCTCCAAAAACTATCGGAAGAACTCCGCTTGAAAACGATAGATTATCTGTAAAAAACAATATTATAAACGGTATCGTTACCGTTGCATTAAACGGCAGTGCGATAATCGCTTTTAACCATGATAAACTCATGTCAAATTCAATAACATGCTTGAATTGATATTTAAAGAAAATATTTCTAAATTCGGTAGTCTTTAAAGCGAAAAGAGAATTAGAAAAACTTTTTCCGATTTATTTTTGTCGTCGCAAAACGCGTGAATTAGAATGCATTCAATACCGTTTTTATCGGGAAGGGCAAGTGAACCCTTGTAGGACGCGCCTTCGAAATTGCAATTGATATCGAATGCCAGGGTGGAGTCGCCCTGATTTTTTATCTTTACGTTTGCGCGAGGGTCGCGCATGGAGTCGGAAAGTTTTAGAAATTCCGATTTTGGATTTTCTCCATTCGCGCTTCGGATGTACGCCAAATAAAATTGCCGTATATCACCGCCTCGATCTTGGGAAGCCCTAAAATCGTCGATTATTTTTTTGCACAATTCCGGAAGTTTTTGGTTAGGGTTTTTTGAAATTCTTGGATTGGAGATTTCCAAATTTCCGGTCTGGGCCGAATTATTGAGGGATTCGAGTATTGGATAGTATCTTGATAATTCCCCAATTGGGGAGTTGTCCGTGGATATTGTCCATTTGCCGGAGTCCAATTTTAGGGGAGTAAAATTGCCGTTTGTACAAATTATGAAGCAATAGTCGCCGGATAAAATATAGCCTTTGATTTGCCGCTCGATGAATGCAAGCTTGTAGCTTGACACCTTTCCCCGGATTTTTTTGGGGAAGAAAGAGGAAAATTTTTCCCGGTCGCCAATTTTTAAATAGTGTGAGGCGTTGTTGTATACGGAAATGGGGGAATCGCCGCCAATGATTTTTTCGCCGACTCCGGTTATGGGAGTCTCAAACCAGTCCCCAAATATTTTTATTTCTTTTGAGCCGTCTTTGCCGTCGGGAATTTTGACGGAGACTTCGCGCGGATTATATTGTATTGAGTCTATTGGAGCTGTACAGATTGCGGCCGCGGCTGTGATTACAGCTAAAAAGAGACAAATTTTCATATAAGGAATCGATTTATATATAGCTAAAAATTAAAAGGAATAGTGTGTGAAGATGATAATAAATATGTAAAAATAAATCAAAGAGAAAGCGTGCCTTTTTTATGTAAAAATTTTCTTTTATCGGAATATCTTGGGCGTTTTTTGCCGTGAGTGCAAACTTTGCGAAGGTGCGGTTTTGAATGCAATCGTAAAAAACTCTTTTATTTGAGCCATTCAGGTATTTTAAGCATTAGTTTTCTGCGGCTTAGCTTTCTGCCGTCCGCAATAAAAGTGCCGTCGCCTACGGCATGGAAAGCCCTGCTTTCCTTTCGCGCGCAGGCCCACGCATAGACGCCTTCCAAAATAAAGAGGTTATATTTTTTTATGTGGTCGACTACTTTGCATTCAATATTTCCGAGGCAGTCTTTTATAAGGGGGGCCGATATGTATTTTGAAGGAGCTGTTTCAAATCCGCAAAGCGCGAACTTATCGGTGTCTGAGCCGCTGACATTGCCGGCTTCGATTACTTTGTCTATCAAGTCTACGCCTGGAATTGCGATTACACATTCTTTTGTCTTTACGAGAGCTTCATACGAATAGTTCCAGCTGCCGGTGCATAACGCAAAGCGCGGGGTGAAGTCGATTACTGTAATCCAGCTAAGCGGCATTATGTTATTTTTCCCGCGGTATGAAGTGGAAATCAAAACTACGGGGCCTTTTTCAATCATAAGAAAGGCATTTTCGAGCTTTACGGGTTTCATTTCAGCCACTTTATTCCTCATTTTCTATTTTAAATGCATAGCCATATCATTGGAATTGGCTCGGAACATTTT
>ENA-UOJE01000088-UOJE01000088.1-human-gut-metagenome-genome-assembly--contig:-C23-NODE-88-length-113423-cov-11.691659_pt1 | contig 113423 bp, 84 predicted proteins | sample MGYA00242341_ERZ723888 | MGnify/ENA metagenome assembly ERZ723888 | reverse complement strand
TCATAAAAACCAGCAATACGATATCGCTATCGAGGGAATAACGCCCGACGGAAAAACATGCCGCTACCGAAAAGATATATCCGCCCGGTAAATACAACGGCGGCATTTTCTGTTTCCTACACGAATACGCAAGCGTCGATTCGCTGAAAACCGCGCAGCAGATCGGCTACGGGCATACGCTTTTTACCGGCCACCTGCAGTTCGTCGAGAAAAACGTATCCGTCCGCACAGGCTACTTTCAGAAAGGTTTTTCCGTCGGAAAGGATCGTTCCGGGAGCGCTCCTCGCTCCCGCATCCGGATCGGGATGAGCACGGTAAATCTTGACGGCAAGCGGAGCCGCATCGTCCCTGCGGAGTTCGCTCCATGCGGCCGGATAGGGACTCAGTCCGCGGATCAGGTTAAACACCGTCCGGCGGTCGGACTTCCAGTCGATCCGACAGGTGTCTTTGAATATTTTCGGCGCCTCCCGGATTTCGGCAGGCGCTATGCCATCCTGTCCGACAGGTACGATGTCTCCCGCCGCGATCTTCTCGACCGTCTCGACGACCAAATCCGTCCCCGCGACCATCAGTTTGTCATGCAGGGTTCCTGCGCACTCGTCCGGCCCGATCGGGACACGGCTCCGGCACAGGATATCTCCTTTGTCTATCTCGTGGTTCAGCATAAAGGTAGTGACGCCGCTCTCCGTCTCGCCGTTGATAATCGCCCAGTTGATCGGCGCGGCCCCCCGGTACTGCGGCAACAACGACGCATGCAGGTTAAACGTCCCCAGCTCAGGCATCGACCAAATAATTTCAGGCAGCATCCGGAAAGCGATCACGATTCCCAGGTCGGGCCGCAACGCCCGGAACGTCTCGACGAACTGCGGATCTTTCAATTTTTCGGGCTGCAAAACCGGCAACCCGACTTCCACGGCATACCGCTTGACGGCCGACTGCTGCAAATGCAGCCCGCGTCCTGCCGGTTTGTCGGGCATCGTCACGACGCCGACGACGTGATAGCCCGCTTCCACCAATCTCCGCAACGGGGCCACCGCAAAATCGGGGGTACCCATATAAACGATACGCAGTTTCTTGCTGTCCATATCTCTAAATATCCCGTTAAGCTACGATCTCGATCCGGTTGCCGTCGGGGTCGCAAACGACGCTCTCGAAGTATCCGTCCCCGGTCTGCCTCGGTTCGCCGGCGATCCGATACCCGTCCCGCCGCAACCGTTCGGTCAGGCTGCACACCGCTTCGCGGCTGCCGACGCCGAACGCGACGTGACAAAAGCCGGTATGCTCGCCTTCGTCCGAATCCCGGATATCCGTCCTCCGCATCAGTTCCAACGCGACGACGCCGTCGAAACGGACGAAAAAAGACTCGAATCCCTTGGCCGGATTACGGTATACGGGGCCGCTCTCCCCGTCGAAATAACGCACGTAAAAATCCCGCAGTTCTTCCAGACGGTTCGTCCAAAGCGCTATATGAGCAACAGCTATTCCCATTAGACCACAGCGTATTATCCGTTATTACTTAAACAATCCGAGCCGGTGCCCCATCACCTGCTCTTTGGTGCGAAGGTATTTTTCGTCGTACGGATTCGGAGCGATCACGATCGGAACATTCTCGACGATTCGCAGGCCGTAGCCTTCCAGCCCGGCGCGTTTCTGCGGATTGTTGGTCATCAGCCGCATGTTCCGGATACCGATCTCGCGCAGAATGCTGGCTCCGACTCCGTAATCGCGCTCGTCGACCCCGAAACCCAGTTTGACATTGGCTTCGGCGGTATCGTACCCTTCTTCCTGCAATTTATAGGCTTTCATTTTATTGAAAAAGCCGATTCCCCGGCCCTCCTGATTCAGATAGACGACCGCGCCTTTTCCTTCCTGCTCGACCATTTTCATCGCTTCGTGCAACTGGGCTCCGCAATCGCAGCGGCACGAACCGAAAATATCGCCCGTCACGCACGAAGAATGCACGCGCACCAGCACCGGTTCGTCCGGCTCCCACTCCCCTTTGATCAAGGCCACATGATCCAGCCCGTTGCTCGTCTGGCGGAACGGGATCAGCTTGAAATGTCCCCATGCCGTCGGCATATCCACCATTTCGCCCCGCTCGACGATCGATTCGGTTTTCAGGCGGTAAGCGATGATATCGGCGATCGAAACGATCTTCAGGCCGAATTGCTGAGCGATTTTCCGCAAATCGCCCAGACGGGCCATCGTACCGTCTTCGTTCATGATCTCGATCAGCGCGCCGCCGGGAGTCAGTCCGGCCATCCGCGTCAGGTCGATCACCGCTTCGGTATGACCCGGACGGCGGAGCACCCCTTTGTTACGCGCCCGGAGCGGGAAAATATGCCCCGGACGGCCCAGATCGGACGCCTTGGTGGCAGGATCGACCAGCGCCCGCACCGTAGCCGCGCGGTCGGTCGCAGCCACGCCGGTCGTACAACCGTGTCCGAGCAAATCGACCGACACCGTGAAAGGCGTACCGAGCAGCGACGTATTGTTGGCAACCTGCATCTCCAGATCCAGTTCCCGACAGCGGTCTTCGGTCAACGGAGCGCACAACACGCCGCGGCCGTTGTGAAGCATGAAATTGACGATCTCCGGGGTGATCTTTTCGCCGGCGACGATAAAATCGCCTTCGTTCTCCCGATCCTCGTCATCGACCACGATGACGACTTTGCCCGCGCGGATATCTTCGATCGCTTCGTCCACACTGCTGAGAATCTTTTCGTTGTTTTGTTCTTGTGACATGATATTTCGATTTTGTATTTTTAATTTTCGGTTTTCGTACGGTTACCGGTTCTCCGGCTGCATACGCCGTTTTCGCGGGAATATCCGTTTAAAAAATCCGCGGATCTTCCGGGTATGGGCGAGGTACCATTCGGCGTTGAACAGGTTCGAATCGTTGGTCGCTTTATAGGTCAGGTAGACGGAGATCGGCAACAGGATAAATGTGGCGATCCACATCCCGATAAAAGAGTTCCACGAGCCCTCGCGCGCCATCTTCTCGCCGGTGATCGTAATGATGTAATAGATTACGAAGAAACCGACCGATACGACGACCGGCATCCCCAGCCCTCCCTTACGGATGATCGCTCCCAAAGGCGCTCCGATCAGGAAAAAGATCATGATCGAAACCGGCAGGGCCATTTTTTTATGCCACTCGACCTTAAATTTGTAGAGCTGCGTGAGGGCGTCTTTCGAGGTTACCTCGTCAAACGAGTAGAAACTGCGGGAGTTGCGCGCTTTGTTGAGCGCCTCGTTGTAAATCCGTTGCCGGTCTTTCAGACCCATGCTGTCGATGTGCGCATTCAGGTAAACGGGCCGCCCGTGCAACGGAGCGATCGAATCGGTGCCGAGACCCTGGTCGAAAGGAAAAATGAAGGTGGTGATCAGCGGCTGGTAGGAGGCGCTGGCCGCCGCCGCGCTGACTTTCTCCAGCGAGTCGATCCCGGCCGAAAGTTCTTTCGTATTTTTGGTCTGGCTGTTGTTGAACAGCGACATGTCGGTTCGGGAAAAATCGAAACCCGACATCGGGATCACCATGTTGTAAACGTCGAAATAACGGCGTTCCAGCGTATTATCTTTCATCCACTGGTAGTTGCGCACCTCTTCGTGCATCTCGCCGTTATACAGCGTGGCCAGTAGGAAACGCTTGTCGTCGGACAGCGAAATGTAGCCGGAGTCGGCTACGATCGTCCCCATCTTACCGTTTATATTGGTATTGCGCGTATCGTAGATCAGGATATCGGTCAGCAGCTTCGTCTTCGGGTCCTGGTGGTCGACCCGGATGCTCATGTCGTTGTCGAGATTGAAAAAGAGCCCGTCCTTGAACTCGATGACCTGTTTCTGCTGCCGGATGTCGTAGATCAGCGCCGACATCTTCCGCATCGCCATCGGCACCAGATTGTTGGCGACGAAAAAACTGCCGACGGCGACGAAAAAGACCAGTACGATCAGCGGCCGCATGATCCTCGGCAGCGATACGCCGGCGGATTTCAGCGCGAGCAACTCGTAATTTTCCCCCATGTTGCCCATCGTCATCACGGCGGCGAACAGCGTCGCAAGCGGCAACACCATCGGTATCAGCGTGATGGCGGCGTACATCATCAGCTCCATAATCACGCCCATGCCGAGCCCCTTGCCGACCAGTTCGTCGATATAGCGCCACATGAACTGCATGATAAAAACGAACAGGACGATGAAGAAGGTGAGCACCATCGGCCCTACGTACGATTTCAATATGAGCTTATGTACCGTTTTCATCCCGCTTCCGCATAAAGTCACGCAAAGGTAATAGTTTTACAATAATAAGCGTAACGGTCAGTATAAATATTGTAGACGCGCCCGACGGAATATCGCCCTTGTAGCTGACATAAAGCCCGGCGAACGAACCGAGCACGCCGATCGCCGAAGCCCCGGCCATGATCCGTCCGAACGAGCGGGTCAGCTGGTTGGCGATCACCGCGGGCATGGTCAGCAGCGAGATCAGCAGAACGATCCCCACCACGCGGATCGAAATGACGATCGTCACGGCGATCAGCGCCGACATCAGGTAACCGATCAACCGCGTCGGCATATTCTGGCTGCGGGCATACTCCCGGTCGAAAGCCACGTACAAGATCGGCCGGTACCAGACGGCGAAAACGATCACGATCGCCAGGTCGACGATCCCCATCCAGATCAGGTCGGAGGAGGTGACGCTCAGTATATTCCCGAACAGGAAACTCATCAGGTTCGGAGCGTATCCCGGCGTCAGGTATACGAAGATAATCCCGACGGCCATGCCGAGCGACCAGATCAGGCCGATCGCCGAATCCTCGCGGATCCGTTTGCCGGCCGTAAAGGCTTCAATCCCGAACGCCGACAGCACCGCGAAACAGAACGCGCCGGCAATCGGATTCAGCCCGAAATAGTAGGCGATCCCGATCCCGCCGAACGACGAATGGGTGATCCCGCCGCTGAGGAAAACCAGCCGGCGGCACACCACGTACGTACCGACCATGCCGCAGGCCAGACCGCACAACAGGCAGGCGAGCGTCGCATGGGTCAGAAACCTGTACTGAAAAAGTTCATAAAAGAAATCCATAAACCGTCGATCGAACTACAAAGCTACGCGTTTTTTTCGGGAATTCTTCCACAATGCGGCATAAGCGGCAAAAATTAGGCGGCGGTTTTGTACCTTTGCGCCGGTATCGAAATACAACGCCATGTCATCCGCTAAAAAAGTAGGTTTTTACACATTGGGCTGCAAGCTCAATTTCTCCGAGACGTCGACCATCGCCCGCGAATTCGAAGCGGGCGGCTTCGTACGCGCCCGGCAAGGGGAAACCGCCGACGTATATGTCGTCAACAGCTGTTCGGTCACTGAACATGCCGACAAAAAGTGCCGCAACATCGTGCGCCGGATCGTCCGGACGAATCCCGATGCCATCGTCGCGGTCACCGGATGCTACGCCCAGCTGCGACCGCAGGATCTGGCCGCCATCGACGGGGTCGACCTGGTGATCGGCAACAACGACAAAGGCTCGATCTACGAACGGGTATCCGCACTCGGCGCCAAACGCAAAGCATCGGTACACACCTGCGAAGCCGGCGAGCTGACGAACTTTTTCGCCGCGTTCTCGACCGGCGACCGCACCCGCTCGTTCCTGAAAGTACAGGACGGGTGCAATTACCATTGCAGCTACTGCACGATTCCGCTGGCGCGCGGCGCCAGCCGCAACCTCCCGATCGCCGATCTCGCGGCCGAAGCGCAGCGAATCGCCGCGCAAGGTCAACGCGAAATCGTACTGACGGGTATCAACACCGGCGATTTCGGCCGAACGACCGGCGAACCGTTCATCGACCTGTTGCGGGCCCTCGACCGGGTCGAAGGCATCGATCGCTACCGCATTTCGTCGATCGAGCCGAATCTGCTGACCGACGAGGTCATCGCTTTCACAGCGGCTTCGAAACGATTCCAGCCGCATTTTCACATTCCGATCCAGAGCGGAAGCGACCGCATCCTGGCGCTGATGCGCCGCCGGTACAACACGGCGCAGTTCGCCGACCGGATCGCTGCGGTGCGCCGCGCCGTGCCGGACGTATTCCTCGGTATCGACGTGATCGTCGGATTCCCGGGCGAAACGGACGAAGACTTCGCCGACACCTACCGTTTCCTCGAACGTCTCGCCCCGGCATTCCTGCACGTTTTCCCCTACTCCGCGCGTCCCGACACCCCCGCCGCCGGATTCCCGAACCGGGTTCCGCCGCCGGTCGCCGAACGACGGGCCGCCGAGCTCGGCGCGCTGTCGGAACGTCTGCACCGCGCTTTTTACGAAAAGCAGGTCGGAACGCAAGCGCGAGTATTGTGGGAGAGCACTCGTCGCAACGGATATATGTACGGATACACAGGCAACTACGTCAAAGTCCGCACGCCGTTCGACCGTGCGCTAATCAATACGATCACGCCGGTGAAACTGACTGCGACGGACGGTGAAGAGGTAATGGATGCGGCTATTCTCGGCCGGGAATAGCGTAAGTACGCCAAATTGTTTATATTTGTAATCTTGAACAACGACAATCGGGCATGGGTTTGAAAAACAAAATACGGTTGGGCTTCCTTTCGTTGGCCCTGCTGCTTTTCTTTTCGGGAATCATTTCCTACTTCGAGCTCAGCAGGCTGAGCCATTCGACGCACAGCATGCTGGGAGCCAGCTTCCGCAACATGGAACTGTCGAAAACGATGCTGGACGCCGTGCAGGATCAGAACACCGCACTGCTGCAGATGATCGTCTCGGGCAGCCGCAACAGCGACTCGATGCTGATCGTCGGCCGGCAAAAATTTGATTCGTCGATGCGCGAAGCCAACGTGCTGATCCGCGACCTACAGGGGTTCGACTCGATCTACGCCGCCAACGTCGCCTACAACCGGATCGTCGACGCCTACCTCAGCGACAGTCTGCACAAAAACAGCGTCGGCTGGTACGTCAACATCTACGAAACGTCGTATGCCGACCTGACCACGTCGATCAAAAATTTCATGGTCTCCTCGCAGCGCATCATGGACGTCAAAGCCCAGCGGCTCGAAGACAACGCCTACCGCGCTACGATGCCGGGCTTCATCGCGCTGCTGATCGGCATTCTGATCGTCGTGGTATTTTTCTATTTCATCAACCTGTACTACATCTCCCCGGTGCTGAAAATCACCGACGCGCTGAAAAATTACCTGAATTCGAAAATCCCGTTCAAGGTGAACGTCGAGGGCCGGGATGAAATGTTCCGGCTGAAAGAATCCATCGAAAAACTGATCGATCAGCAAAAAAGCAAACGAAACGAATAGTCGGACATGCGGTTGAACATCGTACTCAGATACATCGGTCTCATCTTGCTGCTGAACGCGGCGTTCCTGCTGCTGTCGGCTTGCGTTTCGCTGCTGAACGGCATGGATACCGCTTTCTACCCGCTGTTGCAGAGTTTCCTGCTGACGGCGATCCTCGGAGCCTTCCCGCTGATCTTCGTGCAGGGCGGCGAACAGATATCGAGCTCCGAAGGCTATGGCGTGGTGGTCGGGGCGTGGCTGATGTCGTGCCTGATGTGTATGCTGCCCTACATGCTCTGGGGCGGCGAATTCACGCTGGCCGACGCATGGTTCGAAAGCGTTTCGGGCTTCACGACGACCGGGTCTACGTCGCTGAGCAACGTCGAAGCGCTACCCAAAGGACTGCTGTTCTGGAGGGCGTCGACACACTGGTTGGGAGGCGTCGGGGTCGTGATGTTCGTTCTGGTCGTGCTGCCGTCGATGGGCTCGACCAAGATGCGACTTTCGAGCGTCGAACTGTCGTCGATGGCCAAGGACAATTTCCGGTACCGCACCCAGAAAACGCTGCAAATCCTGATCGTCGTTTACGTCGGATTGACGCTGATCCAGACCGTGCTGCTGAAGATCGTCGGGATGGGCTGGTTCGACGCGGTCTGCAACTCGTTCTCGACCATCGCTACCGGCGGGTTCTGCACCCGCAATTCGAGCATCGCGTCGTTCAACAACGCCGGGGTCGAATTCATCGTGATGTTCTTCATGCTGGTCTCCGGACTGCATTTCGGCCTGATATACGGCACGCTGACCGGCAAGAACAACAACATCTTCAAATCGGAAATCAGCAAATACTACATTTTTTCGACACTCGCGGGAGGCGTCGTCATTGCGATCAGCCTGTGGCTGACGGACATCTATCCGAATATATGGATTTCACTAAGATACAGCCTATTCCAGATTATATCGGTCGCCTCGACCACCGGTTTCGCCACGGCCGACTCGTCGGTATGGACGCCGCTTGCCATCGTCGTGCTGATGCTGTTCACGATCCAGTGCGCCTGCGCCGGGTCGACCGCAGGCGGCATCAAATGCGACCGTATTCTACTGTCGTTCAAAGCGATGAAAGCCGCCATCATTCAGCGGCAACATCCGAACGCCATCATCCGGGTGAAACTCAATGGAGTGATCCAGGAGAACAATACGGTCAACATGGCGATGCTTTTTATCGTGCTGTACCTGATGCTGCTGGGGATCGGAACGGTCGTGGTAGCCGCTTTCGGCATCGATCTTGAAACCAGCTTCAGCATGACGGTAGCCAGCATGGCGAATGCAGGAGCCGGGTTCGGGCAGGTCGGTTCGATGGGCAACTACCACGAGATGCCGGGGATGGTGAAATTCATCGCTACGATCATGATGCTGCTGGGACGGTTCGAAATTTTCGGATTCATCCAGCTTTTCTTTTTGAACAAGTGGAAATGACGCCGGGCCGTATGTCCGTGTCGTTAAAAAATATATTTTTGCAGTTAGATTGATATTGCCATGTACAGACTGAGTCAGCTATTTGTTACGTTGTTTGCGGTTGCCCTCTCGACCGGACTGCAAGGACAGCAGGTCACGGCGCGCGTAGCGGGACTGGAAAGCAATGCGAAATACATGTCCCTGCTCGAACAGGAACAGCGTCTGCACCGAACCGAAGATTCGGTCGTGCAGGTCATCAACGACACGCGCAAACTTTTTACCGCCGAAACCACCGATTCGGAAAAAGAACAGCTCGGAACCAAAATCCTGCAACTCGAAAAAGAACTCTTCGAAATCCGGAACCAGCAGGGGGTCACGGCCAATGAAATCGGAGCGATCGAGCAGGACTTCATCCTAAAGAATCTGAACGGTACGGCCGAAAATCCGGCGGCAGCCGGCACTCCGGCTCCGGCGGGCGGAAAACAAACTCCGAATCTGGTCTACAACGTCTACTTCAAAGAAAACCTGTCGGAGCAGGATTACAAAGCGCTGCGGCACGCGCAGGAACTCGAACCGCTGCCGCTGAAACTGCTGGGAACCTATCTGGAAAACTATCGGAAAGCAGACTCGCTGGCAACCCTGTACGACACGACCGCCAACAAAACGCTGGCCGAAGAGACCTATGCGCAACTGGAATCGATCGGATCGCTGAACCGGGCGCTCAGCGACTCGCTGTCGCATGTCTGGAATTACATTTACGACAACAAGACCTACGCTTACAACTACCTGCTCGACAAGATGGGCAAGAACGAGATGCTGGACAAATTCGGCACGCAATTCCGCAACAACCGCCAGCAAATCGCCGCGATGCAGGACAGCGTAGCCTCGGAAACCGTTTACGGCTACCCGCTGAACAAACGGCTGCTGCTCGGCTACGAGGAGGCCCTGGCCGGAATCCTCGGATACACGGCGGCCCGGGACTCGGTGAACAAACAGGCCGAAATTTTCGGCAAACTGCACTACGACCTGCCGAAAATAGCTCCTAAAGAGCGTATTTTCATCGAATACGCCGATATCGAACGGGCCAGCCCGTCGAAATACAACGCCTCGAACCCGATCCCGGAAATGGAAGTATACCGACAGGGAACCGTATACCGCATCCAACTGGGCGCTTTCACCCAGAAGCAAGCGGTTTCGCTCTTCAAGGGAGTCTATCCGCTGTGTTACGAGAAGAGCGAAGACGGGAAATTCCGCTACTTCGCCGGGGCGTTCCGCGATGCGGCCGCCGCCGACGCCGGACTGGCCAAGCTGAAAAGCATGGGATTCCGCAAACCGGAAATCGTCGTATGGCGTGACGGCCGCTTCGAAATTCCCGGTGAAACGGGCGGCGAAGGAACGGCCGGCGAGCTTTCCACCCTGTACCGCGTAGAGATCGCCGGGCAGGGCGAAACCATTAGCGAGGCGATCAAAGAAGTGACCGACAGCCAGGCGGCCGGCAAGGAACTCTCGCGCGCCACGAACAACGACGGATCTTACCTCTATTCGATCGGGAATTTCGACAGCAAGGAAGCCGCCGATTCGCTGTGCCGGGCTATCAATGCAGTCTCGCAGGGTAGCGCGACCGTATTGGCCCTCGACTATTAGCGACCGGTTCCGCGCCCCCTAAAAACGATGCCTTCCCCGGTAAAAAACGGAAGGCATTTGTTTTTCACCTTATTTTCGACCGGTTCTTTTGCAGGTTTCCAAAAAATCCGTACCTTGGAAAAGAATTTCCCGCCCGGGATAAAATCTGATAAAAACAGGCTTATGTGGTTAATCGTCGCGCTGATCGTCGTGGGCGTACTGTTGCTGGTAGCGGAACTGGTACTGCTGCCGGGAATCAGCGTCGCCGGGATCGGAGCATTCGTCGCATTTCTGGCGGCCGCATTTTACGGTTTCATGCAATACGGCGTAATGGGCGGCGCACTGATCCTCGCAACGATCGTGATCCTCTGCGTCATCGCGGTAGTCGTTTCGCTCAGAGCCAATACATGGCGCCGTTTCTCGCTGAAAGCGACCGTGGACAGCACGTCTACCCCTACCCCCGAACAGCAGGACATCCATGTCGGACAACGGGGCGAAACGCTGACCCGACTCGCTCCGATGGGTAAAGTGCAGCTCGGCGAAGTGACCATCGAAGCAAAATCCGTGGACGCCTACATCGACCCGCACCAGGCGATCGAAGTGATCGGCTACGACAATACCGCCGTCATCGTAAGGCGGGTCGATTCCGCGGCCGGATACCGGGGAACATTTTCCGAACCGCTCGATTAAAAACACAAAAACACTAAAAATATGACTATGGAAGGATTTGGTATTTGGGTGATTGCGTTCGTCGCGCTCGTTCTGTTATGGTTCATTTTATACTTTATTCCGATCGGGCTATGGTTTTCGGCCCTCGTATCGGGAGTACGCATCAGTCTGCTGCAACTGGTGCTGATGCGGTTCCGCAAGGTGCCGCCCTCGGTCATCGTCAACCAGATGATCGCCGGAACCAAAGCGGGTCTGCATCTGACCTCCAACGACCTGGAAGCGCACTTCCTGGCGGGCGGCAACGTGCCCAACGTCGTGACGGCTCTGATCTCGGCGCAAAAAGCCAACATTACGCTCGACTTCCGGATGGCGGCGGCCATCGACCTGGCCGGCCGTAACGTGGCGGAAGCCGTACAGATGTCGGTCAACCCGAAAGTGATCAACACCCCTCCGGTAGCGGCCGTAGCCAAAGACGGCATCCAACTGATCGCCAAAGCCCGCGTAACGGTACGGGCGAATATCAAACAACTGGTCGGAGGCGCCGGCGAGGACACCGTGCTGGCCCGCGTGGGCGAAGGGATCGTATCGTCGATCGGTTCGTCGACGTCGCACAAGACCGTGCTTGAGAATCCGGATTTCATCTCGCGGGTAGTACTCGAAAAGGGACTGGATGCGGGAACCGCCTTCGAAATCCTGTCGATCGACATCGCCGATATCGACGTGGGCAAGAACATCGGCGCTTTCTTGCAGATGGACCAGGCCAATGCCGACAAGAACATCGCGCAGGCCAAAGCCGAAGAGAAACGGGCGATGGCCGTAGCGCTGGAACAAGAGATGAAAGCCAAAGCGCAGGAAGCGCGGGCCAAAGTCATCCTGGCCGAGGCTGAAATCCCGATGGCGATCGCGGAAGCCTTCCGCAACGGCAATCTCGGCGTGATGGATTACTACAAAATCCAGAACATCCAGGCCGACACCCACATGCGCGAAGGGATCGTGAAGCCGGATAAAAAATAACATCCGGCCGTACACCGGTATGAAAACTCCGCGAAGAGGATCTCTTCGCGGAGTTTTTCGTTATCCCCGCCTCTATTTGTTTTTTCAGGCGGAAATCCCTAACATTGCAACGTCCGAATCGTTTCCGGATCTGAAACCAGAATACGAAAAACATGAATCCATCCGAAAAATACTGGCTGACACGCCTGGAAAGTTGTGCGAAAGCGCTGACTAAAAACGGATTCTCGGCAATCGTCGTAGACCGGATCGAAGATGCGGCAAACGCGGCGGCGGAGATCATCGAAAAGCTGGCTCCCCGTACGATAGGTTATGCCGATTCGCGCACCATGCACCGCAGCGGAATCCTGAACGTCATCCGGCAGGACGACCGGCGCACGCTGATCGACGGATTCGACCCGTCGAAAGAACGCGCCGAAAATCTCCTGACCAGACGGCAGGCCCTGCTGTCCGATCTGTTTTTGACCGGAGCGAATGCCGTGACAGAAAAGGGGGAATTGGTATGGCTGGATATGATCGGCAACCGCATCGCGGCGGTCGCATTCGGGCCGGAACACGTCCTGTTGTTCATCGGGCGGAACAAGTTGACTCCCGACCTCGAATCGGCCCGCCAGCGGATCAAGACCCTCGCCGCCCCGATGAACGCCCTCGCTCATGCGACATTCAAAACGCCCTGCCGGACGACCGCCCGGTGTCACGACTGCAACAGCCCCGACCGGATTTGCAACGGCTGGTTGATCCTCGAGAAGTGTTTTCCGAAAGAGCGGATCGCCGTCATCCTGATCAACGAGGATCTGGGCTATTAGCAAACCGGCGACTACATCTCCTCACGGGCATAATCCACGGCCCTGTTCAACAGAGCGATGAAAGGCATCGTCGCGCGGAGCTCGCGGGCAACGCTTTCGACCAGATCCGCCTGCAACATAAAACGGTCGTCGACGAACTTTTCCAAATAGACGTCCTTCAGTTTCAGGTATTCGACATACGGACTGTCGGACGGAAAACCAGCCGGCGCCCGTTTCAGCCGGTTCTCCGCGTTCAACGAAAAACCGGACGCTCCCCGGACAGCGGCGGCGAAACGTTCCCCGTTATCGAGGATCTCGTCCCGGACGCTTTTCAACACGTTCGGTTCCGGCATATACAATCCGGCCGAAAGCAGGTGACCGCCGATCAGTCCGTCCCCCTGCGGCTCCACATGGAAATAATAACCGGCATACCCCGACTTTTTCCCGCGAGGACAAAAATAAGCCCCGAAATGGGTTTTGTAGGGTTCTTTGTTCGGACTGAACCGCGTATCCCGGTAAATCCGATAAGTGCAGTCCTTCACCGCAAGCCCAGCGACCGAAGGATCGAAAGCGGCGATCGCGTCGATCAGCCGGGCGACCAAACCGTCGAACCGGGCCTTTACGTCGCGGTACCAAAGCTTGTTCGCTTCGAACCATTCCCGGTTGTTATGGCGCCTCAACTGTTCCAGAAACCGTATGATATCTTCCATGCCTATCCGAATTGAGTAAGGATACAAAGATAACGAAATATCCGGACGGTCGCGGAACTACACATAAATATCCGGCTCCTTCCGCACGGAATAAGCTTTCACGAATTTCCGGCGGACGATTTTATACAGCAATCCCCCGAAACGGCGGGCGCGGGCCGGACATACGACGATGCAGCGGCCGCAGGCGATACACTTCTGCGGATCCGTTTGCCGGGGACGGCCGGCAGGAATGGCCTGTACGGGGCATCGTTCGACGCATACGCCGCACCCCGTGCACTTGCGGCCGCCCGTCGGTCGCAACGGCACTTTCCCCGGCGTTTTATAAGGACGGCCGCCCGGAGGCACGACTTCCTGCAAAGAGGCGGAATCGGCCGCAGAATCGATTTTCCGACGGAACTGCCGAACGAATGCGGCGATTCGCCGTATATGTCTTCCTCATCCGGACGATTCGTTCCGACCTGCGGAAATATGGAGTGTGCCGCGACGAACGCGGCGGCGGCGGCAACCCTGAATCCGTTTTCTCCGACAACATCGGTCAGTTCGAGCAACGCATCGTCGTAATCCCGGTTGCCGTAAACGCATACGACGACGGCAGGCGTCCCGTTTCCCCGGAACTTGCGGAGCGCTGGCAGCGCGGATGCGGGAATGCGTCCGGAATAGACGGGCATACCCACTACCAGCAGGTCGCCGTCGCCCATCGTTACTTCCGCCCCGGGCGCGCTCCGGGTAATGTCGTACTCCGTCTTCCGTCCTTCGATTTGCGCGGCGATCTGTCTCATGACCTTCCGGGTCGTATAAGTCGCGCTGAAATATACCAGGTGAATATTTTCCGTCCTCACATTCTTACGATTTATTGATAACAAACGCTTTCTATACGTACGGGGCCCAGCAGCCCGGATGTCTGCAACGGCGACGACGGGGTCCACGGATTGTGCGGAGACCACGTCGGACGTTCGCCGGCGGGCAACGCGCTGTCGCCGATCAGACGGTTGACCCAGGTATTGACGACCTCGATTTCCAGATCGTTCCCGCCCTCTTTTACGAAGTCGGTTACGTCCAGCCGGTACGGATAAGTCCACACCCCTCCGACGTCGCGTCCGTTCAGCCTGACCCGGGCCATCGCGGCGACGTACCCCAGGTCGAGCAACAACCGCCGGGAAGGATCGGCCGCCTGCCAGGTAAACCGGTTCTTATACGAAGCCGTTCCCGAATAGAACCGGATCCGGTCGTCGTCGCTGAGCGCCCAGTCGGTCAGGGAATCCATCGTTACGGACTCTCCGGGTCCGCGCCGGGCGGCGTCGAAAGCCACCGTCCAGGGAGCGGTTATCTCGACGACCGGATCCGGCTCCGGATAGTTGACTCCCCCGCGGGAAGCGTCCGACGCCTGCGCAGGCTCACGGAAAACGACGAACGCGCTTTCGTAAGGCTCCAGCTTCAACGGAACCGAAACGCTCCTGTCCGAAACCGTAAACTCGGGAAGCGGGCGCATCGCACCCGAAACGGGAAGCCACAGCTCCGGTCGAAGCCCCCTAACGCGAAAACCGGCCTCGAACGCAACCGGACGGGCGGATTGGTTCGCCACGAAATAGATATCCGTCTCCCCCACCCTGCGATGCCCGTATACGATATCGCGGCAGTCGGTTTTCAGATCCGGCGGGCAGTCGACATAGGCCAGGGCCTCCTCCATGCTCATGCCGGACAACACCGCTCCTTTGCCGTACCGCCGGGACTTCCGGGTCACTCCGTCCACTTCCGCCCACATTTCGGAAGCGAGCGCACGCACCAGCAGGTCGGCGCCGGGCTGTCCCTGCAAGCTGGGCGAACGGTCGGGACACGGGCCGAGCACGACGGCCCCGTCCTTTACCAACCGGGCGATCTTCGTCAGCAGTTCCGGCCGCATGGTTTCGAGTTCGGGAAGCACCAGCAGTCTGTACTGCGTTCCGTGCGGCAGAGTCAGCAACCCGTCGCGCACAGACGCCCGGTCGCGCAGCACCTCCCCGTTGATATAGTCGAACTGATAACCGGCAGGTAACGCGGGATCGGCGACGCCGGTCATCTTCGGAGCGTCCTCGCCGACAAAATAGGCCACGTCGGCTATATTCAGCCCCTGTTGCAACATGAAATTGCAGCGACGCAGGTACTCGATAAAAGTATTCAACTGGGGATACCACGTGTTGTTGCGGTTGAATTCGTTTCCGTAAGCGGCATTCACGCCCGGAAGCCGGCCGTCGTCGAGCTGCGAGATGAACAGCGTCAGCAGGGTGCTGTTGATCCCTTCGGCGAAAAAACGGTCGCAACGCTGTTTCATATTGGCCGGATAACGGCTGAAAGCCGCCCCCGCACACGTAAACGACTCGGCATACACCCTGGACTTGCCGTAAATATGCGCGCAGGACGAAGCCGCCCGGTTTTCGATATCGCCCAGTTCGCCCTCGCTCCAAAACTCGCCGGCCACGTCGTCCGACTGTCCCCCGTACTGTAGGAACTCGCCCGGAAATCCCCAGTGCCCGTAATTTTCGAGCCATGTGGTAAGCCCGTGTTCGTGACAGACTTCGCGCATACCGCCGACGTACTCGTACGACACGGCGTCGGCCACCATCCTGCGCACATCCCACAGAAAACGCTCCGAAGTTTCGGCGCTTCCGACCACGACGCCTTCGAACACCGGCAAAAACGGCACCGGATCGTATCCGTAACATTTTTCGAACCGGGCGATGAAATCGTCCGTAAAATTCTGCCCGCCGGTTTCGTAACTATCCTGCACCACCACTTTGAACGACCGGCGGTCGGCCTCCGGAATCCGCTCGAGAATCTTACCGATAAAAGCGTCGAAATGGGTACGGACATGCTCCCTGTTCATTTTGTCGATCTCCAGCCCCGTAGCCTCCGGGGCGGCGGGACTGTTCGTAACGCCCGTGGAAGCCATTCCGGTGCGCAGGATCGCCCACTCCCCGGCCGGGACGTCCCATGTCAACATTCCGTCCCCGGATACGAACTCCGTGATATCCCGCACGGCGGCAGGATCGTCCGCCAGCGAAGGATCGTCCGCCAGCGAAGGATCGTCCGTTTCGGCCGGAGCGGGCCAAAGGTAGTCCTTCCAGTACGGCAGAGGAGTCTGGTGCATTTTAGCCAGACTTTTTTCGCTGTAACGTTCGACCCGCGCCGCTGCCGAAAGTTCCACCTCGCGCAGGGCGGCGGGTCCGCCGGCATTATCGACCGAAAGGCGGAACGCCCGGGAAGACGTGGCCGGGAAAGAGATCGTAACGGGAGCATAAACATCGAACCCGACATTGGGCATTTCGTTGAACCGACTGATATCGAACTCCGCCACCGGCCGGTAGTCGCTCCCGTCCAAAGCCTCGAGGACGGCATTCGCTACGATCGGGCGGTGTTCCGGACGTACGGTGATGCTGCGGGCGGTAAAAAGCTCCGGCGACTCGAAAACGATCGCGGTTTTCCCGACGGGGAGCCGGACGGACGTAAGCGTATCCCCGTCGGCCAACCGTCCGATACCGGGCAAAGCCGGTACGGAACGCACCGTTCCGGACGCGCCGTTCAGCAGCACTCCGTCGTTTTTCGGCACCGGATAGGCGATCACGCGCACGTCCTGAATCATCCCTTCGGGCTTCGGCAACCTGCCCGAAAACTTCGAAGGGCCCTCGACCCGCACCTGCGAACTGCACAGATAACGCATCGACTCTTCCGGCTTCACCCAGGGACCGCCGGACTGACTCCACCCCGGAGAGTTGAAAATGCCGATCTCCATATCCAGTTCCGTTGCGGTCTTGAGGGCCGTATGCAATATCTCCCACCACGGCTCGCTCATCAGCTCGACCGGCCCGTAAGGAACGTCGTCGTGACCGATGTTGCCGATATAGGCGCGGTCGATTCCGGCTGCTTTCATCGATCGCAGGTCTTCGGCTACACCTTCTTTCGATACGTTCCCGGAAATCCAATACCAATACGTACTGATTTTTACCGAATCGGGCGGGGCGACGAATCCCCGTTCGAGCATGGACGAAGCAACGGTTCCCGCATCGCTGCGGCAACCCGTTAAAAACACGGCGGCGATCAACATCAGCCGCGCTCCGAATAGAGTGTGGGACATAGTTTAGTAGTTTTTTCTGTTTACCGGAATTCATCCGTATTCCGAACCGGCACAAGCCGCTCGGGCGCATAATCGACGATCGGGCAACGGGTCATCTTTTCATGATTCGGGATCGACGGACAAAACATGCGTCCCCGTTCGACAAAGCACATTCAAATATAGTGTAAATATCGGTACGAAAATCATTTGCCCGTACCGACAACGAAGCTTTTATCGGTAATCCGTCCGAATTTCGCCGTTTCCGCCGCCGGAAAGGACGCGAGCGGAATGCAGGACGCACATAATTCCGCCGATTCGACAATATTCGGTTCCGCATTCGCGACGAACCGAAAATAATATTATTTTTGTAGAATACTTAATCTAAACAAAATGAAGGAAAAAGTACTCGTTGCGCTCTGTTTTTTTTTGATTGTCGGAGGAAAACTGTCTTCACAAACCGAAAATAAAACGACCGGCTCCTTTACCATCGAATGGGAAGGGGGAACCGGAACGGGAAGCATTTCGGCTACGAACGGGAAAATCGCCCGGATCGAAGCCGTAAAAGGGAATGTCCGGATCGACGGGAACGCCTACCGCATCCGGAACGCTTCCGGAGCTCGGCTGGAATGCTTCGTCGACAGCGCCGATACGAAAATCGGACCGGAGGCGACTCTGATCCACGTCGAAGCTCCGCAGGGTTCCTTCTCCTTTTTCCTGAGGGACGTAAACCGGAATACGCCGATCTACATTCCGAATTACAAAGTAACGGTACTCCCGGCCGGAGACGGCCGTTGTTATGCGGAGGTCGAGCGAGAGATCCTTTCCCGAAAAAGCCGTACCAAGATCGAACGGATCGAAACCGAGCCGGAAGTCTCTTTCGAAACCGCGGCGGCACGCGCCCGCCGGTCGAACGTTCCGATCTGGCTCGGCATGGGAAGAGACATCCGCATGTTCGAAATATCGGAAGAGCTGCCGGACGGCACATTAGAGGACAAACTGATCCGTCCGATTTTCTCTTCTTCCCCCGTCGTACTGCCGGAAACGGCCCCCTCGGCACTCTACTACCGGTATGCATTGGGGCGCGGCGTGGGAGTCATGGATAACATCGCCCGGAATCTGGACGAGGGCGTACTTCCCATTTACCACTCCGAACTCACGGACGACGATGTCCGTTACCACAGCGTATCGTTCGTGTCGCTCGAAAAGTCGGAGTTGAACGCCGGCAACGTGCAGGGAACCCACTTCCTGATCTCGGACAGCCGTTCCGGAGGAAGGGTATTTACCGAAACGCAGCAGAAACAGTTGGCCGACATACAGGCCGCGATCCCGCCCGCCGACGAGGAAGCCGTCCTCTACATCCGGACGGAAATCGAAAACGAAGGAGCCGTTCCCCGCTACGCCTGGATCAAGGCCCCCCGCCCGGCAATGCCCACCAACAATCTGTATATCGGAGCGGCTTATCAATTCGACCGGGAAAAAGGATTCTCTTTTTTCTCGGAAGACCGGGTATTCTGTATCTCCAAAATCAAAGGAGAACCGCTCTGCAACGAAGAACTCGCCGTACTGCTCCAACCCGGGGAACGGATCGAGGTGGATTTTTACATTCCGCACGAACCCGTCTCCCGGCAGCGGGCCGCAGAACTGGCCGCACAGTCGTTCGGGAAACGCTACGAAGTGTGCAGGGCCTATTGGAACGGGAAACTGGAACGCGCCGCCCGCATCCGCATTCCGGAAAAAAGAATCGACGAGATGGTCCGCGCGGGCCTGCTGCATCTGGACCTGGTGACTTTCGGACAGGAGCCGAACGGGACGCTGGCCGCCAACGTGGGCGTTTACTCTCCGATCGGAACGGAAAGCGCCCCGATCATTCAGTTTTACGCCTCGATGGGGCTGAACGACCTGGCCCGGCGGGCATTGAACTACTTTATCGAAACCCAGCAGGAGAATGGAAAAATCGAGAATTACAACGGCTATATGGTCGAAACGGGGGCCGTTTTGTGGTCGGTGGGCGAATACTTCCGCTACACCCGGGACAAGGAATGGATCGGGGAAATCAAACCGGCCTTGCTGAAAGCCTGCCGCTACCTGACCGAATGGAGAAACCGCAGTAAAAAGGACAGCCTCAGAGGACGCGGATACGGCATGATCGACGGAAAGGTCGCCGATCCGGAAGACTATTTCCACCAATTCATGCTGAACGGCTACGGTTACCTCGGCATGAAACGCATGGGAGAAGTATTCGAAGCCATCGGAGCGGAAGAGGCCGAAAGCCTGCAGAAGGAAGCGGCCGACTGGAGAAACGACATCCGCGAATCGCTCGAACGGACGATGGCTCTTTCGCCGGTCGTTCCGCTGGGAGACGGAACGTGGAGCCCGACCGCGCCTCCCTGGACGGAAGCTCCGGGACCGCGCCTGCTGTACCAACAGGCCGAATGTTTCCGCTCTCACGGCACCTTTACCGTCCCGGATGCCATGCTGGGGCCGATGTACCTGGTTTTTTGCGAGGTAATCGACCCGGCAGAGCCCGTTTCGGACCTGTTGTTGAAATATCACAGCGAACTGATGTTCCAGGAAAATTCGACTTTCAGCCAACCGTATTACAGCCGTCACAACTGGTTGCAAGCGAAAAAAGGAATGGTAAAACCTTTCCTAAGCACCTATTACCACACCATGGCCCCCTACGCCGATCCGGGAACCTATACGTTCTGGGAGCATCTCTACAAACTGAGTCCCCACAAGACCCACGAAGAAGCCAACTTCCTGATGGAAACCCGCTGGATGCTTTATATGGAGGATGCGGATACGCTGAATCTCTTCCGGGTAATTCCGCGCCGGTGGATGGCGGACGGCGATCGAATCGAACTGAGCGGCGTGCAAAGCTATTTCGGGCCGCTGAACGTCCGGGCGGTATCGAACGTCCGCAACAACCGGATCGAAGCCAGCGTTCGATGCGACCCGGCCCGGAAACCCGCCTGCGTGAAAATCAGGCTGCCGCATCCCGAAGGGAAAAAACCCGTGCGGGTAACGGGCGGCACATATAACGCGGACGACGAAACGGTCGTCGTCCGCCCTTTCGACGGAGAGACTGAAATACGGCTCGAATTCTAAACATTCGGATTCCCGAGAATCCGAATGCGGACGACACGCCTTACGCTCCCACGAAGATCGCCTGCAGGATCGCCGACGCCGCGTCGGTGCGAAATACGAAAATCTTTCATAAATTCGCGCCGTTGTTTTTCGTATCGATGAAAAATCTTGTGGGCAGATACCTGTTGTTCGTGACCGGGCTTTATTTCCTGGCCGCCGGAATCGTGCTGATCCTGCGTTCGTCGTTGGGGACAACCCCGATATCGAGCGTGAACTACGTGTTGAGCCTCAACAGCGCGCTGACGTTGGGAACCTGGACATTCGTGATAAACATGCTGCTTATCGCCGGACAGTTCTGGTTTATCCGCGACCGCATGACGCGACGTGACACGGTCGAAATCCTGTTACAGATGCCTTTTTCGTTGCTTTTCGGGCTGTTCATCGATTTCAACATGGTCCTGACGCAACATCTGCTGCCGCCGAACTACGCAGCGGCGATCGTACTGCTGTTGGCCGGCTGTATCGTGCAGTCGATCGGCGTCGTACTGGAGATCAAACCCCGCGTAGTCATGATGAGCGCCGAAGGATTCGTCAACTACGCCTCGCAGCGCTATAATACGGATTTCGGAAAATTCAAAGTCGCTTTCGACATCTCGCTCGTAACGGTTGCCACGCTGCTGTCACTCCTGCTGGCACGGCGCATCGAAGGCGTGCGCGAAGGAACACTGATCGCTGCTTGCAGCACAGGATACATCGTCAGTTTTCTGAACCGCAGGATACTCACGCGGGCGACGCTCCGCCGCATACTGCCGATCAAAGGAATCTAGCCGTCGCTTCGGGAACGCCGCCGAGAATTCGGTATTTCGAATTTTATCCGTATTTTTGTCTGCGATTTGCCGTCCAACCGGCGGTGAGATTTCGGAATATCCGACACACAACAAAACAATACCCAGTATGCAAAAATCTTATCGACTGCTTTTACCCATCCTTCTTTTTCCCTGCATTGCCGGCCCGAAAACCGCTTATCCGAAAGTCCCGGCGGAACCGGCGCTACAAACACAACCTGTGCGCGCCGTAAACGTCGAAGGGAAAGACGCGGCCCTGACGGAACGGGATTTCCTGTTCGGCGACGACCGTCCTTTCAAACAGTGCCATGCATCCACGCTGGTAGGACTCGACGACGGCAATTTCCTGGTAGCATGGTTCGGCGGAGACAAGGAGAGCGCGGACAACGTAGCCATATGGCTGTCCAAAGGCAAGCCGGGCGACTGGTCGGAGCCTCGCCGGGTCGCGAAAATCCGCAATGACGCCCACTGGAATCCAGTGCTGTTCCGCGACGGAAAGGGAAAAATTTATCTTTTTTTCAAAGTAGGGAAAAAAATAACCGAATGGGAGACCTGGTGGACGACTTCGTCGGACGACGGAACGACCTGGTCGAAACCCGTCGAACTCGTCAAAGGCGACCGGGGAGGCCGGGGCCCTGTTCGCAATAAGCCCATCGTCCTATCGAACGGCGTATGGCTGGCCGGCGCATCGTTCGAAAGCGAGACGGGCGACAAACACTGGGACGTATTCGTCGACCGCAGCAGCAACAACGGCAGAACATGGAAGGCGACGCCCTTTCTGGAACTGGACCGCAGCAATTTCAGGGGACACGGGGTCATCCAGCCCACGCTCTGGGAATCGGAGCCGGGAATCGTCCACATGCTCGTACGCAGCAGCAACGCCCGCATCTACCGGAGCGACTCGAAAGACTACGGAAAATCCTGGTGTCCGCTCTACCCGACCGACATGCCGAACAACAACAGCGGCATCGACCTGATAAAACTCCCGGACGGCGCGCTGGTTCTGGCATACAATCCGGTCGGCGGCGATGCGGGGTCGAGGTCGCTGCTCAACTTGGCCGTATCGTTCGACAACGGCAAAACGTGGCCGAAGACAATCGCGCTCGAAAACGACAATCCGCCGGCGGAGTATTCCTACCCGGCGATTATCGCCCACGGAGACCGTGTGGCGGTCACTTACACGTGGAACCGGCAACGCATCGTTTTTTGGGAGTTCGCAAACGATGCTCTGGAGGCCCGATAATCATTTACCCATGAAAAAACTATTGTTATCCGCCCTGCTGCTACTGACCGGCAGCCTATCTGCGAACGAGCGCATAGCCCGCCTCCGCTGCGAAGAGATGACCGACCCGATCGGGATCGACGTATTGCAGCCGCGGCTGAGCTGGGAACTCGAATCCGACCGGCGGGGCGTGCTTCAGACGGCTTACCGGATCCTCGTCGCTACGGACAAGACTCTGCTCGACCGCGACCAGGGCGACATGTGGGATTCGGGAGAGATCGAAAGCGACGCGACGTCGGGGATAAAATATGCGGGAAAGCCGCTGCAGCGCAACAGCTATTACTACTGGAAGGTAAAAGCAAATACCAACAAAGGAGAAACGGCATGGAGCGAACCGGCGCTATGGCAGGTCGGGCTTCTTCAATTCCAAGACTGGGTCGGCCAATGGATCGGTTTCGACCGCCGCTTCCCGTGGGACGGCGATCCGCAAGGTTCGCGACTCTCCGCACGCTACTTCCGCAAAGAGTTCGACTGCGACAAGGAGATCCGTTCGGCGACGGCTTATATCATCGGGCTCGGATTTTACGAACTTCGCATCAACGGCCGAAAAATAGGCGACCGGGTACTGGCTCCCGTACAGACCGAATTTACCAAAAACGTAAAGTACAATGCATTCGACGTAACGGACGCGCTGAAACGCGGCCGCAACGCGATCGGCATAGTCCTCGGAAACGGTATGTATTTCACAATGCAGCAGTTCCAGCAAGCGTTCAAAATAAAAAACTTCGGCTATCCGAAAGTACTGTTCAACCTGGCGATCACCTACGCCGACGGCTCCTCGAGAGTGATCTTCACGAACGACTCGTGGAAGGGAACGGCCGACGGCCCCATCCGGGCCAACAACCTGTACGACGGCGAAGAGTACGACGCGACCCGGGAGTTTCCGGGCTGGGACGCGCCGGGATTCGACGACGGCGGATGGCTGCAGGCCGAGTTCGTCCAGGAGCCGGGCGGAACCTACGAGGCGCAAACGACCGACCCGATGAAGGTCGTAAAAGAACTCGCCCCCGTCTCCGTAACGGAGAAAACGGACGGCCGGTTCATCGTCGATTTCGGGCAAAACCTGACGGGATGGATGCGTTTCAGCGTCCGCGGAGCGCGCGGACAGACTGTCCGGCTGAGATACGCCGAATCGCTCGACGAAAACGGAGAGCTATTCACGGCCAACCTCCGGAGCGCCAAAGCCGAAGGGTTGTACACCCTGCGGGGCGGCGAACGAGAAACCTACGAACCGGCTTTTACGTACTACGGTTTCCGATTCGTCGAAGTCTCCGGTTATCCCGGACAATGCGACCCGTCCGATTTCACGGCCTGCATGGTCTCCGACGATATGCGTACGGTAGGCAGTTTCAAAACCTCGGACGAGTTGCTCAACAGGATCTACCGCAATGCCTGGTGGGGCATTGCGGGCAACTACAAGGGAATGCCCGTGGATTGTCCGCAGCGCAACGAAAAGCAGCCGTGGCTGGGCGACCGGGGAGTAGCCGCCCTGGGAGAGAATTTCGTGTTCGACAATGCGAAGCTCTACCGTAAGTTGCTCGACGACCTGAAAAGGGCGCAGAAAGCGGACGGTTCGCTGCCGGACCTGGCGCCCGACTTCTGGCGCTATTTCAGCGACAACATGACCTGGCCCGGAGTCATGCTGATCATAGCGGACATGCTTTATACCCAGACAGGAGACCTCTCCGCCGTATCGGATCATTACGATGCCATGAAGAAATGGCTGGCCTACATGAAAGGGCGTTACATGACCGCGGAGTATATCGTCAGCAGGGACGTCTACGGCGACTGGTGCGCGCCTCCCTCTACGGCCGAGGCCGGGAAAGGATTGAGCGGGAACGTAAAAAAACCGAACCCGCTCCTATCCACGGCATACTATTATCATTTCACCGGACTGATGCAAAAATTCGCCGAACTGACCGGCAGGCCGCAGGATAAAGCCTATTACGCCGAGCTGGGCGAAAACATCAAAAACGGATTCAACCGCAGGTTCTACCGTTCCGAGGACGGCTATTACGACAATGGGGAACTCACATCCAACCTGTTGCCGGTAGCGTTCGGAATGGTGCCGGCGGAAGAACTGCCCCGCGTGACCGCTTACGTCGGCAACCTCGTCGAGGTGAAGAATCGGGGCCACCTGAGTACGGGCGTCATCGGCACCCAATGGCTGATGAAAACGCTTTCGGGCATCGGCCGTCCGGATCTCGCGCTCGGCATCGCCCTCAAAAAGACCTACCCGAGTTGGGGTTATATGATAACGCATGGCGCCACGACGATCTGGGAGCTCTGGAATTTCGATACGGCCGCACCCGATATGAATTCGCAAAACCACGTGATGATGCTCGGCGACCTGCTGGTATGGTTTTACGAGAACCTTGCAGGCATCCGAACCGATCCCGCGAAACCGGCCTTCCGGCGGATCGTCATGAATCCCGACTTTCCCGAAGGACTCGACTTCGTCGAAGCGTCCCACCATTCGGTTTCCGGAAAAATAGAGAGCAGGTGGCGGCGGACGAAGCGCAAAAAAACGGAATGGAATATCCGGATACCGGCCAATTGCAGCGCCGAGGTGCACTTCCCCGCAGCGGCGAGGGAAAAGATCACCGAATCGGGACATACCATCGCGGCGGACGACGAAAACATCAGGTATCGGGGCACCGTAAACGGCAAACAGGTGTTCGAAGTGCTGTCCGGCGAATATAGCTTCGTATTTTAACCCGATTTACAAACGACGATCAATCAAAATCGCCTGAGGCCGATGGCCTCAGGCGATTTTGATCCGCATACCGGAAAAAATAAATACGAATATTTTGCCCACTGAGCGGAACCGCCCTCAAGTCGGATATACAAGCCGGTCCGTTCGGGACGCCCTCATGTCACCGGCATTTTACGCTGTTCCCGATAAACTTTTTTGTAACGATCGGTCATAAGTTCGCTCGTAAACAGGGCATATGCCCGTTTGCGGGCCGCTTGTCCGAAAGAATCCCGAAGTTCCGGGTGCCGGATCAGGGTCATCATATTTTTCGCCAAAGCCTGCGGATCACGCGGATTGCATAACAGTCCGGTTTCTCCGTCCGAAACGACCTCGGGAATACCTTCCACGTTGGTCGCAACTACCGGAAGCCCGTAATGGGCGGCTTCGACGAAAATCAATCCGAAAGATTCGTAGATCGAAGACATCGCAAAAATATCGTGCGAAACATAGAACGATGAAACATCTTGCTGCCATCCGGCCAAATCGATACTGGCCGTCAAACCATTGTCTCGGATAAAACGCTTGCACTCCCCGTATTTTTCGCCGTCTCCGACCATAGTAAACTTTGCGTCGGGGTATTCCCCGATAAGGATTTTCGCCGCTTCGAGAAAAGTCAGAGGGTCTTTCGGCGTATCCAGCCTGCCGACAAAAAGAATCCGGGGCGTCGTTCCTTTCTGAGAAACCGGAAGATGTCCCGGATAAGCGGAAAAATCTATCCCGTTATAAACGGTCGAAACTTTACGGGCGCACCATTTGAAATATTTGCTGTAATAACGGTTGACCAGGATGATTCTGTCGCAAAACAACGACGCAAACATCTCGCATCCCCAGTAAAACAGCCACCGGGGAAGCCCGACGAATTTATGAAAGGCCAGTCCGTGCACGGTATGTATTACCCGCGGCGTACGGGCCAACGTCGCCGCTATGCGCCCGACCACACCCGGTTTCGTGGAATGGGTATGTACGATGTCAAATCTTTCCCGCCGGCATAACCGATAAATCTCCCGGACAGCTCCGATATCCGACAATCCGATCGCTCGCTTCATTTTATTCGAGTAGATAACCCGAACGCCGGCTCTCCGGAATTCTCTTTCACACTGCTCCCGATCGCCGACGTCCGTCGAATCGCTGAAAAGTATCCATTTGTCATACTGGCTATCGGGCAGACTCTTCATAATCTCCAGAGATACGCGTTGTACGCCGGATAATTTCGGAAGCACCTGAATGTGCAGAATTTTTGTTTTCATAATTGATATATGCACCGAACAGTCCTATACGGGCAGCAACAACGCGGCGCCGATACAGGACTATCCGGTATTATTTGTTCGATTGAATTTTAAAGCCGAATGTAAACAGGGACAATAACTAGCGAAACAGAATACCGAAAGTCATAACAGAGATTCAATCGGCAACCTGCGCATCCTACAGCGCACTCAGATTTTGATTCACACGCTTTACGATCTCCAGATAACGGTAACCGTTTCTCAAGTCGGGTTCAAGATAAGCGCCTTCCGACCATTCGTTCCATGCATTGAAAAACACATAAGGAGAGTCGTGCTCCCGCGCCTTTTTCATGAGTTCGGTCAGGTTGTTTTCCATGGAGTCGAAAGAGAGCCCCCGGTATATTTTTGCCTTGTTTTTGTAGCGGGCCGTATTATCCCAGTCAAAAAACGCCGTTTCATAAATATCGACAGACTCTTTGAATTCGGGACAATAAGCATTTTTTAAAATCACCTCCCACAATTCATTCGCATCGATGATTTGATAGCTGCGTATACTTTGATTGATCTTACGCAAATAATTTTGAATGCTTTCCGGGAGTTTGCGCAGCCAGTAAAAACGATCCGTTAGATTCTGATGTTTGAAATGTTTCGAACCGAAGGCTTCCCGTGGCTGCGTTTTTAACAAACCATCATACGATTTTAGAAAATCGCAGGAAGGATATTGGTGTCCTTTGACGGCCATCAGGTATAAACCGGGCAGGCCGCTTTCTTCCGCCCATTTACGCCAGTATCCGAACATTTCCTGCGTATTCGCAATAATAAACGGCTGATAAATCAACAATAAAGGCTTATTGTCGATGCGGATTGCCCGCTCGTCTTTGAAAAACGGCAACAGGTAATCGAAATGCCTGCGCCACAGATCTACATTGTCCGTATGATTCTGTTGTATCAATACCGCTTCGGGATGTCCTATCCATGCCCGTGTCCAGGTCTCGTTGGCCCAGGTCAGACAAAACGGAATATCAATCTGCTTATGTTCCAGAAAAGTCTCCAGCGGCTTCTCCAGCATCAATTTACCGTCGAACCAATAATGATAAAAAGAAAATCCTCCGACACCGTATTCCGAAGCCAGCCGAGCCTGTTTGGCGAGCGTCTCTTTATCACAGGGGTTGTAATAGTTTCCATCTATGGGGATACGGGGTTGATAGTGTCCGTTAAACAGCGGTTTTGCATTTTGCACCAGTTGCCAATCATGAAATCCGGCCCCCCACCACACGTCGTTTTCCGGAATAGCGTGAAACTGAGGGAAGTAAAATGCAATAAGTTTCGGAATAGTCATAATATGTCTTTTATCGTTAGTTCAAACTGATGATTGAGATTTAGAAGGCGGACTTTATCATATCCGTTAGAAGACAGCCTGTTGCGAAGCCCTTCCTCCTGTAATGCTTCCAAACACTTATACAATTCGTCTTCGTCGGACGGGTCGAAAAACAGGCACTCTTCTCCGGTCAGTATCTCGTGCAAACCGGTTTCCGTCGTCGTAATGACCGCTTTCCGCTGGCTCATGGCTTCCAAAACAGTCAATCCCCACGATTCGTTCAGCGAAGGCTGGACAAGCATATCGATATCGGCAAAAAAGCCGGACACATCGTTTTGAAAAGCCCGGAACTCGGTAAACGTCTCTACATGAAGCGTACGGGCCAAATCCTGCAATTCATGCAGGCAAGGCCCGCTTCCGCATATCAGCAAATAAGGAGGATCCTGCGGATGAGAAGTATGCAACCGCGCATAAGACCGCACGAGCGCAGCGACGTTCTTCCCCGGAATCAAAGCCCCCAGATAACCGATCGTGAGAGCCGTTCCTGTTTTCTTCGAAACCGTTAAAGGCAGCTCTTTCAACGGAGGATAAGCAATCCTGTAAACGGGGAAATCGCACGCTAATTTTTGACTCCATAACCTACGGCACCGTTCGGTCACGAATACGGGAGTGATATTGGATGCCGTAAACAGTTTTCGATAGGTCGAAATCATCCAGCGGGGGAGGTAATCGGTATGTGCATTGGGCTGCTCATGAATATGCCACAGACAGCGTTTCCCCGTAATGTAAGCGACCCATGCTCCGGGGAAATTAACAGCGCTGTTCACATAAATCCGATCGGTCTTGCGGAACAGGCAGACAGCGATAAGCCACAAAATCGTCGGAAGGCTGTACAGGAGAACAATCAATGTCTTTAATGAGCCCGAAGCTATATTCCGGTAAGGCAATGCGCAACATCGCCTTACGGTTTCCGAACGAAGCGCTGTTCTGAAAAGGGAACCCGTTCCCAGCGGGTAATATACATCCGTTTCATACCGGGAAGAATCCGACAACACGTTGTTGATCGCGTGCGCCAGCACGGTCTCCGCCCCTCCCATATAACCCGAATGCGCGACGATGAGGAGCCGGGTTTTAGTCATTATTTTCACGATTCATCAATTCGTACAAACGCTCCTCGCCGTTACTGGGGAGCTTAAAGATTTTATGCACGATGTAATTCTGGTACGGCGAAAAAGTCGGGATCGAAAAGAAATAATTCTGACATTGATACCAGTTGACAAAAACGAAAACTACGAAGGTCAACTGCCGGATCAATTTCCGGGATACGATCTCGAATAACAGCGGAAATCCCATCGTCATGCCCAACGACATGTAAAAGCCCAATCGCATATCCAGTTCGACGGATTCCCACAATACGTTTCTGAGCAGCACAAAAAGGAAAAGCAGATTCAATATAATATTGAAATAAGGAAAACGTTCCGCCAGTTTATTTCGGTTATATACGATGACAAAGAGTATGGCCAGGTAGAAGAATACTTTAATATTGATCGGCCAGGGTTCTATATCGGAAGTCGTATAATACAATACCTTGTATAGTATATTCGACGAGAAAAGCGGTGAAATCAGATATTCGGTTATCCAACCTATAATCGGCAACTGCAAACCGATTACCAGCAATCCTGCCACGGACGTTCCCACGATCAGCCGGGACGATATTTTTTTATTCAAAAAGAAATATAACGGATAAACGATGATCACCGACACATGAAAAGTCGCAGCTAACAGGATACAAAGCGTATAACGCCAAAACTGGCGCCTGTAAATATATCGAAGCGCCACGAAAAATACATTCAATGCGATGGCCTGTCTCAATCCGCTCATATCCATTTGAAAATAGATGAAAGCGAAGTAAGTCAACAATCCGAGGTATTTATAATCGGGCAGATAATCTTCGAATGAACGGAATAACAGTAAAGTCGTACAGAAAGAGATAAACAGAAACATGTAATTGACATCCACTCCCAACGAAATGAATATGGAATTAATAAACAGATACCCCGGTTCGATCATCGGCACATCGAACGTACCCGTATGCAATAAATGGCTGAGATCGGAGGAACTGTCGAAAATCCGGACATACGCCAGGTAATCCGTCCCCGTTTCATACCTCCATCCGGCCGTAAACCAGAAAAAGATAAACAACAAAAATTGCAATCCCCGTTTAGTTTCCGGAGACAAACGACCGTGCAGCGAGAGGCTGCAGCATACGACGATAAATAAGAAAAAAATGAGGTAGTACATCCGAATAAATGCCGCTCTATCGATTACGGCAAGCGTTCGCCATGCGGCCGATGCTTTTGATCAATCTTATGGGGAGAACGTACAGCCTGCCCCGAATTCCCCGGAACCGACGTCGACAGACGACTTCGAGGCATATATGCCGGGCACTATTTACGCTCCCAGCCAATAGTCGAATTTTAGGGATATGTCGTTCCCCGTTTGTTTCAAATAATCGTTGATCGCCCGGATGTCCAGCGGGTCGAGTAAAATATCGAGTGAATTTTTATAAATCCTTTCGGTCAGATGCACCGCCGACAGCGTATCGAAGATACGATCGTTCATCCGCGTAAAAGACCTGGCCAACGGAATGACGACGAACGGTTTATTGAAAATAATACTGAACACCATTCCATGGAACGAATTGGTGACGACGTACCGGGCATTCCGGATCAGACTGAGCCACTCGTCCACATTGGGATAGATTTTGTCGTATGCGTCCTGCCGTCCCTGACTTGCGACGTATTTCACCTCGATATGCCGGCTTCGAGCCCAAGCATAAACTTCGGCCACATCGAAATCGATTTCATTGCCGAGCAGGTAAAGCAGCAGGTAATCCTGCGAATATAGGCACGGGGCGGCTATCGACGAATAATCGTGCACGGACAACAGCAAAGTAGGATCGGGTACCAATGAAGCGTCGCTGCGTCCCAACTCCCTGCATATTTCCACGCCCTGTCGCTCCCGCAATGCCAGTACGTCGAACCCGGATATGTACCGTTTAATCTTTTTCCGGAGGCTCCCGGCGAGTTTCATACCGCCGAACGACGGCGCATAAGCAATTTTTTTGCAACCTTCCGGCACGAACATCAGGTAATAGACCGGATCGACCGATCCCCAGACCTGATCGCTTCCGGCGATGTATGCATCCGCCCCGGGCGGATCGGTGAAAATATCATATTGATCATAGACTCTCGAAGTGACCGCAATAAAGCGCTCTTTGAATGTCGAAAAATGACGCGGATGGGCAGCATTCTCCTGCCTCACGATCCGGTTCATTTCTTTAAATCGCTGCGAAAAACGGAATTCCTTCCGACGGAATAACCGTAGCGAGATCTTCCTGACGATTCTACACGGAAGAGACAAAACCCATTTCAGGTTTATTTTCCGTCCGGGCGCATATCTTATCAGAAAAGCATCGTGCCCTTTATCCCGCAGAAAACGCTGAAGAGCATAACACTGAAGTATTTGACCGTAATTATCCTCGCTGTTCCAGAAAGTTACGATTCCAATTTTCATATTCTGCAAATATTCTTATGAGACAAAAAGCCAATAGTTACCGGCCCAGCGTTTTTTTGATGAAACTTTTTTGTTTTTCGCTCATAACCGATCGTGCGAAATCCACCAACTTCCCTGTCGTATTCTGTTCGACGGAGCGAATGGCGCGAAGGGCATCGCTCTCGTCCCCGCTGTCGGTAAACACTTCGAAAAGCATCGGCCGGGCGGCCGGTTCAGGAGAGAGGAACCGCTCGTACAGCGCTTCGAATTCATTTTTGTCCGAAGCGCACATGTATTCGAATCCGAGATCTTCCGCATAGTGCCGGATCAATGCCTGCGATTTGTTGCCAAAATGCCCTGCCGCTGCGATATAAGGATCGGCTTCGTCTCCGAAAAGAGCTCCAGGATGGTCATACTGACGAAATTCGGTTCCCCGGCCGTTATTGATTATCAAAATCCGGACATTGTTGCCGACATGACGATTTCCGACCGCATTCATATCGTAGAAAAACGCAAGATCGCCGAAAATACCGAAACAAAGTCGGGTCGGGTCGGCCAACGAAGCCCCGATCAGCGAAGAGACGCCGCCGTCGATCCCGAACCCGCCGACGTTCGAATCGGAAAACACGGACTTCGGTATTTCGAAGAAATTCCACGATCGCAGCGTATTCAGAATGCCGAAATGCAACACGGAGTTCTCCGGAAGAAGAGGCGCCATTTTATACGCCGTCCAAACATTCGAAAAGGGCAAATTCTGCGGAATAGCGTCGTAAACTTTTTGATAAAGCGCCCGACAGTTTTTCAGATATTCATCGGAATGCCTATCGGATACACCGGCATAATGCCCGAAAAAATTCTGCTCGGACATTTCGAATACATAACGCAGTTTATGAAAGGTATCGCGGATCTCGCCGTCCTCGCTGACGCGCCATACAGTCCGAGCCGAAGGATAGTAAGACGCGGATACCTCTCCGATATGAATCAGCAAATCGACGCTGTTGGTTTCGGTTGTAAGCATCTTTTGATTCTGCACCAACGAATAAAGAACCCTGTATCTCCCTTTGTAATTACTCGTATGATCGCAGAAAACGACGGCATCGTGCGCCTCGCAGAATCGATCGACCGCCTCGGTCTGCTCCGAAGTCCATTTCGGATGGGAACCGACGAAAACGGCAACTTTACCTTCAGGAAATTCCGGAAACCGGTCTCCTGCACAAATCCTGTCGATCACGCGGACGGACGGCAGTTCCTTCACCGAATAATCCCTGCTGTAAGTGGTCGCCAAATTGATATGCGCCGGACCGCCGCCGCGATGCTTGAGGGCCAGGATCGCCTTATTGGCATTTATTTCGCAACTCCACGCTTCTTCCTCGTCCCTTACGGCCGGAAGCGAAACGCTTACATGAACGATATCGTTGAGCGGTCTGCTGCGATCGATTACCTGAGGTATATGATGTCCGACCCTGCCTTCGTACTGCGTCGACGTGATCGCCAGTACGGGCAACTTCCGGTAAAAGGCTTCGGTCAGCCCAGGAAGGTAATTTCTCGAAGCTGTAGCGCCCGTACAGCTCAAGACGACCGGCTCACCGGACTCTGCCGCCAGACCGCACGCCATATAGGCCGCCGAACGCTCATCGACCGAAGAATAGATCTCGAAATAGGGATCCTGCTGTATCGAAGCGACGAACGTTATGTTCGTAGCGCCCGGAGATACTATGATTTTACGGATGTTATTAGCTTTCAACAGAGCGATCACGATCTGCGCATTGCGTTCGGATGTGTAATACTTTTCCATGATATTTGTCTGACGATTATCGAAAAAAGGATCAATTACCGTTTGATAAGTTTTCGTATGAGTTCAAATAAATTACGGGGCATATACCTTGCCGCCAGATACGCCAAGCGGAATTTTACGGACGGAATCTCACGAAGCGGAGTCCGTTCGCCCGTGATTCTGTCGCAACGGGCTTCCGCCGTCCAAACGATCTGCGCGAACCGCGGATTCCGAACAAAACGTTCCAGACAGAACCGCAATCCGTCGGCCGGTTTCGTAAAACCGGCCGTGTCGCAGAACCGGTCGATTTGCGTATTGTCGAATTTGCGATCATACCATCTGTCATATCGCACCTGATATTGCGTTTCCGGATTTTTCAGGTTGGGAGCCGCGTCAGGCATCACCACTCCGGGACGTGTCCCCAGATGAGTTTCAAGTACATCGAGGTATATTCCCAGCACATCGCTCCATCTGATCGCCTCCGCAGCAGTAACATGAAACGCACGGCCGTTAGCCGCCGGTTTTCCGGCAACAGCGGCTATACCGCACGCCACATCGTAACCATAGGTCAACGTAGTCATTTTTTCCGCGATATCTTTCGGAAAAACGATTTTTCTACCGTTCATAGCCCGGTATAGCCACTGCTCTTTTTCCAGTACGCCCAGTTGCAACCGTATTTCGCTGTAAGTTATATAAGGGCGGACGATCACCCAGTTCGTTTTTCCGGACTGCGACAGTAAATTTTCTTCGCGGGCCTTTGCAAGGGCGTATTCGTCGGTTCGCAGGTAAACTTCATCGTTTACGGTATCCAACAACCTCGGCGAGGTTTCGACGATCGGTTCGCTCGATCCGGCATAAACCCGGGCCGAACTCAAAAAAACATATTGTTTGCATACCGACAACAAGAAATCCACGCGCTCCCTGAATTCGTCGGGCGTATAAACCATAAAATCCACGATGCAGTCCCACTTCGCCCCCACAGGGACAAGCGATCGGACAAAGCCGATATCATGGGCATTTCCCCGTACGTACCGTATACAGCCGTTTTCGACGGAGGGAAATTCTTTGCGGGTGGTAACCGTCAGTTCATTCGCAGGATCGGCCGCAAGGATCCCGACCAGGTGCGATCCCATGGCGCCGGTACCTCCCATAATTAAAATCCGCATACTTTTTCAGACATTTTACCGGCCTGTCAATTCGGAATGAAATAATCCGGACATGTATTCTACAAGGAATCTCCGCCGAGAATTTCTTCTTAAAAAATACCGAAATGAAGAACCATTCAGCAGACGCCTGTCTACGAGGCATCAACCGGACTACTCAGAGCCGTACTATTTTGCGAATAGGCTTTATGAACAGGTCGCGTTCATACTGATTCATTGAGAACCGATAGATACAGGGAAAATATATCAACGAAAAAACAACCGCAACACACAGGAAAGAGAGTACGCTGTCTACCGATACGTATTTCAACAAGATGAACGCGCCGACAGTAATGATCAACGGAGCGACACTCATCCGCGCGATCTCCGTCCAGAAAAGCGGTATATCCAAATGAATTTTGCGCTTATAATAGATATTCAACAGGATGCCATGTCCCAGCACGACCGCTACGGAAGTTACCGCCGCCACACCGAAAGCTCCGAACTGTCTGGCTGCCGGGATGGCCGCAGCCAGACTCGCCGCGGAAACCGCCAGAATAAGGATCGACCTGTATTTCATTTCATTCCTCGCCTGAAGAATCGTAATTCCCAGATTCTGAATCATCGGAATCAGGGTCGAAGCAAAAAACATCAACGCGATAACATAAGTTTCGTCATACCCTTCGCCGGCCCACAACGCGATAAACGGCCGCCCCAACAGAATAAAAGCAGACAGGACATATGCCAGTACGATGTACTGGATACGTCCGATACGAATAAACAGATCGGATACGGTCTGCTCCGACGCGCCGGTAGTGATCATTGCCGTAACTTTGGGTAGGAAAACGCCGGATATCGAGGTCGAAAACGAATAGTACATATCTTTCAGGTAAATTGCTACGGCAAAAACGGCCACGGCTGCGGTGCCGACGGTGGCTCCCAACACAAACTGCCCCGTACCCCAGTAAATGCGGTCCATAATCGCATTCAGAAATATCCAAAACGAATAAACGGTCACTTCCCGGAGAAACCCCCAGCGAAAACGTCCGAAAACGATCCGTATCCCGATTTTGCGACGACAGTAATAATAATTCAACAACAGTGTAACGAGATTGAACAGCGTTTGCACGACTACCATCGCTACAGCCCGATACCCCATTTTCAACAAACAGATCATCACGACGGTGTTCAGCAAGATGCGGACGATCTGAACGACTTTCTGAAAAATAAAATCTTCGTAAGCCGTAACAACGGCTCCGAAAATACTCAGAGGAAAAGTGACGGCCAAATTAAAAATCAAAATGATCATCAACACCTTAGCCCGTTCGACCTCAACGACGGTCATCGTATCTCCGAACAATGCTTCGACATTGAAATACAGTCCCAAGCCGGCTCCGAATGCAAGTATACCGATCACCGAATAGAGGATCAGAAACATTCCGAACATGGCGTATTGCTCCTGCTGTCTGCCTTCCGCGCGAAATTTAGCCGTATAACGGATAATAGCATTTCCAAAGCCGAAATCCATGATCGTCAGATAGGCGATCACAGACGCCACGAGCGAATAAAGACCGTATTCGCTCTGCCCCATCATCCGCAGCATATAGGGCGTATAAAGCAGCCCGACCAGCGAGTTCAGCCCGATCACTACGTAATTTAGAACGGCTCCGGCTTTCAGTTGATTTACGACCATCGGATTTTACCCATTACTATGTCCGAAAAATAAATCTTTTGTAACAGATATTGCATCCAGCACCGACGCATAAAGCGAGGAGACATTCTCGAAACACACCCAATATCATATCCCTATAAGGCCGGTACGAATGTCTCGTACCGCCCGAAAGACACGGGATTACCCCAATACGTACAGGCAAATTCATTCGGCCTCCTGCATTATTTCATGCTGCACCCTGTCCATAATATCGGAGCAACATTGCTCGACGGCGTAACTGGTAGCAAGATACCATGTATCGGTACGAGTCTCGACAGTATTCGCCACCCCTTCGATCAATCCGGCAATCCGCTTCGGCAGATCGTGCTCACAAGGGAACGCACCGGAAATCCGCAACAGATCATACCATGCCGTCAACAACGGAAGTTGTTCGGCGACAGCGTTCTCAGGAAGAACCAAACGTTTCTTATAATAGTTATACGCACGCAACACCGCATCGTGAAAACGATCGTCCCGGAAAGCATCGCTATAATTTTGCAGCAACTCGATCCTACGTACGGCTATTTCCTGAGGAAGTCTTCTCCAGCAACCCTTCGTATCCAGTTCGCCGACCCATTGCCCGCACTTTGCTCGGTAAAACGGGTAATAATCCAATTCCGTATTATCACCCATAACATTTCCCAACTCATAAGCTATACAGCGCAGTACATCCAACTCCTGTCCTGGATCGGGATCTTTCAAATAACTGTCTAAAAGTCGGTAATATAATCCGCTACATTCTTCGTCTTTTTTTCCGTAAACGCCCCATGCGGATTCTTTAACCAGGCGATACATCCGGCACAAACCATTAACCGAGGTACGATCCATGATCTGATAAAGAATGTCCATCTTGCGGATAATTTTATTGCAATTCAAATAATCACAAGACGACGCAACACAACACAACATACTAATCGACAAATACATACGAAGAAGAGCATCGATACGTACTTCGCTTTGTCCTTTTATGCGGTGATTACACAAAAACGGAAGCAATACCTGTAAATCTGTTTCGGTCATGGAAATTCCGGTTATGGCTGTTAAAATAAGAGATGAACGGGATGAAACGACCGCTGTCTATTCGGATAAAATTTCGATCAGATCGGGATTGACTTCAACCGCGACAGCCAAAGTATTGGGCAACTCTATCACCAGCCGTTTGGCCTTTGCGCCTTTTACCTTCATAAATATGCCTTCAATTCCATCAAACGGCCCTCCGTGAATTCGGATTCGGGTTCCTTTATCGATATTCAACTCCTGAGGCGTAAAATAAATGGGACGTTCCGATCCTTTCACCGCATTGATAAACTGTTCCATCTGGCTGTCGGGAATAATAAGAGGTTCTGCCTGTCTGCCGCCCCGGCGGTACCGATATTGGAAATAATTATCGGCTTCCAAAAAAGGAGCTAAAACTTTTTCGGTAGAATGAACGAACAGCAAATCCCATATTACAGGAACGTAAGCGCGTATTTTCTTACCATTTCGATTTTTAATCTCGCAACGCATAGGAACGAATGTTTCGACAGAAGCTTTATCGAGACGGTCCCGCGTATCCGATTTGCGATTATACAGAAAACGCATTACATACCAAACGAGTCGTTCTTCCTCCATGCATTGTGACATTCGAATTCTCTCTGCTTTCAGGCTTAATCATCGCTAAATTTGAGCTATGGACATAACTCTGAATCCCCTAATATCACCTATATCACTAATACTAAGGTCATTGGAAACTAAAATTCTAAATACGCACTTTCGTATCAGTATCGTTTCTTTGTAAGAGACGGCACTTTATGGGTACAAATATTGGAAATATAAATCTAACGGCCAAATATTCCATCATCATTTATAGCTATTTCGCGCGTTTTTATGTATTACTAACACATTGATTTATATAATTATATACGTGACTTTCAAATCGCAACAGCATTTACTCCGGAAAAGTTCGGAATACGTTATCGAATCGACGATCCCATTGCCCAATTTATATATCTCTTATCCTGAATGATGTATAAACGCTACTCTCTCATTGTTTATTACACTTGTTTACAGTATTTTATTATTCCATGCCGTCTCTTACAAAGAAACATCCTAAACCTATAAATTACCAACAGCGATCCGCAACAAAGAAAACATTGATACCCAGCCCTTGGGGATCATCCTGCATCTCTTTCGTATAGATTCCGGGATTCGCTTTTAAAGCTATTTTTCGCATTCGGTTATCGAAAACGAGCCGCCGCCATTATAATGATTTTGGAGGAAAATACCGGAAAAATTCTCCGGTTCCGAATAAACGGTTATCTTTGCAAGAAACATCAGATGATATGATGAAAGAGCGACCGGATTCGGTCATACGGAAAAGATCGCTGGCCGAAGAGTTGGCCGAACGGCTCCGCCAACGGATTACGGACGGGCAATTCGAGGTAGGCGAAAAACTGCCGGCCGAGCCGGAACTGATGCGTATTTTCGGCGTCGGCCGTTCGACGGTGCGCGAAGCTGTGAAGATACTGGTTAACATGGGGTTCCTGAAAGTGCAACAAGGAGCCGGGACGTTTGTCGAGAGCCGGGCGGCGGCGGACGACCCGATGGCGCAACGTCTCCGCCGTGCCGACATCCGCGACCTGGACGAAGTGCGGAGAATACTGGAGGTCGCCATCGTCGAGCGGGCTGCCGGACGGCGTACGGAGCAGGATATCGAAAAGATCGAAAGATTCCTTGCGGAACGCGGCGCGACGGCAGCGGCGGGGCGGTTGGAGGCGTGTATCGAAGCGGATATCCGGTTTCATGTCGCTTTGGCGGAAGCTACGCACAACGAGATTTTGTACGAACTCTACCGGTCGGCGACCATCCACCTGCAAAAAGGTTTCGAACACATTTACGTCGATACGGGCTATTTTCTCGCATCGCAGCCTACGCACGAACGGTTGGTACGGGATATAATCGCCCGGGATGCCCGGAAGGCGCTGCATACGATCGGCATTATCCTGAAAGAACCGTAACCCATGAATACGAACTCCTCCTGCGCGCGGCCGCTCCGTAATCCGATGAACCGGACAGTTTATCCGATCCTGTTGATGGTTTGCACCACTCATCTGCTCAACGACATGATGCAGTCCGTCATTCCGGCGGTCTATCCGCTTCTCAAAGAGAAATTCGGCTTTACATTCGCACAAATCGGCGTCATCACGCTGGTTTTTCAGATGACTTCGTCGCTTTTACAGCCTTTCGCCGGGCGTCTGGCGGACCGTCATCCGAGGCCCTACTCGCTAGCCGTAGGGATGTGTTTCACGCTGGCCGGACTGCTCGCGCTGTCCGTAGCCCCCGGCTTTGTCTTTATTTTGGCGGCGGTCGGCCTGATCGGCTGCGGTTCGTCGGTTTTCCATCCCGAATCCTCGCGGGTAGCGCAGCTCGCCTCGGGCGGGCGCAAAGGACTGGCGCAGTCGATCTTTCAGGTCGGCGGCAACGCGGGAAGCGCTATGGGGCCGTTGTTGGCGGCTTTGATCGTGATTCCGTTCGGTCAGGCTTCGATCGGCTGGTTCGCATTGGCCGCGCTGCTGGCTATTTTCATACTTATTAAGATCGGGAACTGGTACAAACGGCGGCTGGCCGTAGCGGCACGCAAGACCGTCGCAACGGCGGCGGCGCCGGCTCACGGACTTACGAAGCGAAAAATCCGGGCCGCGCTCATTATCCTGGGCGTATTGGTATTTTCGAAATATTTTTACATCGCCTGTATGACCAACTATTTCACGTTCTTTTTGATGGATAAATTTTCGATGTCGGTACAGGGAGCGCAATACTGCCTTTTCGCATTTCTGGCGGCTTCGGCGGTCGGAACATTCTTCGGCGGGCCGCTGGGCGACCGCATCGGACGGAAATACGTGATCTGGGGTTCCATTCTGGGGGCCGCTCCCTTCACGCTGATGCTTCCCTATACCAACCTGGCCTGCACCATCGTACTGGCGGTCGTGATCGGCCTTGTCATCTCGTCGGCGTTTTCGGCGATTCTGGTCTATGCGACCGACCTGATGCCGGGAAAGGTCGGCATGATCGCCGGAGTATTTTTCGGACTGATGTTCGGACTGGGAGGGCTCGGTTCCGCCTTTTTCGGCTGGCTGGCGGACAAAACCAGCATCGAGTATATTTTCCAGATCAGTACGTTGTTGCCTTTGCTGGGTGTAATAACGGGCTTTCTGCCTAATATCGAATCGAAGAAAACCAATAAATAAATCAGCGATGCAGTACACTTTTAAATACCGGTCGCCCCTCGGCGGGATCACGATCGCAGCCGACGACGAAGGCCTGACGGGGCTGTGGTTCGACGGGCAGAAATATTTTGCCGACACGCTGTCGGCCCGGCACGAAGAGAAAATGCTGCCGGTATTCGGGCGGGTCCGGGAATGGTTGGACTGTTATTTCGGCGGCGGCATCCCCGGTTTTACGCCGCCGGTGCACCTACAAGGTTCGCCGTTTCGGCTCGCCGTCTGGAACGTGCTGCGGCAAATCCCGTACGGGGAAACCGTCACTTACGGGGAGATCGCCCGGGAGATCGCCCGGCGACAGGGAGTACGGAACGTATCGGCGCAGGCCGTAGGCGGCGCCGTGGGGCACAATCCCGTCAGCATCGTCGTGCCCTGCCACCGCGTCGTCGGGAGCAACGGAAGCCTGACGGGTTATGCGGGCGGCATTACGCGGAAAGTGCGGCTTCTGAATCTCGAACGGGCGGAAATGTCGGGATTGTTCGTTCCGAAAAAAGGGACCGCATTGTAGGCGGCCGGCCGCTGTCGCGTCTTCTCGTTTAGCCGATGTCCGTCAGGTTGACGAACTTACCGTGCAGCCTGCGCCGCTCGATGAGCAGTTTCAACTGTTTTTGACGTTTGGGAGTGATCCAGCGGCGTGCAAAAATGTTCGGGATGGCCACGCCGATGGCGATGCAAAGGATCATAAGCGAGGCCTGGATGGCATTGTTCATCGCTACGGTGACTTCGCCCACCACGCCGCGCATATCGATGAAAGCAAACAGCGCCCGATACATCAGCACGCCCGGGATCATCGGGATGACGCTGGGAATCGATAGGCAATGGTGAGGGGTGTGGAACCAATGCACCGCCCGCGTTACGATGATGCTGATAAGGGCCGAGCCGACCAAAGAACCGATCACCGGTCCCATGTCCAGTCCGATATTGTGGTTGCTCGGGCCAAGATTGACAAAGTTGCGGGAGCAAACGGCGATGACGCCTCCTACGGCCACCACCCAGAGCAACCGGCGCGGGATATTGAAGATCATCGAAAATCCTACGGCCGATATGGCGGCCGCTACGGCGAATTCGAAATAGGTGTGATGCGGCGTCATGCTCAGATCCTTCACGAAGTTGTCGATCCCGCAGACGTGGATGGCCAGCGCGATGCCGAACGACATGGCGACCACGATGAGCAATGTATTGACGGCCCGTGTGATACCCACCTGCACGTAGTTATCCAGCATGTCGCTTACAAAATTAATCAGCGGGACGCCGGGGACGATGAAAAGAGCGCAGGCCATCAGCGGATGCCACGGCGTATCGGAATGGAGAACGGCATGGAGCGGTCCGGGCAGTGCGAGCGTCGATATGAACGTGGAAACCCATGCCAGCAACGTTGAGACGAAGGCGGCGACGGCAATATTCATAAAGTGATTGGAACCCAGATCATTGAGCACCGCACGCAAACGGAACCCCAGGATAGCGGCCACCGAAGCGTAGAAGAAGGCCGGCCAGTCGCAACCGAACTGGATGCAGAACCCGCCGCAGGCGAATCCCGCGCCGACGGCTACCTGCCAGGGGGTGTAGTTACGTTTGCGGGTACGGATTTTTTCCAGCTCCTCCTCGTATTTTTCCAGCGAATAATCCTCGCGGATGGCTCTCCAGGAGAGTTTGCTGACGGCGGAAATAGCAGTCATGTTGATGCCGTGTTTTTCGCAACTCTGGAATTTGGAAAACGAATGTTCTTCGTCGCCCAGGTTTACCATCAGCATGTTGTAGTTGATGTAGATATGCAGGTGTTCGTCGGGCAGTCCCAGGTAGGCCGCCGTGCGTTTCATGTTGCGCATGATGCGGCTCGTGTCCGCCGCGCTTTCCATCAATAGCTTGCCCGTACGCAGCAGCAGGTCGAGCTTCCGGTGCAAAAGTTTTTCCGAATACTGTGATGTCTTTTCCATAACCGCCTCTCTTTACATCCGACAAACCGGCATTGCCGTGCCGGTGTTCAAAAGTTCCACTACGACGCTGACATACTTTCTCATCCGTATATTTCTCAAAACGAGGATAATTTTTTTCGCTATTTTTCTAAACCCACGAGCAAAAACAGCCTTTTACGAACGGCAGGTCTTCTGACTGACTCCCGCTTTGAAACCTTCCCGGCCCCTTTCGAAACCAGTGGTATCGTATGATCAAAGCGTAAACGGAGCTTCACAGCAGCGGGACTGTCCGGGATTTTCACCCGATTCCCTTTTAATCCGGACGACAGAAAAGCGCCCCCGGAACCGATTCCGAGGCAAAGATAAGTTTTTAAAATTAATTAAAATAGATCCGCCGCGATATTTTAGGGCAACCTGCGAACTTTTTCGGGCGAGAAAGGCAAATAAAAAACTCCCTTCGGGAAGAGCGTTTTTCGAGGTTTGCGCGCCGGGACGGTCGCCGGAAAAGGTCATTCGGATTTGCCGATATATTCTTTGACGACCTCCCCGAAGATTTTAAGTCCTTTCTCGATCCGGTCTCCGGGTATATTGGAATAATTGATCCTGAGGATATTCTCTTTATGCTCGTTCGGAAAAAAGAGCTGCCCGGAACGAAAGCTATTTTTTTTCGAGGCATTTGTTTAAAATTTCGCGCGCCGAAATCCCTGACGGAAGTTCGATCCAGATAAATAGTCCGCCTTCGGGCCGAATGAATCTTATGTTCGCGGGGAAGTAACGTTCGATGGATCCGACCGCAACGTCCCTGCGCCTTTTGTACACTTCGACTATCTTTCCGATATGCCGGTCGATGTCGTACCGTTGTAGATACCGGGCGATGGTCATCTGGGCCATCGTATTGCATTGCAGGTCGGTTCCCTGTTTGACCAACCAGGACGTACTTGCGGATAACGTTCTTGTCTCCGGCGATCCAGCCGATCCGGAATCCGGGGCAGAAAATTTTGGGAAAACGTCCCGTGCACGGGACGTTGCCGGTCGTGTCGAAAGACTTTACCGACGGCAAAGACGCTCCTTCGAATCTTAGCTCGCCGTACGGATTGTCTTCCTGTACCGCGACGCCGTATTTCGAGGGCAGTCCGGCCAGTTTCTTGCGTCTTTCCAGGCTCCACGTTTTTACATCCGTTCATTTTCAATCCATCCGACTTCCGAGCAGGTTCTTAACACTCTTTTGCCCTCATCTGTAAAGGATTCATTCAACAGTGTCCATTAATTTTACACACCCGGATCGAACCACACAACATAAAATCCTGTATTACAAACATTAGCACATCGCGGCATTATTTTCGAACATTGCTGTATCAATTGAAAAAGCACTCCGCCGGATCCAAAGCGGAAAAATAAAAACCGACGACCAATATGAGGGATCTGAACATCGCCATACGCTCGCTCTTCAAAAGGGGACGGCATAACGTAACAAAAATCGTCTCGCTAAGTATCGGATTGGCCATCGGTCTGGTACTGATTGCCAAGATCTATTTCGAACAATCCTACGACTCGTTTTATCCGAATGCGGATAGGATCTATCGTTTGACGGGCTACACGAGCAACGAAAACGAGTCGAAGGTCAGCGAATCCGTTTCGGCAATCGTCGCTCCGACCATGAAAGAGGAAGTACCGGGCATCGAAGCCGCAACCCGGCTGACCCATATCGGCGGAGACAGGAACAAATTCATAACGTCCGATAAGCGGCGCTACTCGATCGGCGGCATCCTGATGGCCGACAGTTGCCTGTTCGACGTGCTGCCGCGTCCGGTACTGTCGGGCGATCCGAAAAAGGTATTGGCCCGGCCCGGCTATGCGATGATTTCGCGCTCGTTCGCCGAAAAGCTCGGAGGAATCGACCGGGCAGAAGGCACGGTCATCGCTTCCGACAACAAACCGGAGATGACGCTGACCATCGGAGGCGTATTCGAAGATCCGCCGGAAAACTCGCACTTGCGCTACGACGTACTGGTCACATTGGAGGAAGCGGACGACGGAGGCTTCCTGGCCTGGTTCGGCCGCCACTACCTAACCTATGTGCTTCTGTCCCCCGGCGTCACGCCCGAAACCCTGCGTCCGGCCATCGACCGGATGCAACAAAAACACATCGTCCCCCAAGCCCTGCAAAATGCCGGCGTCGACCGATTGGCATTTTTCCTGAAACCTATAAGGGAAGTGCATACCGGCGAAGCCAATATCCGGAACATGACCGTCATGTTGGCGATCCTCGCTTTCGCGCTGCTGTTCACGGCCGTGATGAATTATATCCTGATTGCGATCTCGGCGATCGTGAACCGTAGCAAAGAAATCGCCCTGACTAAATCGTACGGCGCATCCGGGACCGACATCCACCGTATGACGATGTCGGAAACGCTGGTACATATGATTCTTTCGCTCACTCTGGCCGTCCTGCTGATCCTCGCGTGCCGGGACACCGTCGAAGGATTGCTGAACGTTTCGCTTGCCGCCTTGTTCTTCTCCAAAGGAGCTTTCATCCTGTCGGGCATTTGCGCCATTGTATTTTTCGTAACCGGGTTCGTCCCCGGCATGCTGTTCGCCCGCATTCCGGTAGCGTCCGCCTTCCGCAATTTCAAGGAAAACCAGCGGCATTGGAAGCAGGGATTGCTGTTCATGGAATTTACGGCCTCGGCGCTGCTGGTTTCGCTGCTGATCGTAATCGGCGAACAACACCGGCATATGCTGAACAGCGATCCGGGATACTCGTACGATCGCCTGGCTTACTGCGCGGTCACCGACCTGGATTCGACGGCTCGGACGATGTTGACCGACGAAATCGAAAAACTTCCGGAAGTGGAACAAGTGTCTTCCTGCATAAGACTGCCGTTCGGCCAAATGCCGGGCGGCGCGGCGATGTTACCCGGCACGGACCAGACCTGTTTCGAGATCGCCGATCATTTCCGCGTCGGCGACGGATTTCTGGCCCTGATGGAAATTCCGGTCGTCGAAGGACGTTCGTTTACGGAAGAAGTATCCCATTCCAATGAAATTATGGTAAGCCGCTCTTTCGTCGATCGGATGAAGGATTTCGCAGATTGGCCCGACGGTGCGGTCGGCAAGCGGATCTCGATCACGGGGCACGAGCAGAGAGACTTTACGATCTGCGGCGTATACGAGAATTACCGCATCGGATCGTTGGCCGGCAACCTGGACGATCGGCCCTCCGTCATGCTCTACGGCCGCCAGGATCGGCGCATTCCGTCGAGATACCTGCTCGTGAAGTTTCGCAGGATGACGGCGCAAGCCGTGGAGAAAGCGGATTCCAGATTGCAAGAATTGATGCCGGATGCGGAACTGGAGCTGACGCTTTACTCCTCGAGAATAGCCGGACTGTACGAGAGTTCGCGTATGCTTTGGATCTATGTTACGATCGGAGGTCTGATTACGGTAATCATCTCGCTGATCGGCCTAATCGGTTATACGAATGATGAGATCAACCGCCGCCGCAAGGAAATAGCCATCCGCAAGATAAACGGCGCATCGGTACGAACCATTCTCCGGATTTTCCTCGGGGACATTCTGAGGATAACCCTCCCGGCAGCCCTGCTGGGTTGCGGCATTTCCTACTTCGTTTCGGAATACTGGCAACGGCAATTTGCCGAGAAAGTTCCGCAGAACCCTTTGTTTTTTATCGCGGGCGGCCTGAGCGTTTGCATCATCGTCACCGCCTGCGTGGTTTACCGCACCTGGAAAGTAGCCAACGAGAATCCGGTCAACAACCTGAAGTCGGAATAAACCAAGTTACGTACCCCGGTCTTCTCCTGCTTTTCCTTTCGGGGGCCTAAAAAGAAAAAATCCTTACATATCATGGATACATAAGGATTTTTCTGTCTTTTGCAGCCTCTTTATCAAGACTTTAAGAGCGGAAAACGAGACTCGAACTCGCGACCCTCAGCTTGGGAAGCTGATGCTCTACCAACTGAGCTATTTCCGCATTGAGCGTTGCAAATATCCGTTTTTTTATCCGTTTTAGCAAGTATTTTCAGACAAAAACAACGCATTTTCTCAAAAAACGGCAACCCGGCTGTCGGCATCCCCGTTTACGAACCGTCGGCGCCGGTACGGACAGCCCGGAAGAAACCGCTTTCCCCGGAGCGAAACGTCAATCCATTTTCAGCACGGCGAGGAACGCTTCCTGCGGAACTTCTACGTTACCGACTTGGCGCATCCGCTTCTTCCCCTTTTTCTGCTTTTCGAGCAGTTTGCGCTTGCGGCTGATATCGCCGCCGTAACACTTGGCCGTCACATCCTTGCGAACCGCTTTGACCGTCTCGCGGGCGATGATCTTAGCGCCAATGGCAGCCTGTATAGCGATATCGAACTGTTGACGCGGAATCAACTCTTTGAGCTTCTCGCACATCCTTCGGCCGAAATCGTAAGCATGATCGACGTAGGTCAGCGACGACAGCGCGTCGACCGGCTCGCCGTTCAGCAGAATGTCGAGTTTGGCCAGCTTGCTCGGTTTGTAACCGGTCTGGTGATAATCGAACGATGCGTAACCGCGCGAAATGCTTTTCAACTTATCGTAAAAATCGAACACGATTTCGGCCAGCGGCATGTCGAAATTAACCTCGACACGATCCTGCGTGATGAAAACCTGGTTGAGCAGCGTTCCCCGCTTGTCGATACAGAGTTTGATAACGCTGCCGAGAAACTCGGCTTTCGTAATGATCTGAGCGAGAATATAGGGCTCTTCGATCGAACTGATCAGCGTAGGTTCGGGCAGCCCCGACGGATTGTGCACATCGATCACTTCGCCCTTACTGGTATGCACCTTGTACGACACGTTCGGCACGGTCGTGATGACGTCCATATTGAATTCGCGATACAGACGCTCCTGAATAATCTCCATATGCAGCAACCCCAGGAAACCGCAGCGGAAACCGAACCCGAGGGCCAGCGACGATTCGGGCTCGTAAGTCAGCGAGGCGTCGTTCAAGTTCAGTTTTTCGAGCGAAGCGCGCAGGTCTTCGTACTGGTCGGTCTCGACCGGGTAGAGTCCCGCAAAAACCATCGGTTTCACATCCTCGAACCCGGCGATGGCTTCCTTGCACGGATTGGCAATCGCAGTGATCGTATCGCCGACCTTGACGTCGGCAGAGGTTTTGATCCCGGAAATAATATATCCCACGTCGCCGGTACTCATCATGTCGCGCGGAGCCATCTTGAGTTTCAGTACGCCCACTTCGTCGGCCGAATATTCGCTGCCGGTATTGAACAGCTTGACACGCTCGCCCTTGCGCAGCGAGCCGTTGAAAATCCGATAATAGGCGATGATGCCTCGAAACGGATTGAACACCGAGTCGAAAATCAGCGCCTGCAGCGGAGCCTGCGGATCGCCTTGCGGAGCCGGAATACGCTCGATAATGGCTCCGAGCACCTCTTCGACGCCCTGTCCAGTCTTGCCCGAAGCGGCCAGAATGCTGTCGGGATCGCACCCGAGCAGGTCGACGATCTGGTCCTTCACCTCGTCGACCATCGCAGCGTCCATGTCGATCTTATTCAGCACCGGAATAATCTCCAGATCGTGCTCCAGCGCAAGATACAGGTTCGAAATGGTCTGAGCCTGAATCCCCTGCGTAGCATCGACCACCAGCAACGCCCCCTCGCACGATGCGATCGCACGCGATACCTCGTACGAGAAATCGACGTGCCCCGGAGTATCGATCAGGTTCAGCACGTACTTCTCGCCCCGATAGGCATACTCCATCTGGATCGCATGGCTCTTGATGGTGATCCCCTTCTCCCGCTCCAGTTCCATATCGTCGAGCACCTGCGCCTGCAACTCGCGCGCGGTCAGCGTCTTGGTCATCTCCAGCAAACGGTCCGCCAACGTGCTTTTACCGTGGTCGATATGGGCTATGATACAAAAATTCCGGATATTCTTCATACATTCTTTTTAAAGCTACGCAAAGTTAGTTATTTTTGCGAATCCTGAAAAAAACACCCTTATGATTCGTCCGCAAACCGTTTCCCGATACGCCTCGATGGTCAAGTTCAGCCATACGATTTTCGCCATGCCGTTCGCGCTGGTCGGCTACGCCTATGCGCTGCAAACGACCGATGCGGAATTTTCGCTGCTGCTGCTCGTAAAGGTACTGCTGGCAATGGTGTTCGCCCGCAACACGGCGATGGGATTCAACCGGTATGCCGACCGGCGGATCGACGCGCTGAACCCGCGCACCCGCAACCGGGAGATCCCGGCGGGCGTGATCACCCCGCGCCGGGCGCTGATCTTCGTGATCGTCAACGCGGCGCTGTTCCTGGCCGTCGCGCTGTGGATCAACCGGCTGGCTTTTTTCCTCTCGCCGGCAGCACTGCTGGTGCTGATCGGATACAGTTTTACAAAACGTTTTACGGCCTGGTGTCACATCGTGCTGGGCGTCGCGCTCGGAATCGCTCCGGTGGGCGCTTACATCGCGGTAACGGGCGAAATAGCCGTCTTCCCCGTCCTGCTGACCGGACTGGTCATCACCTGGTGCGGCGGGTTCGACGTGATCTACGCCCTGCAGGACGTCGAGTTCGACCGCAGTCATTCGCTGCACTCGATCCCGGCGCGTTTCGGCGTACGGGGAGGCATCCTGATCAGCATTCTGCTGCACCTGATCAGCGTTTACGCGGTCGTCGTCGCCGGACTGTATTACGGGGGTGGCACGCTGTACTGGATCGGCGCGGGACTGTTCGTCGGATTGCTGATCTTCCAACACCTGCTGGTGTCTCCGAAGAACCTCTCCCGGATCGGTCTGGCATTCGGAACGACGAACGGCATTGCCAGCGTCTGCTACGCCGCTTTCACGATCGCCGACCTGTGTTTCTAAAACGCTTCTGCCGGAAACATACGCCGGCCGACGGCAAATAAACGAGCCGGCCGGACAAAACCTGTCCGTTCCGAGAACTCCCGAACGAAAGGATCGTCCGCGCCTTTCCCGTAGAATCGTCGCATTCCGATCTTCCCCGGCAAGTCTATGGGCAGAGACATCTGCAAAGGAGAAAAAACCGATGCAACGCATATCCCGCCTCCGCGGCCCGACCTTTGTTTCCCGAGTATCCCCCCCCGAACGAACCTACAAAAAACGAGGCGGAAAGCCGTATCGACTTCCCGCCCGTTTCTATATGGTTATTCTTCTTTTCTATCGCAGCGAAATCTCGCTGGAACCGATCATATGCCCGTCGGTATAGATCTTGACCTGGTATTTTCCGCTGGTAATCCCCGGCCCGTTATAGAAGAGACTTACATTCAGATCATTGTTCTGGTAATCTACCGAACGCATCGCCGAATAGGTGATCGAACTGCCTTCGAAATCGAACAGCGCGTTGCTACCGTTCACCAGCGGATAGCCGTCGGGGCCGATGATCTGCGTATAAACGTTCCGCTCGCCCGGCGTGGAGAGTTCGTTGCCTACCAGCACCAGATCGACCCGGAGCCGTTCCGCGCGGTTCGCACGCGACACTTCGCGGTCGGACTTACTGAGCGCCACGAGGCGTATGTCGCGCGCCCGGATTACGGAACCCTGCCGCACCTTCGTCGACAACTCCTGCGATTTCTCCTCGGCCGACTCGGCGCGCAGGCGGTAATCCAGGATTTTCTTTCGGATCGAGCTGTTTTCGCTGACCAACTTTTTATTGATCGTATTGAGCGAGTCGATCTGACGGATATACCCGGTCATCACCTCGCGCATATAGGTCATTTTTTTCTCGTATTCGCGGATTTTCGCATAGCTCAGACGGCGCTCCTTCTGCAGGGTCTGCAACAGCGAATCGGCTTTCTGCCGTTCGCCCTCGTAATGAACCGAAAGCGTATCGTTCAGCGTTTTCAACGTGTCGTAATCGTTCAGCAGCGAAGTGAGCTGACTGGTCAGCGTATCCCGTTCGATGGCGAAATCCTCTTGCATCTGCTTGACCTGCATAAAGTAAATCGCCGACAGCGCCACCAGGATCACCGCCATGATGATAATCATGATCTTCAATCCTTTGACCGACTTGTTCGGGCCGCCGCCGTCGTATCCAGGATCGTAATTGTTGTTGTAATCGTAATTCGGGCCTCCGTAGTTCTGGTTGCCATAGTTTTGGTTACCGTAGTTCTGATTCCCGTAACCCTGGTTATTGTACGGCTGCTGTTGATTGTAATCTTCCATAACGTCAAAAGATATCTTTCAGTTGCAAATATAATAACTTTTTAATTTATTTTGCTATCCAGCGGGTATTTAAGATTTTCGTACTTCAGCAGCCGCGCCCGGATCGAACCGACGCGGATCGGCGACTCGACGTAAACCGGAATCCGGTTGCGGTCGTCGGTGATCCACAGCGTGAACTCGTTGCCGTCCTCGAACGACTCGCCGGTCGAAGTGGCCATCTGGCAGCGGAACTTCAGCGTCCGGAATTTCCCGGTACCGCGGACATTCTTGTTCTCGCGTCCGAGCAACTTGTAACGGATCACGCGGATCGTATCCTCCAGCACAAGGTTCATCGTCCCGGCTCCGCCGGCCTTCTCCAACTCGCTCAGATCCGACCCGCGCAGGTTGAAAAAAAGCGCCAGCGCATCGTAACTGCCGTCGATGAGCTTCAGTTGTTTGTGGTTGCTGTTCTCGTTCTTATGGTTCCGGAAGGTATTGTTCACCACGTATTGCTCCCAGTCGTAAACAAAACTGCTGGAATAGCGGTACTTGCCTTCGCGGATCTCGGTCTGCAACTCCAGCGGACGCAGCGTTACGGAATCCAGAATACTGACATACTGATCGTTCAAATCGAAAAACCAACGGTAAAACGGATAGGTCTTGCCGAGCGCATCGACCTGAAAAGCCTGCTGCCCCTTGTAATCCTTCGAAGAGGTGGCGATAATCACTTCGGCCACGTCGGTCATCACGAACGACACTTTGTAACTCACCGCATATTCCAACCGTTCGCCGTCGCCGAACGCCCTGCCGTCGAACGCATCCTGCGCCCGAAGCTGAACGGCCATCGCTACGGCCGACACAAACAGATAAAAAAATCGTCTCATAACATTTTCCCCACGGTTCAATTCTCCGTAACCGGATCCGCAATCACCCGACTGCGCGTACTCCGTCCTAAAAATAACGGATAATCGCGCCGAAAGTTATGAAATCATGCTGAAATCCGTCTCTTTTTTCGAAACATATTTTGCCGCCAATTCGCATAACAGCTTGTTTTGCGGCTTCGCAAGCTCAGGATCGTCGGCCAGCACCCGTTCGGCCGCATCGCGCGCCAACGTCAGGATCTGCCCGTCCTTACCCAGCGACGCTATCTTCAAATCAAAGGCCAAACCGCTTTGCAGCGTCCCGGAAAGATCGCCGGGACCGCGCAATTGCAAGTCCATCTCGGCCAATTCGAAACCGTCCGTCGTCCGCACCATCGCCGCGAGCCGCTTGCGCGAATCGGACGATAGTTTGTCGCCGCTCATCAGAATGCAGTACGACTGTTCGCCGCCGCGTCCGACACGCCCGCGCAACTGGTGCAACTGCGACAGTCCGAACCGCTCGGCGCTCTCGATCACCATGATCGACGCATTGGGCACGTCGACGCCGACCTCGATCACCGACGTGGCGATCATGATGTGCGCGACGCCCTGCTTAAACAGGTTCATGCCGTAGTCCTTGTCGGCCGGCTTCATCTTGCCGTGCACGACCACCGTCACGTACTCCGGCGGCGGGAACGCCTGCGTAATACCGGCATAACCGTCCTCAAGGTCTTTATAATCCATTTTTTCGGATTCCTTGATCAGCGGATAGACGATGTAGACCTGACGGCCCTTCTTAATCTCGTTGCGGATGAAACCGAACACCTGCAACCGGTGCGCATCGCGGTAGTGCAGCGTCCGGATCGGCTTGCGGCCCGGCGGCAGTTCGTCGATCACCGACACGTCCAGGTCGCCGTACAACGTCATCGCCAGCGTACGCGGGATCGGCGTGGCGGTCATTACCAGCACGTGCGGCGGCCGGCGGTTTTTGTTCCACAGCCGCGCCCGCTGCTCGACGCCGAAACGGTGTTGCTCGTCGATCACCACGAACCCGAGGTTTTTGAACTGCACCGTATCCTCGATCAGCGCATGGGTCCCGACCAGAATATGCACGTCGCCGGAAAGCAGGTCTTCGGCCAACGCCGTCCGCTCGCTTTTCCGGGTCGATCCGGTCAGCAACTCCACCCGCACGCCGAGTCCGTCGAGCATCCGCAACAGCGTGGCATGATGCTGCGTCGCGAGGATCTCGGTCGGCGCCATCAGGCAGGCCTGAAAACCGTTGTCGCATGCCAGAAGCATACTCATCAGCGCGACGAGCGTTTTGCCGCTGCCCACGTCGCCCTGCAGCAACCGGTTCATCTGGTGGCCAGTGACGGTATCCTGCCGGATTTCGCGGATTACCCGCTTCTGCGCTCCGGTCAGCGGGAACGGCAGTTTTTCGTTGTAAAAACCGTTAAAAAAGCGACCGACCGCCGGAAACAGAAACCCGTCGTTACGGGCTTTCCGACCGCGTTGCTCACGGAGTATATTCAGTTGGATGCCGAACAGTTCTTCGAACTTCAGCCGGTATTCGGCCGCCCGCAACGCCTGCTGCGAAGTCGGAAAATGGATGTTGTACAGCGCGTCGCGCAACGGCACCAACCCGTAACGGCTCATCACGTCCCCGGGCAGCGTCTCGCGCAGATGTCCCTCGACCTGCGGCCACAGATTGCACATCAGCGTATAGATCGCCTTCGTGCCCAGTTGCCCGTTGTTCAGCTTTTCGGTCGTACTGTACACTCCCTGCACTTCGGCATGGAAACGGTTCGCCTGTTCGAGCACGGATTCCACCTCGGGATGCACGAGGTTCAGCGCGCCGTTGAAAAAAGCGGGCCGTCCGAAAATAATGTATTCGCGCCCCGCTTCGAGCCGTTTTTCGATCCAGTTGATCCCTTTGAACCACACCAGTTCGGCCGTACCGCTACCGTCGGCAACGACGGCGATAAAACGCTTCTTCGGCCCGGAACCTACATGCTGGAAACCGGTGATGCGTGCCCGGAGTTGGATATAAGTCAGCGAATCGTCGGCGATCTCGCCGATGCGCCAGATGCGGCTGCGGTCGATGTAACGGAACGGAAAGTAGTAGAGCAGGTCGCCGAGCGTGCGGATACCGAGCTCCTTTTGCAGCAGCAGGGCGCGCCGCTCCCCCACTCCGGTGAGAAACTTGACGTCGTTGTCGAGAATATAACCCATCTTCCGTCGCGAATTTGGATCAAAGATACCGAATCTGCGGCAGAGTTTCGTAACTTTGCGAAAAATTTAAACGCTCCATGGAGAAATTTTGCGATTCGCTGACCCGGTACAGCCGGCGGGAAACCGTTGCCGTTCAGATAGGAAACACCGCTATCGGAGGCGACAACCCGATCCGTATCCAGTCGATGACCAATACCGACACGAACGACACCGCCGCTTCGGTCGCGCAGACCGAACGGATCGCCGCCGCCGGCGGCGAAATCGTACGCCTGACGGCGCAGGGCCGCCGCGAGGCCGAAAACCTCGGCGCCATCCGCGCCGAACTCGACCGGCGCGGATGCCGTGTTCCGCTGGTGGCCGACATCCATTTTCTGCCGTCGGCGGCGCTCGTCGCGGCGGAGCATGTCGAGAAAATACGGATCAACCCCGGCAACTTCAACGACAAGGGCGGTCAGTTCGACGAACTGCTGGCCATCTGCAAAAGACGGGGAGCCGCGCTGCGTATCGGCGTCAACCACGGTTCGCTGGCCCCGGCCGTCATGGAGCGCTACGGCGATACGCCCGAGGGAATGGTCGCCTCGGCGATGGAATTCTTACGCCGCTGCCGCGCGGCGGCGTTCGACCGGGTGGTGCTATCGGTCAAATCGAGCAACGTCCGCGTGATGGTGCAGGCCTACCGGATGTTGGCGGCGGCCATGCGCGCCGAGGAGATGCGCTATCCGCTGCACCTGGGCGTCACCGAAGCGGGCAACGACCGCGAAGGACGGATCAAGTCGGCTGCGGGCATCGGCGCGCTGCTGGCCGACGGGCTCGGCGACACGATCCGCGTTTCGCTGACCGAAGCCCCCGAACGCGAGATTCCGGTGGCGCGGATGCTGGCGGACTATTTCGCCGGCCGCGAAAACCATGCGCCGATCCCTGCCGTAGACGAATCCCTGTATTCGCCTTACAGCTACCGCAAACGCCCGTCCGAAAAAATCGGCGGTATCGGCGGCGACGCACAGGTTGCGATCTGGAGCGAAATCCCGGCCGCCGTCCGCGAAACGCTGTTCGAAGCCGATATCCGGACGGTCGACCGGATTCCCCGGGGACGCATCGTGCTGCTGAAAACAAACAACCTCAACGGCATCGCCGAGCAGCGGGCCGCGATGCTGACGATGGCCGGACGCGGGCTGACCAACCCGGTCATTATCCAACGCACGTACGACGAAAGCGATCCGGAAGTTTTACAAATCAAAGCGGCGGCCGATCTCGGCCCGCTGTTCCTGGACGGATTCGGCGACGCCATTCGGATCGAGAACCTCAATCCGGCCATCCCGCAAAGCGAAATCGACGCACTGAGCCTCGACATCTTGCAAACGGCGCGGGTACGCATTTCGAAACCCGAATACATCGCCTGCCCGAGCTGCGGACGGACATTATACAACATCGAAAAAACGCTGGCCGCGATCAAAGCGCGCACCGGACACCTGGTCGGCGTGAAGATCGGCGTGATGGGGTGCATCGTCAACGGACCCGGCGAAATGGCCGACGCCGACTACGGTTACGTAGGCTCCGGCCCCGGACGGATCACGCTGTACAAAGGCCGCGAAGTGGTACGCCGCAACATCCCCGAAGAGCAGGCCATCGACGCGTTGCTCGAACTGATCGAGAAGTCGCAAATGGAACGTTGATTCCCCCTTACTTTTTTTGCGGCTCGAAGACTTTGAACAAAGCGCGGTCCTTGCGCAGGGCCGCCTGTTTTACTTTATCAACAAAAGATTTCATATTATCGGGAAACTGCTTACAGTCGAGCAATTCGACACACCGGTCGAACCTGCCGATCTCGCGGCACAATTCAGCTTTGAAAAGACGGTCTTTGTCCCGCGTCGAATCAAGGTCGTCGATAAATTTCGACGCGTAAAGAACAAATACATTGCGTAACCGATCGTACGAAGCCTTATCTCCGCTGCGGAGAAAATCGTTAGAGGTATGCCAGATCCCCTGTAAGCTATTCTTTTGTCTCCGATCAGCGGAAACGCTCTTACCCACTGACTAAAATTAAGCGCTTTCGTATACTCTTTTTCAACTTTGTCGGCCTGCTGCTGCGAAAGCTCACGATGGTTGTCTTTCGGATAGAAAAACTCTCCGCAGGCCGGCCACTGCACAAACGACGGCAGCATCGGCGCATCGAGCTTCCCATCCGACCATAGCGTCGAATTAAACGTATTGTCCGAACTCCAACTAATTTCGCACCAAATACGACCGCACTTCGGACATTTGACGAATCTATCGGCGTCGTAAATGGTAGCATACGCGTCGCTACGCACCTTCAACGACAAAAGCAATCCGATAAATCCCCAGGCAAAATAACTTTTTCGCAATCGTGCTCATCGGGATCTATTCTTAGGCTAGTGCTTCGATGCCAGCTTTCCGCTCAAGCCCCCGCGTAGATCAGGAACCCGAGTCCGACGATAAACAGAACGAACATCCAGGCATTCAGTCGGTCGGACGCTTTCGGAGCGCCTTTGAACTCTTTCCAGACCAGGATACCCCACATGGCGGAGACCAGCGTGGCTCCCTGCCCCAGTCCATAGGAAATCGCAGCCCCGGCCTGTTCCGAAGCGATCATGCTGAACGACTGACCGACGCACCAGATCACACCGCCCAAGATACCGACCAGGTGCGTCTTCGCACTACCCCGGAAATAGCCGCCGATCGAGATCGGCTCGCCCTCGACCGGACGTTTCATCGCAATCGTATTGAAGATAAAGTTGCTGGCGAACACTCCCACGGCAAAGACGAATACGGCCGTATAGGGCGTCAGCTTCCCGGGAGCCGGATCGGCAAAATTCGTAAGATCCATCGACGCCGCGACGAAACGGTAAAAGAAAGCCATGATTACGCCCGCTGCGATCGAAATCCCGATCCCCTTGGCGGGAACCTTCTTCGAGCCGGTCAGCATTTTCCGGTAGGCCAGTCCGTTCAGTACGATGGCTACGACGATCAGCGCCACCCCGATGAAAATGAACAACGGCGCGCCCTTCGCGGCCCCGAAATAGTTGACCAGCACGCCGAGCACCAAAGCCAGCCCGATCCCGACCGGGAACGCCACCGACAGTCCGCAGATCGCGATAGCTGCCGCCAGCAGAATATTCGCCGCATTGAACACCACGCCGCCGAGCAGCGCGCTGCCGATATTGCTCCAGTCGGCCTGCGCCAGATCGGGCAGGAAACTGCGCCCTTCGGAGCCGACGCTACCGAGCGTAAAAGCCGACAGGATCGAAAACAGCAGCAACCCGATCACATAGTCCCAGTAAAAATATTCGTAACGCCAGGTTTTGGCGGCCAGTTTCTGCGTATTTCCCCACGATCCCCAGCAGATCATCGTGACGACGCAGAAAATCACGGCCAACGTGTAATTGTTTACGATATACATAATTCCGTTTTTAAAAGTTCGACATACTACGGAACGAAACGATCGACTTCGCTGCGATACGGAATCGACGACTGCGCCCCCATGCGAGTCACCGAAATCGCCGATGCGCGGCTTGCGAAACGCACGGCTTCCTCAAGGCTTTTGCCTTCGGACAGCGCGACGACCAGCGCCCCGTTGAATACGTCCCCGGCTGCCGTCGTATCGACCGCCCGCACTTTCTGCGCCGGAACCGCTTCGTCGAACCGGTCGTTGCAGATGTACGCTCCGCGCGAACCGAGCGTGATAATCACGTTCTGCACGCCCATCGCCCGGATACTGCGGGCCGCTTCGGCTTCGGTCTCGGCATTGTGGATCCGGATACCCGTAATGATCTCGGCCTCGGTTTCATTCGGCGTAATCAGGTAAAGACTTTTGAGCAATTGCGGCGACAGCGCGGCGCCGGGAGCCGGATTGAGCACCGTCCGCTTGCCGCGCTTGGCGGCTTCGGCGGCTACGTATTCGATCGTCGTCATCGGCGTTTCGAGCTGCATCAGCACGATATCGCAATCATCCAACGCCGTTTCAGCCTTGGCCACATCCAGCGGCAGCAAATTCGCATTGGCCCCGGAAGCCACGACGATCGTATTTTCGGCGCGGCTGTCGACAGAAATCAACGCCACTCCCGACGGATTATGATCGTCGATGAACACGAAACGGGTATCGATGCCCTCCTGAGCCAACTGCTGGCGGGTGGTGATGCCGAACATGTCGTTGCCGGTCTTGCAAACGAAAATCACGTCGGCCCCGAGCCGGGCCGCCGCAACGGCCTGGTTGGCCCCTTTGCCGCCGGGATTCATCAAAAAAGTTCCGCCGAGTACGGTTTCCCCCGGCCGCGGCAGGCGTTCGGTTCTGACCACCATATCGGTATTGGTACTGCCGACCACCAGAATTTTTCCTTTTCTTAACCCATTCATCGCGACACTATTTTAGATTGATTTGATAAAGTTAAACTCTATTTTCCGAAAAAGCAACCCGGACGCCGAATATTTAAACTCCCAAAAAACGGACCGATTGCAAAAAGCGACTGCCGGAACCGCTTTTCCGCACCGTCCGTAGCATCCGCTTCCGGACGCCGCCGAGAGCGGAATTCCGGTATTTTGCCGCGGGAATTGGATTTTTCCGGCCATTTTTGCTAATTTTACCGATCCGTGCAAAAGGCCTGCCGCCTTTGCCCGGACAAATCCAACCTGAACAACAACCCGTCATGAAAAAATTTTGCATTTTACTTACCGCGCTTTTCCTCGGCCTGTCGGCCGGAGCGCAAACTCCGTTTCAGATCACCTTCGGCCCCTATCTACAAAACGTGACGGCCGACGGAGCCACCGTAATCTGGGGAACCTCCGCCGACGCGCTGTCGTGGGTCGAAGCCGCACCCGACGGCGAAGACCACTTCTACGCCGAAGAACGCCCGCAGTATTACCAGACCAAGCTCGGCAAACGGACGGTGGGACGACTGCATACGGTGCGAATCACCGGACTGAAGCCCGCCTCGTTTTACCGCTACCGAGTATGTTCGCGCGAAGTGACCGAACTGCAACCGTACAAAGTCAGCTACGGACAGACGATCTGCTCGGACGTCTACCGCAAAAAACCGTACCGCTTCAAAACGCGGGACGCCGCGCAGCAGAGCGTATCGTTCACTGTGGTCAACGACATCCATGAAAACAGCGACATGCTGGCGACGCTGCTGTCGGACGTCAAAAAAGAGCAGCGCGACTTCGTCTTTTTCAACGGCGACATGGTCAACAACATGAGCAGCGAACAACAACTGATCGACGGCTTTCTGCGCCGTTCGACCGAACTGTTCGCCGCCGAAATCCCGTTCCTGTTCGCACGCGGCAACCACGAAACGCGCGGCCTGTTCTCGGATCATTACCTCGACTACTTCCCCACCCCGACCGGCGAACCGTATTACGCATTCCGCCAGGGGCCCGTATTTTTCGTCGTGATGGACGGCGGAGAAGACAAGCCCGACAGCGACATCGAATATTACGGGCTGTCCGACTTCGACCGCTACCGCGCCGATCAGGTGGCCTGGCTGAAGGAGACCGTCGCGAGCGAAGCGTTCCGCACGGCCCCGTTCAAGGTGGCGATCATACACGTTCCGCCGGTCAACAGCACGTGGCACGGGCCGCTCGACGTCAAGAAGCATTTCCTGCCGGTGCTCAACGACGCCGGGATCGACCTGATGCTGTGCGGCCACCTGCATTCGTACCACTACCTGCCGGCCGGCCAAACCGAATGCGATTTCCCGGTGCTGATCAACTCGAACGACCGGGCGGTCGAAATCGAAGCGACGGCCGATGCGCTGAACCTGAAGGTCAAAGATACTAAAAAACAGGTTGTTCAGGAACTGACGCTGAAAGCCAAACAATAGCCGGCCAGCCGAAAAGACACGGAGCCGTCACTCGAAAAAAGAAGCCGTATTCTGTCGAAGAATACGGCTTCTGCCGTATATGCGGACAAGGAACCCGCTACCACATGTAGATCACGGCGTCGCCCGGATCGACCGTCATCTCGGTAATGTCGTCCGCCGGCACAATCGAACCGTTCTTCAGTACCTGCCGTACCCGGCTCTCCGCTTCGAAACGAAGCCCCATGGCAGTATTCGGATCGCGGTTAACGATCACCAGGAACGTATACCCCTGATTCTCCAACTGTGAAACGACCGCTCCGCTTCCCTCGGTCTCCAGTCGCCTGACCGGTTCGGGCAGGTCGGTCAGCCGAACGGTTCCTTTCGGAACGGACGTCCCCGTATGGCGTACGGAAACGACCCTGGCTCCGAGGAAAACGCCGCTCAACCGCTGAATTTCACTCGTCACGGTTTTCACCAGATCGTACGTCGCCGTACGGGTTCCGTCTTCGGCGATCGGCGCCATCCGATAATTCCAGTCGCCCGACACCGTCGGCGTCCAATAAGTAAAGTATTGCAGCACCTGCGCCCCGTAAGCCAGATCGCTGTACAACTGCAACCGCAGATCGGACAAAGTCGGAACGGGATACACCACGTGAGGGCATGTCAGCGCGAAAGCCCAAAACTTCTTATTCGCCTTCCGGGCCTCGTCGGCAACGATTTCGAGATCCTCGTACCAGGTGTCTTTGATCAGACGCACCGAAGAACCCGGATTAGTCACCAACGGATATTCGTCGAACGACAGAAAAGCGGCGGGCACCTCGTTCAAGTAGCGCTGCACGTACTCCCGGTAGGTAGCGACGCCCAAGGCCTGCAAATGCTCCGCAGGCCCGGCCGGGAACAGGTTCGCATAGCAGTAGTGATCCGGGTCGACGGCCTGGACCGCGTTCATCATCCGGGCAATGGTCGGAAACTCGCTGCACAGCGGCTCGTCCTTGCAGAAATAGGCTTCGAGGGCCGGATACCTCATCAGTTTTTTCACGGCCGCTTCGCGCCGGGTATCCGAATACAGCGCATCGCACTCGACGATCAGCTTCACGCCGGCCTGCCCGGCGTATTCGAGCGCCTTGCAAGCCGTCTCGGTATCCGAAAAACGGGTGTAATTCACGGTGATGCCCAGTTCGGCGGCTTCCCGGAAACGGGCTACGCTAACCTGGCTCGCCCGCACTCCGTGCCAGGCGACGATCGGAATCCGGTCCGGCGAAGGCAGCTTTTCGGGCAAAGGTTCCGGATCGGGCCGGCCGGTCGTATCCGGAGGCGTTACGGCGGTGGTATCCGGAGGAGCGGGCCGCGGCCCGCCGCCGCCCTTCGAAGACGTTTCGTCCTTGCCGCACGAGAAAACGAGGACGGCCGCAGCCGCGCACAAGTAAAACAATTTTTTCATGCCAATCAGTAGTTTATTCGGTTAAAACGGGGCTATCCGCCGGGCAAAGCGGCCAAACGGCGCGCGCGCCGCAGATTCCCCTACTCGATCTTCACGATCCCCTGCCAACTGATATAATGTTCCGTAATGCCGATCTCGTCCATCCAGCGGCGGGTCTCGATCGTTTTCATGTAGGCCGTATCGAAACCTTCGCCCACATCGTTGTTCCATACCCACAGCGGCGTAGGCCACAGGCAGGCGCGGAACCGGATCGATTTGTAGAAATGCTCGTCGCATCCCTGCTGGCCGTGATGCGCCATTTGCAGGTAATCGCAATCCAACAGGGGTTTGTAAGGACCTTCGAGCAGCATTTTGCCGCTCTCGACGCCGGTATCGCCCAGAAAGACCATCGACTTTTTCCGGTCCCACACCCTCAGCACGATACTCGCATTGTTGTAGGCATTCGTCAGGATGGACGGATGGGCGACGCCGAGCACTTTCAGGTTCATGCCGTCGATCTTCATCTCGAGTCCCGGCTCGGTCAGGTTTACGACCGGAAGGCCGGAATCCCGGAGCGCTTCGTAGTAAGCGTCCGCAAGCTTTTTGCGGTTCATGTCCGTGCGGAGCTGCTCGTCGGTCATCGGCGACTGATAAACCGTGTCGATAATCATTTGTCGAGGATCTTTCAGGATTTCGGTCAGCGCCCCCATGTGATCCACATGCGGATGGGTGACGATCCATTTATCGACGCGGTTGCCCAGGGCGGCCACGAATCCTCGCAAAAAAGGCGCGTCCGCAGCGGTTCCCCCGTCCAGCACGACCACCCGTCCCCGGTCGGTCACGAACACGTAGGAATTCATCTGGGAAGGCCCCTGGGCGCAAAGCTGCCATACGGCGAAACCGGGCTTTTTAGCCGCTGTGAAAGAGGCGGACATCAGGCCGCACAGCAGGCATACGATCAATTTGTTCTTCATATCGAAATCGTGTAACGAATTTTTTCCGTCCGTTCCCCGTGCATTCCGGCCTTCGGCCGGCTTCAGGAATCCGCAACGGATATTTCAAAAAAAATCGGAAAAAAGAATGTCCGTTCTCACGGACATTCTTTTCAGTTTTAAAGCGTTTCGATCTCCGCGGTTAAGGATGGAGCGAACCCGGATACAAATCGCATATCTCGTGGTTCTCGCCGTTCTTGTTGTGCGTGTGCATCAGGGTCTGCGGTTGCCCGTTTTCGCCCCAATAGGTCCAACATTCAACGATTACGCCGGCATTCAGCGCATCGATGGCCGGGTTATCCGTCACCCAGGTAAGCTCGGCGCCCACCGTATCGACATTGGACTGCGAAACGCATCTCCACCAGTAGTATTCCACCTTCAGCGTACGTTCTACGGAAGTATCTTCGGTAAATTCGAAATTAACAGCCGCGCGACCCGGTTTTTTCCACAGATAGATGTATCCGTCGGCATTGGCCATCATGTTCCGGATATCGAGGTATTCGAGCGGATTGTCCATGATCGTCAGTTCGCAAAGCTTCACAACGTTGCTGACGTCGAGCCTCTTGATTTTGTTTCCGTTCAGATGCAGATACCGCAATTCGTTGGCTGGAGCGACTCCCACGGCGCCGAAATTCACGGTTTCGAGCGTTCCCGTATTCCGGGCTTCCAGTCTTTCGCAGTTGGGGAACAACGTCATGTCGAGCGACTGCAACTTGGAATTGTCTAATGAGAAGAATTTGATATTCGCAGCATCCGGGAATCCTTCCAAACCTTCCACCGAAGTCACCGCTTTATCGATAAGGTTCAGCGTCTTATAAGTAGATTCGTATTTCACTTCGTCCGGGAATACGACTTCGGCCGCATCGGGTTTGTAAGCGTTGCCCTTTTCGTCGAACAGGTACTTATTGTCCGGAACGAGACTCTGCAAATATTCGCGGAATGCGGCATCGGGAACCATGAAGCGTCCTACCGCGGAACGGAAACATCCCAGTTCCTGCGTCTGCGTACCGCGCTTGAGCGTCATCACCCAGCCTTTGGCATCGACAGCCAGGTCGGCGGGGAACGCGAACACCAGTTTGGCGTCGGTAATCTCGCCGGATACGGTCTCTACGGCGTCGCCGCCGGACCGGGGCTGGAGAACGATTTTATCTTTGCCCAGGAAACCGCGGCCGGTAACCGTCACGTTCCCTCCTACCATCGATTCCACGAAAGAAGGAAGCGACAGGGAAGCGAGTTCGATCGGGGTGTTCAGATCGGGATCGTCCGCCGGATCGACCGGTTTGAGCGTACCGAACTCTTTGCTCTGCGTACCGCGTTTGAGCGTCAGCGTCCAGCCTTGTTCGTCAATGGCCAAGTCGTCGGGGAACGTGAACACCAGTTTGGCGTCGGTAACTTCGGAATTGGTAACCTCCACGGCATCGCCGCCCGAAACGGGTTTAAGTTCCACCCTGTCTTTACCGAGGAAACCTTTGCCGTCGATCGTAACGCTGGCGCCTTTCATCGATTCGGTAAAATCGGGAATCACCACGTCCGACAGTTCGATCGGCGTCGTCAGTTCGGGGTCTTCCGGATCTTCGGGCATCATCGTGCCGATTTCCTTGCTCTGCGTACCGCGCTTGAGCGTCAGCGTCCAACCTTCTTCGCTGGTGGCCAGATCGCTCGGGAACTTGAACACCAGCTTGGAAGCCGTAATTTCCGCCGGAGCGATCTCGACGGCCGTACCGCTGGGACGGGGCGTAAGGGCGATTTTGTCCTTACCGAGAAAACCTTTGCCCTGGATCGTGACATTGGCTCCCTTCATCGATTCCTGGAAAGTCGGGATCACGACGCCGGACAACTCAATCGGAGTCGTCAGATCAGGGTCCTCCCCGCCGTCGTTCTTCTCGTCGCTACACGAAGTAGCGGCGAACCCCATCGTGGCGATTGACGCCAACAACAATAAATACTTTTTCATACGCATAAAGTTTTAAAGCGGCATTTCTGCCAAAAGTAATTAATGGTTAATAGATTATGTTTGTTACTCCATTCGGTATCGTCTCGTATTCAATCCGTTGCTTTTTTCGCGGCCCGGTCCGCCATTACTGCTACTTAAACGGTTAAGCTGCGCTGCCTAAAAAAGATTTTTCTCCCGTTCGAATTTCAAAAAAAACAACCGTTAAAAAACAAATGCCATCCACGTTTTTCATAATTTATTAAAAATATACAAAAACCGCACTTTACCGTTACAGAGAGCGCCTCTTACTTTTACTCGGTTCATTACTTTCGCAAACCGGAACAAATCGCCGCCGTTACGACGCTTTTTCGTTCGCTCTATCCTCTTTTACGAACTTCTGTTTTCAAAATTAGATTTAATTTTCTAAATAAACAACAAATTCCCGTTACATTTTCATTACTTTTTTCGCATTTTCCGTAAAAAACAAAACCGAAACGGGATTTACAGCCCGTTTTTCACCGCCTGGAATACACGACCCGCCTTTTTTCGTTTTCCGCAAAAAGACAAAAACGGGATTAAAACGAGAGAATCGGCATCCTCTTTTCCTCCGGAGTTCTTCGAAATCTCCCGGACGAAAAAACGGACAGGAGCAATCGTCGGTTACCGCACCCCGCCGTAAGCCGCAAAACATACGTTCTTATGCAGGATCTCCACCTCGCGGAAACCGACTTCGCGCATCAGGTCGAGTTGGTAGTTCAACGGCCGGGGAGAATCCTCCCGCTCCACGTAAGCCAGCACCCTGTCGCGGTACTCCGTTCCGCCCAGAACGGTCAGGTAATCGCCGTAACGCTCCCGAAAATAGGCGGAAAGTACCTCCGTTTGCTGCGCGACCAGGTCGGAAATCATCAGGCAGCCGCCCGGACGCAGGCTCCGGTACAACCGGGCGAACACGGTCTGCCACTCCTCGTCCCCGCGCAAATGATGCAGCGCGGCTCCCGACAGCACGATATCGTACCGGCATTCGCCCAGATCGGCCTCGCGGACGTCCCGCTGTACCGCCGTGACCCGGCCGGCCGAACAGGCCGAAACGCGTTCGACGGCCCGGTCGAGCATCGGGCGGCTCAGGTCGAGCAGCGTGCAATGAAGCCCCGGCCGTTTCGAAAGCATTTTGAGCGTATAGTTTCCCGCCCCGCAGCCCACGTCCAGCAGATCCGTCGCCAAAGGCGTCAGACGCGCCGCGGCTTCGGTAATCAGTTCCAGCGACAACGCCGCATCGACAGTCGAAACCTGTCCGCTCTGCAAATTCGAAAAACGCTCGACATCGTGATCGAAGCGTTCCCGGATCTCTTCCACACTCGATTTTTCCCGCATATCTTATAAATTGAATTCCATATCCGGAAAACCCGGACATTCATAGCAAAGATAACGTTAATTATCACAAAATTAATCCTACATTTGCATAAATATACCACACCCTATGAAACAAACCGTCCGCCCCCACTCGATGCGCGCCTGGATACTTGCGGCGCGCCCGAAAACGCTCCCCGCGGCAGCCGTTCCCGTACTGCTGGGATGCGCGCTGGCGCTGGCGGAAGGCGGATTCCGGTGGATTCCCGCTCTGCTCTGCCTGCTGTTCGCGCTGCTGATGCAGATTGACGCAAACCTGATCAACGACCTGTTCGACTACCGCAAAGGAAGCGACCGCAAAGACCGCCTCGGGCCCGAACGAGCCTGCGCGCAGGGCTGGATTTCGCCGCGCGCCATGAAACGGGGAATCGCCCTGATTACCGCGACCGCCTGCGCGACGGGCCTTTGCCTGCTTTTTTACGGAGGAACCGAGTTGATCGTCGTCGGAGCGGTCTGCGTCGTATTCGCATTCCTGTACACCGCCGGGCCGTACCCGCTGGCCTACCACGGCTGGGGCGACGGGCTGGTGATCGTCTTTTTCGGTTTCGTTCCGGTCGGAGTCACCTACTATGTGCTGTGTCACGGATGGACGACCGAAGTAACGGTCGTCTCGCTGGCCTGCGGACTGGTGATCGATACGCTGCTGATGGTAAACAACTACCGGGATCGCGAGCAGGATGCGCAGAGCGGCAAACGGACGTTGGTCGTGCGTTTCGGCCCGAAAGCGGGCAGCCTGGCGTACCTGACGCTGGGAATAGTCGCCTCAGGACTCTGTCTGACGCTGCTCTCCGGCGGGTATTTCGCGGCGGGGCTACTCCCGCTGGCCTACCTGCCGTTTCACCTGGCAGCCTGGCGACGGATGGTACGAATCCGCGAAGGCCGGGAACTGAATCTCATCCTGGGAAAAACGTCCCGTAACATCTTGATTTTCGGAATACTGCTAACCGTGGGGCTGATCCTGCGGTAATGCGGCGAACGAGCGGCTCCGGCGGAACGATCCGCCGGGCATGGGATTTGAACCGTTACCGTAACCACCAAAATCCTTTATCATGAAAAAAATTCTGCTTTTCGTCTTCCTGCTTGCCGGAACCGCCCTGGCGGCCCAGAAATCCCAACCGATCCGAGTGCTCTTCATCGGAAACAGTTATACCTTTTACCATAACCTTCCCGATCTGGTGTCGCAAATCGGCGAAAGCGTCGGCTTTCCGATCGACGCGACGGCCTGCACCAAGGGCAGCCAACGCTTTACCGGTCACCTGCAAAACGGGAAACTGCTTCGGATGCTCGCCGCCGGAGGATGGGACTACGTCGTCCTACAGGAGCAGAGCGAAGCCCCGGCCCTGCCGACCGAACTGGTCGCCGAGGGAACGTACCGGCCCGCCCGGACGCTGGACAGCCTCGTTCACGCCGGAAGTCCGCAGGCGCGGGTAATCTATTACATGACCTGGGGACGCAAAGAAGGCAGTAAGACTTACGGGAACCACTATCCGCCGGTAGCGACCTACGAAGGTATGCAGCAGCGGTTGGCGACCAGTTACCTGGAGATGGCTTACCGCAGCGGCGGCTGGTGCGCGCCGGTAGGACTGGCCTGGATGCGGGTACGGAGCGAGAAACCCGAATACGAACTGTATATGCCGGACGGAAGCCATCCGTCGGAAGCGGGCACGCTGCTCGCGGCGAACGTAATTTTCAGCGTTATCTACGGCAAACCGTATACTTCGGATATCCGGGCGGGCGTTCCGCAGCAGCAGGCGGAATACCTGCGACAAGTGGCGCAGCAGACCGTATTCGACAACCTGCGGCTGATCAACGTCGAACCGGTCGCCCCCGGCCCGCTGCCCGAAATCGCCCTGCCCCGCAAATAAACGGGCCCCGGGAGAATCCGGCAAAATACGAAGACGCATTTCCGGCCGCATTCCGCGCAACGGTCTTCTTATGGCGGACGCCCGTCGCAAAATAGCGCTACCTCAACCCGTCGAGCCATTTCTCCAGTTCGGCGAGCCATTGCCGCTTATAGCGGAACGTATCGCTGAACCCGAAACCGTGTCCCCCCTCGGGATAGATATGCAGCGAAGCGGGAACCCGGTTATCCATCAGGGCCCGGTAATACAGCAGGCTGTTTTCGGGCGTAACGGCCTGGTCGTCTCCGGCCAGCGCGATAAAGGCGGCCGGCGTCTCCGGGGAAACATACCGGTCGAGCGAACATGCGGCGATCTCATCCCCGGAAGGGTGCGGCCCCATCAACCGCTCGCGCGAGGGAAGATGCGTCAGCCCGTCCCGCATACTGATAACCGGATAAAGCAAGATTTGAAAATCCGGTCGCATTCCCGTCTCCGGGAACAGGGCCGCCGACGCCGCGACATAGCCTCCGATGGAGGCCCCCATCACCCCCAGAGACCGGATGCGCAACTCTCCGGAGCGCTCTTCCAACAGGCGTACCGCCCGGCGGATATCCTCGCCGGGAATCTCGCGGCGGCCGTTCGGCAACCTGTATTTCAATACGGCCAGCGTAATGCCCCGCTCGTTGAACCACGATGCGAAAGCGCGGCCCTCGTGCTCCACGGCCACGCCCCGAAATCCTCCGCCCGGACACAGGATAACGGCTTGCCCGCACGGCTGCGAGGCCGGATAAACGTATAACACGGGGACGGAAACATTGCCGATCAGTCCCGGCCCGAGCGTCTGCTCCGCTCCAGAAAGGCCGTTGGACGAAGGCACGCCTTCGGGCCACAAAAGCACCTCCCGGCAAATCGATCCGAATTCTTCCATCAGTTCATCTTTTATCTATCTGAAACGCGACACGCGCAGCGAGCGAAGCCCGTTCCCCGCGCGCCTGCCGCCGGTTCGTCGGCTCAGCGGCCGCGCTCTTTCACCGCAAAATACCGATCGACGGCGAACTTGCCCGGCCCTGCGATGTACATCAGCACGAAAACGACCAGGTACACCAACGCCAACTCGCGAACGGCAAAGGCATCCTGGCTATGAATCACGAAAAAGGCCATCGCCATCGTAAAAATCATCGGGATCATCGCGAGGCGGTACAAAAAGCCGATCAAAAAACCGAACGAACAAACCAGCTCGCCGAATATGGCCAGCATCAGCGAGAAACGGCTGCCGACGCCCAACGGATCGGGAAAGACATCGGCCATCTGCGCGAATCCGGCCCACTTCTGCAACCCGTGCGACATCAGCAATACGCCGAAAATAACCCTCGCCGCCAACAATAACAGCGACGTCTTCGCGCCTTCCGGTCTAACGGGAAATAAAAAACGATATAACATAACATTCAATTTAAATTCATACCAACTACAAGCTTATCAAATACTTTGCCACGAAACGCGCTGTCCTGCCGAATCGAAGAACCGATCCCTTTCGACGCCCGGCGCGTTTCACGCGCAACCGCAGAACCCGGCCCCGCACGATACGATTCTCCGGCTTTCGCCGACGAACGGCTACAACCGTAAATTTAATAAAAATAATTCGGTAGAAACCGATTGACTTTTTGATCGCTCAGAATAACGGACAAAGCGCCTAGATCTTCTTCGGTGAAACGCCGTAATATTTTGGGATTCTATACTGCCGGATTTGTGCGAATAAAGTGCGGAACGCAACGAATCAGGGATATTCCCTTGACGGAAAATATCTTTAATATCGACACCGTCCGCTTACCAAATTCGTCCGACCCGGTAAAACGACGAAGGCAGATGCCTTTTATCATCTGCCTTCCGACGTTTGCGGTCGTAGACCTTTTTCGATTTGTGTATCCGACTGAAACAGATCGGACGGTTGTGATTCTCGATCTCGGCCTCGCGGCTTCCTCTGCGACTGGCTTTGACGTAATCGCGTTCGGTAATTCTTTTTGTTTTCACTTCATGTCAATTTACGGCTGAGCCGCAAAGATAGCATATTTTAAGTCGTTCCGGCCCTATTGACCGTTTCAGAAAGACCTATTCCCCGCCCCTCACCGGTTGTCACGTCATTATTTTTAAGCGCATACCCGCCCCACAAAAGACATAATATACTAATTATAAAATCATTAAAAGAACAACGATACAAATCCGGAAATTATTTTCCACAGGAATCTTGTTTTATCGGAAAACAATTCGCACCTTTGCGCCATTACTTTCCCACAGAAGTATCTTCCATGGGATCGCATTGTAAATAAATTTCAAACAGGCTATATGAAACATATCATTATCGGAGGCGTCGCGGGAGGTGCAACCGCGGCGGCCAGGATTCGCCGGGCAGACGAGGAGGCCGAGATCGTCCTACTCGAAAAAGGCAAATACATCTCGTACGCCAACTGCGGTCTGCCGTATTATATCGGCGGCGCGATCGCCGAACGGGAAAAACTCTTTTTACAGACCCCGGCTTCGTTCGGCGGACGATTCAATATCGACGTGCGGATCGAAAACGAGGCGGTAGGCATCGATACCGCGGCAAAGAGCGTCGAAGTGCGCCGTGCGGATGGATCGACCTATACGGAAAGCTACGACAAGCTGCTCCTGTCGCCGGGCGCTTCGCCTGTGCGTCCGCCGCTGAAGGGCATCGACAGCGAAGGAATTTTCACCCTGAGAAACGTCGACGATACGGACCGTATCAAAAACTATATAACTACACGAACGGTCGCCAGCGCTGTCGTCGTGGGCGCGGGATTTATCGGATTGGAAATGGCCGAGAACTTGCATCGCGCGGGAGCGGGAGTGTCGATCGTAGAGATGGGCAATCAGGTGATGGCGCCGGTCGATTTCTCCATCGCCTCGCATGTGCACCAACACTTGTTACAAAAAGGGGTGCACCTTTATTTGGAGCAGAGCGTCGAACGCTTCGAAAAACGGGACGACAAAATCGAGGTCTTTTTCACAAGCGGGAAGAGTATCGCGACCGACCTGGTTATCCTTTCGATCGGCGTCCGTCCCGAAACGGCACTGGCCAAAGCAGCCGGACTCAGGATCGGCGAGACGGGAGGCATCTGGGTGGACGACTATCTTCAGACTTCGGCGGCGGATGTTTATGCTGTGGGAGACGCCATCGAATTTCCGCATCCGCTGACAGGCAAACCCTGGCTAAATTACCTGGCCAATCCCGCCAACCGCCAGGGACGCATCGTGGCGGACAACATGGTCTTCGGCAATACGACCCGATATGAAGGGGCGATAGGAACTTCTATCGCCAAGGTGTTCGATATGACGGTGGCTTCGACCGGACTTGCGGCCAAGCGGCTCAAACAGTTCGGCATTCCGTATGCCAGTTCGACCACCCATTCGGCCTCGCATGCGGGGTACTATCCCGATGCGTTGCCGCTGACCCTCAAGCTGACCTTCGACCCCGCGAGCGGCAAACTCTACGGCGGTCAGTGCGTGGGCTACGACGGAGCGGACAAGCGTATCGACCAGATTGCCCTGCTGATCAAGCAGGGAGGCACGGTTTACGATCTGATAAAAGTCGAGCACGCTTACGCCCCTCCTTTTTCATCGGCAAAAGACCCGATCGCCATAGCCGGCTATGTGGCCGGCAACATCATCAGCGGGGCGATGCCTGTGGCGACCTGGCGGCAAATGGCGGAAGCGGATCGCTGCGACACGCTGTTTCTGGATGTGCGTACCCGCGAGGAACACGCCTTCGGAGCGATCCCCGGTTCGGTGAACATTCCGCTGGACGAGCTTCGCGGCCGGATCGGCGAACTGCCGCGCGACAAAGAGATTTACATCTATTGCGCCGTTGGTCTACGGGGATACCTGGCCTTGAAAATTCTGACGGGACACGGGTTTACCCGTGTCAAAAACTTGTCGGGCGGATACAAAACCTATGCGACGGCGACCGCGCCGATCGAAAATAAAACGGCGACGATCAGAACGAATGGCAAAACGGATACGCAGCATACCGGGGAGCGGATAAAAACCTTGAAAATCGACGCCTGCGGATTGCAGTGCCCCGGCCCGGTCATGAAGATCAAACAGGCGATCGACTCGATCGGCGAAGGCGAACGAATCGAAATGGTCGCCACCGACGCCGGATTCTCGCGCGACGCGCAGGCATGGTGCAACACGACCGGAAACATCCTGATATCCAATTCGGAAGAAAAGGGCAAATATACGGTCGTCATTGAAAAAGGTTCGCCCCAAGCGTGCAGGACGGCCACCTCGTGCGACGGCAAAGCCAAAACGCTCATCATGTTCAGCGACGACCTGGACAAAGCCCTGGCCACATTCGTGCTGGCCAACGGCGCGGCGGCTACCGGACAGAAGGTGTCGATATTCTTTACGTTCTGGGGATTGAACGTGATCAAGAAAGTCGCCAAGCCGAAGGTAAAAAAGGATATTTTCGGACGCATGTTCGGCATGATGCTACCGTCAAGTTCACTGAAATTACACCTTTCCAAAATGAGTATGCTGGGAATCGGCGACCGGATGATGCGCCACATCATGAAACGGAAGGGTATCGACTCGCTCGAATCGTTACGGCAACAGGCCATAGACAGCGGCGTGGAATTTATCGCCTGCCAGATGTCGATGGACGTCATGGGTGTCAAACGCGAAGAGCTGTTGGACGAAGCGACCGTAGGCGGCGTTGCGACCTACATGGAGCGTGCCGAAGGAGCGAATGTAAACCTGTTCGTCTAAAACCGACATATGCTATGAAAAAAGGAATTTTAGTCGTTCTCGCGGCGGCAACCTCCGTCCTCGGTCTCCGGGCGCAAGAGCGAGCGGGACACGGAGAGCACGCCCACCCGCGAAACGAAGCAGGACTGAGCCTCGGCGCGGCATACGGCATCGAGCATAAAGAGTGGGCTCCGGCGATCCACGCGCACTATTTCAGGACGCTCGCCCCGCACAGTCGCTGGGCCCTGGGCGCCGGAATAGAATTCATTCCCGGCGAGGAGCGTCATTGGGAGATCGGCGCAGGAGCGAGATTTCAGGTACTGAACGATCTTCAACTGTCGCTGATGCCGGGCATATCGATCGTCGACAAAGCGAAGTTTTCCCTGCACACCGAGGCCGTTTACGAAGCGATCCATCTGGGGGGCTTTCATTTCGGCCCGGTCGTAGGTTACGCATGGACGCGGGATCACTCCCATGTGTCGGCCGGCATACATGCCGCTTTTGCATTCTAAACGGAAAGGATCATGAACAGGTTTGGGATCATCTGGCTCAGCATTGCCACGATTCCCCCGGCGGAAATCTCTATCGAGGACTTGTAGGCTGCGAGCCTGATCGCCTCGTCGCCCGGAATGCGTCGACGGGCGCTGTTGTTCGGACTGTTCCAAAAAGAGAAAAGACAATGAATAACTTTTTGAAAACCGAATGCGGTAAATAACTAAAATACTGCAACATGCATCGAAACGTCAAAGACATGGATAGACTCTGTAAAATACGCGACATTCAGCGCGCGGTCAACCAATTCGAGCAAGGATTTGAAAAAACATACGGAATTTGTTTGAACGAAGGAATGGCGCTGTGTTCGTTGCTCAAAGCCGGCAGCCTCTCTTCGGGAGAAATCGGCGAGCTGTTGGGACTGACTTCGTCGAATAACTCGAAAGTGATCGGCTCGATCGAGAAAAAAGGACTGGTCGAGCGCGTGATAGGCACAAAAGACAAGCGTCAGATGTATTTTTCGTTAACCCCGAAGGGAAAGGAATTGATTTCGTCCCTCAAATGCGAACAGATTGAAATCGCCCCGCTGCTTCTGGAGTTACTGGAACGGAGCGGAACAGCCGAGTAGAGTTGTTAACATATGAAGTTACACTGGTATTGAATGCCTGTACGGCCCCCTCAGATTGCAGGACTTTCACATTTTCGACCGTCCAGCGGGCGCGGCGATTCAGTTCGTTCAGTGCTACGGGACGACAAATTTCCTTATCTACCATAAGAAACTGCGATTTCAGATCGAGATCCTGTATAGGCATGACTTCCAGTAAATCGTAAAAATAGTCTTGCACATCGAATGAATGCGCGATATCGGGATGCTTATCTGCAATTTTACCCTTCGGTCGAATAAAGCCCGCAATCGTTCCAAACGGCTGTGCGAGTACTTAGATCCTTTGTCTCAGACTACATAATTCCAGAACATAACGTCGCAACAACTCCTGAAACAAACGACTATCCCTGTTCACTGCATAGAGTCCGATCCCGACCGAACGGGACAGATCCCGTAGTAGCGGCTCTTGAATCATCGTAACCATTCGCCGAAAAATCACGGCATCGGTAGCCCTCAAAATACTATTCATGTCGCTTTCGACCTGCTCGTTACGTAGCAGGTAAGACAGACACCAGCCGATACCGGCAAGTCCTCGTTTGAATAAAATGTCTTTCTTCCACATATCTGGCAATATGTTCCATTGTATTTTAAAGCGATAAAACAAATATTTTTTTAACTTTGCGTCGCAAGGTTTTCCGGAAGTTATTCTGTTGCCGGAAATAATAAGGGAATGCCGTGAGAATCGGCGACAATACCCGTTGCTGTGAGTTTCAGCCCTGATTGGGCAACTTCGCGCACTCTTTGCCACTGGTTTTAAACTGGGAAGGCGCAGCGGAGGAAACGAGTCAGAAGACCTGCCTTGCGACAACGAAGATTTACCCCTGCGGGAACACGGGCGGTAGGTAATTGACTTTCTCAAACATTCAGTGCGTTTGTTCTGTTCGGTCAATTGCAGAGGTAAATTGTATAAACGAATAACTTTGCACACAAACAACTGAAAATAAACACCTTGCAACAAAAGAAAAATCATGATTTCCCTTTTGGGATATCGGATATAGAACGTGCGGCAATTCCTCGGCAGGGTTCCAATCGGCTAAAGATTATGGCCTCTATACCGGTGAACAACTCACAGCCGTGGTACACCCGCGATATGTCGTTGTCCAAGAATTTTCAGTGGAACCGGGTAGGCATACGGATTACGGCTGAAGTCAACAATATTTTCAACCAACAATACGAGATCGCCCAAGTGCTACCTGATGCACGGGACGAATTTAAAAATTAAAATAAACATAACGATATGAAAAACAACAAACTGATATATGTCCTGATACTGGCGGCAATCGTGTGCGTTACATCCTGTCGCAAAGAGGAGGAGATTGTCCCTTCGACATCCTTACAGGTAGTTTATCCGGATCCAAATCCCGGCGAGATCAAGGGTTTTTTCCTGCTCAACGAAGGCAATATGGGCAACAATAAAGCCACGCTCGATTATTTCGATTATGAAACCGGAGTATATACCAAAAATATTTATGCAGAACGCAATCCGGGAGTAGTGAAAGAGCTCGGCGATGTGGGCAATGATTTGCAGATATACGGCAGCCGTTTGTATGCCGTCATCAACTGCTCCAATTTCGTCGAAGTAATGGATGTGAATACGGCTAAGCACATTGGTGTTTTTTCTATTCCCAACTGCCGCTATATCGCGTTCAAAGGCAAATATGCTTATGTGAGTTCTTATGCTGGCCCGGTAGTGGAATCCGATCCTAATTACCGGCTCGGATACATTGCCAAGGTAGATACGGCAACCCTCGAGATAATAGGTACATGCGATGTCGGATACCAGCCCGAAGAAATGGTGGTGGCCGGAGATAAACTATACGTAGCCAATTCAGGCGGATACCGGTACCCGAATTATGATTGTACGGTGTCGGTGGTCGACCTGGAGACATTCACCGAAATAAAAAAAATAGAAACCGGCGTCATCAATCTCCACCGAATGGAATTGGATGTCTACGGCCAGATATGGGTTTCGTCCCGCGGAGATTATTACGGGACATCGTCGAAAACCCTTGTTATCGACAGCCGGACGGATAAAGTGACCGACGTGCTGGATCTGCTTCCCAACAGTGAAATGACCCGGTGCGGCGATTCCCTTTATGTTTACAGTAACGAATGGAGCTACGTTACCAATTCATGGAAAAAATCGTATGCCATCGTCAACGTCAAAACGAAAAAGATCGTCTCCCGCAATTTTATTAAAGACGGAACGGAAAAAAGCATAGTCTCACCATACGGGATAGCGGTCAATCCCGTTACGCGTGAAATCTTCGCTACCGATGCCCGGGACTACGTAACACCGGGAACGATATACTGCTTCTCGCCCCAAGGCATGAAAAAATGGTCGGCTACTACGGGGGATATTCCCGCCCATTTTGCATTTACCAAACGGAAACTCCGACCTCTGGAATAGTTCATAATCAACATTTATAATTTATTACGCTATGAAAAACATGTACCAAACATCTTGGTTATGCCTGTTGCTCGGCTGTATTTTGTTCGCAGCCTGTAGCAAAGACGATGTGAACGATGCACTCGCGCCGAAAATCACATTGAGTAGTTCAACCAGCATCTACACCGGAAAGGTCAACCGCGACATCGTGCTTGAAGCCACCGTGGAACACGGCGACGGCGGCATATATTCGTGGAAACAGGACGGGAAAATCATCTGTACGCAACCGGTCTGTATTTTCCGCTCGGACAAAACGGGCGAGTATTACGTTACGCTGAGGGTTGACACCAAGAACGGTTATGCCGAAAAAGAGATGCGCGTCGACGTCCTTGAGATGGCGCCTCCCGTCATATCGTTGGCTGTGCCCGAAGGCGGTATCGTCACTTATGTGAATACGGAACTGACCCTTTCGCCCGATGTACAGAACAGCGAGGGGGCGACCTACCAATGGTATATCGACAATGAAAAGGCGGGGACGGACAAAGATCAGGTTTTCACCAAGACCGAAACGGGCGATTACCAGGTAAAGCTTGTGGCTACCAACGAAGACGGAACAACCGAGTACGAAACGATTGTCCGCGTCGAAGAGAGCCCGACGCTTAGAATCGAGACGACCGATCCTGTTTCCCACATCAAATCGGCTCCCCGCACAGTAATGGAAGGGCGTTCCGTTTTCCTCAAGCCCATTATCGTCAATGCGGTCGATCCGACTTACAGTTGGAGCGTGGACGACATCGAGCAGGAAGGCGTTACAACCCCGTATTTCAATTTCACGCCTGCGGAACAAAAGGAATACACGGTAAAATTGACCGTTACCAATCATACGCCACAGGTCCGGTCCGTGCTTTCCCGGAATCTTACCCAAAGCGAAAGCAATACCGCATCCGCAACGATCCAGGTAAATTGCGTCGGTACGGACAATGAAATGAACCGCTTCCGCCCTTATGCCGGCACGGAACGCTTTACCGTCATGGAATTCGTGGCTGCTCCGGGCCAGTTCGTCAATGCGGGTTATGAAGCGACTACCTACGAAGAAGCCAATGCATACGCCCAAAAACGCCTGAACGAAGGCAACTACGTCAGCCTCGGCGGTTTCGGCGGCTACCTGACCGTATATTGCAGCCACAGCATTGTCAGCAGCAACGGCGATTATGATTTCTGTGTGTTCGGCAACCCGTTCGATGGAAGTTCCGAACCCGGTATCGTATACGTCATGCAGGACGAGAATGGCGACGGACTTCCCAACGATACGTGGTACGAAGTGAAAGGCAGCGAAACGGGTAAACCCGAAACGATCCAGGATTACGCGATCACCTATTACCGTTCCGAAAAATCCGCTATCCGCTGGTCGGACAACCAGGGAAACAACGGCAGCATGGGCTTTATCAATCACGGAACTTCGTCCATGTATCCGAAATGGATCAGGCCGAATAGCTACACGCTCCGCGGAACGCGCCTCGAACCGAGGACGGTGCAGGAAGGCGGTATCTGGAAAAACAAATCGTTCGACTGGGGCTATGTGGACAATTACAGTACGACAGACCTCATAACAACAAAGAATCCCATGACGCAGCAGACGGCTACGGGAAACCGGATCCGGATCAGCGATGCCGTTACTCCTGATGGTCAACCGGCAAATCTGAAATATATCGACTTTATCAAGGTACATACGGCCCTGAACGTTTCGGCCGGCGCACTGGGCGAAAACTCGACCGAGGTATTCGGCTACGCATCTCTCGATCCGGAAGCCGCGATTCAATAATCTTAACAACATTAAACCATGAGAAATATACTGAAAAATATTTTCTGCGCCTCGCTCGCCGGATTGATACTGGCCGGATGCAGCAAGGAGGAGAGCGATTTCGCCGGAACGGACAACCACATCATATCGTTCGAAATGAAAGTGGGTTCGGAAAGTTACAAGGCCGTCATACTGGATAACGAGATCCGTCTTACCGTCCCGAAAGGCACCGACCTGAGCCAGGGGAAACCCGATATCGTCCTGTGCGAGAACATGAGGCTGACCCCCGATCCGTCGACCATAACCGATTGGGGCGAAGAATACCAGTTCATCGCCACTTCGTATAACAACAGCGACAGGATCTACCGCTACCGCATCATTCATCCCGAAGTCAGCACCGACGGCAACGTCGTACTGAACACGCAGGCCGATGTGGACGCATTCGCCCGTTCGGGAATAGACGTCATCCGGGGGAACCTGATCATCGGCGCGGAAAAAGGGGGCCCGGCCTTCGATTCCATCCGCAACCTGGAAGGACTGGAAAACCTGCTGGAGGTCGAGTATAACGTCATCGTCAACGAAACGTTCGCCGGGGAAACCCTGAACTTGAAAAGCCTTCGCAGCATGTACGGATTGACGCGCACGACAGATGACAGGGGCAATAATATTATCTGCAAAAACCTGAAAAACATCGTCCTGCCCTCGCTGACTGAAGTAGTATCCGGGATAACGATCAGGCAACCCCATATACAGCGGATCGAAATGCCGGCACTGGTCCGTGTCGGCGGGAATATGACCGTCAATACAGATGAACTGAATGCCATAGACCTGACCTCGCTGGAGACGGTACGGGGCGACCTCTCGTTTACATCCGGCCGCAACGGTACGAAACTGGAGACATTCTCCCTGCCGGCCCTGAAAGAGTTGGGGGGTACGCTTTCCCTTTCGGATATTCCCCAGATGACCGCGGTCGATCTGCCTGATCTGGCCTCCGCCGGGGGATTCAGCATGACCGGATGTGTCAAGATATCCAATTTGACCAATACGATACTCGAAAACCTGACCGGGGAACTGACCCTCTCGGGTAACAATTCGCTGTCGGAAGTGCAATTTCCGACCCTGAAAAAAGCGGGCAGCGTCAATATCCTGGACGGCACGGTAGGTTTTGTCGATTTCACCGCCCTTGCCGAGGTGGGCATCCTCGACCTTCAGACCCTGACCATTATGAACCTCGACGGGTTCAAGTCCCTGAAAACGGCGGCTAAAATATCCCTGACGAATATGGAACTGGTCGAGTCTTTCGACGGAATGGAGTCGCTGCAAAGCGTAGGCGAACTGATACTCGACCGCATCCCTATCAGCGGCGAACTCGACCTGACGAACCTTCAGGTAACTTCCAAACTGCAACTGACCGGATCGACGCTCAACGTGCCGAAGATCGTCGGCCCCGAAGTGCTCGAATGCGACGTTACGATGGACGGAACCAACTATTTCGGAGTCACGAAAATGCCCCTTTTCGAAGGGATCAAGCAGATCGGGAGCCTTAACCTACAGTTCACCACGATGGGAATAGAGGTGGCCGACCTTGGGAACCTTACCCGTATTACAGGCTTACTACGCATATATACGAACCATCAATATTTCCGCAAGGTAAACGCTCAGAATCTGGTCAGCATAGGCGGCCTGAGTTTCGGCGGACTCTACACCAGCAAAGCGGAGGATGTGCGTACTTTCAATTTCCCGCTTTTGGAAACCATCACCGGTGACGCCAGTATCAATCTGGATATAAAAGGAATATTCCCGAACGGATTTTCCGTTCCCGCCCTGACCTCGATAGGCGGGAGTATAGAGATCGAAGTATCCACTCAAACAGGCCCAGGATCGCTGGATTTCTCAGCCCTGACGACCGTTGGAGGAAAACTGTCCATTATAAACCGTAATCTGGGTGCAAGCACGGGAATATCCAGTTGGAATTTCGACAACCTTGAATCGGCCGGGTCGGTATATATCAGCCGCATCGGGATGACCGATTTTTCGACATTCAAAAAGGTCATCCCGAGCCTGAACGAGACGACATGGGAGACAAGGCAAGGCGTTTACGACCCGACTTATCAGGATATGCTCGATGGAAAATACACTCCGGAAGGCAATAATTAACCAAACAGTACAAAATATCATGAAAAATAAGATCAATTTACTGTGCGTCGCATTCTTTTCACTGCTGTTGGCAGGGTGCGAAAAGGAGAACAACGACTTCGTAGGGAGCGACAACTATATCATCTCTTTTAAACTGGTAAACGGGGAGCAGGAGTGGCCGGCTATTATCGCCGATAACAACATAACCGTTACCGTTCCGGCCGGTGCCGATCTGTCCGGAGCCGCGGTCGTATTGGAAACCTGCGAACACGTGGCGGTTTCGCCCGATCCGGCTTCGATTACGGATTGGGAGGCGTCCCGTGATTTCACAGCCGTATCGTACAACCAGACGCAGCGAACCTATCATTATTCGCTGGTACGTACAGAAGCCGACACGAAAGGAGATTTCGTATTGAACACCCAGGCGTCGGTAGATGCGTTTGCGACGATGGGCATAGAAACGATCGACGGGAACCTGTCGGTCGGAACCGAAACGTCGGAAGACGATCCCATTACCAATCTCGACGGATTGCAGAGCCTTAAAAACGTGCGTTACATCCTGACCATAGGCGAATACTGTACCCTGCCGGAAATAAAGCTCGAAAACCTACAGCGCACCGGAGCCCTTCGATTGAGCAGTTTGGCCGACGAGGTGCAGAGCCTTTCGTTGCCCGCGCTGGAGGCCGTAAGCATGAACGCCGAAATATGCAGCGGCGAACTCACGTCGCTGGATCTTGCGGGCCTTTCACGGGTTGACGGGGATTTCATACTGAAAGCCGACAAAATGGAAGAAATATCGTTGTCCGCCCTCGTTTCGATCGGTGGAGAACTCCAGATTCAACAGCTCAACAATAACCAGGCACAGGTGCAAAAAATCTCGCTGGGCGCGCTTCAAACCATCGGGAAACGGTTATATTTATACAGTCTACGACAATTGGTCGAGTTGGATGTTCCGGCCCTGAAAATCGTGGGCGGAATATATTTGGAAGATTGCAGGGAGTTTACCGAACTCTCTTGTCCGACGCTAGAAGAGACGACCTCCTATAGCATCGACTTCAAGAGGTGCAGCCAATTGACCTCCTATAAATTCCCTACGCTGAAAAAAGCCTGGAGCATCATTTGCAACAGCAGCCTCACTTCGCTCGACTTCTCCTCCCTGACGACCGTGACGAGTGATCTTACTTTGACCTCGATGACCCTGTCCGATCTGGGCGTATTCGGCAAACTCGAAACCGTAGGCGGGATACTGAGCCTGGACGGGGTGAAGGAACTGACCTTTTCTTTTGACAAGCTGGGGACTCTGAAAAACATAGGCGGTCTAGGCCTGAACAATATTCCTGTCGATGAAGGAGAACTGGACTTCACCCAATCCGGCATCACCGGCGATATCACGCTTTCGGGTTCCAGTATGCTGATCGATAAGATCATCGGTCCCGACCGTTTTGAAGGCACGCTAAACCTGAATAATAGTTCGGCTACTAAACTGCCCGTTATCGAAGGATTTCGGGTAATGGGCGGATTGACGATCAACGCCAATCCGTCCGATGCCGTGTCGCTGCCCGTCGAAGAGATCCTCGGTGATTTGACCCTGACCAAAATGGGCGGCTGCCCATCCTTCGAAATGCCGAACCTAAAGCGGGTGGGAGGCGAATTCGAAGCGGTTATCACCACCTTGACAAAAGCGACGTCTTTTACCTTGCCTGCTCTGGAAACGATCGGCGGCAACATGACTTTTGCAACCGGACGTCCGGGCACACCGCAATCCATCGGTATGCCGGCCCTTACCGCCGTCGGAGGAAATCTTTTTGTCGGCCCGACATCTACCATAGCTCTTCTTAAGCCGAATACGGCGATCACATCGCTCGATTTCGGGAAACTGACTTCCGTAAACAGCGTTACCGTCGACAACCTGAAAAGCCTGAAAGATTTCTCAGGGTTCACGGCTTTGGTTCCTTATATCGATGCTACGCGGTGGAATGTGACCGAATGCGCTTATAATCCTAAATACTCAGATTTAAAAAACGGCGATTTCACAGAGCCCTAACAGATTTTAACGTTATACCGATAAAGCCCCGGCTTTGTGAACTGCACCCTACTCTGCGTGCTGCTGAAATACTCCCGGCGCATCATCGTCTGTGAAAAGTCGCCCGAACGGATTCGTTTCGTGCGGGAATATTACTCCGATGCGCTGGTTACCGAACCGGAGGTATGCCGAGATTTCGCACTGCACCACAGCGATCGCGGAAGGGCTGACGCGGCGCTGGAAGCGGCGGGAGCCGTCGATACGCTCCGCTTGCCCTGGGAGTGCGTTCGGCCCAAGGTCGTCGTCACCGCAGTGGCATTTTACGACCGGCCGCAGACACTGCTTTTAGCGGATATGTATGGCAAGAACCTCACCTTCTGTATCGGCGGCATGGATGGCTGCGACTGCGCCCGATCGGACAGGGCAAGATCGACACCATGCCGCTCATTACGCACCGCTTTCCATTGAGCCGGATCGGGGAGGCATACCGCCTTTTCGAAAGCCGGCAGGACGGAGCATTTTACTGCAAACGGGGGTACAGATTGTACCCCCGTTTGCAGTAAAAATAAATAGCATCGATTTTGTCAGTGATGGGCCCCGGCCACGAGTAGCGCCACCAGCATACCCGTCAGGAAAAGAGATTAGTTCGTTCTCACAATATTACTTTGCCGATTGGAGCGCATCTTCCAGCGAAACCCCCAGCGCCTCGGCCACGCCTCGACCGTAAGCCGGATCGGCCTTATAGCAGTTCCGTACGTGCCGCTGCTTGATGAACAGTTCCGAGTCGCCCATGTTGGCCGCCGTGTTCTTGAACAGCGCCTTCTGCTGTCCGGGCGACATCAATCGGAACAGATCGCCCGGCTGACTGTAATAATCTTCGTCGTATTCGCGCTCGTTGTAGTTGTAAGCGTCGCCGTGCAGCTTCAAAGGCGGTTCCTTCATTTCGGGGCTGTCCTGCCACTCGCCGTAGCTGTTGGGCTCATAACCGATCGCCGAGCCATTGTTGCCGTCGGTACGCATCATCCCGTCGCGGTGGTACGAATGGAACGGGCATCGGGGACGGTTCACGGGAATCTGACCGTGGTTGACCCCGAGACGGTAGTTCTGAGCGTCGCGGTACGAGAACAGGCGGCCCTGCAACATCTTGTCGGGCGAGAAACCGATACCGTCGATCACGTTCATCGGATTAAAGGCCGACTGTTCGACTTCGGCAAAATAGTTTTCCGGATTGCGATTGAGTTCCAACACGCCGACATCGTGCAGCGGAAAGTCCGCATGCGGCCATACCTTAGTCAGGTCGAACGGATTGATGCGGTAACCGTCGGCCTCCTGCTCGGTCATCAACTGTACTTTGAGTTCCCAGCGCGGAAAGTCGCCCCGCTCGATGGCTTCGTAAAGGTCCCGCTGATGCGATTCCCGGTCGCGGCCGATCAATTCCATAGCTTCTTCGTCGGTAAGATTCTTGATCCCCTGCAGGGTCTTGAAGTGGAATTTCACCCAGGTGCGTACATTGTCCTTGTTGATAAAACTGAACGTATGGCTGCCGAAACCGTGCATGTGGCGATACGAGGCGGGGATACCGCGATCGCTCATGGTAATAGTCACCTGATGAAGCGCTTCGGGCAACGAAGTCCAGAAGTCCCAGTTGCTGTTGGCGCTGTGCATGTTGGTATGCGGATCGCGCTTGACAACGTGGTTCAGGTCGGGGAACTTCAGCGGATCGCGCAGGAAGAAAACCGGGGTGTTGTTGCCCACCAGGTCCCAGTTGCCCGTTTCGGTATAGAACTTCATGGCGAAACCGCGAATGTCGCGCTCTGCATCGGCTGCGCCGCGCTCGCCGGCGACGGTCGAAAAACGCACGAAGCATTCCGTTTTCTTACCTACTTCCGAGAAGATCGAGGCGCGGGTATACTTGGTAATGTCGTGCGTCACGGTGAACGTACCGTAAGCGCCCGAACCCTTGGCATGCATACGCCGTTCGGGGATCACCTCGCGGTCGAAATGCGAAAGCTTTTCCAAAAACCAGGGATCTTGCAGAAGCATCGGACCCGGCCGGCCGGCTGTCTGTACGTTCTGGTTATCGGCCACTGGACGACCGGAAGCCGTAGTCATTTTTTTCTTTTCCATAATCATTCGGATTTTAAATAATAGTTAATAATAATCTGCACCTGTATCTTGTCGATATTCGTGTCGCCGGGCAATTTTCCTGCCAGATAGCGATAAATCAGCCGTGTAAGCTCCGGATCGTCGTAGTCCGCAATCTTCTGTCCGTCGAACAGGTGATGGTGATTCCCGACCGTTATGTCGAAATACTGTTTCCCATCGGCGGGATTGCCAACCGAAGAGAGCACCTTCGCCTTACAAAACGAATCCAGAATCCGGTAAATAGTCGACACCGTGATATCCGGATTGCGTTCGCGCACTTTCTCGATAACCGTATCGACGGAAGCATGCCGCAGCTCCTGCATCACCTCGTAAACCATCCTGCGCTGCGGGGTGACTTTCAGTCCCGCAGTCTTGATTGCCTGAGTTATACCCGTTTTTCGTTCCATATCTATCGCAATATAAATATAAAAATTATCAGTTGCAAAAAAATTGCATCTAAAAACAGATCGACAACGCCTGCAAATATTCGCAGGACGAAGTACGGGCGAGGCTTTTCCGGGAGAACGGGGCGATCGTCCTGCCCGAAGGACTCGAAAGAACTTACCGCCACGGCGACCGGAACCTGACGCTTCGCAGCGGACGGAACGAAATCCGCTGACCGTCCGGTCGCACGGGCACAGACGCGCCGTACGTCCGGATTTCAGACGACCGAAACGCAGGAAGCCCTGCGGCCGCAATTCCCGTTGCGGCCGCAGGGTCTTCTTTTGCGCGCTCCCGGAGCTAAACGAACTCCTCCTTTTTGAATACGAAACGCACGACGGGGCCCGTCCCCATGTCCGACCAGTCGAGAAACTCCAGTTCGACCGGGGTCAGCTTATCGACCAGCACCGGGCGGCCTTCGTGCAGCAGCCACCCGCGCGGTCGGTCGAACGCGTAGGGAACCGTAGCGACTTTCAGATACGATTCGTAACGGTCCAGCAGACCGTCCGGGCCGAAATCCCACACGACGACGCCCGGTTCGAAAATCTCGCCCGGAAGCCACGCGCCCGGACGGCGGCCGTCGCTCCAGTAGTGCTCGGTACGAAGCAATGCCCAGCGCCCCGACAGCGATACCTCCGCCTGCGGGTGCGCTTCCTCGCGCGTGGCCGGGTGAGGGCCCAGCCCCGTGCGGAGCCATTCGATGCTGTACGCCGGGAAAGCGTAGTGAATCCGCGCGGCCAGTTCGGGACAGATTCCCGTCGCGGGGTCTTTCGCGGCTTCGATCATGTGCGGCCGTTCCAGACCGATGCGGCGGGCCAGCTCGTTCACGCACAGCGTTTCGTTTTTGAGTATCGTGACGATGCGATCCCACGAAGGAGATTGAATGATTTTTTTCATAAGGCGATTGAATAATTAAAAAATGGATCATTTTTGCGCCCGATGAAAATTACGGCAGACCGAACAAGTTTATAAGAGGTTCGATAACGGCATAAAAAGAGGGCGCATTTGCAGCCCCTCTGTACAGGTCATAGGAAACCCGAGATTGGAAACTGTCCTGCGCCCTTGCCTGCCCTGCCCCGTTAAGGGCAGGACATAACAAAGGCTGACAACCGTTATACCAATCTCAAACCCTCCCGGAAGAGGTTCCTATGTTTGTACAAGAGGCATAAAGAGTTGTTTACCCTTTATAGTATGTCCTTCGGCTATGCCGAATCGTCGTAGTTCCTTAAAGTTTGCATAGTAATTGCTTTTTAGGTTCGTTCCCGGACGGCACGAGCCGTCCCCTGTACAACGAATCCGCTTTAAGAAACCGTAAAACAAAGATACGAATAAAAATCAATTAACCGCGCCGGGTATGTATTTCTGGAAATTTCTTGCTAATTTTGTGAGTATGAAGAACTCGATCGACTTCCTGCCCGAGCGCAAACAGCGCGACCTGCGCGAACTCGTCCGCCTGATCCGCGACGAGGTGAAAGACGTCGTGATGGTTATCCTTTACGGTAGTTACGCCCGAAATACCTATGTCGAGTGCGACGAACGCCGCGACTTCGGCGTGAAAACGTTTTACATCAGCGACTACGACCTGTTGGTAGTCACGAAAAAGCGGCTGGGAGTCAGGGAGTCCACCGCGGCCGCTCGTATCGGCAACCGCTTTCTGGAAGGCAAGGATGCGGAGTTTCACACGCATCCGCAATTCATCAACGAAAGTATCTCCAAACTGAACAACGCGCTTTCCGAAGGGCGCTATTTCTACGTCGATATTCTGGCGCAGGGTATCGTACTCTACGATTCGGGGGAATACCAATTAGCTACGCCGCGCGATCTGGATTATTCGGAGATCAGAAAAATGGCGCAAAAATACTATAATAAAAGATTTATCGAGGCATCGCGTTTTTTCGAAACGGCTAAATTCAACTATTTAAAAGAGTGGTACGTTATCGCTTCATTCCAACTTCATCAAGCAACCGAAAATTTTATAAAAACGATCCCGTTGGTCTACATTCTCTACGGGCACAAAGAACACGACCTCGAACTTCTGATAGAAAAATGCAAGCCTTACACGCTGGAGTTGTCGAAAGTCTTTCCGCGTGACACCCCGGAAGAAGAACGGCTGTTCAGACTGCTGCAACGCGCCTACGTCGAAGCCCGGTATAACGACGATTTCGTCGTCACGAAAGAAGACATCGACGCTTTGACACCCAAAGTCGAACTCCTGCGCGATATTACCGAAAAAGTCTGCCGCGACCGTATCGCCGAATACGACCGCATGAACGGCAAATAAGCTCCACACATCCGCATCGTCCGTAAAGCCTTCCGGCCCCGACGCGCCGAATTGCCGACGACCGGGCCGGCAAGCAGACGCAATGCGGCGAAACGCTCCCCTTTTGGCACGAAAACTGAAAGATTCGAAAAACGTATTTTCGAATTTCCCGACACGATGGCTAAAAGTAAAAACATTACGACCATGCAACTCGCGCTGATGACGGCCGCCGCCGTAATCAGCCTGCGGGGACTGCCGATGATGGCGCAGGAAGAACTTACGATGTTCTTCTACATTTTTTTCGCTACGTTCCTGTTCCTTATCCCCGCCGCGCTGGTCGGGGCCGAGCTGGGCAGCGCCTTCGCCTCCCGGGGCGGCGGCGTCTATTCGTGGGTCAAAGAGGCTTTCAATCCGCACATGGGGTTCACGGCGATCTTCCTCCAATGGATTCAGAACGTGGTATGGTATCCCACCGTGCTGGGATTCGCCGCGGCGTCGATCGCCTACATGATCGGGATGCCCGCCCTCGCGCAGAACGGCGTTTTCGTCGGACTGTTTTCGATCGTCATGTATTGGGCGGCCACGTGGGTGACCCTGAGGGGCACGGCGACCGCTTCCGGCCTGACGAGCAAGGGATTCCTGATCGGGACGGTGCTTCCGGGCGTGGTGATCGTGGCAATGGCGCTGGCGTGGATCGCCGGCGGTAATGAAATCGCGTTCGAACACATCCCGGCGAGCGTTTCGCAGGTCGTAAGCGCCGACGCGACGCAGCACGCGCACCCCCGCCTTTTCCCGCACATCACGGGCATGAGCGACATCGCGTTCCTGGCGGGTATCCTGCTGCTTTTCGCCGGCGTCGAAGTGCACGCGGTGCACGCTCCCGAACTCAAAGAGCCGCAGAAACAGTTTCCGAAAGCCATGTTCCTGGCCGCGCTGATCTCCTTCGGGCTTTTCACGCTCGGCTCGCTGGCCGTAGCCGTCATTACGCCGTACGACCAGATCAACCTCCAATCGGGACTGTTCACGACGTTCGACATCGTATTCAAGCACTACCGCGTCGGCTGGCTCACGAACGTCATGAGCCTGCTGATCGCTTTCGGCGTCCTGGCGGGCGTGATGTCGTGGATATCGGGCCCCAGCCGGGGCCTGCTCTGGACGGCCAAAGAGGGCCAATTGCCCGAATTTATGAAAAAGACCAACAAGAACGGCGTCCAGGTCAACATCCTGGTGATCCAAGGCTGTATCGTCTCGGTGCTCTCGTCGCTGTACATCGTGATGAAAGACGTAAGCGTCGCCTTTTTCCTACTGAGCGCCCTCACCATCGGGCTCTACCTGATTATGTACATGATGATGTACGCCGCAGGCATCCGCCTGCGCTATACGCAGCCCGACCTGCCCCGCAGCTACCGCGTGCCGGGAGGCAACGCCGGGATGTGGTGCATCGGCGGCGGCGGATTCCTCGCCGTGCTGTTCGCATTCACCGTAACGTTCTTCCCGCCGTCTCAGTTGCCGGTAGGCAGCCCGGCGCTCTATACGGGGCTGGTCGTCGCGGGCACGGTCGTATTCCTGGCCATCCCGATCGTCATCAGCGTCGCAATGGGCCGCCGGGCGCGGAAAAACCGGCAGCCGTCGAAATAAAAAATTCCGGAAACGCTTCCCGGACAGTCATTCCCCCTTCCGACGCATCGCTGCCGGAAGGGGGAACCGTCATTCCGGACAAGCCGGAAAGGTGCGGACAGGCCGCGCCGCAAACGGCGGTTTCGCTCCCCTGGCTTACCCGCTCCTCGCTTCCCCGCGTCATGGACGATCCGAATTTACTGCACAAAGAACACCTCGCCCCGTTTATAAAAAAACGAAACGATCTTGCTTTTCATTAAAATGATTTTTATATTTAGAATGGATTCATTTTAATAACCTGAAAACAAGTTCAATGAACAAAATTATCTACGCAACGGTTTTATCGTGTTTTATCGCGTCATTCGGTTTTTCGCAACAAAGTACGAAGTATCGGAAAATAATCGAGAACAACAGCCGGGACGACTGTACACAGACCGACGACGAAAATACGATTCCGCACGGATCTTATAATTTCGACAGTAAAACGGACATCGAGATGCTTTTTTTCGGAGACCTCAATGCCAGGATCGAATATTTTCTGTCTCCTTCATTCGAAAGTCCGGACGGATTGCGAATTTTAAAGGATTCAACAAACAATGCGTATTTGCTGGAGGTAAAACGTATCGCGAACTGGAAAGAAGTAGAAAATCGACTGTCTGAAAAATATCCTTCGATAGGCATTCCGGGCGAGATATATTTCTCAACACCGGAAAACATACGAAAGTTAACCCGAGAGCATAACAACGCCATGTATCGCAAAAGAGAGAAAGAAAGGCTGAAACTCTATGAGGTCGAAACACAAACGTTTCCGATAAGTCATCGGTTCGCAGAAGCGTTGTATGCCGGGTTCGTTACGTCGATAGAAGGCTTTGTTATGAAAGGAAGACCGGCAATGACAGGCGACGGTTACAGTGTGACTTTCCGCTGCATCGTCGATGACGATGTTTGGACATTGACTATCCAAAATCCTCGGGTGGAAAACATACTCGAACTGTCCGATCTGTGCAAACGAATCATCGAAGACGCGGAAGCGGGCCGATTCGACGAATCGAAGTATATCAATGGGATGGATTGGACATGCGCATTTATCATGACGGAGCTTTTCGCCAATTTGACAAATATGGATTAGTTTATGATTAGTTTTCTGTTTATTGATTTATAAATATGGGAATCATGAAAAAAACCGCTTTCACCGTATCGCTATGTTTTATTGTATTGTTTGCTTCCGCTCAACATTTCAGAAAAATAATTGAGAACAAATACAGCATCAGAAGAACCCTGTTCAAAATCGACACGACCCAGCAGCACGATGCCTCTGTACTACACGCTACCTCTGTAGAAGGTGTGGATAATATTGAAAGTAAAAGCCCACTCGAAAAGGTTCTTTTCGGAAACACCAATGCTAAAGTCGAATTTGTCGTCGAACCTTCTTTCGAAGGCGCATACGGCATTCGCGTCATAAAAGATTCGTCCGAAACGTCATCCTCACTCGATGTGAAACGTATTATAAACTGGAAAGAGGTTGAAAAGCAAATGCAGAAAGCATTCCCCGTAAAAGGGTATACAATCCAAGAACTGAACGCCAAGATTGCCGAAAGAGAAAAAATGTCGGAAGAAGAAAGGGAATTATCAATACTGAAAAGCAGAATCCGTAATGAAAAACGGGAAAAAGAGTCTTTGAAACGCTACCAGGTACATACTTTCATTATTCCGATTTCAGATTTATTTGCGGAAAAACTATACGCAAAGTTTGTTTCATTCATCGACGATTTCAAAGCGAAAGAATTGGAACCGAACTTGTTGATGGGAGACGGCGAGACGACGGTGTTCCGCTGTATCGTCGATCAGGAAATATGGACGCTATCGATCCCTTTCAAAACCGAAGAAAAAGCACGCGAACTGTCCGATCTGTGCAAACAAATCGTCGAAGACGCGGAAGCGGGCCGATTCGACGAGTCGAAGTATATCGGATCGTTGGAATACGGGCAAGAGGACTGCAACTAAGACAATATAAGGAGCTGCCAGGATCGCAGGCATATTGCAAAAGACGGAGCCCCCGTTTCTTCATTTAATGAAATAGCTAAGATTTCAATTTCAAGCCATAAAAAACAAGACGGCATTGTTTTACGTTAAAGTTTCCTTATATTTGAAATTATTCGATCATAACGATTGCGATTTCGTATTTCATTAACTATTTCCTAAAACTTATCGTTATGAAAAAACATTTACTCGTAAAGACGGCATTGTCCGGTTTGTTCGCTACTCTTTGCACTGTCGGTATCGTTTCATTTCCAGGGTGTCAAAAACAAGATTACGATTATTCTGAAAAAGACGATTTGGATCCCGCCTTATTGAATTCACCAGAATTGGAAGAGTACATCATTGCTGGCGCCGAATATCGGGAAGCATCAAACACATTTGCAACAGAACTCGGCAAAATCGATTTCTCAAAACTCAAATTTGAAGAAGACCTAAACGGAGATAGAATAATACGCATTCCTATTTCGGTCAGTATCGAAAAGAAAGCGATGAATTTTGAAACGAAAAAGAATGCATTGTTTGTAAAACACCCGCAATTCGCATCAATGTCCCCAGCTATTCAGTATGATTATTTTCGTGCTTGCATTAAATCATCAACCAATGTAAACAGAAAATTACTGGAAATGGGTATAAACATAAACCGTCCTTTGACCAAAGGAGGAACGAGCGAGGAATTCGCCAATATGGAGGATCTTACGGATTATCTTTCGGCACAGATGTCAAGTAGTGATTATAGAGAAATAGTTATTATTGTATATCAAGATGGTCGCATCGCTACCTATCAGGATGACGCTAATACGTCTTCTTCCTTTCATATATCTATACCGTATACTGTAGAAGATAACCCCAAATATTACTATCCCCAAGCATTAGACGCTAATGGTAATTTGATTGAGAAAAATCGGATTCGTTATATAGCACACACACAACTAAGTGGGCACACCCCTTCCAGTGGAGATTTGAATTACTCAAAAGACTATCCAGGCTTACAACAGGGTATTTATCATGACGGCACGATTAAAATGTTTACCAAATGAAAAAAGTTTATTTTGCGTTTCTTTCATGTCTTATAACATCGTATGGCATCGCTCAAAATACGGAATTTCTAAAAAGAGTGGAAAACAAATACATTGTTTCAACGATCAAAAAAGATTCTACCGGAAAAGAGAAAATAGAAGGGCGGGACAATGTTCGAAGTAAAGGCGTGGTCGAAAAACTTCTTTTCGGAAACACCAACGGCAACGTCGAATTTTACGTTTGTCCTTCTTTTGAGGGTGCTTATGGTTTTCGTACCGTACGGGATTCGTCGGATACATTTTTGCTCGAGATAAAACGCATAGCAAATTGGAAAGAGGCGGCAGAAGAAGCTGAAAAAAAATATCCTACGGTAGGCATTCCGCTTACACTGATATCGTCTTTACCCCAAAATATTGTAAACCTGACAACGGACCATAATAACGCGATGTGGCCGTTGCAAGAGGAGGAACGATTAAAGCTTTACAAGGTCAAATCTTCTTCTATCCCCATAAGCAATCGACTTGCTGAAAAGTTACACGCAAAGTTTGTTTCATTCATCGACGATTTCAAAGCGAAAGAATTGGAACCGGACTTGTTGATGGGAGACGGCGAGACGACGGTGTTCCGCTGTATCGTCGATCAGGAAATATGGACGCTATCGATCCCTTTCAAAACCGAAGAAAAAGCACGCGAACTGTCCGATCTGTGCAAACGAATCATCGAAGACGCGGAAGCGGGCCGATTCGACGAATCGAAGTATATCGGATCGTTAGAGAATTAATGCGCTTGTCAAAAACCCGGACGAGCGGAGCGGTCGCCGAATCGCTCCGCTTGTTTTACACTTAAATTAATATCTAACCGGCAATCCGGATGAACGGCCACGGCATTTCAGAATACCCGGCGAAGACGCGAAAATACGGAGTCTTCACCCTGTCCTTTATCATCGTGATCGGGATGGGATTTTGCTACGTCGATCTGTTTACGGATGCCGGGTGGAAATCGAAATGGTACTGGCTTTATACCGCCGTATCCGTCTGCGGCCTATCGTTCTTTCTTACCGGAGCGGGGCGCCCGGAAACCGGGAAAACGTTCCGGGTAGTCGGAAATTTCGATAACCCGGCGGGTTACGCCTCGATGCTGGCGCTGAGCGTCCCTTTCATCCTGTATTTCGCCTTATCCGGCCGACGCCGGATGCGGTATGCGGTCGGCGTCGTCTGTGCAATCGTCGTCGGGGCGATCGTCTTGTCCGGTTCCCGCACCGGAATACTGGCCGTCGCAGCGACCGGTCTTCTGTACGCCGTAAGGCGGCGCAGCGACTTCCTTAGACGCACGACGGCCTGGAAGAAAATCGTACTGGCAGCAACGGCCGTTTCCGTCGCGGCCGGATTGTATTTCATAAAAAAAGAGTCGGCCGACGGACGGCTGCTCATCGGCCGATGCACCTGGGAGATGATCCGCGAAAAACCGCTGACCGGACACGGATACCGGTGTTTCGAAGCCGGGTACATGCTCCGGCAGGCGCGTTATTTCGAACGGAATCCCGAAAGCGGATTCGCTCCGCTGGCCGACAACGTAAAACACCCGTTCAACGAGTTTCTGCTGTTGACCGCAGAATTCGGAGCCGTCGCCCTGCTGCTGACGGCGCTGTGGATCGCAAGCCTGATCCGGGCTTATCGGAAAAACCCGAACGACGAATCGTACACGCTCGCGACGGCACTGTCGGCCGCGGCGGCGCTTTGCTGTTTTTCATACCCGCTCTCGTATCCGTTCACCGGGTCGATCGTCGCACTCGCGGCAGGCGGCCTGACGGCCCAGTCGCGCCGAAGTTGCGAACGGTTCCGCGCGCGGCGGGCTTCCGGAATCCTCGCCGCGCTGTCGTCCGCCGCGCTGCTGGGATTTGCAGCGAAAGAAATGTATTACGAAAACCGATGGCACCGCGTGCAGAAAACCGCATCGTCCGATCGCCCGCCGCTGCCGGAATACGAGCGACTGTACCCGTTTTTGGATAAAAACGCTTATTTCCTCTACAATTACGCAGCGGAATTGAATGATGCGGGCGAAGCGGACAAAAGCCTCGAAGCGGCGACGGCCTGCGAAAAAATGCTGAACGACTACGACGTGCAGATGTTGAAAGCCGATGCCCACAAAAAGCGGCGCGATTTCCGCCGGGCGGAAGCCTGTTACCTGCTGGCGTCGCGAATGTGCCCCGGACGATTCATGCCGCTGTACGAACTGGTGAACGTATACGACAGCACGAACCGGCCGGACAGGGCGCAGGCTCTGGCGGCGGAGATCGCAGACAAACCCGTGAAAATACCGTCGGGACTCGTCTCCGCAATAAAAATAAAAATGCGGGAACGAGTCGGCGACTAATGCTAATTGCTGTTTCCTTCTTGTAGCCCCGCGCGCGCAGTCTCGAATGGCTCCGGAGTAGGCCGGAATGACAACAACATCAGAATCGGAGATACCGACGAGCTGTTCTACAGGAAAGACAAGAATGGATGGATTTCGCTGGGCAGGCAAAAGGCCCGGGATATCAAACTGACTTTCCACGACATACCGAACAAGGCCCTCTTTCTCTTACTGTATCTCAGCCCGGACAAGGAAATCGAATATTTACGGTCGACCGGGACGAGAAACAGATCTGGTAGTAATTCCGGAAAACGACCGCCCGGCAAACCGGATACGATCCGCAGGGAAAAAGCATTTTACGTTTCACGCGCGGATTCGTGCCGGCCGGAATCGATGAAAAATGCCGAAAGGCTCTCTCTCAGGAAATGTAAGTTATAATCAGGACGGCTCTCTCGCCCAAACCGGAAAATCGTTCTTTCATCGTCTTTACCCAGCGACATCCGTAGTTGACTGCAACACACAAACAACTAAATACAAAATATTTACAAAATAAAAAGAACGAAATTACAACGAAACAGTTGGAAGTAATGAAATAAATGTTTTAACTTTGACGGCGAATCGGTTCGCCTTTTTGCACTCAGAGAAAGGCGATAAAAGGGAACCGGGTGCGAATCCCGGACAGTCCCGCTGCTGTGAAACTCCGAACAACGTCCTGAAACGATCTGAATGGCCACTGGCGGCAAACGATAACGTCGGGAAGGCATCAGGACGGGAGTCAGTCAGAAGACCTGCCGGTTCAGGTGATGTTTTACCGTCCCGAGGGTTGGATGTTAAAACGTGGAAAGTTTAATCATTTTTTTTAATCCGGATCGTTCTGCTGAATGCAGACCGTTTGCGGTGTGTGATAACGATGGAAAAAGTTTGTCCTCGTTGCGGAACACGTTTTGCATGTTCCCTCGATGCTGTTATGGATTGCCTCTGCGCGGGCGTGGCTCTGGATGACGCCCAGCGTCGGTTCATAGCGGATAATTACGACGATTGCCTATGCAACGACTGCCTTCGCATACTCAGGGAGACCTTCTACTCGACAGGGATCAATCCCCGGTATGCTCCTATTGTAAAACCTAAATCATATAGCGAATGATCGAAAAAATCGTTATAGCCAACCGAGGAGAAATCGCCGTCAGAATCATCCGTTCCTGTCGCGAAATGGGAATCCGTTCGGTAGCTCTTTTCTCCGAAGCCGACCGCATGTCGAAACACGTCATGCTGGCCGACGAAGCGTATCCCATCGGCCCGGCTCCGTCGAAAGAAAGTTACCTCGACGTCGATAAAATCATCGAAACAGCTCTGAAATGCGGTGCGGACGCCGTCCATCCGGGATACGGTTTCCTATCGGAAAACGCCGGATTCGCACGAAAATGCGAAGTGGCGGGAATCACGTTCATCGGCCCGCGTGCGGAGACGATCGAACGGATGGGCGACAAGATCTCGGCCCGCCGGTCGATGACGGAAGCCGGCGTGCCCGTGGTGCCCGGCATCCAGCGCCAACTCGAATCGGCCACTGAAGCGGAACGGATCTGCCGAGAAATCGGCTTGCCGGTCATTCTGAAAGCGGCTTCCGGCGGCGGCGGCAAGGGTATGCGCCTGATCCGGTCGGAAAGCGAAATCGGCGAGGCGTACGCCGCCGCTAAATCGGAAGCTCTGTCGTCGTTCGGGGACGAAACAGTCTACATCGAAAAATACATCGAGGAACCGCACCACATCGAATTCCAGATACTGGGGGACGCGCACGGGAATATCGTCCATCTGTACGACCGGGAGTGTTCGGTACAGCGCCGCCACCAGAAAATCGTGGAAGAGAGTCCGTCGCCGTTCCTGACCGACGAACTGCGACAGGAAATGGGAAAGACCGCGGCGGCGGCGGCCCGGGCAGTCGGTTACGTCGGGGCGGGAACGATCGAATTTCTCGTGGACAAAAACCGCAACTTCTATTTCCTCGAAATGAACACCCGACTCCAGGTCGAACATCCCGTAACTGAAGAAGTGCTGGGCCTCGACCTGGTCAAAGAACAAATCTACATCGCCTCGGGCCGCCCGCTGCACCTGCGACAAACGGACATCGTCCAGCGGGGGCACTCCATCGAGTGCAGGATTTGCGCCGAGGATGCGGACAACGGCTTCATGCCTTCGCCGGGACTCGTCAAACAGGTTACCGAACCCAACGGGCTCGGAATCCGCATCGACAGTTACATTTACGAGGGTTACGAAATTCCTGTCTACTACGATCCGATGATCTCCAAACTGATCGTCCGGGCGACTACGCGCGAATACGCCGTCCAGCGTATGCGCGCGGCACTGGACGAATACAAAGTTACAGGCATCAAAACCAACATCTCTTACCTGAACGCCATCATGCATACGCCCGACTTCGTCCGGGGCGGCTACGACACGGCGTTTCTCGAAAAAAACGAAAAGATCATACACCGCTACTTACGGGAACCTTTCCCGGCCGGAGCGGATGACAGACTGGTCGAAGACCTGGTGCTGATCGCCGCACAGATCGACTATTTGGTCATGCAACAGGAAGGCGGAGGAAGTTCACCCGCGGCGGCGGACACCGGCACGCTGAACCGTTGGCGCGAATTCGGCAAACGCAAAGGCGTAATGGGAATTTAAAACGAAACGTATGGAAATACATATCGGAGAACGGGTCGCCGAAGTGCAACTCGTCGAAAAAGAAGGGAATCAGGTACGCATCGCTGTAGACGGGCAGATGTACGACGTCGATATCGTGATTGCCGACAACGGGGTTTGTTCCGTCATCTTCAATGGACAGTCGTACAACATGGAGATCGTCCGTTCCGACAACGGCAAGCGATACAAAGTGAACCGGGGATTCAATTCGTACGATGTCGGGATCGTCGACGCCCAGGAGAAATATCTCCGTTCGCGCCGCAAAGACGACGGGCGCCAGGACGATACGATCACGGCGGCAATGCCAGGCAAGATCGTAAAAATAAACGTCGCCGCGGGCGACCGGGTAACCGACGGAGATACCCTGATCGTATTCGAAGCGATGAAAATGCAAAGCAACCTGAAGGTAGTCGGCGATTGCACCGTCCGCGAAGTGCTGGTCTGCGAAGGTGATCCGGTCGCTACGGGCCAACCGCTGATAAAACTCGATATTTTAACCAACGACCAAAACAATGAATAACGATAAGATCCTAAAAGATTTCCTCGCGAAAGACAAAGCCGCTGAACTCGGCGGCGGAACCCGAAAAATCGAAAAACAACATCAGGCCGGCCGAATGACCGCCCGCGAACGCATTGAGACGCTGCTCGACAAGGGCACCTTCGTGGAATTCGATAAATTCGTCACGCACCGCTGCACGAACTACCACATGCAGCAGGAGAAAATTCCGGGCGACGGGATCGTCTCCGGATACGGCAAGGTCGACGGGCGTCCGGTGTACGTCTACGCCTACGACTTCACGGTCTTCGGTGGATCGCTGAGCCTCACCAACGCCGGCAAGATCGTAAAAGTGCAGACGATGGCCCTCAAGAACGGGGCACCGATCATCGCGCTGAACGATTCCGGGGGCGCGCGCATTCAGGAGGGCGTCGACAGCCTGACCGGTTATGCCAACATTTTTTTCCAGAATACGATTGCATCGGGCGTCATCCCTCAGATCTCAGCGATCCTGGGCCCTTGCGCCGGAGGCGCATGTTACTCGCCGGCGCTGACCGACTTTATTTTCATGGTGAACGAAAAAAGCCACATGTTCGTCACGGGCCCCGACGTAGTGAAAGCCGTCACCCATGAAGAAGTTTCCAAGGAAGAACTCGGGGGCGCTTACACACACAACAGCAAAAGCGGCGTAGCGCACTTCCTGGGTAACTCAGAAGAAGAAGTGCTGATGGGCATCCGCGAGTTACTGAGTTTCCTGCCGTCCAATAACCTCGAAGACGCGCCGGCACGACCGGCCGTGGACGATGTCCGTCGGGAAGACGAACGCCTGACGGATCTGATCCCTTCCGACCCCAACGTACCTTACGACGTGAAAGAACTGATCGAATCGGTGGCCGACGACAACTATTTCTACGAAATCATGCCGCATTTCGCCAAGAACGTGGTGATCGGCTTCGTCCGCATGGGCGGGCGTACGGCGGGAATCGTAGCCAACCAGCCGGCATTTCTGGCCGGGGTGCTCGATATCGACGCATCGGACAAGGCGGCCCGGTTCATCCGTTTTTGCGACTGTTTCAATATCCCGATCATCACGCTGGAAGACGTCCCCGGGTTCCTTCCCGGCTGTACGCAGGAACACAACGGCATCATCCGCCACGGAGCGAAAATCGTTTACGCCTACATCGAAGCCACCGTGCCGAAAATCACGCTCATTCTTCGCAAAGCTTATGGCGGAGCCTACATCGTCATGTCGAGCAAACAGACCGGTTCGGACGTGAACCTCGCCTACCCGATGGCCGAAATTGCCGTCATGGGTGCGCAGGGAGCGATCAACATTCTCTACCGCAACGCGGACGACGACCGGAAAGCGAAAGAGCTCGAAGAATATGCCGCGAATTTCGCCAATCCGTATCAGGCTGCCGAGAAAGGATATATAGACGAAATCATCCTTCCCCGCCAGACCCGTTTCAAACTGATCCAGGCCCTGGAAATGACCCAGAGCAAACTGAGAACCAATCCGCATAAAAAGCACGGCAACATGCCATTGTAGTTGCCAAAAGCCGAATGAACGGGAAAACAGACCACCCCGACAGAATACTTTCGGAAACACGTAACGGAGACTCCTGTCCGTTCGAAGACCGGAGTGAACCCGCGCACGGACATGTTTCGTCCCCCGCGGACCGCGACAACGAGGCCCTGGCTTCGGAAGAACAGGCGAAGCTGACGCCCGGTACAGTCGTCGAAATTTTAAAGCAGGGCAACAGGGATTTTGCCGGTGGAGCCCTAACGGTACGGAACAATACGAAAAGGATACGGGAAGCCGCCTTGTGGCAATATCCCAAAGCGGTTATCCTTTCCTGTATCGATTCCCGGATTCCGGTGGAAGACGTATTCCATCGCGGTATCGGAGAGCTGTTCGTGGTGCGGATTGCCGGCAATTATGTCAATGCGGATGTGTTGGGCTGCCTCGAATTCGCCTGCAAGGTATCGGGCGCGAAATTGATCGTCGTATTGGGTCACGAACACTGTGGCGCCATAAAATCGGTCATCGACCATGTCCAGCTCGGTCATGTCACCGCCATGTTGTCGAACCTGCAACCCGCCGTAACCCGCGCCAACGAAACATTCCGGGGAGAAAAAAATGCATCCAATCCGGAGTATGTAAAAGAAGTGTGTATTCGCAATATACAACATGCGGTTCGAGGAATCCGCTCGGGAAGCGATATTCTGAAAAAAATGGAAGACAAAGGAGAAATCGGAATCGTCGGCGCCATCTACCACATGAAAACGGGAGCCGTTACTTTTTTATGAGATGTTGCGCCCGCGTGTTTATCGAACGTTTATCGCAGGAGCCTGTCGTCAACACATGCCGTACAGGCAACCCCGTCCGGGATTATCCGTTCCCTTTCCGTATCCGTAAAAAACGGACCGCGTTACCGACGTCCTCGACCTGCTGCCGAACAGCAACATGACCCTGTGCGGCGATTCGCTCTACGTTTACAGCACCGAATGGAGCTGGATCACCAACAAAAACACGATCACCTACGCCATCGTCGATACGAAAACCAAGCGGGTCGTTTCGCGCAATTTCATCCGGGACGGAACGGACAAAACGATTCAGATCCCTTACGGCGTAGCCGTCAATCTCGACACGCGGGAGATATTCGTAACCGATGCGAAAGATTACGTGACGCCCGGCACGCCGAATTGTTTCGATCCGGACGGAAAAAAGAAATGGTCCGTCACGACCGACGATATCCCCGCGCACATCGCATTCACCTACCAAAAATTACGGCCGCTCGAATAATCGCGCAACGATTGCGACCGGTGAAGCAATCGCGGGCACACCCGCCCGATCGGAAAACCCGCCAGCGATCGAACGGGCGGAACAGGAAAAGATTTTTGCAGACCGAATAGTATTTTTCCTTTTTTTTAACGATCTTAGTCGTCTGACTTTACAAACCAACCGACTAACCGATCCGAACATGAACAGACTAAGCCCCAAACGGCGGTTGCTGTATGCCGCTTTTTTACTGTTTCCTTTTGCTTCCCTGACAGCGCAAGTACCTATCGTACCTCCGGCGGACGAGCTGAACAAGCCGTTCGGCGAAAGCGACGAAGAGGCTTTCGCGTCCCCCCCGAAAGTTTTTTATCCGGAAACATGGTTCCATTACATCGGGGGCAACGTATCCCCGAAAGGAATTACCGCCGACCTGGAAGCGATCGCGGCGGCCGGCTTTTCTGGAATACAACTGTTCCACGGACAGTTCGGCGGCGTTTGGCCCGGCACGGAATCGCAGATCGCCTGCCTCAGTCCGTTGTGGGACGATGCCGTCCGGCATACCGCAGAGGAGTGCAAGCGGCTGGGACTGCGCTTTACGATGCAAGGATGTCCCGGCTGGGCGATGGCGGGCGGCCCGTGGATCAAACCGGAACAGGCGATGCGCCATCTGGCATGGAGCCGGACGGACGCCACGTCCGGGGCCAGCAACGTAACGCTGCCCGTCCCGCAGCCGAGCGAAGAGGAGTGGCGGGATTACCGCGATGTGGCGGTCATCGCTTTCCCGACCCCGACGGACGACACCGGGAAACCGCTGGAACCGGAGGACGTCCGGAGCAACCGAGCAGGCGACTGGAAAAAATTCATAAAAGGAGAAGCCGACGCTCCGATGCAACTTTCGCCGGCGGGGGAAAACGATCCCAACTGGGTGGAAATCACATTCCCCGAAGAAACGGTCGTTCGGACGGTCGAATTCCCGTCGGTCAACAGCCTGACCCATGCCTGGTGTTACGAACCGGGAGTCGAACTGACCGTACAGGCGATCCTGCCGTCCGGCAGCGCCGAGGATATTCTGCACACTTACCTACCGCAGGGCAGCTGGCAGGACGACCGTCCCGTCTCGCTGGCCTGCACGGAAACGGAAGGAGTCCGGAAATACCGGATCGTTATCAGGAACGAACACGACATGACCCTGCAATCCCTCCGGCTGTTTTCGGCGGCCCGTAAGAACAACTGGGAATCGGAAGCCGGCTGGACGCTCCGCAGCATCGAGCGGAACGGACAATCGGCCGAACAATCTCCCGACACGTACGTGAAAATGTCCCGGATCATCGACCTGTCCGACAAACTGAACGAAGACGGCTCCCTCGATTGGAAAGCGCCCGAAGGAAAATGGACCGTCCTGCGGATCGGTCACGTAAATACCGGCATGAAGAACGGCCCCGCCCCGGCGGAAGGCACCGGATGGGAGTGCGACAAACTATCGACGGCCGGTTCCGACGCGCAGTTCGACGGATATATCGGCCGGCTCGCCAAATCCGGCGGCCCCCTGGCCGGCGGACTGCTCAACGGCGTGTTGTTCGACAGTTGGGAATGCAAAACCCAGACATGGACGCCGGAAATGGAAAAAGAATTCGTCGAACGCACGGGCTACGGCCTGCGAAAATGGATCCCGGCCCTGTTCGGTTACGTGATCGACACCCCGGAAGAGACCGCGCGCTTTCTGAACGACTGGCGGAGGGTCGTCGGCAACCTCTTCGCCGAAAACTTCTTCGGCAACATGGCGCGACGGGCCCGGGAACAAGGCCTGTCGATCTCGTACGAAACCGCCGCCGGCGATATTTTCCCGGCGGACATCCTCGAATATTACAAATATGCGGACGTCCCGATGTGCGAGTTCTGGCAACCGTTTTCCGAAGGGTACGTAGGCTCGCTGAACTTCAAGCCGATCAAACCGACGGCGTCGGCAGCCCGCCTGTACGGCAAACCTCGCGTCGCGGCGGAATCCTTCACCTCGTTCGCCCATACGTGGGACGAGCATTTCCAGATGCTCAAAGAAGTTGCGAACGTCAATACGACGGAAGGGGTCACCCACCTGATTTTCCACACTTACACCCACAATCCGCAGGTCGGCTTCCCGCCTCCCGGCACCTCTTTCTCCGGAGCGGGGATCGGAACGCCTTTCCTACGGGGACAGACCTGGTGGAAATACATGCCCGAATTTACGACTTACCTGGCGCGCTGCGGCTACCTGCTCGAACGGGGAAAACCCGTCTCCGACATCCTGTGGTACCTCGGAGACGAGATCGACCACAAGCCCGACCAGGAGATCCCCTTCCCGGCGGGATTCAAATACGACTACTGCAACACCGACATCCTGCTGAACCGCCTGAAGGTCGATAACGGCCGGATCGTTACGCCCGAGGGAATCGGATACCGCGTCCTGTGGCTGCCCGAAACCACCCGGATGCTGCCCGAGACCGCCGAAAAGCTGTATGCGCTCATAAACGACGGCGCGACCGTCATCGGAAACGCCCCGCAGGGTCCGGCCACGTTGATCGGCGGAAAGAAAGCCCGAAAACGGCTGGATACGGCCGCAGCGAAAATCTGGGGCAACTCCGCTCCCGGCATCCGCAACGTGGGAAAAGGCCGGATCGTCGCCGGCATATCGCTGGACGACGCGCTGAAACGACTGGCGATCGAACCGGACGTAAATGCGCCGGAAGTCCTGTGGCTGCACCGGACGACCGACCGGGCCGACTGGTATTACGTCTGCGCGCCCAAGGGAAAAGGTTTCCGGGGGACGGTGGACTTCCGGTGTAGCGGAAGGGTACAACTGTGGGATCCGGTAAGCGGAACCGTCCGCGACGTACCCGCCGAGCCGAAAGACGACCGGACGCGCGTCGGCATCGACCTGCCCGCGGCGGGTTCCTGCTTCGTCGTCTTCCGAAAGGACGGTTCGAAGACTCCCCGGATCGAAGCGCCAGAAGTCGTATCGACCCAAACCCTGACCGCCCCGTGGGAACTCAAATTCCCGGAAGGCTGGGGAGCGCCGGCTTCGGTCGAACTGGTCGATCTGAAACCGTGGAAAGACCTGGATATTTCCCCCGAGGGCAAAGCCTTCTCCGGAACGGCCGAATACAACTCCGCGTTCGAAATCGGGCCGGTAAAAAAAGACCGGCATTACATCCTCGACCTGGGAGACGTGGAGCGCATCGCCGAAGTCTATGTCAACGGAGAGTTCGTCCGCACGCTCTGGACGCCGCCTTACAGCCTGGATATAACGGACCGCGTCCGGGATGGTAAAAATTCGATCACGGTAAAGGTGACCAACACCTGGTTCAACCGGCTGGTATACGACGCCGCCCGGCCGGAGAGCGACCGCAAAACCTGGGTGCTGAAATGGCCGGATAAAAACGCTCCGCTCAAAGAGAGCGGCTTGCTGGGCCCCGTGTCGATCCGCACCATGCAATAGATCCGGATGCGTAAACGCGACAAACCATCGCAGATTCCGATGGTCTGTCGCTTCCAGAACGAAGGCCGGCGTCCCGATGGACGCCGGCCTTCGTCATAACCGTTTCGGAAAGATCAGAAACGCACCTTCGCGCTCCGGCGGATATCCCGCGAGGAGTGACCGGCTTCGATCGTAAACTCGTCCGAATCGCGCACCCAGGCGCGGCGATCGGGATTCCAGTACGAGAAAGCGTCCTTATCGAGCGTAAAAGTCACTTCGCGGCTTTCGCCGGGCTTGAGGAAGACCTTGTCGAAGGCTTTCAGTTCGTGAACAGGACGCGTATAGCGGCAGTTTTTCTGTCCCACATAAATCTGAACCACTTCGGCCCCGTCGCGCGAACCGGTATTTTTCACATGCAACGTCACGACGCAGTTATCCCCGTCTTTTTTCACTTTCATCTTCGAATAATCGAAGGTCGTATAACTCAATCCGTAACCGAACTCGTACCGGGGCGTCACCCGTTTCGTATCGAAGTAACGGTAGCCGACCATCAGGCTGTCTTCGTAATTGACGTTGTCCACGTCCTGCGTCGCCAGTTCGTAAACCGGGGAATCCTCCAGCCGCTCCGGCCAACTGAACGTAAGCCGACCAGAAGGATCGGCGTCGCCGAAAAGGATATCGGCCATCGCGGTTCCCCCTTCCATACCGGGGAAAAACATATCCAGCACCGCCGGCACGCGGTCGATCCACGGCAGGTCGATCGGAGCCCCGTGCATCAGCACGACGATCGTCTTGCCGTTGATCGCCGAAACCTGACGGATCAGTTCGGTCTGCCCCTGCGGGAACTGCATCGACGTCCGGTCGCGCCCTTCGCAATCGAGGTTGTGGTCGGTGCCCCCTACGAAAACGATCGCATCGGCATCGGCCAACTGCTCTCTATACGGAGCGATCTGCCCGGCAATGATATCGGCATCGCTCGGCATGGCCCATTCCAAGCGCAGCGAAGGATTGTCTTTGGCCCAATAATTCATCTCCGTAGCGTTTTTTCGACCGTCGGGCGACTGCGAATAGTCGATCCGGACGTCGTAGGTCTTGCCCGCCTCGAAGAAGAACATCGCCGTATTGCGCTGCGGGACGCCCGCTTCTGCGTTGCGTACCGCCTGGGCCCCCATATCGCTGACCCACAGTTCGGCATGGTCGTCGGTAATCAAGCGCAGGGTATAGTTTCCGGTAACGGGAGCTTTGAGCTTACCTTCGACGGTAGCATGCACGTATCCGGGCTCGATTTTTCCCGGGACGGGCGATGCGTTGAACCAGGTGAAATCGACGACCGGCTCGATACGTTCCTGCTGCACGTCGCCGCTGCCCTGTTTGCGGTAAACGGCCGTAACGCCGTTGCGTCCGTCCTTGCCGACCCAGCACTCGTTCGGGATCGGCTGGAATTCCGAATCCCCGGTCAGCGGCAGGTAGGCCAAGTCGGCCTTGCCGGCCAGTTTGGCTTCCAGACCCTTGAGCGGCGTAGTCTCGTACACGGCCTGAGCGCCCGAACTTCCGCCGAGTCCCAGCACGCAGAAACGCTGGGCGCAATTGGGACCGATCAGCACGACCTTCTTCGTCTTGTCGATATCGAGCGGCAGCAAACCGCCGTCGTTTTTCAGCAGCACCATACTCTCTGCGGCAGCCCGGCGGGCCACCTGCTGATTCTCCGGCGTATTGAGCGCAGCGCCCGCCTTCATATCCTTGTGATCGAGCATACCAGTTTTCCACTTCACCCAAAGGATGCGGCGCACCATCTCGTCGAGCACCGACTGCGGCACATCGCCGCGGGCTACGGCGTCCATCAACGGTTTTCCGAATTTGATCGTCTCGAAATCGCCCCACGGCATATCGATATCCAGTCCGGCCAGAGCCGCTTTCTCGGTAGAACGGGAGTGGCAGAAATCGGTAAGCACCAGTCCCTTGAAACCCCATTCGCCCTTCAGCACATCGTTGAGCAGCCACCTGCTGTCGCTGCACAGGTCGCCGTTCAGTCCGTTGGCCGCCGTCATGCACCCCCACGGGTCGCCCTCTTCGACCGCTATTTCGAAACCGCGCAGGTAAATTTCGCGCAGCGTCCGCTCGTCTACGTTGCTCATGTACCAATTGCGATTCAGGTCGCGGCCGTTCGCCGCGAAGTGCTTGATGCAGGCCGAAACGCCTTCGCTCTGTATCCCGCGCACCTGTGCGGCGGCGAGCTTCCCGCTGAGGAAAGGATCTTCGGTCAGGTATTCGAAAAAGCGCCCGCCCAGCGGATCGCGGTTGATGTTGAACGCAGGGCCGAATACCATGGATATGCCGTTGGCCCGGCTCTCGCTGCCGATCACGCGTCCGGTCTCTTCGACCAGCGCGGGATTCCACGTAGCGGCCAACCCCAACCCGGACGGAAATACCGTCACTGCACCGGCGCGTATGCCCCGGGGACCGTCGGCCGCGTACATGGGCAGAATCCCCAGCCGCGGAACGCCCGGCAGCACCACCTCGCCGAACTTGTCTCCGCCGAAACACAACCGCACCTTCTCTTCGGGCGTCATCCGCTCGATCGCATTCTGAATCCGCTCCTCGATCGGAATGTTCGGATCGGCGATCACTTCCGGCTGGGCGGACAACGTCCCCCCGCAGCACAGCAGCAAGCCGATCCCGCATAACAATTTCTTCATTTTCCGTATTTTATTTTAAACGACTTAATCTCCGTTTCGCCGGCTGTCCCCTCCGCCGCGATGAAACGGCATTGCTGCGGACAAGACGTTCCGCCGGCAGAACGACTATTTTTTAAACAACTTCTCCATCTCCTCCAGCGACTTTCCTTTCGTTTCGGGGACAAATTTAACCATAAAAAACGCGGAGGCCAACCCCATCAGCGCATAAATCCAGTAAGCGAACCCGTGGTGGAAATGCTCGATCAGGTAGCTCGATTTGTCCATCATCGGGAAAGTCCAGGACACCACGTAATTGGCGACCCACTGCGCGGCAACGGCCAACGCCATGGCCTGACCGCGGATCCGGTTGGGAAAAATCTCGGACAGCAGCACCCAGCAGACCGGCCCCCACGACATGGCGAACGAAGCCGTATAACACAGCATGGCGGCCAGCGAAAGCCATCCCATATGCTGCGTATAGAAGGTGAGTCCGAGCGTGACCATACTGACGGCCATACCCAGACTGCCGATAATCATCAACGGTTTGCGACCGAAACGATCGACCGTAAATATGGCCAACACCGTAAAAGACAGATTAATCACGCCTACGATAATCGTCTGGGCCAGGGCCGCGTTGGTACCCATGCCCATACTGCGGAAAATCTCCGGAGCGTAGTACAGCACCACGTTGATCCCCACGAACTGCTGGAATACGGAGAGCAGGACGCCGATCACGATCACGGCGGCGCCGTAACTGAACAGCTTCGAGCGGACGGAACCCGCGAGCGACCTGCGAATGTCCCGCACCTCGGCATCCGTATCCGTCGCGGGATCCACGCGGCGCAGGATCGCCGCGGCTCTTCGATCCTGTCCTTTCATCACCAACCACCGCGGACTCTCGGGAACGCAGAAAATCAGCAGCAGCAGGCAGGAAGCCGGAATCACCTCGGACAGGAACATCAACCGCCAACCGGTCGTCGTAAGCCACTGCTCGTCCCCGCTCAGCGCAATGCCGTAATTGACGAAGTAGACTACCAGCATTCCGAAAATAATGGCGAACTGGTTCCACGAAACCAGGCTGCCCCGCCGGCCGGCCGGCGCCATTTCGGCAATGTACATCGGCGACAGCATCGAAGCCAGCCCCACCCCGATACCGCCGATGATCCGGTAGACGATGAAATAGGGCAGGAACTCGTGCGGATCGCCGTCGCCGAATCCCATTTCGGGATAGGCCGACCCGACGGCCGAAACGATAAAAAGGACGGCGGCCGCCATCAGACTCCGCTTACGCCCCAGCCGGGTAGCCATCACCCCGCCGATCAATCCGCCGATCACACAGCCGATCAGGGCGCTCGACACGGCGAAACCGAGCAGAGAACTGGCCGCCGTTTCGTCCAAGCCGAGCGGTACGACGAAATTGAGATCGAGGTATTTCACCGTCCCCGAAATCACCGCCGTATCGTACCCGAACAACAATCCGCCCAAGGTAGCCACCAGCGTCAGAAATATCAGATAACCGTTGCTTTTATTCATTTTCTTTTCAGGTTCATTTTGGACGAAAGGCGGGAGCGCAACGGAAAATTCGCTGCGCTCCCGCCTCACGGCATTAGATATACATCGAAAGCAGTTGCTCGTATTTTTCCTGTTTCCCGCTGACGGTCGCGGGTTCTCCGGCCGCAGCGGCCAGATCGCGCAACGCCTCGAGGGTCAGCTTTCCCTGTTCGAATTCGGCGCCTTTGCCGCTGTCGAACGAAGCGTAGCGCTGCTTGCGCCACTGTTCGAGCGGCGAATCGCGCAGGATCGTATCGGCGATCAACAAAGCCCGGGCGAAGGTGTCCATCCCGGCGATGTGGGCGATGAAAAGGTCTTCCGCGTCGGTCGAATTGCGGCGGGTCTTGGCGTCGAAATTCACGCCTCCCGAACCGAATCCGCCGTTGCGTAGGATCACGAGCATCGCCTCGACGGTCTCCTGCAGGTTGATCGGAAACTGGTCGGTGTCCCAACCGTTCTGCGCGTCGCCCCGGTTGGCGTCGATACTGCCCAACATCCCCGCATCGGCCGCACATTGCAGTTCGTGCTCGAAGGTGTGACCGGCCAGCGTGGCGTGGTTGACTTCGATATTCACCTTGAAGTCCTTGTCCAGGCCGTAGTGACGCAGGAAGCCGATCACGGTTTCGGTATCGTAATCGTACTGGTGTTTGGTCGGTTCCATCGGCTTGGGCTCGACGAGGAACGTCCCCTGAAACCCGTTTTTACGAGCGTAGTCGCGGGCCAGGGTCAGCATCGTCGCCAGGTGCTCCTTCTCCCGTTTCATATCCGTATTGAGCAGAGACATATACCCTTCGCGGCCTCCCCAGAACACGTAATTTTCGCCTCCGAGAGCGATGGTCGCGTCGATCGCGTTTTTGATCTGCACGGCCGCGCGCGAAACCGCCGCGAAGTCGGGATTGGTCGCCGCGCCGTTCATGTACCGACCGTTACCGAACACATTGGCCGTCCCCCACAGCAACTTTACGCCGGTCTCCCGCTGCTTCTGCCCGGCATACTCCACGACAGCCTGCAAATTCTTCTCGTATTCGGCTACGGAGCCGCCTTCGCGGACGAGATCGACATCGTGAAAGCAATAGTACGGAGCGCCGATTTTCACGAAGAAATCGAAAGCCGAATCCATCTTGACCTTCGCCTGCTCCACCGGATCGGCGATACCGTCCCACGGGAAACGATGGGTGCCGCCTCCGAACTGATCGCTGCCGTCGGCGCAGAACGAATGCCAGTAAGCGATCGCGAAACGAAGGTATTCTTTCATGGTCTTGCCCGCCACGACCCGGTTCTCGTCGTACCAGCGAAACGCCAGCGGATTTTTCGAATCGGGCCCTTCGTACCCGATCTTGCCGAATTTTGAAAACATGGATTCCATCATCGTTTGATTCGATTTAGTATTGTTTTTAAAGATAAATTTCAAACTGAAGTTCCGTGCGACGCGCGGCCGAGCCGGTTTTCCAGTTCGGCTTTCCAGCGCGCGTATCCCCGTTCCAACACATCCCTGTCCGCAGGATCGGGACGCACTTCGTCGATCTTGCGGAGCGACGCGAACGTCTCTTCCCGGGAAGCGTACAGTCCGGCGCCGAGAGCCGCGCCCCGGGCGGCGCCCAAAGCCCCGTCGGTATTGTACAATTCGATGTCGGCGCCGCACAGGGTAGCCAACGTCTGCCGGAACACGGGACTGAGGAACAGATTCGCATACCCGGCCCGGATCACCCGGAGCCGCAACCCGGTCTCCCGCATGACGTCCATCCCGTAGCGGAACGCAAAAGCTATCCCCTCCTGCGCGGCGCGGAGCAGGTGGAAACGATCGTGCCGGTTGAGATCCAGCCCGATCGCTTCGGCCCCCGTATAACGGTTTCCGAGCATACGCTCCGCCCCGTTGCCGAAAGGCAGCATCAACACGCCTTCGCTACCGACCGGAATCTCCGCGCACCGCCGGTTCACTTCCGGATAACTCATATCCGGGACCGTCGTTTTCTTGACCCAGGCGTTCAGGATACCCGTACCGTTGATACAAAGCAGAACGCCGTAGCGCGGCCGCCGCGGCTCGTGATTCACATGCAGAAACGTATTGACCCGCGAAAACCGGTCCGGCCGGGGAACGTCGGTCACACCGTAAACCACGCCGGAAGTGCCTCCCGTAGCTGCCACCTCCCCCGGATCGAGCACGTTCAGCGAAAAAGCGTTGTTCGGTTGATCGCCCGCACGGTAAGAGACCGGCGTACCCGCTTCCAGGCCGAGATCGGCCGCGGCGGCCGCGTCCACCCGAGCCTGTATGCCGATGGACGGATGCGCCTGAGGAATCGTCCTCGGGTCGATCCCGTAATAACCGGCGACGAAACCGGCCGGCTTATTTTCAGTGAAGTCCCACAAAATCTGCTCGGACAGTCCGCTGCGGGTCGTAGACATTTCTCCCGTCAACCGGTACAGCACGTAATCGCCGGGCAGCATGAAACGATGCACTCCGGCAAAAACTTCCGGCTCGTTCTCCCGCACCCAGGCCAGTTTGGAGGCCGTAAAATTTCCGGGCGAATTCAACAGGCGTTCCAGACAGCGATCGTGTCCGAGCGCGTCGAACGCTCGATCCCCGATCTCCACGGCCCGGCTGTCGCACCAAATAATGGATTTTCGCAACGGCTCGCCCGCCTCGTCGAGGCACACGAGTCCGTGCATCTGGTACGTGATTCCGATCGCTTTCACGGTGCCGGCCCCTCCGGCCCGCGCGACGAGCGTCCGCACCCCTTCCCGCACGTAATTCCACCACATCCGGGGATCCTGCTCGGCCCATCCCGGCTGCGGCGCGTCGATCGGCATTTCAGCCGAAGGCAGCGTCACGGCCCCGGCACACTCGCCGGTCGCCACGTCGAGCAGCGAAACCTTGACCGAAGAGCTGCCGACGTCAATACCTAATGTTTTCATCCCGTTCGTACTATTATTCCGCAAACGACAGGGTGTAGACACGTCCCGTCTCGGTTTCTATATCGTATGTATATTTCGTCGGCAACGCCACCGGATGCAACGGCGCGCCGGGAGCGATCACCGGCGGATTGATCCGCTGAAGGGCGAACAGCGGATTCGGATTTTCGCCTTCGGCAGCGCGGAAACCGCCCCCTTTGCAAGAGCGCAGCGCCGAAGACGAGCGCACGCGGCAGTTCCCCCCGATCGTGGAGCGGATCACGGCCCGCGTCAGCCGGCCGCCGTCCCACTCCATCCGCACGATCTCGAAACCGCCCCGGGCCCGCAGGCCGCACACCCGTCCGCTCCGCCATACGTCGGGAAGCGCCGGCAACAGGTCGATCACCCCGTCGTGGCTTTGCAGCAGCATCTCGGCGATGCCGGCCGTACAGCCGAAATTTCCGTCGATCTGGAACGGGGGATGCGCATCGAACAGATTGGGATAGGTTCCGCCCGATTCGAAAGATTCGCCCTCCGGCGAGATCTGGTCGGTAATCAGCTTGTAGGCATGATTTCCGTCCAGAAAACGGGCCCACAGGCAAACCTTCCAGCCCATCGACCATCCGGTCGAAGCGTCGCCCCGGTGAATCAACGAAGTGCGGGCCGCATCGAAAAGATCGGGAGTCGTATAGGCCGAGATCTGGCGTCCGGGATAGAGCCCCCACAGGTGGGAAACATGCCGGTGACGATCTTCGGGATTGTCCCAGTCCTGCTGCCACTCCTGCAACTGTCCCCAACTACCCACCTGCATGGGAGCGAGCCGGGAACGCTTTTCCCGAAGCTCGCCGGCAAGATCCGCATCGCAGCCGAGGGTTTCCGCCGCTGCGATCGTATTGGAGAACAGGTCGAAGACCATCTGGTTGTCCATCGTCGCGCCGCTGACGACGGCATGGTGGATTCCCGCCTTCGCCGGAGTGTTCTCGGGAGAAATCGACGGCACGCAGACCAGCCAGCCGTGCTCGGGCTCCTCGGTCAGAAAATCGAGGAAAAACTCGCAGGCCCCTTTCATAACGGGATATACCTCCGCCAGGTAGACCGTATCGCCGCTGAACAGGTAACGATCCCACAAATGCTGGCAGAACCAGGCGTTCGACGTAGGCCACATCCCGCTGAGCGGGGTATCGACCATTCCGCTGATGCGCCAGATATCCGTATTGTGATGGGCCGTCCAACCCCGGGCGCCGTACATTCCGGAAGCCGCCTGACGCCCCGTAACGCTCAGGTCGCGGATCAGGTCGATCAGCGGGCCGTGCAGCTCGGACAGGTTGGTCGCTTCGGCGGGCCAGTAATTCATTTCGGTATTGATGTTGATCGTGTATTTGCTGTCCCAGGCAGGAAACGTCTGGTGGTTCCAAATGCCCTGCAACGTGGCCGCCTGTCCTCCGGGCTGCGACGAACAGATCAACAGGTAGCGGCCGAACTGGAAGTACAGCGACACCAATTGGGGATCGAAATGCGTGGCAAACTCGCGAACCCGCGCGTCGGTCGTCTTGGCGGCCTGGGCATTGGCGCCCAAATCGAGCGAAACCCGTTCGATCCACGGACGGTAAGCGGCGATGTGATCCGCCCGCAACCGCTTGTAAGACTTCTTTTTGGCCTGAGTCAAATAAGCCTCGGCCCGGGAGACCGGATCGCCGGAAATATCTTTGTAATCGTTGAAATTGGTTGCGATCGAAACCAGGATCGTAACCGCATCGGCTCCGGTCACCGTAATTCCGGCGCTGTCGGCGACCGTCGTTCCGCCCTCCGGAGAAATCTCCGCGACCGTACGGTACTCCACCTGGCCGGGGATCGTTTCATGACCGTCGGTTCTGCCGTCGATCAGCAGCCGGTCGTTCCCCTGCGTGGTTACCCGGTAGTTCTGCATCGGGGTAGCGAACGAAATCCGGAACGAAATCCGGCGCCGTTCGGAAGCCGTCAGCCGCACGACCGCCACCTGATCGGAAAAAGAAGTAAACATCTCCCGCTTATAACGTATCCCATCGACGGCGTAACCGACCGTAGCCGTGGCCGTAGCCAGATCCAGATCCCGGTAAAAATCCGAAACGTTCCGATGCCCCGGAAAGTCCAGCAACAGCGAACCGGCCGTCTGATACGGCATACCGTGCGAGGCGTGCAAAGAGAAATTCTCGTCGCACAGGTCGAAAGCCTCTTTGTAGCGTCCTTCGAAAATCAGCCGTCGCACTTCGGGCAACGCTTCCCGGGCGGCCGGATTGACGTTGTTGTGCGGACCTCCGGCCCAGATCGTCTCTTCGTTGAGCTGCAGCTCCTCGCGTCCGCAGCCCCCGTATACCATAACGCCCAGGCGGCCGTTGCCCAGCGGAAGCGCCTCTTCCCAGCGGGAAGCGGGTCGGTCGTACCAAAGGGACAACGTCCCGGGATTCGGGCCGGCCGCCAGCTTTCCGCAAAAGCAGGTTGCGCCCAGTAAAAACAAACAAACGTATTTCATCGCGGTCGACATTTATTTAAGTATCAAAACGGGTTATGCAAAACGTCGTTCCGAAGCTAAAGCTGCCAGTTGATAAAATTGAGCCGGAATTTCTGCCGGACGTCTTTCTGGTACTTCTGCTTATCGAACGTGTAATACGCAGCCGGCTTGTGAGATACGTTTTTCTCTTTCTCGCCGGTTTCGCGGATGTAGCCGGACGACAACACTTTCTTACGAAAATTCCGGTTGTCGATCTCGATCCCCAAGATAGCCTCGTACAGCATCTGCAACTGACGCAGCGTAAACCGGCTCGACAGCAGTTCGAACGCGATCGGCTCGGTCATCAACTGCCGGTTGAGCATCTCCAAGGCCTGCGCGAGGATCGTTTTATGATCCATAGCCAGCCGGTTGACCGATTCGACGTCGAACCACCGCGCGCCTTTGTCCGCCGCGCAGGCGATCAGCCGGCTGTCCAGCTTGACCAGCGAATAGTAGGCCACCGTGACCACGCGGGTTGTATTCACGCGATAGTATTCGTTCAACCAACGCAGTTCGTCTCCCGAAACCCGATCCGGCCGGGAAAACACATGAAGCTGGCGCAGGTAGATATCGCGCGTGGACGTGTATTCGGCCAGCGTACGGTAAGCCGAAGTACGCAGATCTTCGTTCTCGAAGATCAGGTTGCCCGGCAACTTGTAATCGACGATCTTTTCGCCTCGGCCGTCGACGAACTCTCGTTCGACGAGCAGCACTTTGAGCGAATGACCGTCGAAACCGAAAATAACGCAATCCACCGACAGGGAATGATTCGTTTGCGGAGACATGGCTTCGTTTTTAATGACCGGCGAAGAGGTCAAAGTGTAATCTATACGCTATCTATACAAAAATAGCAACCCGCAATCACAAATCCAAACTTATCGTACACAATACGGTAACAGAACCGTTCACACACAACAAGAATCTAATTATCAACAAATAATAGCGAAGGCGTCTGCACATTGCAATACGTTTAGGGGATGCCGACCCCGTTATTTATCCCGCCGGATACGCCGAAAAACGCAGCGACCGAACCGCGATTGCGGTTCGGTC